>Ga0307505_10000723_pt1 | contig 33159 bp, 28 predicted proteins | sample 23_S_MG_FD_202183 | JGI IMG/M metagenome (GOLD analysis project Ga0307505, IMG submission 202183) | Soil microbial communities from Populus trichocarpa stands in riparian zone in the Pacific Northwest, United States - 23_S | ecosystem: Environmental > Terrestrial > Soil > Riparian zone > Trees... | reverse complement strand
GCGCAGCGCGAGGCCGCTCTGCAGCCCTTCCTGCATCGCTACAACTGGCATCGGCCACACTGCGCTCTGAACCGCCAGCCTCCCATGAGCCGCATCCCGGCTGTGAGCAACCTCTTGGAACTCAACATCTAGCGCGCTCTCGCACAGCGATCGCTCGCGTCGACACCGGCGCCAGGGGGCCGAGTGAACTTCGCCTGCGCGCGACGGTCGATCAGACGCGCTGCGGCAACAGCCCTGTCGGCCGCCGAGCAGGCAGTGGCGTTGTGGGCGTAGAGTAGGCAGTAAGCACGGTTCCTGCTAAGCCGGTGTGAACTGAGGGGTGTTGCGGCCCCTGATCGGTGCATGGCAGGTGGCAGGATCGCCGAAGCTGAAAGACAAGCTGACGAGACACCTTGAGATCGGAAAGCTCTGATGGCGCCCGGGCCGGTCCAGCCGGGACCCCATCAGAACTTCCCAGACGCTGACGCCGGCGCACCCGCCGCGGCAGCGCCTTCCGACCCAGGAGGTATGCATGGACGTCGTCAGCAGTTACGCCGCGCGCTACGAGCGCACCCGCGAGGAGGAGTTGGCGCTCGAAGACTACCTCGCCGAGTGCAAGCGCAACCCGCTCGCCTACGCCACCGCCGCCGAGCGCATGCTGAAGGCGATCGGCGAGCCGCAGCAGATCGACACCCGCAACGAGCCGCGGCTGTCGCGCCTGTTCGCCAACAAGGTGATCAAGGTCTACCCCGCGTTCGCCGAGTTCTACGGCATGGAGGACTCGATCGAGCAGGTCGTGTCCTACTTCCGCCATGCCGCGCAGGGGCTGGAAGAGAAGAAGCAGATCCTCTACCTGCTCGGGCCTGTGGGCGGTGGCAAGAGTTCGATCGCCGAGCGCCTGAAGCAGCTGATGCAGGACGTGCCGTTCTACGCCATCAAGGGCTCGCCGGTGAACGAGTCGCCGCTCGGGCTGTTCGACGCCGCCGAAGACGGGCCGATCCTGGAGAAGGAGTACGGCATTCCGCAGCGTTATCTGAACCGCATCCTCAGCCCCTGGGCGGTGAAGCGGCTGGACGAATACGGCGGCGACATCCGCAAGTTCAGGGTCGTGCGGCGCTACCCGTCGATCCTCAAGCAGATCGCGGTCAGCAAGACCGAGCCGGGTGACGAGAACAACCAGGACATCAGCTCGCTGGTCGGCAAGGTCGACATCCGCAAGCTCGAAACCTATGCCCAGGACGACCCGGACGCCTACAGCTACTCGGGAGGGTTGTGCCTGTCCAACCAGGGCCTGCTCGAGTTTGTCGAGATGTTCAAGGCACCGATCAAGGTGCTGCACCCGCTGCTCACCGCGACGCAGGAAGGCAACTTCAAGGGCACCGAAGGCTTCGGCGCCATCCCCTTCGACGGCATCATCCTCGCGCACAGCAACGAGAGCGAGTGGAAGGCGTTTCGCAACAACAAGAACAACGAAGCCTTCCTCGACCGCATCTACATCGTCAAGGTGCCGTACTGCCTGCGCGCGAGCGAAGAGGTCAAGATCTACGACAAGCTGGTGCGCAACTCGTCGCTGAGCCAGGCCACCTGCGCGCCGGGCACGCTGAAGATGATGGCGCAGTTCTCGGTGCTGACGCGGCTGAAGGAGCCGGAGAACTCATCGCTGTACTCCAAGATGCAGGTCTACGACGGCGAGAACCTCAAGGACACCGACCCGCGCGCCAAGAGCTACCAGGAGTACCGCGACTACGCCGGCGTCGACGAGGGCATGAGCGGCATCTCGACCCGTTTCGCGTTCAAGATCATCAGCAAGGTCTTCAACTTCGACTCGACGGAAGTCGCCGCCAACCCGGTGCACCTGATGTACGTGCTCGAGCAGCAGATCGAGCGCGAGCAGTTCGCCAAGGAGACCGAGGACAAGTACGTCGGCTTCATCAAGGAGTTGCTGGCGCCGCGTTATGCGGAGTTCATCGGCAAGGAGATCCAGACCGCCTACCTGGAGAGCTACAGCGAGTACGGCCAGAACATCTTCGACCGCTACGTCACCTACGCCGACTACTGGATCCAGGACCACGAGTACCGCGATACCGACACCGGCGAGGTGTTCGACCGCCAGTCGCTCAACGGCGAACTGGAAAAGATCGAGAAGCCGGCCGGCATCGCGAACCCGAAGGACTTCCGCAACGAGATCGTCAACTTCGTGCTGCGTGCGCGCGCCAACAACCAGGGCAAGAACCCGCTCTGGACGAGCTACGAGAAGCTGCGCGCGGTGATCGAGAAGAAGATGTTCAGCAACACCGAGGAGTTGTTGCCGGTCATCAGCTTCAACGCCAAGGCGAGCGCCGACGAAGCCAAGAAGCATGACGAGTTCGTCACCCGCATGGTCGAGAAGGGCTACACGCCCAAGCAGGTGCGGCTGTTGTGCGAGTGGTACCTGCGCGTCAGAAAGTCCAGCTGATGGCGTTGCAGTCGATCATCGACCGCAGGCTGGCCGGCAAGAACAAGTCGGTCGGCAACCGCGAGCGTTTCCTGCGCCGCTACAAGGAGCAGATCCGCGAAGCGGTGAAACGCGCGGTCGACGCACGGGGCATCCGCGACATCGAACGTGGCGAGGACATCCGCATCCCGAAGAAGGACATCCACGAGCCGGTGTTCGGCCACGGCCCCGGCGGCGTGCGCGATGTCGTGCATCCGGGCAACCAGGAGTTCGTGAAGGGCGATCGAATCGACCGGCCGAAAGGCGGTGGCGGCGGCTCGGGCAAGGGCCAGGCGAGCGACTCCGGCGAGGGCGACGACGACTTCGTCTTTGCGCTCAGCAAGGAGGAGTTCATGCAGGTCTTCTTCGAGGACCTGGCGCTGCCGCATCTGATCCGCACCCAGCTTGCCGAGACGCCGGAATGGAAGAGCCACCGCGCCGGCTTCACCGCCGACGGCACGCCGAACAACCTGCATGTGGTGCGCTCGATGCGCGGCGCGATCGGGCGGCGCATCGCCATCGGCGCCGGTTCGCGCCATGAGGCGCGCGCGCTCGAAGACGAACTCACCGAACTGCTCGACACGCCCGGCGCACCGGCCGCGCGCATCGAGGAGCTGAAAGCCCGCATCGCCGCCTTGCGCGAGCGCATCGGCCGCATCCCCTATCTGGACCCGATCGACCTGCGCTTTCGCAACCGCGTGCGCGTGCCGGTGCCGACGAGCAAGGCGGTGATGTTCTGCCTGATGGACGTCTCGGGATCGATGGACGAGGCGCGCAAGGATCTGGCAAAACGTTTCTTCATCCTGCTCTATCTCTTCCTGACCCGGCACTACGAGAAGATCGACCTCGTCTTCATCCGCCACCACACCCAGGCCGCCGAGGTCGACGAGCAGAACTTCTTCCACGCCACCGAAACCGGCGGCACGGTGGTGTCGAGCGCGCTCGTGTTGATGGAAGAGATCATCCGCGCGCGTTACCCGCGCGGTGAGTGGAACATCTACGGCGCGCAAGCGAGCGATGGCGACAACTGGCATCACGACTCGGGCCGCTGCCGCGAGCTGCTCAACGAGCGTCTGCTGCCGTTGGTGCGCTACTTTGCCTATGTACAGGTGGCCGAGGAGGAACAGAACCTGTGGGAGGAATACAGCCAGCTGCTGGAGCTGCACCGCCACTTTGCGATGCGCAAGGCGACCGAGGCCTCGCAGATCTACCCGGTGTTCCGCGACCTGTTCAAGAAAGAAGGCGCGCAGGTGGCAGCATGAGTGCCGTGCTGCGTGAACCCCTGACTGCGCCGCGGCCGTTGCGCGAGCGCCCGAGCGAACCGCTGCCGGCGCCGAGCGACTGGTCTTTCGACTTGATCGAGCGTTACCACGAGGTGATCCGCGCCACCGCCGAACGGTATGGCCTCGACACCTACCCCAACCAGCTCGAGGTCATCACCGCCGAGCAGATGATGGACGCCTACGCCAGCGTGGGCATGCCGGTCAACTACCGCCACTGGAGCTACGGCAAGGAGTTCATCGCCAACGAGAAGAACTACAAACGCGGCCACATGGGCCTGGCCTACGAGATCGTCATCAACTCCGACCCCTGCATCAGCTACCTGATGGAGGAGAACACGATGGCCATGCAGGCGCTGGTGATCGCACATGCCGCCTACGGCCACAACTCGTTCTTCAAGGGCAACTACCTGTTTCGCATGTGGACCGACGCGTCGTCGATCATCGACTACCTGGTCTATGCACGCGCCTATGTCGCCGACTGCGAGGAGCGGCACGGCATCGACGCGGTGGAGACGCTGCTCGACTCCTGCCACGCGCTCGCCAACCACGGCGTCGACCGCTACCGGCGGCCGAGCCGCAAGTCGCTGGCGCAGGAGCTGGTGGCGCGCAAGGACCGCGAGGCGTATGCGCAGCAGCAGGTCAACGACCTCTGGCGCACCCTGCCCAAGCGCGCCGGCAAGGCGGCCAGCGCCGAGAACAAACGGTTCCCGGACGAGCCGCAGGAGAACCTGCTCTATTTCATCGAGAAGAATGCGCCGCTGCTCGAGCCCTGGCAGCGCGAAGTCGTGCGCATCGTGCGCAAGGTGGCGCAGTACTTCTATCCGCAGCGCCAGACCCAGGTGATGAACGAAGGTTGGGCCACCTTCTGGCACCACCGGCTGCTGAACACGATGTACGACGACGGTTACCTCACCGACGGCGCGATGATCGAGTGGCTGAAGTCGCACACCAACGTGGTCTACCAGCCGCGTGTCGGCGAACGTGGTTACTCGGGCATCAACCCGTATGCGCTCGGCTTCGCGATGTACACGGATCTCAAGCGCATCTGCGACAACCCCACCGACGAAGACCGCGACTGGTTCCCGGACATCGCCGGCGCCGACTGGCTGCCGACGCTGGACGCGGCGATGCGCAACTACAAGGACGAGAGTTTTGTCGGCCAGTTCCTGAGCCCGAAGCTGATGCGCGAGCTGCGGCTGTTCGCGATCACCGACGATGAACACGACGAGCAGCTCGAGGTGAGCGCGATCCACGACGACGCCGGCTACCGCCGCGTTCGTGAAGCCTTGTCGCGCCAGTACGACCTGGGCTCGCGCGAGCCGAACATCCAGGTCTGGAACGTCAACCTGCGTGGCGACCGCTCGATGACGCTGCGCCACACCCAGCACCGCGACCGCCCACTGGCCGACAACGCGCAGGAGGTGCTGAAACACGCCGCGCGCCTGTGGGGCTTCGGCGTCGAGCTCGAAAGCGTCAACGCCGAAGGCGGCGTCACCCAGCGCTGGGGCGTGCCCGCGCCGGAGTGAAGTGCTGCTGCCGCCAAGGCAGCTCAGGCGATCGCGCTTTGGCTCCGCAACACCCACACCCAGGCCGGCGGCGCGTTGCGCCAGACGATGCGGCGTTTGTACCAAGCCAGCCGGTCCGCATGCTGCAGGTCGAACGGCGCCCGCGGCTGGTAGGTGTACTGCACCAGGTGGCGACGCGCGTCGCCGAGCAGGTAGTGTTCGATCGCCAGGCTCGACGGCTCGCGCCAGCGGCGCGGCAGCGAACGAAACGGCAGTGACGACACCACCACCACCCGCGGCTTGGCCGCTTGCAAGCTGCGCAGCACCTTGTGCGCGGGTTCGGCACGAACGTCGACGCCCGGGAAGCGCATGGCCAGGTGCTCGGCCAGCTCGGGCTGCAGCTCCACGGCCACCATAGGCCGCAGCGGGTGGCGCTGGCGCAGCGCCTCGGTGATGGCGCCGGTGCCTGCGCCGAGTTCGATGACCAGTTCGGCGCCATCGGCCTCGCGCGCCATCGCCCGAGCCAGCCCGCGCGACGACGGCAACAGCGCCCCGACCATGGCGGGCCTGGCAAACGCCAGCATCATGAAAGCAGTGGCTCGCATCGGCGCAGTCAGAGCGCGAAGATCTTGCCCGGGTTCATGATGTTGTTCGGGTCCAGCGCACGCTTGATGCTGCGCATCGCCGCCACCGCGGCCGGCCCGGCTTCGTCGAGCAGGTAGGGCATCTTGTGCAGGCCGATGCCGTGTTCGCCGGTGCAGGTGCCTTCGAGGCGCAGCGCACGCTGCACCATCTTGACATTCAGCTCTTCCACCTTCGCGCACTCGGCCGCGTCGTTCGGGTCCATCAGATACGACAGGTGGAAGTTGCCGTCGCCGACATGGCCGACGATCCAGTACGGGATGCCTGAGGCCTCGGCCTCGGCGACGGATTCATTGATGCTTTCAGCCAGGCGCGAGATCGGCACGCAGGTGTCGGTACTCTGGCAGCGGCAGCCGGGCCGGGTCTGCAGCGCGGCGAAGTAGGACTGGTGGCGCGCCGCCCACAGGCGCGAGCGTTCCTCCGGCGTGCGCGCCCATTCGAAATCGGCCCCGCCGTGGTCGCGCGCGATCTCCTGCACGGTCGCCGCCTGCTCGGCCACCGAAGCCTCGCTGCCGTGGAACTCCATCAGCAGCATCGGCTGTTCGCGCAGGCTCAGGTTCGAGTGTTTGTTGACGGCGCGGATGGCGTTCGCGTCCAGCAGTTCGCAGCGCGCGATCGGCACGCCCATCTGGATCACCGCGATCGTCGTCTGCACCGCGGCGTCGATGTTCGGGAACGAACAGATCGCAGCGCTCACCGCTTCCGGCAAGGGATACAGCTTCAACGTCACCTCGGTCATCACACCCAGGGTACCCTCGCTGCCGACGAACAGACGGGTCAGGTCGTAGCCGGCGCTCGACTTCTTGGCGCGGGTGCCGGTGCGCATCAACTCGCCGGCCGCATTGACGACGGTGAGCGCCAGCACGTTGTCCTTCATGGTCCCGTAGCGAACGGCGTTCGTACCGCTCGCTCGCGTCGCCGCCATGCCGCCGAGCGAGGCATTGGCACCCGGGTCGATGGGGAAGAACAGCCCCGTGTCCTTGATCTCGCGGTTGAGCTGCTCGCGTGTCACGCCGGCTTCGACCGTGACGGTCAGGTCTTCGGCGTTGACCTGCACGATCTTGGTCATGCGCGACAGGTCGATCGATACCCCGCCTTGCACCGCCAGCAAATGGCCCTCGAGCGACGAACCGACGCCGAACGGAATCACCGGCACGCCATGCGCCGCGGCCTGCTGGACGACAAACGCGACCTCGGCGGTCGATTCGCAGAACACCACGGCGTCCGGCGGCTGCGCGTCGTAGATCGACTCGCCGCGGCCGTGCTGCTCGCGCACCGCGTCGGCGGTCGAGCAGCGCGCGGCGAACCGATCGCGCAAGGCGTCGAGCATCGCGGCCGGCATCGGGCGGCGCAGGTCTTGGCGGGCGTTCATCGCGAACTCCTCTCGCAGGGCACTCAAACCATTCTAGGCCGCTACCATCGGTGCATGGGACAACGCCTGACGCAGATCGCCACCCGCACCGGCGACGACGGCACGACCGGCCTGGGCGACGGCACTCGCGTTGCGAAGGACCACCTGCGTGTGGCCGCGATGGGTGATGTCGACGAACTCAATTCGCAACTCGGCGTGCTGCTGGCCGAACCGTTGCCGGCCGCGGTGCGCGAGCTGCTGGTGGTGATCCAGCATGAGCTGTTCAACCTGGGCGGTGAGCTGTCGATTCCGGGCTACGAATTGCTCAAGGCCGACGCGGTCGCGCGCCTGGACGAAGCGCTCGCCACCCATAACGCGGCGCTGCCGCGGCTGGCGGAGTTCATCCTGCCCGCCGGCACACGGAGTGCCGCCATCGCGCATGTGGCGCGAACGATCGCAAGGCGTGCGGAAAGGGCGCTCGTCGCGCTCGGCGTGGCCGAGGCCGTGCGGGCCGAACCGCGCCAGTACCTCAACCGCCTGTCGGACCTGCTGTTCGTGCTGGCGCGAGTGTTGAACCGCGCCAACCTGGACGGGCTGGGCGGCGACGACGTGTACTGGCAGAGCGAGAAACTCGCCCGCGGCGGCAACTGATCGCCGCGGGCCACGCGTGAGCCGGCTTACTTGCTGGCCTGGACGCTGAACTCGGCCAAGTCGAGCACGCCGTCCTTGTTCTTGTCGAGCTCGTCGAACTTGGTCGCGATCGCGGGCAGCGACGATGCTTCGTCGCGCGACAGCTTGCCGTCGCTGTTCTTGTCGGCCTTCTTGAACGCGGCTTGCGGCGCCGCGTGATCCATGCCTGGCGGCATGGTCTGGGCGCCCGGAGTCGTGGGCGTTGCCGGGGTGGCAGGCGTCGCGGGGGTGGCTTGGGCAAGAGCGCCCAGGCTGAAAGCGGCGGCCGCGGCCGCGATGGCTAAGGTACGAGCGGTTTTCATCATTGTGTCCTTCCGGGTTGCGAGGCCGCCATTGAAGCGTCTGCTTCGCCGCTCGGCCAGCACTCTTGCCGCACCTCACCTGCCTTACCGCAACACGCGCTTTGCTTACCTGCCCTTGCACCCACTTGCGTGTCAGGCCCGCCGCCGCGCGCGCACCGCTTCGCTCAGCACGTCGAGCACGCCGCGGCTGTCGTCCCAGCCCAGGCAGGCGTCGGTGATGCTCTGGCCGTAGGCGAGCGACGCCGCGTCGTCCTTGCCGGGCGTGAACTTCTGCGCTCCCGCGACGAGGTGGCTTTCGACCATCACGCCGAAGATGCAGCGGCTGCCGCCCGCGATCTGGGTACCCACGTAGCGCATCACGTCGATCTGGCGCTGATGCAGCTTGCTGCTGTTGGCGTGGCTGGCATCGATCATCAGCCGGCACGGCAGCTTGGCGGCCTCGATCTCGGCGCAGGCCGCGGCGACGCTCTGGGCGTCGTAGTTGGGCGTCTTGCCGCCGCGCAGGATGACGTGGCAGTCCTTGTTGCCCTTGGTCTCGACGATCGCCACCTGGCCGTTCTTGTGCACCGACAAGAAGTGGTGCGGCTGGCTCGCGGCCTGGATGGCGTCGATCGCGATCTTCAGGTTGCCGTCGGTGCCGTTCTTGAAGCCGATCGGCGCCGACAGCCCGCTCGCCAGCTCACGGTGCACCTGCGACTCGGTCGTGCGCGCGCCGATCGCGCCCCAGGCGATCAGGTCGCCGATGTACTGCGGGCTGATGACGTCGAGGAACTCGCTGCCCGCCGGCAAGCCCAGGCGCGTGATGTCGAGCAGCAGCTGGCGCGCAATGCGCAGGCCCTCGTCGATGCGAAAGCTCTCGTCCAGGTAGGGGTCGTTGATCAGCCCCTTCCAGCCGACCGTGGTGCGCGGCTTCTCGAAGTACACGCGCATCACCACTTCCAGCGTGTCGGCGTGGCGCTCGCGCTCGGCCTTGAGCTTGCGCGCGTACTCGAGCGCGGCGACGGGATCGTGGATCGAACACGGCCCCATGATGACGAGCAGCCGATCGTCGTTGCCGGCCAGGATCTCGCGGATGCGCTGGCGCGTTTGCACCAGCAGCCGCTCCATCGGCGTGCCCGCGACGGGGAAGAAACGGATCAGGTGTTCGGGGGGCGGCAGCGGCATGATGTCCTTGATGCGCTCGTCGTCGGTCTGGCTGGTGCGGTCGCGGGGGTGCTGCGCGGTCCAGTCGTCGTTCGTGCTGCTCGTCATGGCGGATCCTTGGGGTCGGGCGAAAAAAAACCGCCGGGCTTGGGGCCCGGCGGTTGGGGGATCGGTGTTCAGTCTGCGTGGTCTACAGGCTGGCCTCTCCTCCGCCGGGGCGGTGCGAGAACCAAAAGTAGCCAAAGTAGAAACCGAGACGCATGGCTGGAATGTAGGCGGCGCTTGTGCGGTGCGTCAAGCGCGGGCGTCGCCCATAAGTCACGCCGTGCCGCCGACCGTCATGCCGTCGATGCGCAGCGTCGGCTGGCCGACGCCGACCGGCACGCTCTGGCCTTCCTTGCCGCAGGTGCCAACGCCCGGGTCGAGTGCCAGGTCGTTGCCGATCATCACCACGCGCTTCAGCGCGTCGGGGCCGCTGCCGATCAGCGTCGCGCCCTTCACCGGGTACTGGATCTTGCCGTTCTCGACCCAGAACGCCTCGCTCGCCGAGAACACGAACTTGCCGCTCGTGATGTCGACTTGGCCGCCGCCGAAGTTGGTGGCATACAGGCCCTTGCGCATCGACGCGACGATCTCTTCCTTGCTCTTGTCGCCGGCCAGCATGTAGGTGTTGGTCATGCGCGGCATCGGCAGATGCGCGTAACTTTCGCGCCGGCCGTTGCCGGTGGGCTTGGTCTTCATCAGGCGCGCGTTCATCGTGTCCTGGATGTAGCCCTTCAGGATGCCGTCTTCGATCAGCACCGTGCGTTGGGTGGCGTGGCCTTCGTCGTCGACATTGAGCGAGCCGCGCCGATCCGGCAACGTACCGTCGTCGAGCACCGTGACACCCTGGGCCGCCACACGCTGGCCGACACGGCCCGAAAACGCCGACGAGCCCTTGCGGTTGAAGTCGCCTTCCAGCCCGTGGCCGATCGCCTCGTGCAGCAGGATGCCGGGCCAACCGGGACCGAGCACCACCGTCATCTCGCCGGCCGGCGCGGGCCGCGCCTCCAGATTCACCAGCGCGGCATTCACCGCCTGATCGACATAACTTTCGATCAGCGTGTCCTGAAAATAACCGAGCCCGAAACGCCCGCCGCCGCCGCCCGAGCCGACCTCGCGCCTGCCGCCCTGCTCGGCGATCACGGTGACGCTCAGGCGCACGAGCGGGCGTACATCGGCCGCGCGGGTGCCGTCGGCGCGCGCGACCAGCACGACGTCGTATTCGGCTGCGAGCCCCGCCATCACCTGCACGATGCGCGGATCCTTCGCGCGCGCCAGGCGCTCGACCTTCTCCAACAACGCTACCTTCTGGGCACTGTCCAGCGTCGCGATCGGATCGGTGGGCGCATACAGCGTGCGGCTCGCCGCCGCCTTGCGGACAGCGACTTTCACGCGCCGGCTCTGGCCGGCCGCTGCGATCGTGCGCACCGTGCGCGCGGCGTCGAGCAGCGCGGCGTCGGAGATGTCGTCGGAGTACGCGAACGCAGTCTTCTCGCCCACCACCGCGCGCACGCCGACCCCCTGGTCGATCGAGAAGCTGCCCGCCTTGACGATGCCTTCTTCGAGGCTCCAGCCCTCGTGGCGCGTGGTCTGGAAATACAGGTCGGCATCGTCGATGCGGTGCTCGCCGATCACGCCGAGTGCGTGGGTCAACTGCGCATCGGCGAGCCCGTAAGGTTCGAGCAACAGGCCTTGCGCAAGCGCCAAGCGTTCGAGGGTGGGTTCGCGAGAAATCATGGCGCCGATTGTAGGACTTCGCTTCACGCTTCTTTACCGGCGCACCGACAGCGGCCGGTGCACGCCGCGCGTTGAATGGGGCAGGCGGGATCAACCGCCGCCACGGAGAGAAGATGATGATGACGAGCAAGACCACGATTCGCGCGCTGATCGGTGCCGTGCTGGCCGCCGGTGCGCTCGGCGCTTCGGCGCAGCATGGCGAGCGCGGTGTCTATCAGCCCGACCATCGTTACGAGCACCGCGACGGTCGCCACCGAGGCCCGAGCGCGATGCCGCGCATCGAACGGGTGATGGCCGAGCAGTCCGACCGCATTCGCCAGGGCCTGCGCAGCGGCTTGCTGACACGCGCCGAAGCCTTCCAGCTGCAGCGTCAGCAGCGCAACATCGCGCAGACGCGGCAGACCGCGCTGGCCGACGGTCACGCCAGCGAAGTCGAGCGTCGTTTCCTGCGCAACCTGCAGGCGCGCGCCGAGATCGACATCACCCGCGCGCTGCGCAATGCGCGCCACAGCGACGGCCGCGACCGCAACGGTTGAGGCTGGCTTCAGGAGCTAACGGGCTCGCCGCGCGAGCGCAGCGTCGTACAAGGCGTTGCGCTTGGCGCCGCTGATCGCTGCCGCCAGGCCCACGGCCTGCTTGAGCGGCAGTTCAGCCAGCAGCAGGTCGAGCACACGAAGTGCATCGCCGTCGTCAGCGTTGTCGCGCGGCGCGCCGGCGTGAATCACGAGCACGAACTCGCCGCGCAGGCGGTTCGCGTCTGCCGCCAGCCAAGCCGGCAATGCGGCCGCGTCGAGGCAGTGCACGGTCTCGAACTGTTTTGTCAGCTCGCGGCATAGCGTCAGACGGCGTGTCGGCAGCGCCCGCGCGAGCTCGCTTGCGAGGGCCTCGATGCGGTGCGGTGCTTCGAACAACACCACACTGCGCGCCGGCTGGGCGGCCATCTCGCGCCACAGCGCGCTGCGCTCGCCGGCCTTGAGGGGCGCGAAGCCGACGAAGACGAACCCGGCGCCCAGGGTGTCGCCTGCCACGCTCACCGCGGCGGCGACGCTGCTCGCGCCCGGCACCACCACCACCGTTTGCCCGGCCTGCCGCACCGCCGCCACGAGCGCGGCGCCGGGGTCGGACACGGCGGGCGTGCCGGCGTCGCTGATGCAGGCCACCCGCTCGCCGGCGGCCAGGCGCTCGAGCACCCGCGCCGTTGCGCTGCGCTCGTTGTGTTCGTGCAGCGCCAGCAGCGGCACCTCGATCGACAGATGCCGCAACAGCCCGGCACCGACGCGCGTGTCTTCGCAGGCCACCGCATCGACGAGACCGAGGACATGGATCGCACGCAGCGTCAGGTCGGCCAGGTTGCCGATCGGCGTCGCCACGACATAAAGCGCCGGCGCGGGATACTGCTGCGCGCCGGCCGCGGCGGCAGCGGCGTGACGGAGCGTGGCGGCGATGGTGGGTGAGGACGACAAGCGCGAATCCGGCAGCACGACGAAGGCGGTGGGCGACGCCGCCGAGGCGCGTGCGCTCGCCCATCTGCAGGGCCAGGGCCTCGTCCTCGTGCAGCGCAATTATCGGGTCGCCCGAGGGCCGCACGCGCGCGGCGGCGAGGTCGACCTGATCCTGCGCGACGCACGTGACGGCACGCTCGTCTTCGTCGAGGTGCGTGCGCGCAGCGGCAGCGCGCATGGCGGCGCGGCCGCGAGTGTCACCGCCGGCAAGCAGCGCCGCATCGTCTATGCCGCGCGCCACTATCTGCTGCGCCTGGCGTCGCTGCCGCCGTGCCGCTTCGACGTCGTCAGCGTCGACGGCGAGCGCATCGAGTGGCTGCGTGCTGCCTTCGGCGACGACAACTGCTGAACGAAGTGGCGGAACCGACGCGTTCGAAACGCTGTCTTATGATCCATGCTCATGCTCGAACAGCGTATCCAGCAGCAATTCTTCGACTCAGCCGACCTGAAGGTGCAGGCCGCAGAGACCCTGACGCGGCCGATCGCGGCCGCCGCGGCGGCCGTGCTCGGCTGCATTACCGCCGGCGGCAAGGTGCTGCTGGCGGGCCAAGGAGCCTCCCTCGCGGACGCACAACATTTCGCGGCCCAGTTCGTCGGCCGGTTCGAACGCGACCGGCCCGGCCTGGCCGCGATTGCGCTCGGTGCCGACGCCGCCATGGCGAGCGCGCTGGCCGCTGAATCCGGCTACGAACTGGCCGCCGCCAAGCAGGTGCAGGCGCTCGGCGTGCCGGGTGACGTGCTGATCGTGCTCGGCACCGACGGCAACGGCCCGGGGCTGCGGGCCGCCGCCGAAGCGGCGCAGGCGCGCGACATCACGGTGATCGCGCTCACCGGCCGCGACGGCGGCCGCCTGGGCGCCGTGCTCGGCGAAACCGACGTCCATATCGCTGTGCCGCACGACCGTGCGGCACGCATCCACGAGGTCCATGCGCTCGCGCTGCACTGCATCTGCGACGCGGTGGACCTGCAACTCATCGGTGAACAGGATCCGGCATGAAAGCTACGTTCTCCCGCGCCCTGGCGCTCGCGCTCGCTGCGGCCACACTCAGCGGCTGCGCGGCGTTGGTGGTCGGCGGCGCCGCCGTCGGGACCGCACTGGTGGTGAGCGACCGCCGCACCTCGGGCGCCATCCTCGAAGACCAGGCGATCGAGTTGAAGGCCATGAACCGCGTGCGCGACGTGCTCGGCGAGCGCGGCCACGTCAACCCCACCAGCTACAACAGAACGCTGCTGCTGACCGGAGAGGTGCCGGGTGAGGCCGAACGCACGGCGGCCGAACGGACAGCGGCCGGCATCGACAACCTCAAGGGCGTGGTCAACGAACTGGCGGTGATGGGCAACACCTCGCTCACCGCGCGTTCCAACGACAGCATCCTGTCGGGCAAGGTGAAGGCCAGCTTCATCGACGCCAAGGACCTGCAGGCCAATGCGGTGAAGGTGGTGACCGAGCGCGGCACGGTTTACCTGATGGGCCGGGTCACCGAACGCGAAGCCAACCGCGCCACCGAACTGGCGCGTGGTGTCAGCGGCGTGCAGAAGGTGGTGCGGGTGTTCGAGATCCTGAGCGAGGCCGAGTTGGCGGCGATCGAGCCGGCGCGCAAGTAGGCTGGAGCTACTTCAGGCGGCGGATCAGGCTCGAGGTGTCGCGCCGCCCGCCGCCCTGCGCCTGCAGGTCGGCGTAGAACTGATCCACCAGCGCCGCCACCGGAAGGCGTGCGCCATTGCGCCGCGCTTCCTGCAGGCACAGGCCCAGGTCCTTGCGCATCCAGTCGACCGCGAAGCCGAAGTCGAACTGGTCCTCGATCATCGTCGGGCCGCGGTTCTCCAGCTGCCAGCTCTGCGCGGCGCCCTTGCCGATCACTTCCAGCACCTGTTTCATGTCCAGCCCGGCCCGCTGGCCGAAGGCGATCGCCTCCGACAGGCCCTGCAGCATGCCGGCGATGGCGATCTGGTTGACCATCTTGGCGAGCTGACCGGCGCCGGCCGGCCCGACCCGTGTGACCGCACGCGCGAAGGCGAGCGCGACCGGCTTCATGGCGTCGAACGGTTCGGCCTCGCCGCCGCACATCACGGTCAGCGCGCCATTCGTCGCCCCGGCCTGGCCGCCGGAGACCGGCGCATCGACGAAGTGCAGCCCACGCTCTCGCGCCGCGGCGTGCAGCTCGCGCGCCACCTCGGCCGACGCGGTGGTGTGGTCGACGAACACGGCGCCGGCGGCCATGCCGGCGTAGGCGCCGTCGTCACCGACTACGACCGAGCGCAGATCGTCGTCGTTGCCGACGCAGGCAAACACCAGTTCGGCGTTCGCTGCCGCCGCGCGCGGCGTTGCGGCGTGCTCGCCGCCGTACTCCTGCACCCAGGCCTGCGCCTTGGCGGCGGTGCGGTTGTAGACCGTGACCTGGTGCCCGGCGCGCGCCAGGTGGCCGGCCATCGGATGGCCCATCACGCCCAGGCCGATAAAGGCAACGCGGCGAGGGGGGATCGGTTCGTAGGGGCGGGTGCTCATGGCGCTATCGTGCCATGAGCGGCGGCACGAGCCTCAGACGATCGAGAGGTGCTCGGTGCCGGCCGCCAGGTCGCTGCTGCGCGCGCGCTGGCTGTGCAGCTTGATCTGCAGCCGCAGGTCGTTGACCGAATCGGCGTTGCGCAGCGCGTCCTCGTAGGTCACGAGGTTGCCTTCATAGAGATCGAACAGGGCCTGGTCGAAGGTCTGCATGCCGAGTTCGCGCGAGCGTTTCATCAGCTCCTTGATGTCGCCGACCTCGCCCTTGAAGACCATGTCGGCCACCAGCGGCGTGTTGAGCAGGATTTCGACCGCCGCGATGCGGCCCTTGCCCTCCTGGCGCGGCAGCAGGCGTTGCGATACCAGCGCCTTCAGGTTCAGCGACAGGTCCATCAGCAACTGGGCGCGCCGTTCTTCCGGGAAGAAGTTGATGATCCGGTCCAGCGCCTGGTTGGAGCTGTTCGCGTGCAGCGTGGCCATGCACAGGTGGCCGGTCTCGGCGAAGGCGATCGCATGGTCCATCGTTTCGCGGTCGCGGATTTCGCCCATCAGGATCACGTCCGGCGCCTGACGCAGCGAGTTCTTCAACGCCGGCGCCCAGTCGTCGGTGTCGATGCCGACCTCGCGCTGGGTGACGATGCAGTTCTTGTGCGGGTGCACGAACTCGACCGGGTCTTCGACCGTGATGATGTGGCCGAACGAGTTCTCGTTGCGGTGATCGACCATCGCCGCCAGCGAAGTGCTCTTGCCCGAGCCGGTGGCGCCGACGAAGATCGTCAGGCCGCGCTTGGACAGCGAGATGTCCTTCAGGATCTGCGGCAAGCCGAGCGAGTCGATCGTCGGGATGGTCTGCGGAATGGTGCGGAACACCAGCCCGACGTGGCCCTGCTGCAGGAAGGCGTTGACGCGGAAACGCCCGACGCCCGACGGCGAAACCGCGAAGTTGCACTCCTTGGTGCGCTCGAACTCGGCCGCTTGTTTGTCGTTCATCACCGCACGCGCCAGCGCCAGCGTGTGCTGGCCGGTCAGCGGCTGCGGCGACACCTTGTTGATCTTGCCGTCGACCTTGATCGCGGGCGGAAACTCCGCTGTCAGGAACAGGTCGCTGCCGTTGCGGCTGATCATCAGCCGCAGCAGGTCGTTGACAAATTTCGATGCCTGGTCGCGTTCCATCGTGATTCCTTGCGTTCAGCGCGCAGCGCGCACCAAGTGGCCGCAGGCCGCTTCGGGGGTGGTCTTGTTCATCCCGGGAAGTTTTCCGGCACCTTGGCTTTGCCGCGCGCTTCGGCCGGCGTGATGATGTTGCGGCGGACCAGCTCGATGAGGTTCTGGTCCAGCGTCTGCATGCCCAGGCTCTGACCGGTCTGGATCGACGAGTACATCTGCGCCACCTTGTTCTCGCGGATCAGGTTCTTGATCGCCGACGTGGCGATCATGATCTCGTGCGCCGCGACGCGCCCTGAGCCGTCCTTCAGCTTGCACAGCGTCTGCGAGATGACGGCGATCAGCGACTCCGACAGCATCGAGCGCACCATGTCCTTCTCGGCCGCCGGGAAGACATCGACGACGCGGTCGATCGTCTTCGCCGCGCTGCTGGTGTGCAGGGTGCCGAACACGAGGTGTCCGGTCTCGGCGGCGGTGAGCGCCAGGCGGATGGTTTCCAGGTCGCGCATCTCGCCGACGAGGATGGCGTCCGGATCCTCGCGCAGCGCCGAACGCAGCGCGTTGGAAAAGCTCAGCGTGTGCGGGCCGACCTCACGCTGGTTGACCAGGCACTTCTTGGATTCGTGCACGAACTCGATCGGGTCTTCGACCGTCAGGACGTGGCCGTATTCGGTCTCGTTCAGGTGATTGACCATCGCCGCCAGCGTCGTGCTCTTGCCCGAGCCGGTGGGGCCGGTGACGAGCACCAGGCCGCGCGGCTTGAGTGACAGCTCGGCAAAGACCTTCGGCGTGCTCAGCTGCTCGAGCGTCAGGATCTTGCTCGGGATGGTGCGGAACACCGCCCCCGTGCCGCGGTTCTGGTTGAACGAGTTGACGCGAAAGCGCGCCAGGCCCTGGATCTCGAACGAGAAGTCGCACTCCAGCGTGTCTTCGAAGGTCTTGCGCTGGGCGTCGTTCATGATGTCGTACACCATGTCGTGCACCTGCTTGTGCTCGAGCGGGTCGACATTGATGCGACGCACGTCGCCATGCACGCGGATCATTGGCGGCAGGCCGGCCGACAGATGCAGATCCGAGGCCTTGTTCTTGACCGAGAAGGCCAACAGTTGCGTGATGTCCATGGCTGAGCTTGCGTTAGGCTCAACCGATTATGGCGAGCATCGAGGCGACGTTACAGCAAGTGCGCGCGCGCATCGCCCATGCGTGCATCAGCGTCGGGCGCCCCGTGCAAAGCGTCACGTTGCTGGCGGTGAGCAAGACCTTCGGCGCCACGGCGGTGCGCGCGGCGCAGGCGGCCGGCCAGCGCGCCTTCGGCGAGAACTACGTCCAGGAGGCGCTGGCCAAGATGGATGCGCTGGCCGACCTGCGCAGCGGTATCGAGTGGCATCTGATCGGGCCGTTGCAGGCCAACAAGACCGCCGTGGTGGCCGCGGCCTTCGACTGGGTGCACAGCGTCGACCGGCTGCGGATCGCCGAGCGGCTGTCGGCGCGGCACCCGTCCGGCCGGCCGCCGCTGCAGATCTGCATCCAGGTCAATGTGAGTGGCGAGGCAAACAAGGCCGGCGTTGCGCCGGCTGAACTACCCGCGCTGGCGCGTGCGGTTGCCGCGCTGCCCGGGCTGAAGCTGCGCGGGCTGATGGCCATCCCCGAGCCCGCGCCGGACTTCGAGGCGCAGCGTCTGCCGCACCGGCGGCTGCGCCAGCTGCTCGATGAATTGAGGGCCGACGGTCTGGCGCTGGACACGCTGTCGATCGGCATGAGCGCCGACCTGGAAGCGGCGGTCGCCGAAGGCGCGACGATCGTTCGCGTCGGCACGGCGATCTTCGGCGCGCGCCGCTGACGGCTCACACCAGCCGCGGATCTGGGCGGCCAAACGCCGGCATTTCGGCCCTTCTGCGGCGCCTGTTGCGGCGCACAGTCTCAACGACCTGCGCCCGCTCAACCTGCCTGATGTTCAAGCTGCTACGCCACTTCTCCATTGCATGCCTGATCTCGATCGCGGCCGCGTCGGTCGCGCTGAGCATGCTGCACCGGCAGATGGCGGTCGACGAACTGGTGCGGCTCGGCGAGTCGGGCAACGTCGAGATCACCCGCGTGGTGGCCAACACCTACCGCGAACCGCTGCGTGAGCTGCTCGCAGCGGCGCCGGAGCTGTCCGCCGATGCCCTGCGCATGCATCCGCGTACCGTGGCGCTGCACGAGTCGATCCGCGCTGCCGTCCGGGGCACGTCCGTCATCAAGATCAAGCTCTACAACCTGGACGGGCGCACCGTCTATTCCAGCGAGGCGCGCCAGATCGGCGAGGACCAGCGCAGCAACGTGGGTTTCCTTGCCGCTCGCGGCGGCCAGGTGGCGAGCAAGTTGACGCGACGCGATCAGTTCAGTGCCTTCGAGCAGCGGCTGGAAAACCGCAGCGTGCTGGCGAGCTACCTGCCGCTGCGGCCGGATGACGGCCGGCCGGTGGGCGCCGTGTTCGAGGTCTATCAGGATGTCACGCCATTTCTCGCCCGCGTCGATGCCGCCCAGCGCAAGGTCGTCGCCGGCGTGCTGGCGGTGCTGTTGCTGCTGTATGCGGCGCTGTTCCTGGTCGTGCGGCGCGCCGACCGCATCCTGGTGCAGCAGGCGCGCCAGGGCGAAGCCGACGCGCAGGCGCTGCACCAGCTCGACGCGCGCCGCGAGCGCTACCTCGCGCTCAGCAAGTTGTCGTCGGACTGGTTCTGGGACCAGGACCGCGAGTACCGCTTCATCGATCTCGACTCCAAACAAGAGGATTTCGGCGGCATCAACCGCAGCGTGCACTTGGGCAAGACACGCTGGGAGCTGCCGAACACCGAGCCGATGGGCATCACCTGGGAACAGCACCGCGCCGACCTCGACGCGCGGCGGCCGTTTCGCAACCTGCTGCTGCGGCGCTCGCCGGCCGCCGGCGTGAGTTACATCAGCGTCAGCGGCGAACCGGTGTTCGACGCCGACGGGCGCTTCGAGGGCTATCGGGGCGTCGCCAGCGACGTCACCGAGCGGGTGCAGGCGGAGTTGTCGCTGGCGCAAACGCGCGCGGCGCTCGCCCAACGTGCGGAGAAGCTCGCCCATGCCGACTTTCTGCAGGCCTTGCTCGACGCCCTGCCCGTGGGCGTGACGCTGCTCGACAGGAATCTCGAGGTACTGGTCGCCAACCAGGCCAGCGCCACGCTGCAGGACATACCGCTCGTCCTCACTGCGCCGGGCGTGCCGCTGCGGTCGGTCTTTCGCCGCCACGCCGAGCGCGGCGTCTACGGGCCGGGTGACGTCGAGGCGCTGGTCGAAGAGCGCATGGCGGGCATGCGCGACCCGCGCCCGATCTGCGCCGAGCGCGTCTTGCCGTCGGGCCGCTCGTTCGAAGTGCGCAGCGTCTGGCTGCCCAACGGCTGCCGCGTCACGACCTTCGTCGACATCACCGCCCACAAACGCGCCGAGATCGAGTTGGTCGCGGCGCGCGACGCGGCCGAGGCCGGCAGCCAGGCAAAGAGCAACTTCCTGGCCGTGATGAGCCACGAGATCCGCACGCCGATGAACGCCGTCATCGGGTTGCTGGAGCTGCTGCGCCTGAGCCCGCTCGACGCCGAGCAGCGCGAGACGGTGGACACCGTGCGCGAGTCCGGCCACTCTCTGCTGCGTCTGATCGACGACGTGCTCGACTTCTCGAAGATCGAGGCCGGCAAGCTGGTCCTGCACCTCGAACCCTCGTCGTTGGCGCGGCTGTTCGAAAGTGCGCACCACACCTTTGCAGGCGTCGCCAGCCACAAGGGTGTGCTGCTGACCCAGCGCCTGGATGCACGCATCGCGCCGGCGTTGCTGGTCGATCGGCTGCGCCTGCGCCAGATCGTCAACAACCTGCTCAGCAACGCGATCAAGTTCACCGAGCGTGGCCAGGTCGAGCTGACGGCCGAGCTGGTCGAACACACCGAGGCGGGCGATCGGGTTCGCGTCAGCGTGCGCGACACCGGCATCGGCATCGAAGCGCAGGCGCTGAAGGGCCTGTTCGAGCCGTTCAGCCAGGCCGACGCCGGCGTCGAACGCCGCTACGGCGGCACCGGGCTGGGGCTTGCGATCTGCAAGCGGCTGGCCGAACTGATGGGCAGCACGATCGAGGTTCAGAGTGCACCCGGCGTCGGCAGCCGCATCGGCCTGACGCTGACGCTCGGCCGCGCCGAACAAGCCGAACTGCACGAGTCGCGGCCGCAGGCGATCGAAGCCATCGCGCGTGCGGTCGAAGGCCGCAGCACGCCGACGGCGGATGCCGCGCGGGCTGAGGGCCGCCTGATCCTCGTGGTCGACGATCACCCGGTGAACCGGCGCATGCTGGCGCGGCAACTCAACGTGCTCGGCTACGCCGTGAAAACCGCGGCCGACGGCCACGAGGCGCTCGCCCTCTGGCGCGGCGGCGGGTTCGGCCTCGTGCTCACCGACTGCCAGATGCCGGGCATGGATGGCTACCAGCTGGCCCGCGCGATCCGCCAGGCGGAGGGCGGCAGCGGGCAACGGCTGCCGATCGTCGCCTGCACCGCCAACGTCTCGCGGGAGGCGCTTGACCAGTGCCGCGCCGTCGGCATGGACGACACGCTGACCAAACCGCTCGAACTGGCGGCCCTCAAGCAGCAGCTGGACCGCTGGCTGCCGTGCGACACGATGCTGGCCGCGGACGAATTCGACGAACCACCCCCGCTGGACACCGACTTCGCCGCCATCGCCGAGCTGGCGCAGGGGGACAGCGACCTGCAGCGCGAGCTGCTCGAGGACTTCCGCAGCGCCAATGGCGGTGATCTGCGCGCGGCGGCACGGGCCGTGCACGACGTGGCGATCGACGATGTGCGGCGCGCGGCGCACCGGATCAAGGGCGCGGCCACCACCGTCGGCGCAGCGCGCCTAGCCGAAGCCGCCACGCGCCTGGAGCGCGCGGCGCACGCCGGCGACTGGCACCGTGTGTCGTCGGCGTGGGCACCCCTGCAACAGGAGTGTGAGCGCCTGGACCGGCGGATCGCCGTCAAGACCTGCGCCGCAGCGGAGCGCCGATGACGAGCGCCGTTGAAGTCACGCCGCACACCGTGCTGGTGGTCGAGGACCATCCGTTCCAGCGCCGCCTGTTGGCGCGCTTGCTCACCGCGCTCGGCGTGGTGCGGGTCATCGAAGCCGAGGACGGCGCGCAGGCGCTGGAGTTGCTCGACGCCGCTACCGAGCCGGTCGACCTCGTGATCACCGACCTGGACATGCCGAACGTGGACGGCATGGCGTTGATGCGCCAGATCGGCCAGCACGCGCCGCAGACCGACATCGTCGTGCTCTCATCGGTCGACCGCGACCTGCTCTCCGCCGTGCAGTGGCTGGCTCGCGAGCAACGTATCGCGCTGCTGGCGGTGCTCGAAAAACCCCTCACCGCGCCGGCGCTGCGAGCGGCCTTGCGGCGGCCGGCGCGCGGCGCGCGGGTCGCCCGGCCCACGCCGCTGCCGGTGCTGTCGATCGACGACATTGCCGCCGGCATCGCGGCCGGGCAGTTCGAGTCCTTCCTGCAGCCCAAGGTGCTGCTGGCGGATGGTCGGCTCGCGGGCGGCGAGGCGCTGGCCCGCTGGCGCCATCCCCGGCTGGGTCATGTGCCGCCGGCGGCATTCATCGACACGATCGAACACTCGCCCCTGGTGGAGCCGTTTTCGCTCGCCATCGTCGAGAGCGCAGCCTGGGCCGTGCGCTGGCTGCACGAGTCCGGCCTGCCGGGGCACATCGCGATCAACGCGTCGCCGGCCTGGCTCGACCAGCCGTCGATGGCGGACCGCCTGTCGCAGGCGGTGGGCCGGCTCGGCCTGCCGGTCGAGCGGCTGGCCATCGAGGTCACCGAGAGTGTGGCCAACAGCAACCTGGCGGCGGCGCTGGAGAACCTGGCGCGCTTGAGGCTGCGCGGCTTCAAGCTGTCGGTGGACGACTTCGGCACCGGTTTCTCGTCGCTCGGCCGGCTCGTCAGCTCGCCGTTCCGCGAACTCAAGTTCGACCGCAGCTTCATCACCGGCATCGAGCCCGGCACGCCGCGCTGGATGGTCGTCGAGGCGGTCATCGCGCTGGCGCACAAGCTGGGCCTGCAGACGGTGGCCGAGGGCATCGAGACCCAGGCCGAATGGCAGTTGCTCAAGGACGCCGGCTGCGAGTACGCGCAGGGCTACTTCATCGCCAAGCCGATGGCGCGCGACGACTTCATGGCCTGGGCGCGTGCCCGCCGTGCTGGCGAGCGCGCGGCCACAGCCGCGATCGAACTCAGTCGAGCTTGAGGCGCCCTAAGCGATCACCGTTCAGGGGTACAAGCCCCGCTCCTCGCGCGCCGCCAGGATGCGCTCGCAGGCGACCGCGAAGGTCGCGGTGCGCAGCGTGATCTGGTGCCGGTCGGCGGTATCCCAGATCTTCTTCAGCGCGTCGACCATGATCTTGTCCAGCCGCACGTTGATCTCGTCCTCGCTCCAGAAGAAGCTGCTGAAGTCCTGCACCCACTCGAAGTAGCTCACGGTCACGCCGCCGGCGTTGCAGATCACGTCCGGCACCACCAGCACGCCGCGCTCGGCCAGGATGTCGTCCGCGCTCGGCACCGTTGGGCCGTTGGCGCCTTCGAGCACCAGCTTGGCCTTGATGCGCCGCGCGCGCTCGGCGTTGATCTGGCCTTCCAGCGCAGCCGGCACCAGGATGTCGCAGGCCACATCCCAGAACGCCTCGCTCTCCATCGCCTCGGCGCCCTTGAAACCGCCGACGCCGCCGCGCTCACGCAGGTGGGCCGTCAGGTCGGCCATGTCGAAGCCGTTGTCGTTGAAGATCGTGCCGGTGTGGTCCTGCGCGGCGACGATCTTGCCGCCGGCCTGGTTGAACAGCTCGGCCGCCGACGCGCCGACGTTGCCGAAACCCTGCACGGCGACGCGCGCGCCGTCGAGCTTGAGGTTCAAGCGCCGCGCCGCCTCGCGGCCGGTGACGAACACCCCGCGCCCGGTGGCCTTGACACGCCCGAGCGAACCGCCGAGGTGGATCGGCTTGCCGGTCACGACGCCGGTGGCGGTGCCGCCGATGTTCATCGAGTAGGTGTCCATCATCCAGGCCATGACCTGGGCGTTGGTGTTGACGTCGGGCGCCGGGATGTCGCGGTGCGGGCCGATGATGATGCCGATCTCGCTCGTGTAGCGGCGCGTCATGCGCTCCAGCTCTTTTTTCGACAGCTTGGACGGGTCGACCCGGATGCCGCCCTTGGCGCCGCCGTAGGGCAGGTTGACGGCCGCGCACTTGACCGTCATCCAGGCCGACAGCGCCATCACTTCTTCCAGCGTCACGTCGGGGTGGAAACGCACGCCGCCCTTGCCCGGGCCGCGGCTCAGGTTGTGCTGGACGCGAAAGCCCTCATAGTGCGCGACCGCGCCGTTGTCCAGCTCGATCGGCACGTCGACGATGAGCGCGCGCTTCGGGCGCTTGAGCGTCTCGGCCCAGCGGGCGAGGTGGCCCAGGTAGGGCACGACACGATCGACCTGCGCCAGGTAGGTGCCCCAGGGGCTGTCGGGGGTGGGTTGGACATACGACAAGACGCTGCTCATGGCACTCCTCGTTGAAGTTGGACGGCGACGCAAGCTTCGTGGGCGACGGGCCGCTCGGGTGCGCGCACTGTATTCGCCCCGCAGCCTAAGGACGGTCACGGCGCATGATGCGGCGGTTGCCTCGGGTCCCGCAAGCCGGCACGCGCCCCTACACTGGCTGGATGGGCGAAACCCCCTCGGTTGCATTCGTCGGCGGCGGCAACATGGCCGGCGCCATCTTCGGCGGACTGTTGAGGGCCGGCTGGCCGACCGTGGCCTTCACGGTGATCGAACCGGGGGCCGAACAACGCACGCGCCTGGCCGCCGCGCACCCGGGGCTGGCGCTGCTCGAACACCCGGGCGCCGGCCTGGGCAGCGCGCAGGTGGTGGTCTGGGCCGTCAAGCCGCAGAGTTTTGCGCAGGCCGCCGCGGCTTGCGGGCCGCTGGTAGGCGCCGCCCTGCAGCTATCGGTGATGGCCGGCGTGCGCAGCGACGCCATCGTGCGGGCCACCGGCAGCCCGCGGGTGGTGCGGGCGATGCCCAACACGCCGGCGCTGATCGGCCGCGGCATCGCCGGCCTGGTGGCGCGCGCCGCGGTCAGCGCCGACGACCGCGCGCTGGTCGAACGGGTGCTGGCGCCCACCGGCAGCCTGTTGTGGTTCGACGACGAGAGCGACCTCGACGCAGTGACCGCGCTGTCGGGGTCCGGCCCGGCCTATGCGTTCTACCTCATCGAGGCGATGGTCGACGCCGGCACGCAGATGGGCCTGGCCAGCGACGCCGCGCGCCGCCTGGCGCAGGAGACGTTGGCCGGCGCCGCCGCGCTGGCGATGCAGTCGCCCGAATCCCCCGCCACACTGCGCGAGCGCGTCACCTCCAAGGGGGGCACCACGCACGCGGCGATCAGCTCGCTGCAGGCCGACGGCGTCCAAGCGGCGTTTGTGCGCGCATTGCTGGCGGCGCAGCGGCGCGCGCAAGAGTTGGGCCACGCCCCCTAGCGGGCGGCGAGGTCGATCGCGGTGCCGGCGAAAAGGGCAAACCCCAGCCAGTGATTGAGCCGGAAGGCCTTGAACGAGCCGTCGCGGGAGCGGTTGCAGATCAGCATCACATGCCACGCCGCCTGCGCCGCCGCCAACGCGACGCCGACCAGGAACCAGCCGCTTAAGCCCAGCAGCCGGCCGATCCAGGCCCATGACACGAGATGCAGCGCGTAGAACGCCGCCACCGCCGCCACGTCCCAGCTGCCGAGCGTGATGGCCGACGTCTTGATGCCGATCTTCAGGTCGTCGTCGCGATCGACCATCGCGTATTCGGTGTCGTAGGCCAGCACCCAGAACAGGTTCGACGCCATCAGCGCCCAGGCCGGCCACGGCACGTTGATGCGCCATTCGGCGCCGCTCAACACGGCGGCGAAGGCCATCGGAATGCCGAAGCTGAATGCCACCCCGAGCACCGACTGCGGCATCGACACGACTCTCTTCGCATACGGGTAGGCGAGCGTGATGGCGAGCGCCACGAAGGACAGCAGGATGGTCGATGGGTTGGTCGTCAACACGAGCGCAAACGCCACCAGCGCCAGCGCGGCGCCTAAGCCCAGCGCCTCCTTCACCGGCAGCGCGCCGCTCGTCACCGGGCGCTGCGCGGTGCGCTCGACATGGCGGTCGAAGTCGCGGTCGGCGACGTCGTTGACGCAGCAGCCGGCCGAGCGCATGAGGATCGTGCCGAACACGAACACCGCCAGCAGATGCCAGCCCGGGAAGCCGTCGGCCGCGATCCACAACGCCGACAACGTCGGCCACAACAGCAGCAGCCAGCCGGCCGGGCGGTTCCAGCGGATGAGGTCGAGGTAGAGCGCAAGGCGCGGGCGCGGGTTCACGCGCCCATTATTGTGGTGATGCGGGCGAAGGCGTCGAGCTGCGCAGCGTTGGCCGAGTTCGGCCGGCAGCGTTCGCGGCGGTACGTCACCAACGCGGTCAAGCATTTCAAGGTCGAGCCGCGCGGCAAACGTCGCCTGCACAAGACGCCGGCACAGAAGGAGGCCGACGCCTGTGCGCACGGGCTGGAGGGGGGCCTGCGCGTGCTGCGGGATCGGGGGCCGTGGTCCGAGCGGCCCGACGGCACGCCCGTGCTGGTGACGCTGCACCCCTCGGCGTTGCTGCGCGGCGACCCGGCGCAGATGGACGCCGCATACAGCGCTGGCTCGACGACCTGCGCTTGGCCGAGCGCACTCCAGAGCTGATGCGATCGCGGCGCGACTCGCCTCAGCCGTCGAGCTGCTTCTGAAACACCAGCCCGGCGTGCTCGCGCAGGGCGTGGAACCTGATCTTCGGCCAGTTCTCCTGCATCGCGCGCAGCTCGCCGGCGTATTCGAGCAGCACGGTCGGGGCGTTCACCGCGTCGTAGGCGACGCGATGCGCGTTGCCGTCGATGTAGCGCGCCAGCTCCTTCGGGTCATCGCAGCTGACCCAGCGCGCGACGTTGTAGCGCGCGGGGGCAATGCGCGCCTTGACGCCGTATTCATGTTCCAGCCGGTGCGCGACGACCTCGAACTGCAGCTGGCCCACCGCGCCCAGCAGCAGCACCGAACCCGCCGCCGGGCGAAAGACCTGGATCGCACCCTCTTCGCCGAGCTGCGTCAGGCCGGCCTTGAGCTGCTTGGTGCGCAGCGGGTCGGCCACCTCGACGCTGCGGAACATCTCGGGCGCGAAGAACGGCAGGCCGGTGTAGTGCAGCGTCTCGCCTTCGGTCAGCGTGTCGCCAAGCTGCAGCACGCCGTGGTTGGGGATGCCGATGATGTCGCCGGCAAACGCCTCGTCGAGCAGCTCGCGGCGCTGCGACAGAAAGGTCACCACCGTGTTCGGCCGCAACTCCTTGCCCGAGCGCACCACCTTCAGCCGCATGCCGCGCTCGAAGTGGCCCGACGCGACGCGCACGAAGGCGATGCGGTCGCGGTGCGCCGGGTCCATGTTGGCCTGGATCTTGAAGACGACGCCGGTGAACTTGGGCTCGTCGGGCTGCACCACACGCTGCATCGCCGCACGTTCGGCCGGCGGTGGCGCCAGGTCGACCAGCGCGTCCAGCACTTCCTTGACGCCGAAGTTGTTGATCGCCGAGCCGAAGAACATCGGCGTCTGGCGGCCGGCCAGGAATTCGGCCTCGTCGAACGGCGGCGCGGCGCCCTGCACCAGCTCGATGCCGTCGCGCGCGTGTTGGTAGTCGGCCCCGTAGCGATCGGCGAGCAGCGGGTTGTCCAGCCCGTCGATGACCTCGTCATCGTCGCGTTGGCGATCGTCGCCCGGGGCAAAGACGCGCATGCGTTCCTCGCGCAGGTCCATCACGCCGCGAAAGCTCTTGCCCATGCCGACCGGCCAGGTGAAGGGCACGACGCCCATGCCCAGTTCACGCTCGATCTCGTCCATCAGCACGAGCGGCTCCTGCACCTCGCGGTCCATCTTGTTGACGAAGGTGAGGATCGGCGTGTTGCGCGCGCGGCAGACCTGCAGCAGCCGCCGCGTCTGCGGCTCGATGCCGTTGGCGGCGTCGATCACCATCAGCGCCGCATCCACCGCGGTCAACACGCGGTAGGTGTCTTCGCTGAAGTCCTGGTGGCCCGGCGTGTCGAGCAGGTTGATGACGCAGCCGCGGTACTCCATCTGCATCACGCTCGACGCCACCGAGATGCCGCGCTGCTTTTCGATCTCCATCCAGTCGCTGGTCGCGTGCCGGCTCGCCTTGCGTGCCTTCACGCTGCCGGCGATCTGGATCGCGCCGGAGAACAGCAGCAGCTTCTCGGTCAGCGTGGTCTTGCCCGCGTCGGGGTGGGAAATGATGGCAAACGTTCTTCTACGCCTTACCTGGTCTGCGATTGAAGCATCTGCCATCAGAACTTTTTCCCCGGTATGTACACAGCTATGTACGCATTAAGAAATGTGCTCATAGCGCGTGCACATCAGCCTCTTCGACGCGCGCCGAGCATGCCGACGCGCCTGCGAATTTTAGAGTGTGACTGTCTCGTGTTCCTCCTTGAATCGCCTCGTGCCTAGTCGAAGGCAGCGATCCGGGCCCGGCAGAGGTCCAGTGTTCGCACCACCATTGCCTTGGTCCCCTCATTGAGGTCAAGCGCTTCAGGAAGCGCCACAGCGTCAAGCGCGACGGGCAGCCGTTGCATGACATCATCGATCGTCGCGTTGGCGTCGCCTGCTCGCAGGCCCGCGAGCGCGGCCAGCGCGATGAAATCAGCGCACCGGAGCCGCTCATCCTTGCCGCCGAGCTTCAGGGCCATGCGGTCGTGCTCAAGCCCGGGAAAGACGCGCGTCGTAAGCGCGTCATAGACGGGCGCGAAGCGGACTGAAGCGAAGACAGCTTCTCCCTTTGTTGCCGTCTTCAGGAGCGCCATGTTCTTCAGGTGCATGTCGCCGTCGGCGATGAGCCAAGCGAAGAGCACGCGTCGCAAGAGGATCAGCAGGTCGTCGTCAGGGGCCGAGGAGAGGGCGCGGGTCGCACGCGCGACCCGCTCGATGGTCCCCGTGTACTTGTCATGGGGCTCAAGGTCGAGCGCCGAGCACATGTCCTCCATTGCAAGCCATCGGGGGTCATCGGCTTGCTCCCGGATATCGAAGCGCTCAACCAGCAAGGCGGGCGGCATGCCATCGGGCATGCGCACGAGCGCGGCATCGGGCGTGGGAAGGCCGATAGCGCGCGCAAGCGACAGGCCGATCCACTCGATCAGCGGCAGGGCCTCAAAACCACTGGTACCTGCGGGCTTCAGAATGTGCGTGAAAGATGCGGCCACACTCGGCGAGAGCCTGCCGTCTGCCTCCAGGCTCATCGGGGCCTTGATCTGCACGCCGGACAGGCGTGGCGTATCGGCATTTGTGTAGAGGGCCGCGAGCCGGTGCTCGAAGTCACGTTCGATCGTGCTTCTGCCGGGACCTTCGTAGCTGCCCGTGAAATGGCCGTCCTTCGTGAAGCCAGCGAGCCTGTTCGTCAGGAGGTCTGCGGGGAGTGCCGCCAGCTCATCGACCGTCTTGGCGATGGTGATATTGGACATGTAGCGTTTGCCCGAGCGCAGGAGCGCTCGCTCGTCACCGTGGTCCTTCAGGACTGATTCGAGCCAGCCTTCGGGCAGCAGCGAGACGATGAAGGGCGGGAGCTTGCCGGGTATGGTCTGCCGTACCACAGGCGGCAGGGTCGGGCCGTCCTTGCTCGCGGTCCATCGCCACTCGAAGCCATCGTGGGAAAGTGTGCCGACGGGCAGGCCGTGCCACGCGACTAGAAGATCGAATGCCGCTTCGTTCTTGGTGACGACGGCACCGGAGCGATGCAGCAGGAACTTCTCGGCACCCTCGCCCTCGCGATACCACTCGTTCTCGCGTGCAAGTGCCCATACGGCGTCGCTCGCCGCCTTGGGATCGCCGTACTCCTCGATGAGGCGTGCCGCGAGCGCTTCGCGCATGCCAGGGTCGAGGGAGGCCGCGTGTTCGCTGCGCAGGCGGAAGGCTTCCAGGAAGCGCTGCCGCACAGCGGAGACAGAGACACCGAACTCGCCGAGCGTGTCGGCCACGATAGCGCTCGCCACCGATGGCCGGGGCGGTGCCTTGTTCTGAATGATTTCGAGAGCACGGATTCGCGTGCGCTGGACGCGCTGGCCGGTCAGGTACAGCCGACCCTCGGGCGTGGGGCCTAAGAGGACCGCACTGGCCGCAGACAGGTAGGCCTTCGGGTACAGGTACTGACCGATGCGCACCGCATGGGAAAGCACGGTCTGGTCAATGTCGTCCTGCGCATCGACATAGATGCCCCGCATCAGCTGGACGAGCTTTCCCGTCTCAGCCAAGTAGTGGCTGCGGGTCTTGTCGATCGTCTCGCCAACGAGATGCAGGGGCACTGTTCTAACTTTCGCGTGTTTCAGATACGAGAAAGTTAGCACCGGAGCGGAGGCGTTGCAAGAAGAATCTAACTTTCGCGTGTTTCAGATACGCGATAGTTGAGAAATGATCTGTATAGCGTTGTTCCGATGTTGTTCCTAATCGCTTGACATGGGCAGGTCCATGGCCCATAGTCGGCTCCACAGCGCTGCAGGAACAACCTTGGAACAACGGAGCAACCAATGAGCGAGACCTTCTACACCGCGAGCCTGAGCCGCACACAGGGCCGAAACACGTGGGCGATCATCTTTCGTCACCCAAAGCGCACCGACCCGACCACGGGCAAGGACGGCCTGCGCGTCCGGCAGAGCCTGAAGACTGACGACGAGGCTGAAGCCGCGAAGCTGCGCGACGATATGAGCGCGCTGCTCGCCAATCCGCAATTGTGGGACTTGGGCGCGCGCGCGCAGGCGCAGGCGCTCTACGACCAGCGCATCGTGGACATCTTCTTCTACAAACTCGAAGGCGGTGAGACCGACTTCATGGCCCTGCGCGAGAACATGATCGCGCTCCCTTCCTCACAGGACAGCGAATACCGGCGCGCGCTTTTCCTCGGCACGACCGGAGCGGGCAAGACGACAACGCTGCGCCAATTGATCGGCACCGACCCGGCAAAGGAGCGCTTTCCGTCAACCTCGACCGCGAAGACCACGGTCCATGAGACTGAAGTCGTCCTCAAGGATGGTCCCTACTGCGGGGCTGTCACGTTCTTCCCGATGGAAGACGTGCGCGAGCATTTGAAGGAGTGCGTCTCCGCCGCCGTCCTGGCGGCCTATCGCAAAGAGTCTGACGCGGAACAGATGCGACGCCTCCTGACGCACGTGAATCAGCGCTTTCGCTTCAGCTATGTGCTGGGCAGCGGCCCGGTCAAGGAAGCCAGCGATTTCGAGGATGAGGATGAGGGCGACGAAGGCGGCGACGAGCCAGTCGAAACAGCCGCCGACGAACTGATCAAGCGCACGAACGGCGTCCTCACTCACGCGCTTGTCGCGGTAAAGGAAATCGCGACCCGGTATGGGGACACGCTCAAGGAAGAGCTGGACGCTGGCGAAAAGGATCAGCGCGTCATCGACGAGTTGTTCGAGGATGAACTCGACAACCGCACGCGCGACGACGAAACCTTCCAACAGGTCGTGGACAGCCTGATGGATGAAATCGAGGAGCGGTTTGCACTGCTCAGCGACGGCAAGCTGCAGAAAACCAAAGTGGGCTGGCCCCTAAGCTGGAGCTGGGAGACAACGGATCGCGAGGCATTCATCAAGGCGCTGACGCGGTTCTCGTCGAACTACGCGCCGCTCTTCGGGACGTTGCTCTCCCCGCTCGTCAATGGTGTGCGCGTCAGCGGCCCCTTCAAGCCCACATGGCCCGGTAAGGTTCCCAAGCTCGTCCTGCTCGATGGCGAAGGGCTGGGCCACACGCCCCGCTCGATGTCAACGATATCCACAACCCTTTCGCGGCGCATCGATATGGTCGATGCCGTCGTGCTGGTGGACAACGCAACCCAGCCCATGCAGGCAGCCCCTGTCGCCGCCATGAAGGAGCTGGTGGCCTCGGGAAACGCCGCCAAGCTGATCTTCGCGTTCACGCACTTCGATCAAGTGGGTGGCGACAACCTGCCGACGGCAGCCGCCAAAGCCCACCATGTACTGGCTTCGGCTGAGAACGTCCTTTCTGCCATCGGCGAAGACCTGGGGCCATTCGCCGAGCGCGCGCTGCGCGCGCGCCTTACCCACTCACGTGTCTTCCTCGCCAAGCTCGACAGCAAGCTTGAAGACACGCCTGAAGGGCAGCGCACCGCAAAGCAGCTCACCAAGCTTCTCGACATGATCGACGGCATCGTCGAGCGTCCGACCCCTGCCGATTCCCGTCCGGTCTACGACCGCATGAATCTCGTGCTTGCGGTGGAGCGCGCCACGGAAAGCTTTCACAGCGGCTGGCGTCCGCGTCTGGGCCTGAGCGTCAAGGCGGGCCTCGACAAGGAACACTGGACGCGCGTTAAGGCGCTCAGCCGCAGGCTCGCGACCGGTATTGCCGATGAGTACGACAGCCTTCGGCCCGTTGCCGATCTGAAGCAGCAGCTTCAGCAGCGTCTCTACGTCTTGCTGCAGAACCCCGTCGCATGGAATGGGCCGGAGCCGAGCGACGACGACAAGCAGCACATCTTCGATGCCATTGCCGAAGACCTCAGCCGTCGTCTGATCGATCTGGCCTCGCGCCGGGTGCGCACGGAGAGACAAAGTGAGTGGCGAAACGCCTTTGACGAAGCCGGAAGCGGATCGACGTTCAGACGCGCGCGCTTGATCGCCCACAGCATCTATGAGCGCGCAGCGCCTGTTCCTGACGTAACCCCCTCGCCGGACCGCAATGCCTTCCTCGAAGACGTTGCGAGCGCTACACGGGCTGCCGTCGAGGCGGTGGGGGCCACATTGCGATAACCCACGAGCGGGCGGTCAGGGGCGATGACCATGATGATGATCATGATCACCATGCTGATCGCACCCCCTGGTGGTGCTGATCATGCTGGTGATCAGCACCACGCTCCCGCCCATAAAACCCCAAGCCTGCCGCGTAGCGGCCTACCCGGTGACTTTGAAAGTCTCCCGGTCACGACCTCTGATCCACGCCGGTTCGGTCCCACGACCGGACCAGGTGGCTCCCGTTGCAGGATCACGATAGAGCGGCGCAACCTGAGCGCGTCCGGCGGTGGCTTTGCCACTGCGGCCAGCGCTCAACTCCGAAGGCTTAAAGCCGTGCTGATGCAGCAGGTCCTTCATCGCGCGCAGCACATCCGCCCGGTGCTGACGCTCTTGCGCCCGCTCCTCCGCTTCCAGCAGGGCAAGCTCCCGTCGCAGGTCGGCGATGCGCCGGTCAAGTGCGGGTGAGCCTGCAGAGGGGGTCGCCTTGGTGGTTTGGTTGTCCATAGCAATGGCTCCTTGGCATGGGCATATCGCCCGGTTGAAAAATCTGGAAAAGGTGTTTGCTGGTCAGCCTCGATCGCGGGGCTTGTGAGGGCCGTCGTGGTCGGGACGATTGAGGGCCGCTGCTCCTCGCCGTGCGCGTGGTGTTCCGTGTCGCGGGTTTCGCGCTCTGTCACCTCGCCGCGCCTTGCCGCGCGTCTGAAGGCCGACAGCAGGTCAGGGGGCTCGCTCGGGGTGCGGGTTACAGCCCGCTCGAACATGTCGATCACATCCAGCACAGGCCTGTGCGCACGCGTCTCGATGCGCCCTAACAGGCTGTTGAATTTCGCGTGATCGAGCTGACGGATGTATTCGATGCGAGCTGATCCTGGCGAGTCTGGTTGCGCGGTCTCAGCTTGGGTGGCTTTCGCGAGCACCGCGCGATCACTTGCGC
>Ga0307505_10000722_pt1 | contig 33203 bp, 29 predicted proteins | sample 23_S_MG_FD_202183 | JGI IMG/M metagenome (GOLD analysis project Ga0307505, IMG submission 202183) | Soil microbial communities from Populus trichocarpa stands in riparian zone in the Pacific Northwest, United States - 23_S | ecosystem: Environmental > Terrestrial > Soil > Riparian zone > Trees... | reverse complement strand
AACAGGTTGCCCAGCGCCGTCTCTGGCCCTCCCGCGCGTCCAATCGTGTTTTCCACCACGGCGCCCAGAGGCACGGCACGCAGCGTCTCGACGCGTGCCAACTCCGGCGCCATCGCCGCCGCCACGCGCGAGCTCGGCGCCACGGGCCGGCCCTCGTACTGCGACGGCACGCCGTTCGGCGCCACGTCACACGCGTGCGAGACGACGTTTTCACGGGTGCAGATCGCCCGCGGCGGGTGCACCCGCACGCTGGTCACGCGGTGGGTCGCCGCATCCACCTGCAGGTCCATGCGCCCAAACTGGGTGCCGCCTTCCGGCACCGACGTGATGGGGATTTCGTTCACAATGTGGGCCACGGTGCCGTGCGTGTGGCCGGCCACGATCGCCTGAACGGTGCCGCGCGGCAGGCGCCGCGCCACGTCGAAAATCTCGCTCGAGTCGTCGCACGATCGCAGGTCGCGTGGGTCAGAGGTGTCGTCACACCAGCCGCCTTCGTGCGCCACCACGATGACTATCTCGGCCCCACGCTGGCGAAGCGACGCCGCCTGTTCCTGGACGGTCGACAGCAGTGCGGCGGTCCGCAACCCGACAACGTGAGACAGGAGCGTCTGCGACAGGCCGTTGACGGTCATCAGGCCGATGATCCCGACGCGCACCCCCGCGGCCTCCACGATGGCCGACGGCGAGACGTTGGGCCAGGCCACGGGGCGGTTGGTGGCCACGTCGATGATGTTGGCGGCGAGGAACGGAAACCGCCCGCGGGCGGCGGCAACCTTCAAGGCACCGCGCATGTCCGACGCCGTTGCACCTGGCGATTGAGACGCCAGCGTGGCGGCAACCGGCTCTCGTGGATCGACGGGACCGTAATCGAAGTCGTGGTTGCCGATGGCCAACGCGGTGTAACCCATCGCGTTGTACGCGTCCACCACAACCTGTCCTTCGGACAGGTTCGACTCGATGCCGCCCTGAAACGTATCGCCGGCGTCGAAGAGCAGCAGCGCCCCGCCGTCAGCCGCGCGGGCGGCGCGCAGGTTCTCCACGAAGCCGCCCAGCACGGTCAGGCCGCCGCGGCCGAAACGATCCGTGAAGATGCGGCCGTGGAGGTCGTTGGTGCCGACGATCGACAGGGTGATGGTGTCGGCCGCGCGCGAGGCCGTCCGCACCACGCCGAACCAAGCCCACAGGGCACACGTGACGGCGACGAGCGCGAACGTGGCGCTACGGTGGCGAGACATGGGGGCGCGCCCAGGATAGGCCGAAGGCGGGTTCGATTCAACCGGGGTCGGGCCCGCGACTTGCACGACACGGAATGGCATAATTGGGGCGTCACGCCCCACCGGAGGGACCACCGTGGATTTTCAACCCATGTCGCCCGAGGAAATGCAGCGGGCAATGCAGTTCTTGCTCAGCCAGCAGGCCGCCTCGGAGGCAAGATTCGAAACGCTGATGGGGCAACTGTCTCAGCGGACCGACCAGATCGCTCAAGGGCTCATCGGCCTGACGTCGATTGTCGGGAGAGTAGTCGACAGCGTTTCCACTATCGCCGAAGCACAGAAGCGGACCGATGAACAGCTGCGACAGCTGACCGCGGATTCCAGCGCCACCGAGTCGCACCTACAGGTCGTCGTCGAGATGTTCGAGCGCCACCTGCGCGAGGATCACGGCCAGCGGCCCTCGTAGCCGCCCGCGCTACTCGCCCGCCACTCTGGCCTTGCCGGTTGCCACGGAGTGGCCCGGCTGTCCAATGCGACTGATGGTGGCGTCGGCCTGCGGCGGCCGGTTGCCGAACGCCCCGAGCAGCGTCGGCAGCAGCTCGTGCATCCTCCCGATCGCGCGGCGCGGCGGCGTCATGCCGTCGTGGAAGCCCTTGGCGCGCAGCCGCTCCATGATGGCCGGACGGCTGGCGATGATGTGCACGGGCACGTCCCACGAGGCGCCCTCCCCCGCCACCGCGGCGGCGGGCTGGTGGTCGCCCAGCATCACCATCACGAAGTCGCGGTCGGCATGCTGGCGGAGATAGCCCGCGATCGAGGAATAGGCATAGGACACCGCGTTGGCGTAGCTGGGCGTCAGGTCGTCCCAGTCGGGCTCTCGCGCCAGCGCCGCGTCCACATCGGGCTGGTCGTAGGGCGTCGTCGAGGCCAGGCGCGACCAGTCCGGCTGATACGGCGCCGTGGGACCAAACGGAGCGTGTGTGCTGGTCGTCGGGAAGAACAGGAACCGCGGGGCGGCAGACGGTCCGCCCGTGGACTGTTCCAGGCGGTCGAACTGGGCCAGCGCGAACTGGTCGGGAATCGACCACCAGCCGAACTGCGGACCCTTGTAGTCCATCTGCCGCTCGTCGTAGATGCGATCGAACCGGTAGAACGCCCCTTCCGGCCAACTGTGGCTGAGGCCCGGCATCATCGCCACGGTGCGATACCCCTGCCGCGCAAACGTGGTCACCAGGGTGTCGCGCTGCTGGGACATCAGCACGACGTTGGTATCCTCGTCGCGCGTTTCGACGCCCGACATCAAGGTGACGTGCGCCAGCCACGACGAGCCGGCAAACGTCGGCGACTCGACGAACGCCGACACCACCTGCTTGCCGGAATCGCGCACCGCCACTTCGAACGCCTGCCGGAAGGGCGACACGATACGGGACACCGCCGGCCGGTCGTACGCAACCGCGCCGTACGATTCGACGAAGATCAAATACACGTCGGCGCCGCGCACTTGATCCAGATCGGACTCGGTGGCCTGCCGCGACGTGACGACGGCGGCGGTGCGCGACGTCAACTGCGACGCCAGCAACCGCGCGTGCCGGAAGTAGGCCTGCGACACCGTGGGCGCGAAGAGCGTCGGTTCCGGTTCCGTACCAATCACCGGCACCCGGCGCTGCTCCACACCCCACAGCACGACGGCCGCGATCGCGGTGGCCACCAGGACCCGGCGGCCCGGTGGGTTCGCGAGGGCCGATGCCACAGCACCCCACGCGACGCGAGCCAGCAGGTACGCGACGCCAAGACCCACGACGATCGCCGCCAACCCGCCTGCGACGAGCAGCGTCGGGATCGAATCCGTCATCATCGCGAAGACCGCCGACAGGTGGCGGGAGTCCCAGTACAGGTTGATGGGCCGGCCGTAAAGCGCGGGGGCCATCACGTCGAGGTAACGCCCCACGACCAGCGCCACCCACGCGGCGGCAAGCCAGCGCAGGCCCCAAGCGTGCGGAAACGCGGTGGGCAGGCGGGACGCTTCGGATGTGGAGGCGGAGCGCATAGCCGACCGCCGCCACGCCGCCAGGCCCAGGACGACCACGGCCAGCTCCACGGACACGTGCCCCTGCCACCGAATCCTCGGCGTCGGCCAGATGTTGTAGAACGAGAGCGAAACGTTGAGAAGCAGGATCGCCACGACCACGGCGACCCACCGCCCAACCTGCCAGGCGCGCGACACTTCTTATCGTAACCCGAGGGTGAGGGGACGAAAGTTCACAAGTCAGAAGTCACAAGGCCCAAGTCGGAGCGCCTGCGGAGGACCAGCCATTGAACGTCCACCCAGAAGGACCAGGCGAGCGCCGCCAAGGACAGGCCGGCCACCCAGGCGCTGAGCGGCTGGGGAACGATGGGCGCCAGGGCCGCGATGAGGCCGGCGATCTGCACGACGCACACAAGCTGGCGCCGCCGGCTGGCGGGAAGCTCCCGGTCGAACCACGGCCACACCAGTCCTACCGCAACGAAGACGTATCGCATCAGGCCCGACGCAAGCACCCACGCGCCGGCTTTGTCGAAGCGCCACACCAGCGCCGCAAGGGCCAGGATCAGGAACGCATCCACCTCCATGTCGAAGCGGGCGCCGAACGCGCTGACCACGCTTTGGCGCCTGGCCGCCCATCCGTCGAATCCGTCCAGCACGAGAGCGGCGATCGCCAGGGCCACCAGCGCCCACGCCACGTCCTCGCTCGGAACCTCCATCAGCGCAGCGGCCACGAGCGCCGTCAACATGCCGCGCGCTCCAGTAACGAGGTTCGCGATGCCCATGCGCCCGAACGGGTGATGGCGTCCGATGCCCATCAGCGCGAGCGCGGCGACGACCAGAAACGTCACGCCCGCGGCAATCGGGTATCGATCGCTCAGTGACAACGTCAAGCGAAGCAGGGAGGCCGCGGTGGTCGTCATCACCACCCCCACGACGGCTGCGGCTGCGGCTCGCGAAACCAGGCTCACGGTATGCTGGGGGCGCCGACATGCCGCTGGACGCGCGCGCCTTCTGGGTGGTGGCCCCTGGCCAGGGAGAGATCCGACACGAGACCGTGGCCCCACCCTCGGATGGCGAGGTGCTGGTGCGGACGTGCTTCAGCGGCGTCAGTCGCGGCACCGAGTCGCTGGTCTTCACGGGGCATGTGCCGACGTCAGAATACCAGCGGATGCGCGCGCCGTTTCAGCAGGGGGACTTCCCGGCGCCGGTGAAATACGGCTACGCCAGCGTCGGCCTGGTGGAAGCTGGTCCCGACGGGCTCGTCGGGCGCACCGTGTTCGCCCTCTACCCGCATCAGACGCGGTACGTGGTGCCGGCGACAGCCGTGCACGTCGTGCCCGACGGCGTGCCCGCGCGACGCGCAGTGCTGTCCGCCAACATGGAGACCGCGCTCAACGGCGTGTGGGATGCCGGCATCCTGCCTGGGGACCGCGTGGCGGTGGTGGGCGGCGGCGCGGTGGGTTGTCTGGCGGCGTGGCTGGCCGGGCGGGTTCCGGGCTGCGAGGTGGCGCTCATCGATCTCGACCAGGACCGGGAGGCCGTGGCCCACGCGCTGGGCGTCGGGTTCGCGACGCCGTCGACCGCAACAGGCGGAGCAGACGTCGTGCTGCACACGAGCGGCACGGGAGCGGGGCTGGCGACAGCGCTTGCGTTGGCGGGCGACGAGGCCACGATTGTCGACCTGAGTTGGTACGGAGACCAGATGGTCACGGTGCCGCTCGGTGGCGCGTTCCATTCCCAGCGGCTCACGATCAAGTCGTCGCAAGTGGGGCGAGTGGCGGTGCCACAGCGCCAGCGCTGGACCCACGCGCGACGCATGGGGATGGCACTGTCGCTCCTGGCCGACGACGCGCTGGACGTGCTCCTCACGGGCCAGAGCGCGTTCGGCGATCTGCCGTCGGCGATGGCGACACTGGCCGCCGGGCCGCGCGGGGCCATCTGCCACTGCATCACGTACGAGTAGCGAGGCTTCCATGTACACGGTGACCGTTCGCGACCACATCATGATCGCCCACAGCTTTCGAGGAGAGGTCTTCGGGCCGGCCCAGGCCCTTCACGGCGCCACCTTCGTCGTGGACGTCGAGTTCCGGCGACCCGACCTGGATGAGAACGGCATCGTGGTGGACATAGGTCTGGCGACGACGGCGCTCCATGAGTTGCTGGCGCCGCTGAACTACAAGAACCTGGACGAGGATCCGACCCTCGCGGGTCGCAACACCACCACGGAGGTCCTGGCGCGCGTGATCTTCGATCGGATGGCCGAGGCCATTCGCGCCGGACGCCTCGGAGCCGACGCCGCCAACATCGAGAGCCTGCGCGTGTCGCTGGCCGAGTCGCACGTCGCGTCGGCCTCCTACGAAGGACGCCTGCGCTGACGGTCCACGATACATGACATCCGACCCCATTACGGTTTTGGCGCCGGGGCCACTGGATGCGCGGACCGGGGGGTACGAGTACGACCGGCAGTTGGTGCGTGCGCTCCAGGCGCGCGGGGTGCCGGCGGAGCTGACGGCGCTGGACGCCTCGTACCCGGCGCCCACCCCTGCGGCGCGCGCCCATGCGGCGCGGCTGCTGGCGTCGCTTCCAACCGACGCCGTGGTGCTGGTGGACGGGTTGGCCTTTGGCGCCATGCCGGAGGAAGCGGCCCGCGAAGCCGCGCGGCTGCGCCTGGTGGCGTTGGTCCACCATCCGCTCGCGGAAGAAACGGGGCTGGCGGAGGACACGGCCAGGCGCCTTCGCGACAGCGAGATGCGCGCGCTCGAATCCGCTCGGCTGGTGGTGGTGACGAGCGCCGCGACAGCTCGCTTGCTGTCGTCCTACCGCGTGCCGGCCGACCGCATCGTGGTCGTGGAACCGGGCACGCACCCGGCACCACTCGCGAGCGGATCGGACGGAACGCGCGGCGTGGAGCTGCTGTGCGTGGCCACGCTCATCCCGCGCAAAGGGCACCACCTGTTGGTTCGCGCGCTGGCGTCCCTGCGCCACCTCCCGTGGCGATTGACGTGCCTGGGCAGTACGGAGCTCCATCCCGACACGACGGCCACCGTTCGCGCCACGATCGACGAGCTGGGGCTGGCGGATCGCATCGAGCTGGCGGGCGCCGTGGATGCGGCGCTGGTGGCCGAGCACTACGATCACGCCGACGTCCTGGTGATACCGACGTACTACGAAGGGTACGGGATGGCCGTGGCCGAAGCGCTGGCACGCGGGCTGCCTGTCGTGAGCACGAGCACCGGCGCGATCCCGGACCTGGTCGGCGCCGACGCCGGGATCATGGTCCCCGCCGGGGACCTCCACGCGTTGACCGATGCGCTCCGCGCGGTCGTGCAGGACCCCGCGCTTCGCACACGTCTCCGGGCCGGAGCCCAACGCGCACGCCTGCGTCTCCCCACGTGGGACGACGCCGCCTCGACACTATCTCTCGCGCTGGAGCGTCTGACGCCACAGCGCTCGTTGCAGAGCTAGGGTCCGGGAACGAGCGCATCGTGGAAACCTTCAGCGCGGCGTGGCTGGCCTTGCGGGAGCCGGCGGACCATGCGGCTCGGTCGGCTGCGCTGGTGCCGCTCGTCATCGCCGCCCTTGCCCGGCCGCCCCAGACAGCGGCGGACGTCTCCGAGGTGACGGTGCTCGACCTCGGGTCCGGAGCCGGATCGAACCTCCGGTATCTGGCTGGGCGCCTTCCGTTTTCGCAACGGTGGCGACTGGTGGACCACGACGCGGCGCTGCTGCACGACGCCCTCGAACGTACGCGCCGCTGGGCCGAGAGTTCGGGATACGAGGCCCACGCGTCGTCGGACAGCCTGGACCTTCGCCGTGATTCGTGGCACATCTCGGTGAACACGCGGCGCCAAGACCTGACGGTGCTCGACCCTGCCCTGTTCGACGCCGGCGGCGAGCCGCTCCTCGTCACCGGCGCGGCCCTCCTGGACTTGGCATCGCACCAGTGGCTGGCGTCGTTGGTTGCCCGGTGCGCGGCCGCGCGGGCCGTGGCGCTGTTCGCACTGACCTACGACGGACGCATCGCCTGCGAGCCGGCAGACGCCGACGACGACCTGGTGCGGCAGCTGGTGAACCGCCATCAGCACACCGACAAGGGCTTCGGCGCGGCCGCCGGACCCGACGCCACCACGGTGGCGGCCACGTGCTTCGACGCCGCGGGGTACCGCGTGCGGCGCGCCGCCAGCGACTGGCGGCTCGGGCCGGAGTCGGTCACATTGCAGCGCGAGCTGGTGGCCGGTTGGGCCCACGCCGCGGCCGAGGTGGAGCCGGCCCGCCGCGTGGGCATCGAGGCGTGGCGCGATCGCCGGTTGGCGCACATCGCCGGCGGCCGCTCATGGACGACGGTGGACCACGAGGACCTGGTGGCGTGGCCTTCGAGCGTGAGGGTCCGATGAGCTGGGCGGATCGCACCATCGGCCTGGCGCGCTCGCTGGCGATCTACTACGCCATCCCGTTCCGGCAACGGCGGCTGCGCGCGCTGTATCGGCCGTTTGTCGGCCCCGGCGACCTCGTGTTCGACGTGGGCGCTCACCTGGGGAACCGGGCACGCGCCTTCGCCGCCCTGGGCTGTCGGGTCGTGGCCCTCGAGCCGCAGCCGCACATCGCGGCCGCCCTCCGCCGGTTCGTCGGCAGCGATTCACGTATCCAGGTCGTGGAACGTGCCGTCGCCGGCTCGCCCGGCCGCGCCACGCTGTCCATCAGCGAACGGACGCCCACCGTGTCCACGCTGGCTGCCGACTGGCGCGACGCGCGGTCGCGGGAACCGGACTTTGGCGACGTGTCGTGGAACGACGCGGTGGACGTCGAGGTCACGACACTCGACGCGCTGATCGACGAGTTCGGCCCGCCGGCGTTCGTCAAGATCGACGTCGAAGGAGGAGAGCTGGGCGTGCTGCAAGGACTCTCCACGCCCGTCCCGGCGCTCTCCTTCGAGTTCCTGCCGCGGGCCCTCGACGCGGCCCAGGCCTGCGTAGCGCGCGTGCAGGCCATCGGGCCCTATCGGTTCAACTGGTCGCTGGCCGAATCGAGCGTGCTGGTGCTGCCGCGCTGGGTCTCGGGACCGGCGCTGCTGGAGGCGCTGGGGTCTGAGCCACCGTCCAGACACGGCGATATCTACGCCCGGATGGACGAAACGACATAGCTGCTCCGTCACGAGTGTGCAATGCGGAACAGCGAACGTCCCGCCAGCGGTGTCAGGCTGGACCATGCAGCAGCCAGCTCTTGTTTCAGTCGCGGACGCACCGGCAACCTCACGCGGCACCATGTGCCCCTTGTGTCACACGGCTCACGGGGCGCTGACGCCCGATGCGGTGGATCCCAACGTGAGTTGGAAATGTGACAGGTGCGGCCAGCGGTGGGATGCCGACAGTCTGGCCACCGTATCGGCGTATTCGACCTGGACGACGGCTCGGGCGGCCCGCTAAAGGCCGGTTACCGCGATCAGGGCCCTGACGACCAGCACGACAGGCAGCCCCACGATGATCAGCGCCAGCGGCAGCAACAGCACGAGCAGGACCGCCAGTGCCACCTCCGCGAGAACCGCAACGAACCGAGGGGTCTTTTTCATGTGGCGCCTGGTGATCATGCCCCGTCGCGCACGGAGGACGCTGTTCCCCATTGCACAGCGTCTGTGTGGTCAAGGTTTCACGTCTCAGTCTCAGGCGCCGGCCCTGAGCGCCGCGAGATAGGCGCGCACGCGGCGCGCGTTGGTGCCGGCATCGCCGAGGCCCACGCGCGACTTGGATCGCACGTCCACGCGCGAGCCCCCGTCGGCCGCGCGCACGCGAATCACGATGTCGTCCCGGAACCCGAACCAGAACGTGGTGTCCACGGCTTCCAGGCGACCCTCGGTGGGCGCCGATTCCACCACCTCCCAGCCCATCGCCTCAGCCGCCGCCAGGACGCGCCCGAACGCGCGGTCCGGCGGCTCGCCCAACAGGAGCGGCTGGATATCGGGGAAGGCACGTTGCTGCAGAAGGGCTGTTTCGGCGCCGTCGTACTCGGGCGGATTGGCCGCGTCCCGGCGAAGAGCCAGCGCGGCGACGAAAGCCGGCGGATCGATCGTGTCCGTCGTGATGTCGTGGATCGGCGGCGCGCCTGCGGCGCGGAGAATCTGACTTGCCAGCACGGCCAGCACCACCGTGCCCATCACCACGCCGACGGCGGCCGCGCGCCACTCGCGCGTCAGGAAGGCCCCCACCACCGACAGCACCACACCGATCAGGGCCGACAGCGCGCTCAGTGCAAGGACCGCGAAACCGACGAGAAACGTCCAGGCGCCGAACCGCGTGCCGAGCGGCCCCGCCATCAGGAGTACCGCGCCGGCCAGCGCAAGTCCTCTGCCGCCCGAAAGCCACCCCCTGTTGCGACCTCCGCCGGCAGCATACCCCTAGATGTCTTGACCGCCTCGAATGCTTGACTATGAGTCAAGTTTTCTCCGCCCCGCGAACCGGGGCCCCCGCCACGCGTAGTCCAGCGTGGTGGGGTGGTCGTAGCGGGGCAAACAGGCACTGCAGCCTCGCTAGCTTTCAGCGTCTGGATCGTCGGCCGAACAGGGCCACCACAACGGCCGCCAGCACGCCGCCCAGACTGATCCCCTTCCCTATTCCCAGGTGGCGCGGACGAAACATGAAGGTGGCCACGTGCTCACCCGCAGGGACCACGCACCCCAGGAAGTCCCCGTTCACGCGCTCGACGCGCACGGGCACGCCGTCGATCGCCGCGGACCATCCCTCGTCGAAGGACTCGGACACGATCAGCAACTGCCGCGGGGACTGCCCCCGGGTGGTCACGCTGATTTCGCCCGGCCTGTCGGTGACGATCTGCGCCGTCCCCGCCGGGCCACCTCCCAACCCCATGTCCCGCGTGACGAGGGCCGAACGTTCGACGTCCACGCTGGCGAGATCCGTGGCCGGCGCCGTGCTGACGCGCGCGTCGGTGACCAGGCGCGCGCGTGGCAGCGGGTTCCGCAGGCGCAGCCACCCACGGTCCAGTCGCTCGGCGTCGGCAATCGGCGCGCCTTGCAGGAAGTCGTCGTGCACGTACTCCACCTGCGCCAGCCGCAGCGCGTCGGCCCGGCGATAGTCCAGGAGCCGTGTGGGCGTGATGCCAAGGTAGCCGTCGGCCAGCCGGTGTCCGGCCAGCAAGTACAGGTCGGGGAATCCCCCGCGCAGGAGCCGCACGCCTCCCCCACGGGGCAGGAACCCGTTGCTATCGAGGAAGCCGACCGCCTGCTGCCGGGTCAGGAAGTCTTGCCACGCCACCACGCCGCGCACCCCGTAGAGCGCAAGGTCACCACCGGTCAAGAGCGCCAGACCCACGAGCGCGGCCCGACCGACGGCGGCGCCGCGGACCGCGCACGTCAAGAGGCCCGCCGCGAGCGCGAGGACCATTGGCCCGTACCACACGGAGACGATCGCGTCGAACGACGAGGGTGCTGGGCCCGCCGCGCGCCGTAGCCACGCCGCGGACGCCACGGCCACCGCGACGAGCGCCCACGGAGCCCAGAGCGTTGCCCTGTGCTGGTGCGTGCGCTCGCCGTGACGACGCAGCAACCGCGCCAGCGCCAGCGATGCCAGGACGGCCAGCGCCCACTGGGCGAAGAGCGTGTAGCGCACGGGCGCCCGGAACTGGTTGATGATCGGCAGCCAGGTCTGCACCAGGTACAGCCCACCCACGGCACCGGTAGACAGCCAGAGCCCCACCGCCCCGAAGGCGGCCACACGCCATCCGAGTCGACGCTGCGAGGCGTCCGGCGGTTGGTCGCCGTCCGTGCTTGCGAGCGATTGGGCGAGCCACCAGGTCGCCAACAACAACACGACGGCGCCGCCGTAGACGCCGTACTCGTCGCCGGCCGAGGGGGCCTCGTTCCACCGCGACACGCGTCCCCAGAAGAGAAAGGGGTGGACGAGCTGCAGGATGTGAAGCGGGCGCAGCGAGAACGCCGTGGCGAACGTGGCGTCGTAGGCGGGCCTCGTGGAGTGGCGCAGCGCGTCCAGCGTCGCCAGCAACTGCACGGCGCCGACGGCCACCCCCAGGGCGAGACCGCACACGAGGGTCGTCGCCACTGCGCGACGGGCGGCGGACGACGACGCGGCCATCAGGTGCGCCGCGTACACGACCTCGATCAGCCCGGCGAACCAGACGGCCTGTGGATGCCCCAGCAGCAGCTGAGATCCTGTCAGCAGGCCCACGGCCGCGGCGGCCGGCCATGCGTCCCGGCCTCTGGCGACCCTCGCGGCCCGGTCCAGCGCCAGCAGCACCCACGGAACATGCGCCACCACGCCCACGAGGTTGGGATGCACCCCGTGGACCAGCGCGAAACCGCAGAACGTGAACGCCAGCGCGCCGAACGCCGCGGGCGCCGTGCCGCACGGCCGGCGCAACCATAGCCACGTTCCGGCGAAGAGGAACGGATACGCCGACACGAGCTCCACCGCGAATGCGCGATCGAGCCGGAGGAATCGATACAGGAACCAGTGCAGCGGGTGGTAGGCGCCCAACTGGCCCTCGCCCACCACGTAGAAGCCGTTGAAGAGCGACGGCATCCAGTCGAAGCGATCGCCGTCCGCCAACGCACGCGCGTAGAAATCGCGGAGCGGGTAGTGGAAGTGCAGCAGGTCGCCAGTGAACGGGATCTGGCCGGTCACGAGCGACCGCCCCATCCACGCCAGCATCAGCACGGCGCAGGCCACGACCGCCGCGGTGACCGGCCGCTGACCAGGATAGCTAGTCAAGGTCTTCACAAGGATTCAGGAAGGACTTTGGCTAGTTGTAGCGGCGGGCGATGTTCAGCAGTTCGAGGGGCGCGCGCAACCAGGCGCCCATCCTCACCTTGGACCCTTCCACGCCGTTCCAGGTCGAGAGGGGCATCTCGATCACGTCGCGACGCATCCGGTCGCGTCCCACCAGGTTGCGCAGCCGGGCCAGCAGCTCGACGTCGAAGATCCACTGGCTCTTGAACGGCTCGTCGAAGAGCCGCGTCACGATCGTCCCCTGCACCAGCTTCGCGCCGCACTGCGTGTCGTAGACGGGCAGCCCCAGCACTATGCTGGCGCACGTGGCGAAGACGCGCCCCGGATAGTGGCGCAAGGGAGATCGGTTGACAGAAGCGCCCAGCCGGTTGAGCCGCAGGCCCAGCACCATCAGGCAGCCGGGCCGACCGTCCGCCGCGCGCAGCATGGCGAACGCCTCCTCGAACGGCGTCGCCAGGTCCGCGTCCCAGTAGCCCACGTAGGCGAACGGCTTCCAGGCGCTCGCCTTCAGCATCCCTTGCCGCACGGCTTCGGCTTTCCCGGCATTGGAGGGCAGGTCCACCACCAGCACGCGCCCCGGGCTGGTGTTGGCCATGCCGTGCAACACGGCCAACGTGCCGTCGGAGCTACCGTCGTTGACCAGGCACAGCGAACCCGCGGGCGTTGCGTTCAGAAACTGGTGGAAAGCCGCCACGTCGAGCCGTGCGTCTTCGTTGTAGCAGGGGACGACCAGGCAGAAGTCGGGCACGCGAGTACCCTAACAGTAACAGCGGCCTCGGGGCCGCGGCGAGCGCTACTTGATGTTGGGTCCCATGTGGGCCGAGGACTTCTCGTTCTCGTTGCAGATGAATTCGAACAGCTCGACGCCCGGCATGAACCGCGTCTGCACCGTGGCGGTCCACGGCTGCGTGTAGTACGTGGGGTCGTTGATCGTGACGTCGATCTCGAGCCGTCCGAACGCCGGACGGCGGAACCGCTCGGTGACCACCAGCTTGTCGCTGGCGGGCAGGCCGCCGTGGTCCAGCCACTGCTTGCCGTTCAGGCCGCGCGTCTCGACCACCAGCGCGTCCCCTTCCCAGCGCCCCTTGGAGTAGCCCATCCAGCTCGGGTTCAAGTCGTCCGCGAATTCACGGCCGTCCAGGTGGATCTGGCGCCACAGATTGAACGCTTCGTACACGATGACGACGAGCTTCTCGGTCTGCACGATCCGGAACGGCACCGGCGCCATGTTGACCTTCGGCACGCCCTGCGGCAGGCAGTGCGCGTCCGGCTCTTCCCAGCCCAGCAGGCCCGTCACCCGTGACGCGTGGATCTTCTTCGCTTCGTCGGTCATCGGCACCTTGTCGAGGCCGAGGTCCGCCGCGATGTTCTGGAAGTACTTGTAGCTGGATTGGTAGATGCCCGAGAGGTCGACCCGGCCGGCGGCCGTGCGCGGCGCCGGCGCGGTCATGTCCGGCTTGCCGTCGGCGCCAACAGGCACGCCGTCGGTCGGCAGGTTGCGCCACTGGGCAGAGAGCGGTAGCGACGCCAGGCAGAGCGCCAGGGCGACACCAACCACATGGCGGGCCCGGGGGCCCGTGAAGCGCGGCGCGTTGGACATTCAAGAATTGTTGGCTCCCACCCGGCTCGTGTCAATCACACGACCGGGTGGGGCCGTTTTTTCTGTACTAAAAGTCGATCTGGGCCCCAATCTTCACGAACCGGGGCGTCAGCACCGACAGCGGGGCCCTCCACGCCTGCGACCCGGTGGTGGCCGCCGGGTTGAAGTTCTGGTTGTAGGTCAGGACCGTGTCGGCGTTGATCGCGTTGAACACGTCGAGCCCGATCGTGTACCGCGCGCGGCCCAATCGCAGGATCTTGGCGAACCGAAGGTCGAGCGCGTTCACCCGGTCGCCCCACACCTCCCCGGGCGCCACGAGGTTGATCGTCTTGTTCGGGGCGTTGCCGGCGAGCGGCCGTCCCAGGATCGGCTGCAGCAGCGCGCTCGGCGCGGCCCAGTTGGCCGCCAGGGGGGCTCCCTGATCGCTGCGGAAGGTTCCGCTGATCAGCACGTCAACCTTCGGCATCGTGTACGCGCCCAGTGCGGTCAACTTGGTGATGAAGCCGGGGTCGCTGTGGCAATACGGGTTCCCTGGGTTCACCGCGGGACTCACCCCGGCTCCAGTCGTCAACTCCGGCACCTGTGCGCGAACGGCGCAGTTGTCCTGCACCGTCTTGCCGCTGTTGACGCCGAACTGGAAGTTCAGCCCCTGGCCAAGCCTGGCGTTGACGTTGATCAGCACGCCGTTGTACCGCTGGTACTGCTCGCCGAAGTCCGAGGCCAGCGTGATGTTGTTGCTCAGGACACCGAACCGGTTCTGGGCCAGCTCGTAGAGGCCGTTCACCATGTACCCGCCTCCGCCCGGCAGCCGCGGATCGGCCGGCGCCGCGATGCTGAAGGGGGTGAAGTCGCCCGCGCCGACCAGCAGGTTGTCGGTCACCGTGAAGTTGTTCAGCCAGCGGCGGAAGTACCCCGCTTCGATGGACACCCGCGGGAGGATCTGCTGTTGGACCGACGCCCCGATTTGCCAGTCGTTGGACCGCACGCTCCACCCGGTCAGAATCTTCGGATCGATCGCCGCGGTCGTCTGCGCCGCGGTCCCGAACGTGTTGGCGCTTCCCGCCGCGCACTCGCCGTTGGCGAGCGGGTTGCGCAGGTCGCAGTCCGGGATGAAGTCCTGGTTCGCGTCCGTCCAGGTGCGCGTCGTCGTCGTCGCGATGCGCGTGATCGGGTTGGACAGGATGTAGTTGTTGTTGTTGCTCGTCGGCTCCAGGTACTTTCCGAAGTTGATCTTCACGGCCGTCTTGCCGTTGCCGAACACGTCGTAGGCGATGCCGCCCCGTGGCGAGATGTCCTTATAGGCGTTGACGCCCGCCGTCTTCGGGAACACCAGCGGCGAGGCCAGGAAGGCCGATGCGGGGATGCGCTGTTCGGGAGAGAAGCTCCAGTTCCGATCGAAGCGCAACGCGCCCTGCAAGGTCATCCGGCCGAGCGTCCACTGATCCTGCACGTAGAAGGACGCGTTCCGTGTCCGATAGCTGGTGGTGTAGGGCAGCAGGGTCTGGGTGAGCTGGTTCGGAACGCCGTTGTTGACCCGATAGGCCAGGTTCAGGTCGTTGGTGTTGTTCAGCAGATCCGAGACCAGGGCTACGCCCCCGTATCCGACCTTCAGGTTGTGGGCACCGGTCACGTAGGACACCGACGCTCGCCACGTGTACTGCGCGTCCCAGCTGTGTCCCCAGTTCGCCGAGCGATAGGTGAGGTTGGGAATCCCGCCGTTCGCCGAGCAGCCGGCGGCGCACTGCTCGACCACGCGCGCAAGACCACGAGTGGAATTGCCGGGGCTCTCCCTCGGGCCGAACGGCGACTGGTAGGCGCCGAAACCGGCCTCGAACAGCATCCGATTGGTGGCCGTGGACTGCCAGGTGAGCAGCCGCACGCGAGGGGAGGTATCCAGGTAGCCGCCGATCTCGGGCGACGTCGTCGAGCTCAAGCCGCCGAGTCCAAGGGGACCGAACACCGCCTCGGACTCGGGCTGCTGGCGACACCCTTCGCCGCTACTGGTGAAGGTCGCGCCGTTGCAGGCCTGCTGCTCATCCCAATGCAAGTTGATCTTGTCGCGCGTAGTGGCCTGATACGTCACACGGCCGCTGTACAGCCGCCAGCTCTCGGCGCCTCGGACCTCGCGTGTCCGATCCGGCACATACAGATACTTGGTGGGGTCGCCGGCATTCAGGTTCGGGAAGATGCCTGGAATCGAGCGGTGCTGCCCCTCGTCACGCGCGGTCACGTAGTACCACAGACGGTCCTTGAGAATCGGCCCACCGATGCCGAATGTGACGTCCCACTGCTTGAGGAGCTTGCCGGGGGTGGTCAGGCCGGCCACACGCAGGGCCTCGGTGTAGTTGCTCCCGATCATGCCTCCGCCCACGCCGGATATGTACGCCGCTCCCCTGATCGTGTTGCCGCCGCTCCGCGGAATGATGCTGAGGGAGGGGCCACCTACCTCGACCTCGCCCAACCCGCCGGATGTCGTCGTCACCACTTCCTGCGCATTGGAAATGTCCGCCACGTAGGTCGACACGCCGCTGCCGCCGAGGCCCGCGCCGGCGTTCAAGCCGTCCACCTGCATGCGGCCTTCGTTGTTGCGTCCGCCCATGCCGCCGAACACGGTCATCTGCGGCGTCACCTGGATGTCGGTGGGCCCGCCGCCGGTCGTGATGATGCCGGGGATGAGCAGCGCCGTCGCCGCCCACGAACGCGCCGTGGGAATCGCCGTCAGCACCTCGTTGGTGATGGTCGTCTGACGTCTGATGCTCTGCACGTCGACGATCGGCGAGGCCCCGGAGACGGTGATCGTCTCGGTCACGCCGCCGACCGACAGGCTGGCATCGACCTGGGCGACGAACGAACCGCTGAGCTCGATGCCGTCCCGCTTGACCTGAGAGAACCCAGGCAGGGTGAACGTCACCGAGTAGGTTCCCGGCGGCAAGCCGACGATACGGAAGAGTCCCCTCTCGTCGGACACGGTCGTGCGCACCTTCTCGATCAGTGCGGGGCTCGAGGCCTCGACCGTCACGCCGGGCATCGCCGCGCCGGACGAATCCCGGGCGGAGCCGGCGATGGACGCCTGGGCAAACGCCAGCGTGGGAAGAAGGGTCGATACAGCGGCGAGGACGACGGCTTGAAGAAGCGTACGCATTCGGCGGCTCCCGGTCAGAGTTGACGCGTCCGCGACAGACGTGGCCGCGGTGCGCGTAAGCCTATACCAAAATAGATGTACCTCTGCCGGGTAATCCTTCACGTTTATTGCTGTCTTTTTGCTGATCCTGATACCACAAACAGGTGATGCTGGAATTGCGCTCCCGGGCGGAGCGGCGCTATTCTCTGCTGTTGAATCACGGCAAATGGCGATGTGCGTTGTCTGGCCGTGAAGGAGGAACAACCGTGGTGAGGACACTCGCGCTAGTCGCAATCTGCCTCGCGTCCCTGGCTGGGAACGCGATGGCGCAGGACGCCAAGACCGTAATCGCCAACGCGCAGAAGGCACTGGGCGACGCCAAGTCGATCACGTATTCGGGATCGGCCAAGGACGTGGCGTTCCAACAGTGCGGAGCCAACGCCACGGCGATGAACTGCCAGGGCACGCATGACCCCATGCGGCCGATCAGCAACTACGTCCGCGTCGTCGATCTCACGGCGCCCGCGGTGCGTCACGCCGGCGCGACGAACAACATCGGGGCGGGCGGGTCGACCACCGTGACCCCCGGCACGATGTTCCAGCAGGTCACGCCGCAACAGGCCGACGTCTCGCAGCCGTGGGCCAACGCCGTGGAGTTCTACATCACGCCCTGGGGGTTCCTGAAGGGCGCGGCCGAGAACAACGCGACGGCCAGCCGGCGCCGGGTGGACGGCAAGAACTACACCGTCGTGACCTGGAGCCCCACGATCAAGGCGCCGTCGGGGAAGGCCTACACGATCAACGGCTACGTGAACGACAGCAACGTCGTGGAACGGGTCGAGACGTGGGTGGGCGAAAACATCATGGGCGACATGCACATCCTGGCCACCTACACGGGGTGGAAGGATTATGGCGGCGCGATGGCGCCGTCGAAGATCGTGCAGACGCGCGGCGGGTTGCCGTTCTTTGAAGTCGACGTGACGGCGGCGACGGTCAATCCGCCCGATGTCGCAACGCTCGTTCCCGCGCCCGCGCCGCCTGCCGGCCGCGGTGGCCCAGGCGGCCCGGCGGGGGGTGGCGGGGGTCGAGGCGGCGCCCCACCGGCGCTGACCGTGACCAACGAAAAGCTTGGCGACGGCCTGTACAGACTCACCACCGGACCCGGCAGCTACGATTCGCTGCTCGTGGAATTCCGGGACTACGTGATGATGCTCGAGGCCGGGCAATCCGAGGCGCGCGCGCTGGCGTACGTCGCGGAGACGAAGAAGATGTTTCCCAACAAGCCGATCCGCTACGTGATGAACACGCACCCCCACTCCGACCACACCGGAGGGTTGCCCGTGCTGGTCGCCGAGGGCGCCACGATCATCACGCACCGCAACAACGAGGCGTTCTTCGAGAAGGCGCTCAACACGCCACGAACGCTGCTGGACGACACGCTGGCCAAGAACCCGAAGAAGGCCAAGGTGGAGGCCGTGGCGGCGAAGAAGGCCTACTCGGACGGCACGCGCACCGTCGAGATGCACCACATCTACCCCGCGCCTCATTCGAACGGGTTGATGATTGCCTACATCCCGAAGGAGAAGATCGTGTTCCAAGGCGACTTCTCCCTGCCCGCGCCGGGACAGCCGGGGAACGATCACGTGAAGGCCCTGGTGCCGGCCCTCGAGAAGCTGAACCTGGACTTCGATCGCTACATCAACGTGCACACGTCGGCCGCTCCGCAGACCAAGGCCGAGTTGTGGAAGGCCGCCGGTCGGTAGACGCGTTCGTTCTCACAGCAGCAACGGCGGCCTCCTGGCCGCCGTTGCCCACAGGTCATGACACCCGGTGAGGCTCGTCGAGAGCGTGGATCGTGCCCATTTCCGGCGTGGATCCCGTCAACCAGCCCTTCGCCATCTCGAACAACACGACCGGCGCCGGCTGGTTGACCTCCAGGAACACGGCGGCGTGGACGTCCACGCCGATGAGCACCAGGCGGGGGTCCTCCGCCGTGCCGTCCCGCGGATCGCCGTGGTCCGGGAACCAGATCGCCCAGTCCGACGCATACAGCTCCCGGATCTTCTGGCGGTCGCGTGAGATCGTGGCGATGCCCGACACGGAGATCCATTCCCGGGTTCGGTCCTTGTAATAGCCGAGATTGACGTGGGGATCGTGCTCGAGGTCGCGAAGCTTGGCGCTGCCTTCCTCGGTCACGAACCAGAGGTCCGCGCCGTCGGCAGGTTTCTGCGTCGCCATGGCGCGCGATTCGAGGTGCCCGTCCCCGCGCCGGGTGGTCATCATCGCGATCTCGATGTCGTCGATCATCTCGTAGAGCTTCTCGAGCTCGGTCTTCATGGGGTTACCTCGTACAAGGTCAACTACGCGTGATCAGATGAAGAGAAACGGCGGACCGGTCTCGGCCGGATCGAGCGTTGCCACGATCGACTCGTAGGTGGGACTGGCGCGCACGTCCTCGCGGCTGTCGGCAACGCGCAGCGTGCCGGCTTCCCGGTCGATGGTCTCTACGACGTCGGTCGCCACCAGCACGGACCGCCCGCCGATCCAGTTGCTGGTGTCCACCAGCAAGTAGCGGATACGCCAGCTTTCTTCGCCAACGAAGAAATCGTCCACGTGGCCGATCTCTCCGTCCGACGCTTCGATGTGGAAGCCCTTGATCTCCTCGGTGCCGCGCAGTCGCTCGGTGACCAGGCTCGTCCTCGTCTCCCCGTTGGAGGACACCGGCTCGCGGCCGGCCACCAACAACGCGGCGGGCGTATCGAACAACCCCCACACGCGGTGGCCCTCCCAGTAGAACGGCTGACTGTAGTGCCGCATGAGTAACGACTCGCTTTCCCGAACGAGTGCGGCCGGTTCGAGGTCGGGACTGGCCTCCACCTGCTCCTTGCGGACCGTCAGGGAGATGCCCGTTCTGTCCCACGCCCCCAGGACAGCCATCGGCGAGAGCAACTTCTTGCGGCCGCTGAGCCACGAACCGGTGTTGACCACCAGGTAACGCACCGCCCAGCGCGACTGTTCAAAGAGGAAGTCGTCCAGCGTTCCGATCTCGCCGTCCCGTGCGCGGACTACCGTGCCGCGCATCTTGTGAGCCAGGTGCAGCATGGCGGGTCCTCCTGTCGTGTGACCTTCTGCGAGCAGCAAAAGCAAACAAGGTGCCGCCGCGGTTGATGAGTCGGGTCGCAGATCTCGAGCCACGTGCAGCGTCTCGAGCACGCCACGCCCGACTCTGCAGCGCGACGCCAACGCACCGTTGTAGATCACGCCTTCGATGCCGGTAGGAGTTACAAGCGCGGCCCATGCCGGGGCTCCCGTCTCCTTTCGCCGCGCGGTCACGGAGTTGCGTGTCACGTGGTCCCGTTCTTGCCACCAAGACCACTGACTCACAGCCCACGACATTGCGGGCCACGCGACCCAACAGGAGGGAACATCATGAACTCAGATACTTTTGCCGGACAGTGGAAGCAGCTCAAGGGCTCTGCGAAGAAGCAGTGGGCGGATCTCACGGACAACGACCTCCTGCAGGCGGAAGGCAACTACGACAAGTTCGTGGGCATCATTCAGGAGCGGTACGGCTACGCCCGGGAGCGAGCCGAGGACGAAGTCAACGAATGGATGGATTCGGCCGACAGCGAAAGCCAGAGGCCGCCGTCCCGTGAGGCCACCCGTCCTTAGAGTCGCTGATCGCCAGGCTTCGTCGCCTGGGACACGAGCGCGGCAACCCCGCCGCGCTCGTGTCGGCGTAGGGCGCCAGCCATTCCCGGCCAGCAAACAGCAATGGCAGGATCTGAAGAGGGCCCGAGGACAGGCTGATTGATCGGGTGAGCGCGCGATAGAATCGACGCCTCACATGACCCTTCCTCCCGGCGCGCGGCTTGGCCCGTACGACATCGAATTAGCGCGCGTAACTCGTTCAGGTGCACCATCTCTTCCATCGACCAAGGACCGGTCAGCACCGAAGTGACGATATCCTGGTAGCCAGGCCCCGATGGACATTCGGCAACTGCAGTACCTCGTTGCTCTCGCCCGCGAGAAGCACTTCACCCGTGCCGCGCGCGCGTGCAACGTGTCGCAACCCACGCTCTCTGGACGCATTCGTCAGCTCGAGCAGGAGCTGGGCGTGCCCATCGTCGGCCGGGACCAGCGGTTTCATGGTCTGACGCCTGACGGCGAACGCGTCCTCAAGTGGGCGCATACGATTCTCGACAACTGGACGGCGCTGCAGCAGGACATCGCGTCCATGCGGGACACGGCCCACACGCTGGCCGGGCGACTCTCGATCGGCGTCATTCCGTCGGCGCTGCCCATGGGAGCGTTGACCGCCAAGGTCATTCAGGCCCGCCATCCCGGCGTCGAGCTCACCCTGCTGTCCCAGAGCTCGATTGAAATCCTGCGCAATCTCGAGGACTTCTCCATCGACGTCGGGCTCACGTACCTGGACAACGAGCCGGTCGAAGGTATGCGGGCGGAAACGATCTACATGGAGCGCTACTGCCTGGTGATTCGGGCCGACCACGAGTTGGCCGGCACCCCGACGGTGACCTGGGCCGATGCCGCACGCCTGCCGCTGTGCCTGCTCACGTCCGACATGCAGAACCGTCGTATCCTGGACGCAGCGTTCAAGGGGGCCGGCGTGCACCCCGTCCCCCGGCTGGAGACCAACTCGGTAATCAGCCTGCTGTCCACCGTCCGCGTGATGGGGATGGCCAGCGTGATTCCCGAGTATTTCCTCGAAGTACTGGGCTCGATGGCCGAGATTCGCACGGTCCCGCTCGCCAATCCGGTGGTCGAACACCAGGTCGGCATGGTCGCCGTGGATCGAGATCCGATTTCCCCCCTCGTGCTGGCCGCTTTCGAATGCGCGAAGGCCGTCGAACCGCCCGAGATCTCCCGCCGTCAGTAGGAGGGCCTCGCGCTCATCATCGGCCGGCCCTATCACGTCATCGGATCTACCGATTGGACGTTCCGCGTCCGTGGTGACACCCTAAGTAACTGATTCCATGGTTGATCCGGCGGACATCACGAACACGACGCTGGCAATCGCGGCGGACTACGAAAACCGGCCCGATGCCCTGATCGAGATCCTGCACCGAGTGCAGGCCAGGGTTGGGCACGTCCCCGAGCTGGTCGTCCAGACCCTGGCCAACGCGTTGAACCTGTCGCGCGCCGAGGTCCACGGGGTCGTCACGTTCTACCACGACTTCAAGCGTGAGCCGCACGGGCGCCACGTCCTCAAGATGTGCCGGGCGGAGGCGTGTCAGTCGATGGGGGGGAACGCGCTGGTCAAGAGCGTCGAGGCTCGTCTCGGTATCGCGTGTGGCGAGACCACAGCCGATGGCAACGTCACGCTCGAACCGGTCTACTGCCTCGGCCTGTGCGCGACGTCCCCGTCGGCAATGCTCGACGACAAGCTGCACGGGCGGTTGACGAAGGCACGGATGGATGCGCTGCTGACGGCGGTGGGCGCATGAGCACACGCCTGTTCGTCTCCCGGGATGCCGCGGCACTCGCCGTCGGCGCCGACGAGGTGGCCGACGCCGTTGCCGGCGCGGCTGCGGCGGCCGGCGCGCCGGTCGAGATCGTACGGACGGGCAGCCGCGGCATGTTGTGGCTCGAGCCGTTGCTCGAGCTCGAGATCGCCGGCGTGCGTTACGGCTTCGGCCCGCTCGAACCGGCCGACGTTGCCGACCTGGCCGCCGCTGGTCTCTTCGACACGCCGCTTGCCGGCCTGCTCGCGCATCCGAAGTCGTTGGGCCCGGTCGAGAAGATCGACTTCTTCGCCAGGCAGACGCGGCTCACCTTCGCCCGCTGCGGCGTCATCGACCCGCTCTCGATCGCGGACTATCAGGCCACCGGCGGGTTCAAGGGCCTGACGCGAGCGCTGTCGCTGACGCGCGAGGCGATCGTCGACGAGGTGATGACGTCCGGCGTCCGCGGGCGCGGCGGGGCGGGCTTCCCCACCGGCATCAAGTGGAAGACGGTGCTCGCGACCAACGCCGACCAGAAGTACATCGTCTGCAACGCCGACGAAGGCGACAGCGGGACGTTTGCCGATCGCATGCTGATGGAAGGCGACCCGTTCACCCTGATCGAGGGCATGACGATCGCCGGCATCGCCGTCGGCGCGACGAAGGGCTACATCTACGTGCGGTCGGAGTATCCGCACGCGATCGCGACGCTCAAGAGCGCCATCGCGATCGGCCGGCGGGACGGCGTCCTCGGCGGGAGCATTCAGGGCTCGGCCTACTCGTTCGATCTCGAGGTCCGGACGGGCGCCGGCGCCTACGTCTGCGGCGAGGAGACCTCGCTGCTCGAGAGTCTCGAGGGCAAGCGCGGCATCGTGCGGGCCAAACCGCCGCTGCCGGCACACAAGGGGCTCTTCGGCAAGCCCACGATCATCAACAACGTCCTCACGCTCGCCGCGATCCCGTTCATCCTCTCCGAGGGTGGCCCGGCGTACGCCAACTACGGCATGGGCCGCTCGCGCGGGACGATGCCGATTCAGCTGGCAGGCAACATCAAGCACGGCGGGCTGTTCGAGACCGCTTTCGGCATCACGCTCGGCGAGTTGGTGGAGACCATCGGCGGCGGCACCGCCAGCGGACGTCCCCTGCGCGCGGTGCAGGTCGGCGGCCCCCTCGGCGCCTATTGGCCGACCACCCTGTTCGACACGCCGTTCGACTACGAGGCGTTCGCCGCCCGGGATGGCCTGATCGGCCACGGCGGCATCGTCGTCTTCGACGACACCGTGAACATGGCCGTGCAGGCGCGGTTCGGCTTCGAGTTCTGCGCGATCGAAAGCTGCGGCAAATGCACGCCCTGCCGCATCGGATCGACCCGCGGCGTCGAAGCCATCGACAAGATCATCGCCGGTGACAAGCCCGCTCAACAACTCGCGCTGGTCATGGACCTCTGCGAAACAATGAAGTTCGGCTCGCTGTGCGCGCTCGGCGGCCTGGCGCCCTATCCCGTCGTGAGCTCGATTACGCACTTTCCCGAGGACTTCCGATGACACCTCCACGACCGCAGGCGCTGATCAAGGAGATCGACTACGGCACGCCGGCATCGAAGTCCGACAAGACCGTGTCGCTGACGATCGACGGTGTGACAGTCACCGTGCCGGAAGGCACGTCGATCATGCGGGCCGCGATGGGGATGGGCACGCAGATCCCGAAGCTGTGCGCGACCGACAGTCTCGAGGCGTTCGGCTCCTGCCGCCTGTGCCTGATCGAGGTCGAAGGGCGCAACGGCACGCCGGCCTCGTGCACCACGCCGGTCGCCGAGGGACTGGTCGTCCACACGCAATCGGACCGGCTGAAAAAGCTGCGCCGCGGCGTGATGGAGCTCTACATCTCGGACCACCCGCTCGACTGCCTGACCTGCGCCGCCAACGGCGACTGCGAGCTGCAGGACATGGCCGGCGCGGTGGGCCTGCGCGAAGTGCGCTACGGCTACGACGGCGACAACCACGTGGTCGAGACGCGCAAGGACGGCACGGTCAACCTGGGGTGGTTCGGCAAGGACGACAGCAACCCGTACTTCACGTACGACCCGTCAAAGTGCATCGTCTGCAACCGCTGCGTCCGCGCCTGCGAGGAAACCCAGGGCACGTTCGCGCTGACCATTTCGGGCCGCGGTTTCGACAGCCGCGTGTCCCCCGGAATGGGCGAGAGCTTCCTGAACAGCGAATGTGTCTCGTGCGGCGCCTGCGTGCAGGCCTGTCCGACGGCGACGCTCAGCGAGAAGAGCCTCATCGAGGTCGGTCAGCCGGAGCACTCGGTGGTCACCACCTGCGCCTACTGCGGTGTCGGCTGTGCGTTCAAGGCCGAGATGCGCGGCGAAGAAGTGGTCCGCATGGTGCCGTACAAGGACGGCAAGGCGAATCACGGCCACTCGTGCGTCAAGGGCCGCTTTGCGTGGGGTTATGCCACGCATCGCGAACGCCAATTGAAGCCGCTCATCCGCGAGAAGATCTCCGACCCGTGGCGCGAGGTCACGTGGGAAGAAGCGATCGGCCGCGTCGCCTCGGAGTTCACGCGCATTCAGGGTCAGCACGGCCGTGATGCCGTCGGCGGCATCACGTCATCGCGCTGCACCAACGAGGAGAGCTTCCTCGTCCAGAAGCTGATCCGCGCGGGCTTCGGCACCAACAACGTCGACACGTGCGCGCGCGTCTGCCACTCCCCCACGGGATATGGCCTGAAGACGGCATTCGGCACGTCGGCCGGCACGCAGGACTTCGACTCCGTCGACGACAGCGACGTGATCTTGGTGATTGGCGCCAATCCGACCGACGCGCATCCGGTGTTTGCCAGCCGCATGAAGAAGCGACTGCGCGAAGGCGCGAAGCTCATCGTCGTCGACCCCCGGCAGATCGACCTCGTGCGATCGGCACACGTCGAGGCCGACTACCACCTGCCCCTGACGCCGGGCACCAACGTCGCGATCCTGACGGCGATGGCCCACGTCATCGTCACCGACGGGCTGGTCGACGAGGTCTTCGTCAGGGAACGCTGCGAAATGGATGCGTTCATGGAATGGGCGGCGTTCGTCGCCGAACCGCGGCACTCGCCGGAGGCCGTTTCGCCGTACACGGGGGTTGAGGCCGAGGACATCCGCGCCGCCGCCCGGCTCTATGCCACGGGCGGCAACGCCGCGATCTACTACGGCCTGGGCGTGACCGAACACAGCCAGGGTTCGACGACGGTCATGGCGATCGCCAATCTGGCGATGGCGACGGGCAACCTCGGACGACGCGGGGTGGGCGTCAACCCGCTGCGCGGGCAGAACAATGTGCAGGGCGCATGCGACATGGGCTCCTTCCCGCACGAGCTCAGCGGCTATCGCCACGTGTCCGACGAGCCGACGCGCGCGATGTTCGAGGCGCTGTGGGGACGGCCGATCAATCCGGAACCGGGCTTGCGCATCCCGAACATGCTCGACGCCGCGGTGGACGGGACGTTCAAGGCCATCTACATTCAGGGCGAAGACATCCTGCAATCGGATCCGGACACGCGTCACGTCAGCGCCGGCCTGGCCGCGATGGAGTGCGTGGTCGTCCACGATCTGTTCCTGAACGAGACCGCCAACTACGCGCACGTGTTCCTGCCCGGTTCGACGTTCCTCGAGAAGGACGGCACGTTCACCAACGCCGAGCGGCGCATTCAGCGCGTGCGCAAGGTGATGACGCCGAGGAACGGCGGCTACGCCGACTGGGAAGTGACGCAGCTCATTGCCAATGCGATTGGCTTGAACTGGACGTACGCGCACGCGAGCGAGATCATGGACGAGATCGCTGCGCTGACGCCGACCTTCGCGAACGTGAGCTTCAAGCGGCTCGACGAACTGGGATCGGTGCAGTGGCCGTGCAACGACGCCAACCCGGAAGGGTCGCCGATCATGCACACCAAGTCGTTCGCCCGCGGCCAGGGAAAGTTCGTCCTCACCGAGTACGTCCCGACCGACGAACGCACGGGCGCCCGTTTCCCGCTGCTGCTGACGACGGGGCGGATTCTCTCGCAGTACAACGTCGGCGCGCAGACCCGGCGCACCGACAACGTCCTCTGGCACCAAGAAGACCGGCTCGAGATTCACCCGCACGATGCCGAACAGCGCGGCATCAAGGACGACGACTGGGTGCGCATTGCCAGCCGCGCCGGCGAGACGGCCGTGCGCGCGACGGTCACGGACCGCGTCGCGCCGGGCGTCGTCTACACGACGTTCCACCACCCGCTAACGCAGGCCAATGTGATCACGACCGACTTCTCGGACTGGGCCACCAATTGTCCGGAGTACAAGGTCACCGCGGTGCAAGTGAGCCCAACCAAGGGTCCAACCCAGGCTCAGGAGGAGTACGAGGCGTTCTCGCTCAAGAGTCGGCAGGTCGTGCGCGCGGAGCACCACGGACAACCGTGAAGACCACCGAAAAGCTGGTCATGATGGCGAACCAGATCGCGTCGTTCTTCGCGGCGCAGGGGCCGGACCGCGCGGTCCCGCAGATTGCGAAACACATCAAGGACTTCTGGGATCCACGCATGCGCGCCGGCATCGCGGCGCACATCGCAAGCGGGGGCACCGGCCTCAGTCCGCTGGCGCTGACCGCGCTCAAGACGATTCGGTCCGACGTCGATCACACCATCACCCGCTCGGCGCCCGAGTAGATATTGAACGTCGCGCCGCGGACAAACCCGAGCAGGGTCACGTTCGCCTCGCGCGCCAGTTCCACCGCCAGGCTCGACGGCGCCGACACCGAGGCGACGATGGGCACGCCGGCCACCACCGCCTTCTGGACAATCTCGAAGGACGTCCGTCCGCTCACGAACAGAATCCGATCCGACAGCGGCAGGTGCCCCGCGGCCAGCTGCGCGCCGTGAACCTTGTCGACCGCATTGTGCCGGCCGACGTCCTCGGCCATGGCGAGAAGCGCCCCACCGGCGTCGAAGAGCCCGGCCGCGTGCAGGCCGCCCGTCTCGTCGAACGTCCGCTGCACGGCGCGCAGTGTGTCGGGCAGCGCGCTGACGACCGCGCGCGTCACGCGCAGATCGCTCTCCACGCGCCGCGAACCTTCCATCAGGTCATCGATCGACCGCCGGCCGCAGACACCGCAGGCGGAGTTCGCGGTCACGTGGCGGCGTCCGGTGATCGCCACCTGCGCGCGCGCGGCCGCGTCTCCGCTCAGCCACACATTCAGCACATTCGCCGTGTCCCGCCCGTCGTCGTCCACGCAGTAGCGCATCGTCGAGATTTCGCCGGGGGCGCGAACGATCTGCTCGGACAGCAGGAAGCCCGTCGCGAGATCCCGATCCGCGCCCGGCGTGCGCATGATGACCACGAAGGGCTGGCCGCCAAGACGGATCTCGAGCGGCTCCTCCGTTGCCGTGACGTCGCTGGCAGGGAGGCCCGCGCCTGGGCTGACGCGCACGACGTCGACGGCTCGGGCAGCGGGATTGGACACAGGCCTCTGATGTTATCAGCCGCCGTGATCGCAACGGGTCCGCGGGATCGAGATTGATACCGCGGGGCCGCCCGACTCTCAGACTTGTCGTCGAGTTTGATGCTATTATCCTGTCTTCTTTGTGATCTGATCATGCCAACACTGACCGACCTGCGACGCGACAGGGGATGGGCCCAAGCCGTCCTGGCCGAGAGGAGCGGCGTCTCCCGCGCCGAGATCAGCGCGATAGAGACCGGGCGTCTCGTCCCCTCGGTGTCGGTCGCTCTCCGTATCGCGGCGGCGCTCGGCGAGCGCGTGGAGGCGGTATTCGGCGTTCAAAAGCCGCGCCCCCTGGAGTGGACCTGGAAGCCGGCCATAGACGACGGTCGCGTATGGCGGGCCTCGGTGAACGGACGCACGCTTCTCTTCCCGGTGGAGCCCACGGCCGCCGGCGTGCTGCCGCACGACGCCTGGTTTCACGAGGGCCAACTTCAACCGCGCACCGCAGCCGGCGCCCCCGAGCGCACGTTGGTCGTGGCGGGTTGCGATCCGCTGGTCTCGCTGCTGGCGCGCGAACTGGCCCGGCACGACGTTCGGGTATTGCCGCTGCTCCGCGCCAGCACCTCGGCGCTGGACCTGTTGCGCCGCGGGCTCGTGCACGCGGCGGGCGTCCACTTCACCGATGCGGGCGGCACATCGACCAACGATCGGGCGGTGCACGCCGCCGCCGGCCCGGGTCACCGGTTGATTCACCAGGTGCGCTGGGACACGGGCATCGCGGTCGTCGGCCAGCGCCGCGAACGCACGCCGACCGCGCTCCTTCGCGCGAACGTGCGGTGGGTGAACCGCGAGGAAGGATCGGCGGCCCGGCAGGCCTTCGACGCCCTGCTCGCCACCCGCCGTCGTCCGGCAGGGTACGAACACGTGGTTCGAGACCATCGGGCCGTCGCCGCAACGGTATCAAGCGGGTGGGCCGAGGCCGGCGTGTGCGTCCGTCCCGCGGCCGCCGAAGCCCGCTTGACGTTCATTCCGCTGCACCGCGAGGCCTACGAGCTGTGCGTCGCCGAGTCGCAGTTCGAGGACCCGCGGATCACGGCGCTGATGACCGTGCTGCAGTCGAAGAGTTATCGGCAGCTGGTCGGAGACCTCCCAGGTTGCGAGTCATCGCAAACAGGCGACGTCCGGTCGGTGGCCTGAACGCAATAGAGACCGTCAAGGCCGGCGGCGGAAGGCCGGCCGTTTTTCGTTTTCTGCTCGGGAGGGCTTAATCTGATATGGCGCGCGTCCGAATCACCAATGGCCTGGCACCGTGGGGGTGCGCGGGCCTGCTTCTCGCAGCCGCGCCGATGCCGGCATCAGCGCAAAACCAGGCCGCCGGCGCGACCCAGACACCCGCGCCCGATCCCCAGAAACCAGTGGTCCCAGCGGACGACGGGACGTTTCGGCTTGGAGAGCTCGTCTACGTCCTGGGCCGCGATCCTGGACGTCCCGGGATCGGTGGCACCGTCATCACGCACGATCAGCTGCGAACGTTCGACAAGATCAGCCTGGATCAGGCCGTCAACATCGCGCCTGGGGTCGTCAGCAACTTCGATTCGAACGGGCGCCGGAACGAGTCCGACATCTTCGTGCGCGGCTTCGGCCGCTGGCAAGTGCCGCTGATGGTCGACGGCGTGCGCATCTACCTGCCGGCCGACAACCGGCTCGACTTCGGCCGGTTCCTCACCGCCGATATCGCCTCGATTCAGATCCAGAAGGGATATGCGTCGGTACTCGATGGTCCCGGGGCGATGGGCGGCGCGATCAACCTCGTCACGATGAAGCCCACGAAGGCGTTCGAGGCCGAGGGCGGGCTGTCGGCCGGCGGCCGGGACGTCGAGGGGTGGAACGCCTTTGCGGTCGTGGGCTCGCGCCAGCGTCGCTACTACGTGCAGAGCAGCGTCGCGCTGTCCGACCGCAACTCCTGGTCGTTGTCCAGCGACTATCAGCCGACGACCAGCTCGCTGCAGCCCAGGGGCCGGCGCGTCGGCTCCGACACGCAGGATTGGCGGGTCAACGCGAAGATCGGCTTCACGCCGAACGCGACGAACGAATACACGTTGAACTACACGAAGCAGTCAGGGGAAAAAGGCGCTCCGCTGAACGTCTACAACAATCCGCCGGTGCCGCCGAACAGTCATTGGCGATGGCCCTGGTGGGACGTGCAGAACACCTCCCTGCTGACGACGACCCAACTCGGCGCGGCGTCGTACCTGAAGGCCAAGGCCTACTACAACGTCTACAAGAACGCCCTCGACGCGTTCGATGACGGCACGTACACGACCCAGTCGGCCAACGGTCGGTTCCACAGTCCGTACGACGACCATGCGTACGGAACCTCGCTGGAATTCGGCACGACGCCGGTGGCCGCCAACACGATCAAGGCCGCTTTCCACTACCGAACCGACATCCACAGCGAGCAGCAGACCAACCGCCCGACGCATCCCACGTTGAGCTCCTCGGAGCCCCTGCAGGAGCAATCGCAGGACACGTGGTCCGTGGGTCTCGAGGACACCCTGCGCCTCACGCCGACCGTGGATCTGGTCGCCGGCGTCAGCTACGACAAGTACGACATCACGAAGGCCGAGGAGTTCAACGCGACCCGCGGCGTGTTCGAATATCCGAAGGGCGGGTCCGATACGTTCAACTGGCAGGCCGCGATGGTGTGGCGGCACGCCCCCAGTGGAGAGTGGCACGCCAGCGTCTCGGACCGCGCCCGCTTTCCGGTCATCTTCGAGCTGTACAGCACCCGGTTCGGGACGGCGACTCCGAACCCGAACCTCGGCCCCGAGCGATCCACCAATCTCGAGGTGGGTTGGGAGCGAGAGACGACCGGGAACACGCGCCTCGCGGCCTCCCTGTTCTACAGCGACGTGCGCGGCCTGATTCAGACGGTGCTGCTGCCAGACACCACGACCCAGACGCAGAACGTCGGAAACGGCGACTTCTCGGGCGTCGAGTTGTCGGTGGAGACGTCGGCCTCCCCTGGCCTGCGAGTGGGCGGCAACTACACCTATATTCGCCGTGTGATCACCGATGCCCTCCAGCCCAACCTGCGGCCGACGGGCGTCCCCACGAACAAGGCGTTCCTCTATGCCACGTGGCAGCCTGTCACGCCGCTGCGGCTGACGCCGAACATCGAGTTCGCCGACGATCGCTGGAGCGACAGGAACGCGACGCCCGTGCCGGCGTTCCCATACGTCAAGACAGGTGCCTACACGCTGCTCAACCTGGACGCCACCTACGCGGCGGCGAGGAGTCTCGAGCTCAGCCTGGGATTCAAGAACCTCCTGGACGACTATTACGAACTCGCGTGGGGATTCCCGCAGCCCGGGCGCACGTTCTACATGAAAACGCGGGTGCTCTTCTGAGGCATGCCATGCGTCGCACGATGATTCCGGCATTCGCCCGCGTCATCGCCATCGCCCTGTTTGCGAGCACGCTTTGTGCCGCTCAGGCCGCTGGCCAGGCCCTCACCATCTCGGGCGACGTCACCGCGCCGCTGTCTTTCACGCCTGAGCAGCTGAAGACCTTTCCCCGCACGAAGGTCGAGGTCAAGGACGACGGCCGCACGCTCGTGTACGAGGGCGTGCTGGTCGGCGAACTCCTGAAGCGGGCCGGTGTCGCACTTGGCTCGGAGCTGCGTGGCAACGCGATCGCAAGCTACGTCGTGGCGAGCGCGTCGGACGGGTACCAGGTGGTGTTCTCGTTGGCCGAGGTCGATCCGGGCTTCACGAGCAACGACATCATCGTGGCCGACACCATCGACGGCAAGCCGTTGTTCGCGTACCAGGGTCCGCTCCGCATCGTCGCGCCGAAGGACTCCCGGGCGGCACGGTCCATTCGGATGCTGCAACGCCTCGACGTGGTGCGCTTGAAGAAGTGAAGGCGATGAGGCAGGGCACCGTCCTGGCGCTCACGGCCGGTCTCTGGGCCGTCATCGTGACGAGCGCCCCTCTGCCGGCGCAGCAGGCCTTCGACTGGACACTGCCGGCCGGATTCCCTGCCCCCAGTGTCCCGGCGGACAACCCGATGTCCGAGGCCAAGGCGGAGCTGGGTCGACACCTCTTCTACGACACACGACTCTCCGGGAACGGGACGCAATCCTGCGGAACCTGTCACGAACAAGCCCGCGCCTTCACCGACGGCCGCGCCCGGAGTGTCGGTTCCACCGGACAACTGCATCCCCGCGGCAGCATGAGCCTGGTCAACGTCGCGTACGCGCAGGCCCTCACCTGGGCAAATCCGGTGATGACGCGCCTCGAAGACCAGGCGCCAGTGCCGATGTACGGCGACCATCCGGTCGAGCTGGGTCTCGACCGCGCCAATCGATGGCTGGACGCGCTGAAAGTCGACAGGACCTACCAGCGGCTCTTCGCCTCGGCCTTTCGTGACCAGCCGGATCCGATGACGACCGACAACGCCGTCAAGGCCATCGCCACGTTCGAGCGGGCCATCGTGTCCGCTCGATCAGCGTACGACCGTTACCACTTTGACCGCGACGAGACCGCCATCCCGGATGCCGCGAAGCGGGGCGAGATCCTCTTTCACAGCCGGCCGCTGTCGTGCTTCACGTGCCACGGCGGGATTCATTTCTCCAACGCCATGGGAAGCGCGCGGCGACGCACTCCCGTGGAGCTTCACAACACCGGCTTGTACAACCTGACCGGCCCTCTCTCCTATCCCACCGCCAACGCGGGACTCTTCGACATCACGCACGACGCGAAGGATGTCGGCAAGTTCAAGGCTCCGACGTTGCGGAACATCGCGGTCACCGCCCCCTACATGCACGACGGCAGCGTCGCGTCACTGGACGAGGCGATCGCGCACTACGCCGCTGGCGGTCGGACGATCGCTGATGGACCGCACAAAGGCACCGGTCGCGACAATCCCAACAAGGCAGAGGCCGTCCGTGGCTTCATGTTGCCCCCCGAGCAGCGCAGCGATCTCGTGGCTTTCCTCCGATCTCTTACGGACGAGGCGTTGCTTCGAGATCCGCGATTCGCCGATCCCTGGGTCAAGGCTCGTTGACGTTGGACGCCGCCATGTGGGTCGAGTCCTTGGAGCATGTCGGCGACCAGGCGGTCGGCCTGTGCGTCCAGCGCCTGGACGAGGATGAACGCGAGCGAACCGCGGCGCTGCTCGCATGGGTCACGCTCGACGCCATCCGGGGCGGCGGCGACGAGAGCATGGCGTGGACCGAGTGCGTGAACGAGATTCTTCGCCAGCACGTCGCGCTGTCCGTGCCTGACGAGCGCCTGGAGCGACCCGAATCACCATGGTGGAACGAGCTCATCTCCAGAGCGCTCCAGGAGTTCGTCCGTCAGAACGACCTGGCACCCGCCATCGGCAGGCACCTTCACGCGTTTCAAGGGATCGGTGTCGCCGGTCAGCGGGAGTCGTAACGACCGTGTCTACTGACTCTGGGCGGACGCCTGTTTCTCGATGCGTCCTGCACGAGACGTCGAGCCATTACTTGCTCCCGCTGGCCTCGGCCGCGCGCGAGGCGCTCAGGATGTT
>Ga0307505_10000721_pt1 | contig 33263 bp, 40 predicted proteins | sample 23_S_MG_FD_202183 | JGI IMG/M metagenome (GOLD analysis project Ga0307505, IMG submission 202183) | Soil microbial communities from Populus trichocarpa stands in riparian zone in the Pacific Northwest, United States - 23_S | ecosystem: Environmental > Terrestrial > Soil > Riparian zone > Trees... | reverse complement strand
CGGCGCGAAGTCGCGCATCAGCTGGAACGGCTTCTTCGGCAGCAGCGTCTCGTTCACCGTGTGCGTGTTGGACATCAGGAGCAGCGTGTAGCCGTCGGCGGGCGACTTCGCCACCGCGTCCGAGCCGACCACCGAGCCGCCGCCGGGGCGGTTCTCGACCACGATCGGCTGGCCGAGGGGTTCCTGCAGGCGCTGGCCGAGGAAGCGCGCGTAGATGTCGGCCGAGCCGCCGGGCCCGAAGGGCACCACGATCTTCACCGGGCGGCTGGGGTAGGTCTGCGCCTGCGCGAATGCGGCGGCGAGCGAGAGCAATGCGGCGGCGAGCAGTTTCACGGTCTTCTCCTAGGCGAGGCGCAGGAAGCGCTGCGCGGTCTTGTGGGTGATGTTGTCGCGGTCCGCGTCCGACAGCGAGAGCCCCTCGAGCTGCGCGAGCGGATGGTCCACGCCCATGTCGAACGGGTAGTCGCTGCCGATCATGATGCGCTCGGAACCGAATTTCTCCAGGTTGAAGGCGAGGAGGCGCTGGTCGTGCGTGAGCGTATCGAAGTACAGGCTCTTCGCATAGCGCGACGGCGCCTGGGCGATGAATTTCTTCGCCTCCGGGCGCACGCGGTGGCCGTGGTCCAGGCGCCCGAGGGCGGCCGGGAAGGCGCCGCCGCCGTGCGCGAAGCACAGGCGCAAGGCGGGCAGGCGCTCCAGCACCCCGCCGAGGATGAGCCGCGCGGCGGCGAGCGCCGAGTCCGCCGGGTAGCCGACCATGAACGGCAGGTAGTACTGCCCCATGCGCTCCTGGCCGATGGAGGGGCCCTGCGGGTGCACGAACACGGCCATCTCCAGTTGCTGCGCGGCGGCAAAGAAGTCGAACAGCTGCGGGTCGTCGAAGTCGCGGCCATTGACGTGCGAACCGATCTCGACCGCGGGAAATTCCATCTGCTTCAGGCGTTCCAGCTCGCGGACGGCGAGCTTCACGTCCTGCAGGGCCACCGTGCCCGCGCCGACGAAGCGCCCCGGGTGCTTCTGCACCACCCCGGCGATGAAGTCGTTCTGCAGGCGCGCGAAGGCGTCGGTCGCCTCCGGCGCGCCCCAGTAGCACAGCATCACCGGCACCGGCGAGATCATCTGCAGGCCGATCGACTCGGCGTCCATGTCGGCGATGCGCCGCGCCGGCGAGAAGCTGCGCTCGTCGACCTTGCGGAATTCCTTCTCGCCGAGGTAGAGGGTGGCGTTGCACGCGTCGTGCAGCCGGCAGGAGGGCCAGCCCGACACGCCGTAGCGCGCCGCCCAGTCGTCCCAGCCGGGCGGCAGGATATGCGTGTGGATGTCGATCGCCGCGTGCGCCATCTAGATGCTGCGCCTGCGTTTTTCCTGCATCAAGGTCTCGGTCCCCTTGATGTTCAGCTCCACGCCGACCATGTTCGGGTTCACTTCCAGCGCCCGGCGCCACCACTGGATCGCCTTTTCGTACTCCTCCAGGCGGAAGTAGATCTGCCCGATGCCCGACAGGGCGCCGAAATGCCGCGGGTTGCGCTTGAGCACCTGGTCGCAGTCGGCGAGCGATTTCTCCGGCTCGCCCGCCAGGTAATACACGGTGGCGCGCTTGTTCCAGGCCTCGGCGAAGTCCGGCCGGCGCCGGATGACCTCGGAGAAGGTGGCGATGGACTCGGCGAACTGCCCGGCCTCCATCTGCTCCACCCCCCGGGCCATGGCGCGGTCGACGTCGCCGTCGCCCGACCGGCTCCACAGCAGCCACAGGCCGCGCTCGGCGAAGCCGCGCACGAATCCGCTCTCGTCGTGCAACCGCTTGAACAGCAGCGCCGTATCATCCATGCGGCCGTGGTTGGCGACCCACACCACGGCCTCGGCGCGCCGCTCGGTCGCCGGGTTCTCGAGGGCGGCGAGCGCTTCTTCGCGCGTGGCGGGCGGGGCCGGGAATGCGGCCGTGGCCGCCAGTGTTAGCGCGAGCGAGGCAAGGAGGGTCCTGGTCATGAAAGGAGAACGCATGAAATCGCTGTTTCGTCCGTTGATGATAGCGCTGCTGTCGGTTCCCCTGGCGGTCTTCGCCGCCGGCGACCCGGAGCCCACCGACCCGGTGCTGGTGGCTGTGAAGGATGCCACAGGGCGCCAGGATTACGCCAAGGCTTCCGAGATCCTGCGCGGCGCCCTCGCCAAGGCGCCGGACAACGCCGACTACCACAACCTCTACGCCTATTCGCTGCGCAAGGGGGCGAATCCCAACATGGACCTGGTGTTCAAGCACTACAACGAGGCCCTGCGCATCAACCCGAAGCACCGCGGGGCGCACGAGTACATCGGCGAGGCCTACCTGATGGTGGGCAACGCCGGCAAGGCGAAGGAGCACCTGGCGCAGCTCGACAAGCTGTGCTTCTTCGGCTGCGGAGAATACAGCGACCTGAAGAAGGCCATCGCGGAGCACGAGAGCGGGCAGGCGAAGAAGTAGGCTCTCCGTTATGCTCCGGAGCGATGAAGCTCGCCAGCTTCGATGCCCTGGTCTCCGCCCTGCAGCAGGCGGGGGTGCGCTACCTGATCGCGGGCGGCCTGGCCGTCAACGCGCACGGCTATCTCAGGTTTACCAAGGACGTGGATGTCGTGCTGCAGCTCGCGCCCGACAACATCCAGCGCGCGTTCGCCGCGCTGGGGACGCTCGGTTACCGGCCGCTGGTTCCGATCACGGCGGCGCAGTTCGCCGACGATCGCCAGCGCGAGAGCTGGGTCAGGGACAAGGGTATGGTGGTGCTGCAGTTCTGGTCCGACTCGCACCGGGAGACCCCGGTGGACATGTTCGTGAGCGAGCCTTTCGGGTTCGAGGAAGAGTACCAGCGGGCGCTGGTCAAGCCGCTTGGCCAGGTGGAGGTCAGGTTCGTGACGCTCCCGACGCTGATCAGGATGAAACAGGCGGCGGGCCGGCCGCAGGATAGAATCGACATGGAATACCTGCGCAAGAGGCTCGAAGACGGTGATAGCAGCTGACAAGCCGGACCAGTCCATCGACTGGCGCCTGACCACCTGGGAAGGCGCGCAGCGCGAGCAGTTGCGCCGCTGGGCGGCGCTGCCGCTGGAAAGCATCGTTCGCGCGCAGGAGGAGATGGAGGAGCTCGCCGCCCGCCTGTCGGGCGCGCTGGCCCGATAGGTGGGTTTCCCGGCCCGGATCGATCGCCCCAGTTTCGTTTTCATCCTCGCCGACGACCTCGGCTACGCCGACCTCGGCTGCTACGGCGCCCGCTCGGGCTGCTCGCCGGTGCTTGACCGCATGGCTGCCGAGGGCCTGCGCTTCACCGACGGCTACGCCAACTCCTCGGTCTGTTCGCCGACGCGTTTCGCGCTCGCCACCGGGCGCTGGCAGCACCGGCTGCGCGGCGGCGCCGACGAGCCGATCTCCGGCCGCACGCGCGGCAACCCGGTGCTCGGCCTGCCGCCCTCGCATCCGACGCTCGCCTCGCTCCTCGGCGACGCGGGCTACGCCACTGCGCTCGTCGGCAAGTGGCATCTGGGCTATCCGCCGCACTTCCACCCGCTGAAGAGCGGCTACCAGGAATTCTTCGGCTCGCTCTCGGGCGGCTACGACTATTTCACGCACCGCGACACCGCGGGCGTGCACGACCTGTGGGACGGCGAGCAGGAGGTCGAGCGCGACGGCTACATGACCGACTTGCTCACCGAGCGCGCCGTCGAGTACGTGCGCCGTGCGCAGGCGCCGTTTCTGCTGTCCCTGCACTACAACGCGCCGCACTGGCCCTGGGAGTCGCGCGCGGACGAGGCGGAGGCGCGCCGCATCGGGAAACTCTCGCATACCGACGGCGGCTCGGTGGCCACCTACCGGAAGATGATCCACCACATGGACGAGGGCATCGGCCGCGTGCTCGCCGCGCTGCCCGATCCGAAGAACACGCTCGTCGTCTTCACCAGCGACAACGGCGGCGAGCGCTATTCCGACACCTGGCCGCTGCTGGGAAAGAAGATGGACCTGCTCGAGGGCGGCATCCGCGTGCCCTATATCGTGCGCTGGCCCGCCAAGGTGAAGGCGGGCGGCAGCACGGCGCAGCTCGCGATCACCATGGACTGGGTGGCGACCTTCCTCGATGCGGCGGGGGCGAAGGCGCATCCCGACTATCCGCTCGACGGGGTGAGCCTGCTCAAGGTGCTGGAGGATCCGCAGGCAAGCTTCGCGCGCGATCTCTTCTGGCGCATGAAGCACCGCGCGCAGCGCGCGGCGCGCTCGGGCGACTGGAAGTACTTCGCCAGCGAGGACGGCGAGTTCCTGTTCAACCTGGCGGTCGATGCGCGCGAGCGCGCCAATTACGCCCATCGGGAACCCGGGCGTCTCACGGCGCTGCGCGCGAAGTACGCAGCCTGGGAGAAGTCCATTCCGCCGATCCCGACCGATGCGGCGGTCAACATTCCTTTTACGCGCGCCGACCTCGCGCACCCCGGCTAGCGTGCTCCTCGCCTGCATCGCCGACGACCTCACCGGCGCCACCGACCTCGGCGTGACGCTCGCGCGCGAGGGGCTCTCGGTGGTGCAGGTGAACGGCGTGCCGGGGCCGGGTCTCGAAGCGCCGCAGACCGACGCGGTGGTGGTGGCGTTGAAGTCGCGCACCAACGCGCCGGAGGAGGCGGTGGCGTGGTCGCTCGCCGCGTTCGCGTGGCTGCGGCGCGCGGGCGCCGCGCGCTTCTACTTCAAGGTCTGCTCGACCTTCGATTCCACGCCGCGCGGCAACATCGGGCCGGTGGCGGACGCGCTCCTCGCCGCGCTCGGCGCGGACTTCGCGCTGGTGACGCCGGCGTACCCGAGGAACGCGCGCACCGTGGTCCGCGGCAACCTGTTCGTGGGCGAGGTGCCGCTCGCCGAGTCCGGCATGCGCAACCACCCGCTTACGCCGATGACGGATTCGAACCTCGTGCGCGTGCTCGGCGCGCAGACGAAAGGACGCGTCGGCCTCATCGATTGCGATGCGGCGGTGCGCGAACGCTGCGCGGCGCTTCGCGCCGAGGGCTTTCGCTATGCGATCGTGGACGCGATCCGCGACGAGCATCTGATCGCCGCGGGCGAAGCCTGCGTGCAGATGCCGCTCGCCGTGGGCGGGGCGGGCCTCGCCATGGGCATCGCCCGCGCGCTGGCGAAGGGCGCGCCGCGGCGCACGGCGCACGCGCTGCCGAAGGTGGCGGGCGCCTCGGTGATCCTCGCCGGCAGTTGTTCGGACGCCACCCTCGGCCAGGTCGAGGCGGCGCGCGGCCGCTATGCGTCGCTGAAGCTCGATCCGGAGCGCCTCGACGTGCCGGCGGCGCTCGCGTGGGCGAAACCCAAGCTCGGCGCCGCTCCCGTGATGATCTATACCTCCGCGCCGCCGGCCGAACGCGCGGCGGGGCGCGCCGAGGCGATCGAGCAGGCGTTCCGCGACCTCGCGCGGGGACTCGCCGCGGCGGGCGTGCGCCGCTTCGTGGTCGCGGGCGGGGAGACTTCCGGCGCGGTCGCCGAGGCGCTCGGCGTGCAGGCGCTCGCCATCGGGCCGGAGATCGCGCCCGGCGTGCCCTGGACCGCGTCGCTCGGCGGCGAGCCGATGCTGCTCGCGCTGAAATCCGGTAACTTCGGCGGGCCGGACTTCTTCATGAAGGCCTTCGAGACGCTGCCGTGACCGAGACGCAACTGCGCGAACAGCTGGTGATATTCGGCGAGTCGCTGTACGCGCGCGGCTACGCGCACGGCAGCTCGGGCAACCTGTCGGTGCGCCTGCCCGACGGGCTGCTCGTCACGCCCACGAACTCCTGTCTCGGGCGGCTCGACCCGGCGAAGATTTCCAGGCTCGACCGCGCGGGCAACCATGTCTCCGGCGACAAGCCCTCCAAGGAGGGCTTCCTGCACCTGGCGATGTACGAGGAGCGCGCGAGCGCGCAGGCCATCGTCCACCTGCACTGCACGCACTGCGTGGCGGTGTCCTGCCTGCGCCACGCGGATTCGTCGAACGTGCTGCCGCCGATCACCGCCTACCACGTGATGCGCATCGGCCGGCTGCCGCTCGTGCCCTACTACCGGCCGGGCGACCGCGCGCTCGCCGAGGCGGTGCGCGAGAAGGCGAAGCAGCACCACGCGGTGCTCCTCGCCAACCACGGGCCGGTGGTGGCGGGAAAGTCGCTGGAGGACGCGGTATACAACGCCGAGGAGATGGAGGAGACCGCCAAGCTCTTCCTGCTGCTCTCCGGGCGCGAGACGCGCTTCCTCGACCCGGCGCAGATCGCCGGCCTCGAATCCCGCTTCCCCAGTTAAATAGGGACAGTCCCCATTTTTCTCATTCAGCCATGAGCCGGCGCGCCTACAGGATCCTTCCCACCGAGAGCCGCACCTTCCATCCCCGCCTGATGGGCACGCGCGGCGCGGTCGCCTCCAACAGCAACCTGTCGGCGAGCGCCGGCGCCGACGTGCTCAAGGCGGGCGGCAATGCGATCGACGCGGCGGTGGCCGCTTCCTTCGTCGAGGGCCTGGTCAATCCGCAGATGCACACCATCGGCGGCGAGTGCCCGCTGCTCGTGCGCCTGGCGGGCGAATCGCGCGTCATTGCGGTGAACGGCAACATGGCGGCGCCGGCCAGGGCCACGCCGGACGCGTTCCGCGCGCGCGGCTACGCCGACATCCCGGACTCCGGCATCCTCGCCGCGGGCGTGCCCGCGGCCTTCGGTGCGCTGGTCACCGCGCTGCAGAAGTGGGGCACGATGCCCTTCGCCGAAGTCATCGCGCCGGCGATCGAGCTCGCGCGCAAGGGCTTTCCGGTGTCCGAGGGCCTGCGCAACCAGCACAAGTACGGCATCGGGCCGATGCAGGCGAGGTTCGAGGCCGAGTGGCCCGGCAGCGCCAAGCTCTACCTGCCGGTGCCCGAGGTCGGCGCGCTGTTCCGCAACCCGGCGCTGGCGCGCACCTTCGAATACCTTGCCGGGGCGAAGGATCCGCTCGCGGCGTTCTACCAGGGAGATGTCGCGGCCGAGATCGCGAAGTTCTCCAAGGCGCACGACGGCTTTCTCGCACGCGAGGACCTCGCCGCGTTCGAGACGAAGATCGAGACGCCTGCCTCTGTGCGCCTGGGCGACACCGAGCTCTTCAAGACCGGGTTCTGGTCGCAGGGGCCGGCCGAGCTGCAGACCCTCGCCTTGATGTGGCAGTTCGACCTGCAGAAGATCGGCTTCGGCACGCCGGACTACTGCCACCTGCTCGTCGAGGCGATGAAGCTCGCGTATGCCGATCGCGAGCAGTACTACGGCGATCCGGCCTTCGCCAAGGTGCCGGCCGAGGTGTTGCTCTCGCCGGAGTACGCGAAGAAGCGCGCCGCGCTCATCGACATGCGGCGCGCGAGCCTCGAGCTGCGTCCCGGCGATGCGTGGAAGAACGCCGCCCTGCTGCCCGAGGGCGAGAAGCTCACGCCGAAGGATTGGGGCCCGGGCACGGTGCACGTGGACGCGGTGGACGCCAGGGGCAACATGGCGTCCTTCACCCCGAGCGGCGCGTGGATCTCCTCAAGCGAGGTGATCGAGGCGCTCGGTTTTCCCCTGTCGACGCGCATGATGACCTTCTACCTGGGGCCGGCGCACCACCCGAACGTGGTGGCGCCGGGCAAGCGCCCGCGCACTACGCTCACGCCCTCGATGGCGTTCCGCAACGGCAAGCCCTGGATGGCCTTCGGCACCATGGGCGGGGACAACCAGGGCCAATGGCTGCTGCAGTTCTATCTGTGCCGCGCAGCGTTCGGCATGTCGATCCCGGAGGCGATCGAGGCGCCGCGCCTGTCCTCGGAGCACACGCCCGGTTTCTTCGCGCCGCATGCGAGCGAACCCAACCGCGTGAGGATCGAGCCGCGCTTCGGCGCCGGGGTGCTGGACGAACTGCGCCGCCGCGGCCATGATCTGGACGTGGCGCCGGACTGGAGCGAGGGCTTTGTGTCCTGCGCCGCCTTCGACGAGGACACGGGCCTCATCGAGGCGGGCTGCGACCCGCGCGGCTCGAAGTCCGAGTGTTTTCCCGCTTTCGCAATCGCGTGGTGACAATGACGACGATCCTGGGCAGCGGCGAGCATCGCTACGAAGTGGTGGAGAACTGGGCGCAGCTGCCCGAGGCTTGGGAGTTCAAGGACGTGGCCGCGGTCGCCTGCGACAGCAAGGACCGCGTCTACGTGTTCAACCGCGGCGAGCACCCGATGATGGTGTTCGACCGCGACGGAAAATTCCTGCGCTCCTGGGGCGAGGGCCAGTATCCGCGCGCGCACGGCCTGCACATCGACGCCAACGACATCCTGTACCTGACGGACGACGGCGGCCACGTGGTGCGCAAGTGCGACACCGACGGCAAGCTGCTGCTGGAGCTCGGCGTGCCCGGCAAGCCCTCGCCGTACATGAGCGGCGAGCCGTTCCACCGCTGCACGCACACCGCGCTCTCGCCCAAGGGCGAGATCTACGTCGCCGACGGCTACGGCAACGCCAAGGTGCACAAGTACTCCCCGGACGGCAAGCGCCTCCTGTCCTGGGGCGAGCCGGGCACCGATCCCGGCCAGTTCAACATCGTGCACAACATCGTCACCGACGCCGAAGGCTGGGTGTACGTCGCCGACCGCGAGAACCACCGCGTGCAGGTGTTCGACGGCAACGGCAGGTACGAGACGCAGTGGGTCAACATGCACCGCCCCTGCGGGCTGTACTGCTGCCGCGGGCCGAAGCTGCAGTTCGTCATCGGCGAGCTCGGGCCCGGCATGAACATCAACCGCCCCCACCCCAACCTCGGGCCTCGCCTGTCGATCCTCGACGCCAAGGGCAAGCTGCTCGCGCGCCTGGGCGGCGAGGCCGGTCCGGGCCTGGAGGCGGGCAGGTTCATCGCGCCGCACGGCCTGGCGGTGGACTCGCGCGGCGACATCTATGTCGGCGAGGTGAGCTACACCGAGTACCCGCGCCTGTACCCCGACAGCAAGATTCCCTGGCGCATGCGCTCGCTGCAGAAGCTGCGGCGGGTGGGCTGAGGCGAGGTCAGGAAATCTCGCGGCGCACGATCGCCGCCCCCTCGACAAGCGCTTTCAGCTTGCCGAAGGCCACTTCGCGCTTCATGTACTTCATGCCGCAATCCGGCGCCGGGATCAGGTTCGCCGGCTTCAGGTACTTGAGGCCGGCGCGGATGCGTTCGGCGACCAGCGCCGGCGTCTCGACGGCATCGGTGCCCAGGTCCAGTACGCCCAGCATCACCTTCTTGCCGGCGAGGTCCTTCAGCACGCCGAGGTCGAGCTTGGGCTGCGCCGCTTCGATGGAAATCTGCTCGGCAATGCTGTCGGCGAGGCCGGGCAGGAACGAGTAGCCGGTCGGCTTGGAGGCGCCCGGCACCACCGCCGCGTAGCCGAAGCACAGGTGCACCACGGTCGGCACGGTGATCCCCTGCAGCGCGCGGTTGATTGCCTTCACCGCGTAGCGTTTCGCGCTTTCCGGGTCGTTGCGCAGCCAGGGCTCGTCGAGCTGGATCACGTCGGCGCCCGCCGCTTGCAGCGCGAGGGCCTCCTCGTTCACCGCAATGGCGAAGTCCATCGCCATTTCCTCGTCGTCCTTGTAGAACTCGTTCTTCGCCTGCTGGCCCATGGTGAACGGGCCCGGCAGCGTGATCTTCGCCGGCAGCGCGGTGTTGGCGCGCAGGAACTGCATGTCGCGCAGTTCCACCGGCCCGGTGCGGCGCAGCTTCGCCACCACGCGCGGCACCGGCGTCATCGCGCCGGAGCGCGTCTTCACCTGGCCCGGATTGTCGAGGTCGAGCCCTTCCAGCGCGGTGGCGAAGCGGTTGGAATAGCTCTCGCGCCGCATCTCGCCGTCGGTGATGATGTCGATGCCGGCGCGCTCCATGTCGCGGATGGCGAGCAGCGTGGCGTCGTCCTGCGCCTGCTCGAGGAACTCGCCGGGGATGCGCCAGATCTCCCGCATGCGCGTGCGCGGCACGACTTTCGACAGCAGCGGCCGGTTCACCAGCCAGTCGGGCTGCGGGTAGCTGCCGACGACGGTGGTGGGCAGCAGGCGGCTGGGCAGGGGCATGGCGGTTCCTCAGACGGTCGATTGGGCCGGCTGCAGCGGCTTGCCGGCGGATTGCCAGACCACGAAGCGGCGCTCGATGGCGCGCGATACCAGATAGTAGGCGATCGACAGCAGCAGGATCAGCAGGATCGCGGCGAACACGCGCGGGCTGTCGAGGATGGTGCGGTTCAGCGTCAACAGGTAGCCGATGCCGGCCGCGGCGGTCAGCATCTCCGACACCACCACGCCGATGATGGCGAGCGCGCCGCCCAGGCGCAGCCCGGCGAACACGGTCGGCAAGGAGGCCGGGATGATGACGCGCGCGATCTGCTGCGGCAGCGTCGCGCCCATGCTGCGCGCGGCAACCAGGAACTGCGGGTCGATGGTCTGGATGCCGGCGGCGGTGGACAGCATCACCGGGAAAAAGGCGTAGATGCCGGCGAAGGCGATCTTCGATTCCGAGCCGACCCCGAACCAGGCGGTGAACACCGGATACAGGATGACGATCGGAACCGCGTAGAGGCTGGAGACGACGGGGAGCAGCAGGACCCGGAGCCGCGCGAGGCCGCCCACCGCGGCGCCGGCGAGGATGCCGCCGCCGCAGGCGATCGCCATCGCCATCGCCACCTCGTAGAGCGTCACCGCGAGCGCGTGGCCGTAGATGCGCCCGTCCTGCCACAGCACCTTGAGCGTGCTGGAGAGCGACGGCAGGAACAGTTCCGGCAGCAGCCCGGTCAGCGGCACCAGTTCCCACAGCGCGAGCAGCGTCACCAGGATGCCGCGGCGCATGGCGACGGGCGAGGGGAGCGTACGGCGGGTGCGGCGGGTCATCAGTCGGCCTTGCGGATCTGCCGCCAGATGCGGTCGCGCAGGCGGCCGAACACGTCGGTGGCCATCATCTCGTAGTTGCGCGGGCGCGGCAGGTCGATCGGGATGCGGTCGATGATGCGGCCCGGCCGCGCCGACATCACCAGCACCTCGTCGGCGAGGTACACCGCCTCGGTCAGGCTGTGCGTGATGAACACCACCGTCTTCGAGGTGGTGGACCAGATGCGCAGCAACTCGTGGCCCATGGTCATGCGCGTCTGCTCGTCGAGCGCCGCGAACGGCTCGTCCATCAGCAGCACCGGCGGGTCCTGCACCAGGCCGCGCGCGATCGCCACGCGCTGCTTCATGCCGCCGGAGAGCTCGTGCGGATAGCGCGCGCCGAATCCCGCCAGGCCGACGAGGTGGAGCATGGCCTCGGCGCGGCGGCGCATGTCCTCCTTGGGCGTGCCGCGCAGGCTGAGCGGGAACTCGATGTTCTCCAGCGCGGTCAGCCAGGGATACAGGCTCGCTTCCTGGAAAATCACGCCGACGCGCTGCGGATCGGGCTCGGGGATCGGCTTGCCGAGGCAATGGATGCTGCCCTGGCTCTGCGCGCGCAGCCCCGCCAGCATCATCAAGAGCGAAGTCTTGCCGCAGCCGCTCGGCCCGACGATCACCGTGAAGCGCCCCGCGGGCACGCTGAAGGAGATGTCCTCGAGGGCCGGCACCGTGCCCCCGTAGTTGTGGCTCAATCCCTCGACGGCGATCGCTTCCGTCATGTCCGCCACGCGCTCACCCGCGCCTCCATCCAGCGCAGCGCCTCGTTGAACAGGATCGCCGCCGCGGCGAGCAGGATCACGCCGGCGAACAGCTGCTTCATCTGGAAGTTCTCGCCCCAGCTGGCGATCAGGTGGCCGATGCCGGTGCGCGAGGCGTACATCTCGGCGATCAGCACGCCGGTGAAATTGAAGATCATCGAGATGCGCAATGTCTCGAGCAGGACCGGCAGCATGCTCGGCACGTACACCCTGGTCAGGATCTGCAGGCGGGTGGCCCCGTACGAGCGCGCCACCAGCAGGTAGTCCTGCTTCACCGACTCCACCGCCGCCGCGGCGCTCATCAGCACCACGAAGGTGGTGGTGAACGCGGCGTAGGCGATCTTCTGCTGGATGCCGGTGCCGAAGGCGAGGATGAACAGCGGCAGGAAGATCGATTTGGGGATGGCGAAGACGATGAACAGCATCGGCTTGAACACGTCGCCGAGGTAGTCGTTCTCGGCGATCAGCACGCCCAGCGCGGCGCCGAGCGGCACCGCGATCGCGAAGGCGAGCGCCACTTCGAACGCCGAGACGCCGAGCGCCTCGCGCACCTGGCCGCGCTGCAGCAGCTCGCCCAGCATCGCCAGCACCTCGCTCAGCGGCGGCAGCAGCAGGGGGTTGACGATGCCGTGGCGCGGCAGCAGCTCCCAGGCCGCCAGCACCAGCGCCAGCAGCCCGAGCCGGACAAGCAGGATCTTCACACCCCGATCTTCTCTATACCGTCGGGACGGGCTTGAAGTTGCTGACGTACATCTGGTCGACCGGCGCCAGCGCCGTCATGCCGATCAGCTTGGCCATCTCCAGCGAGCGCTCCATCCACTCCTTGCGGAATTCGCCCGTCGTCGAGAGCTTGGCGATGTTGCCGTCCAGCTCCGCCGCGGCGATCGGCTCCGGGATCTCGTCGATCTCGGCGATCAGCTTCACCGCCGCCGCGCGGTTCTGCGGCGCACGCAGGAAGGCGACGCCGCCGTAGAGCGCGTTGAGCGCCTTCTGCAGCGCCTGCGGCCGCTCGACGATGATCTTCTCGGTGGCGATCCAGGAACCGGTCGAATGCGCGGGCACCAGGTCGCCGAAATCGGCGATCGAGCGCGCCTGCCTGTCCTGCATCACCTTGTAGGTGAGCGGCGAGTAGAGCACCGTGGCGTCCACGTTGCCGGTGAGCAGGTTGGGCACCAGGCCGCCCCCGCCGAGCGGCACGCGCGTGAACTCGATTTTCTGGTCGGCGAGCGTCCAGCGCGCGAGGATGTCGGAACCGGAGCCGGCCGAAGTAATGCCCACTTTCTTGCCCGCGAGTTCGGAGAGCTTGCGGATCGGCGAGTCCGGCTTCACCATCATGTGCCAGCCGTAGTAGCCCAGCCCGCCGTTGGCGACGCACTTGGCCTTCACGCCCTTCACCAGGCCCGCGGCGACGCTGGAGGAGGAGTTGTAGATCAGGTCGGCGGCGCCGGCGGCGACCGCCTCGAAGCCTTCCGCGCCGCTGCGATAGATCGTCAGCTCGGCGTTGATGCCTTCCCGCTCGAACAGTTTCTGCCGGATCGCCGTCTCGGCGATGATCGTCGGGAAATAGGTCTTCGTCGGCACGCCGATGCGCACCGTCGGCCGCGCCTGTGCGAGCACGAACTGCGGCAACAGCAGCGTTGCGGCGCCGCCCACCAGCATGCCACGGCGCAGTGCATCCGGGTTCCGCCCGAGCGGTGATTTGAACATGGTTGTCTCCTCCTTGGCCAAGATTGGCCATTGGCCCCGGTATTGTCAAGAGACCGCCGCCGGCTTCTGGTAGGTTCGGGGCTCGATTCAACCGCCAGGGAGCCAGCAATGATCCACGTCGTCGCCGTCATCACCGCCAAGCCGGGCCAGCGCGAGTCGATCCTGCAGCATTTCCGCGCCAACGTGCCCGCCTGCCGCGCCGAGAAGGGCTGCATCGAGTACGGCCCGGCGGTGGACGCCGAGAACGCGCTCGCTTTCCAGACCAAGGTGGGACCCGATACCTTTCTGGTGGTCGAGAAATGGGAGAGCATGGACGCGCTGAAGGCGCATGCCGCGGCACCCCACATGGCGGCCTACGCGGCGAAGGTGAAGGAACTGATCGCCAGCCGCACGATCCACATCCTGCAGCCGGCCTGAGTTCCGGCGCGCGCTCAGCGCTGCCTGGACTCGAGCAGCCGCACCAGGGCGTAGAGGGCGCGGTTGGCGGGCGTGGGCACGCCCAGGGCCGCGCCCCGGCGCACGACGAAGCCGTTGAGGTGCTCGATCTCGGTGGGCTTGCCGCGCGCGAGATCCTGCGCCGTGGAGGAAAACTGCGTGGGCATGGCCTCGGCGATCTTGTAGGTGCGCTCGAGCATGCCGGGCGCCATCGCCACGCCGCTCGCGCTGGCGACCGCCAGCGTTTCCTCGACCACGTCGCGCATCAGCTCGCGCACGCCGGCGCCGGCGAGCAGCTTCCCGTAGGGGAGCTGCGTGATGGCGGAGAGGGCGTTGTAGGCGCAGTTCACCACCAGCTTCGCCCAGAGTTCGCCCGCCACGTTGTCGGAGATCGCGACCGGGACGCCGGCCGCTGCGAACCAGGCCTTGACGCTTTCGTTCCATGCCGCGTGCGGCGAGCCGATCACCAGATCGCCGCGGCCGTGGTGCTTCAGATGCCCCGGCCCGGCCATTTCGGTGGCGACGTAGACCACGGCCGGGATCACCGGGTTGGCGAGTTTCGCGCGGATGCGCTCGGTGTTGTCCACGCCGTTCTGCAGGTTGACCACGACGGCGTCCGCGTCGAGAAACGGCGCGATCTGCGCGGCGGCGTCCTCCGTATCGGTCGATTTCACGCAGAACAGGACCAGGCGCGCGCCGCGCACGGCGGCCGCGTCGGTGCTCGCCTCGACCGGGACATGCTCGTCGAACTTCAGGCCCTCGAAGCGCAGGCCCTTCGCCTTGAACGCGTCCACGTGCACCGGCCGGCCGACCAGCGCGACCTCGTGCCCGGCGCGCGCCAGCATGCCGCCGAAGTAGCAGCCCACCGCGCCCGCGCCGAGCACCGCCACGCGAATCGATTCGCCGCTCGCCATCGGTGTGAAGTCTAGCGGACGAAAATCCCGCTCTGCTACCTTTCGGCATGCTCTTTCGCAGGGACCGCGCGGCGGCGATGCCGTTCATCATGCTGGCGAGCCTGCTCGACATGATGTCGATCGGGCTGATCATCCCGGTGCTGCCCGCGCTGGTGGGCGAGTTCACCGGCTCGCAGGCGGACCAGGCGTTCTGGTACGGCGCGGTGACCTTCGCCTTCGGCCTGGCGAACTTCTTCGCCTCGCCGGTGCTGGGCGCGCTGTCCGACGCGCATGGCCGCCGGCTGGTGCTGCTGCTCGGCTTCTGCGGCATGGCGTTCAGTTTCCTCGCCACCGTGCTCGCCACCGCCATGTGGGTGCTGGTCGCGGTGCGCGTGGTGAGCGGCGCGATGCAGGCCAACCTCGCGGTGGCCAACGCCTATGTCGCGGACATCACGCCGCCCGAGATGCGCGCGCGGCGCTTCGGCATGCTGGGGGCGATGTTCGGCGTGGGATTCATCCTCGGGCCGGTGATGGGCGGGCTGCTGGGCGCGATCGACCTCCGGCTGCCGTTCCTCGCCGCCGGCAGCCTCGCGCTGCTCAATCTGCTCTACGGCTACTTCGTGCTGCCGGAGTCGCTGCCGGCATCCCGGCGGCGCGCGTTCCGGTGGAGCGCGGCCAATCCGGTCAGCGCCCTGCGCGGCCTGGCGCAGCTGAAGGGCGTCGGGCCGCTGGTGGCGGTGATCGCCTGCAGCGGCCTCGCGCAGTTCGTGCTCTACACCACCTGGGTGCTGTACACGACCTTCAAGTTCGGCTGGGGGCCGCTGGAGAACGGCTGGTCGCTCGCGGCGGTCGGCGTGGTGTCGGTGATCGTGCAGGGCCTGCTGCTCGGCCGGCTGCTGCGCTGGTTCAGCCCGCGGCGGCTGGCCGTGCTCGGGCTGGTGTCCTCGACGCTCGCCTACCTGATGTGGGGCGCCGCCACCGAAGGCTGGATGATGTTCGCGGTGATCTTCGTCAACCTGCTCGGCGCCACGGTGGCGGCCTCCATCCAGAGCATCATCTCCGGCGCCGCGGACGCGCGCAACCAGGGCCAGGCGCTCGGCGCGGTGGGGGGCCTGAACAGCCTGATGGCGGTGATCGCGCCGGTGCTGGGCGCGCCGCTGCTGGCGATGGTGTCGCACCTGCCGCCGGGAGACTGGCGCATCGGCACGCCGTTCTACTTCTGCGCCGCGCTGCAATGCGCGGCGCTGGTGCTCGCGACGCTGCACTTCCGGCGCGAGCGCCTCGCTATACTGCAGGCGAAGTCGTCACCCTGAGGGGAACCGCCATGTCCGTCCACCCGATTTCGTCCCAGCGCGCCGCCGATCCCGTGCGAGAAGCGAAGATCCACCTCGCCGCGGCGCACCGCCTCGCCGTGTTCGACGAGCTGGAGGAGGGGATCGACAACCATTTCACGGTCACCGTGCCGGGGCGCGACGACCGCTACCTGATCCTGCCCTTCGGCCTGCACTGGTCGGAAGCGCGCGCCAGCGACATGATCGTGTTCGACGAGGCCGGCAGGACGCTCGAGGGCGAGGGCGTCGTGGAGCTCTCGGCGCAGTGCATCCACGCGCCGATCCACCGCCTCACCGGGACGCGCGTGGTGATGCACACGCACCAGACCTGGGCGGTGGCGCTCAACATGCTGAAGGACAACCGCCTGCTGCCGGCGAGCCAGACCGCGGCCTTCTTCCACGGCTACGTCGCCTACGACGATACCTACGAGGGCACTGCCGATTTCGTCGAGGAAGGCGAGCGCCTGGCGCGCGTGGTCGGCGACAAGCACGTGCTGTTCATGAAGAACCACGGCGTGCTGGTGACCGGCGACACGGTGGCGCAGGCCTACCGGCGCCTCTACAAGCTGGAGCGCGTGTGCCGCGCCCAGGTGCTGGCGATGGGCACCGGCAAGCCGCTGGAAGTGCTCTCGGAGGCGGTGGTGACGCAGGTGCAGGCGCCGCCCGAGAACGACCGCCACTCGCGCGCCGAGCGCGATCGCCTGTACTTCGAGGCGATGATGCGCCTCCTCGACCGGGAAAACCCCGGCTACGCCGACTAAATAGGGACTGTCCCTATTTACGTCTATTTGCGCTTGCGCGCCAGCGCGGCGCCGGCGGCGAGGGCTTTCAGCTTGGCGATGGCGATCTCGCGCGACATCGGCGCCATGCCGCAGTTGGTGCAGGGGAACAGGCGGTTCTTCGGCACGTACTTGAGCGCCTTCCGGATGGTCGCCGCCACTTCCTGCGGCGTCTCCACCCTGTCGGAGGCCACGTCGATCACGCCCACCAGCACGTCCTTGCCCTTGAGCAGCTTCATCAGGTCGGGCGGCACGTGCGAGTGTATGCACTCCAGCGACACCTGCTTGATGCTGCTCTTCGCCAGCGCCGGGAAGATCTGCTCGTACTGGCGCCACTCCTCGCCGAGGGTTTCCTTCCAGTCGAGGTTGGCCTTGATGCCGTAGCCGTAGCAGATGTGCACGGCGGTCGTGCACTTGAGGCCCTTGGCCGCGCGCTCGAGCGCCTTCACGCCCCATTTCGCCGCGTCGCTCATGTAGACGTTGAACGCCGGCTCGTCGAACTGGATCACGTCCACGCCGTCCTTCTCCAGCGCGCGCGCCTCCTGGTTGAGGAGTTCCGCGAAGGCCATCGCCAGCTTCACCTTGTCGCCGTAGTGCCGGTCGGCGATGGTGTCGACGATGGTCATCGGGCCGGGCATGGTGATCTTGAGCTTCTTCTTCGTGTGCGCGCGCGCGAGCCTCGCTTCGAACTGGTGGACGCGGCCCTTGAGCTTCAGGGGGCCCACCACCACCGGCACCATGGCGTCGTAGCGGTTGTTGCGGATGCCCATCTTCACCTTGTGCTCGAAGTCGATCCCTTCCACCGCCTCGAGGAAACCGTGCACGAAGTGCTGGCGCGACTGCTCGCCGTCGATGACGATGTCCAGGCCCGCGTCCTCCTGCTCCTTGAGCCAGAGCAGCGTCGCGTCGCGCTTGGCCTTCTGCAACTCCGCGCCCGAGGACTTCCACGCGGGCCAGAGCTTGTCGGTCTCGGCGAGCCAGAAGGGCTTGGGCAGGCTGCCGGCGATCGTCGTCTCGAACATGTGCGTTCTCCTAGTCCGCCTAAGGTAGCAAAGTCTACGCGTGGGAGTCTGCCCAATCGTGCCGCGATGGCGGGCCGCCGGCCTCAGCCCGCCGGGCGGGCTTCCCGCATCGGCGCGAGCCACGCCAGCGCCGCGAGCTGCAGCACGCCGAGGACGATGAACGCCGCCGCGTAGCCCTCCGGCGCATAGCGCCCGTCGGCGACCGGGTAGAGCCGCAGCACCGCGCCGATGCCCCACTGGAAGGCGAAGGACACGCCGAACATCAGCACGTTGGACGCCGTGTTGACGCGCCCGGTCATCTCCGGCGGGAACAGCGGCGTGAAGAGGGCGTAGGCGAGGGCCGCCGAGATCGCGGTGAAGCCGTACACCACGAGGATCACGCCGAGCCCCGTGGTCACCCCGGCGGCGAGCAGCGCGAACATGGCGAACGACACCGCCAGGCCGGCCTTGTACACCGTCAGCCGCGACACGCCGGCGCGCGCGAGGCTGTCGCCGGAGACGCCGAAGAACACCGAGCCGACGGTGTACGCGAGCGCGGTGGCGAGCAGATACCCCGCCGCCGCGCCGCGGCCTTCGCCGGCCACGTCGTAGAGCCAGGGCGCGAGCCACAGCCCCTGCAGCGCCTGGTAACCCGCATGGCAGATGACGAGCGGCGTGGCGATGCGCCAGAACGGCACCGAGGCGAAGATCCTGCCGAAGCCCGCGATCTGCGCGCGCAGCGTCTGGCCGTGCCCGGGGAGCGGCTTCTCCGGCACCAGGAAGAAGATCAGCGCCGCCGCGCAGACCGAGGCCGCCGCGAGGCCGTAGAACAGCACGCGCCAGCCGAAGGGCCCGAGCAGCGCCTCCACCGGCGCGGTGGCGGAGAGCCCGCCCAGCCCGCCGATGGCGAGATACAGGCCGTTCAGCGTGGCGAGGCGCGACAGGGGAAACCACAGCGAGAAGGCCTTGATCGCGCCCATCAGGCCCGCCGACACCCCCAGGCCGATCAGCGCGCGGCCGAGGGACAGCGTGACGAAGTCCTGCGCCAGCCCGAACACCAGCGCGCCCGTGCCGGCGACGCACATCAGCGCGGCCACCACGCGGCGCGGGCCGTAGCGGTCGAGCAGGATGCCGAGCGGCAGCTGGAACGCGGCGAAGGCGAGGAGGTAGGTGCCGGTGAGGAAGCCCAGCGCCTCGGGCGAGAGCGAGAACTCGCGCGCCAGGTCGCGCGAGATGACCGCGTTGACGTTGCGGAAGAAGAAGGAGAGGAAATAGCCCGAAGCGAAAGGGCAGAACACCACCAGCAGCAGCTTCGGATTCACCGGCGCGATTGTAAACGGCCAAATCGGCTAAGCTTGCGCGCATGGCGACACGGCGGCTCATCGTCGGCATCACCGGGGCCACCGGCTCGGCCTACGGCATCGGCCTCTTGGAGGAACTGCGCCGGCTGAAGGGCTGGGAGACGCACCTCGTGCTCACCGACGCCGGCGTGCTGAACGCGCACCAGGAGCTCGGCCTCAAGAGGAAGGACATCGAGCGCCTCGCGCACCAGGCCTACCACCCCAGGGACATCGGCGCGGCGATCGCCAGCGGCTCCTTCCTCACCGAGGGCATGGTGATCGCGCCCTGCTCGATGAAGACCCTGGCGGCGGTGGCGCACGCGCACGCGGACGATCTGGTGTCGCGCGCCGCGGACGTGGTGCTGAAGGAGCGCCGGCGCCTGGTGCTGCTGCCGCGCGAGGCGCCGCTCAACCTCGCGCACCTGCGGAACATGGTGCAGGTCACCGAGATGGGCGGCATCGTGTTCCCGCCGGTGCCCGCGTTCTACGCGAAGCCGAAGAGCATCGACGAGCTCATCGCGCACACGGTGCGCCGCGTGCTCGATCTCTTCGGCATTCACTCGGCCAAGCTCGTGCGCTGGAAGGGAATCGATGCCTGACCTGTCGGTTTTTTCCGGGTCCTACGCCGAGGCGCGCGGCAAGTTCGTCGATGCCGCGCGCGGCGCGGGGGCCACGGTGTACGAGTACCGCCACCCGACCCTGAAAGGGCCCGACGGCGAAGCGCTGTGCCTCGACGTGGCGGTGGCCGGGCCCGAGGACGCCGAGCGCATGCTGGTGGCGGGCAGCGGCACGCACGGCATCGAGGGTTATTCCGGCTCGGCGGCGCAGACCGCGTGGCTCGCCGGCGGCGGCGCGCGGCGCCTGCCGCCGCGCACCGCGATGGTCATGTTCCACGCGCACAACCCCTGGGGCTTCGCGCACAAGGCGCGCGGCACCGAGGAGAACGTGGACCTGAACCGCAATTTCCTCGACCACGGCAAGCCCTATCCCGCCAACCCCGGCTATGCCGAGGTGCACCCGATCGTCACGCCCGCCGAATGGAACGACGCCAGCGTCGCCGGCATTTTCCGCGGCCTGGACGCGTACCGGCAGAAGGTGGGCGAGAAGGCCTTCTCCACCGCGTTCAACGGCGGGCAGTATTCGCACGCCGACGGCATCTACTTCGGCGGCCAGCGCGAGCAGTGGGCGAACTCGGCCTTTCGCGCCGCGCTCAGCAAGCACGTGGCGCACGCGAAGCACGCGGCGATCATCGACTTCCACACCGGCATCGGGCCATGGAAGGAGCACATCTACCTCTGCTTCCACCCCGAGGGTTCGGCGGCGCGCGAGCGCGCGCGCGCCTGGTGGGGCGAGCGCGCGGTGAACCTCGCCGGGGTGACGCACAAGGCGCTGGCGGACTACCAGGGCGTGCTGATCGATGCCTTCGCGGCGATGCTGCCCGGGACGGAGGTCACCAGCATCGTGGTGGAGTTCGGCACCTTGAAGCGCGAGGAGGTGCAGCGCGCCAACATGGCCGGGCGCTGGCTGCGCTACCGCGGGCCCTCCAACCCCGCGCTCGCGCGCAAGGTGCACCAGGACTTCTGCGAGGCGTTCTATCCTTCCGACCCGCAGTGGCGCGCCGCGGCGCTCGAGCAGTCGCGCGAGATCCTCGAGCGCGGGATCGCCGGGATCGGGCGCTAGATTGTCTTCGCCAGCGCCGCGAGCTGGTCGGTGCATTTGCCCCAACCCTCGTGGAAGCCCATCTTTTCGTGCGCCTCGCGGTCAGCGACCGTCCAGTGCAGGGCGCGGGCGGTGTAGCGCGTGCCGCCGGCGGCGTTCTCGAAGGTCAGCACCAGGGTCATGAAGGGCTTCTCCGACGGCACCCACGCGCTGGTGTAGGCGTCGGTGGACACCAGCCGCTCGTTCTCCACCACTTCGAGGTACACGCCCCGGTTCGGGAAATCCTGGCCCTCGGGACTGCGCATCACGACCAGGCTGGCGCCGCCGGGCCGCACATCGGTTTCGGCGAGCGACGTGGTCCACGGTAGCGGCGCGAACCACAGCTTCATCAGCGCCGGTTCTGTCCAGCAGCGATAGAGCTTTTCGCGCGGCGCGTCGATGACGCGCGTGAGCATCAGTTCGCGGTCTGCGGTTGCCGTCATGGTCGGTTCTCCTTTCAACGCCAAAGCCGCGAGGTCGCGATGCGCGCGCCCTCGACGAGGGAATTGAGCTTCGCCCAGGCCACGTCCGGATGGACTTCGTCCCCCGCCCGGGCCGAAGCGAAGCCGCAATCGGTGCCGGCGATGACCCGTTCCCGGCCGACGAGGCCGGCGAAGCGCTCGATGCGCTCGGCGACGAGCTCGGGGTGCTCCACCTGGTAGACGCAATGCGACACCACGCCGGGGATCAGGATCTTGTCGTCGGGGAGCTTGATGTCCTCCCAGATGCGCCACTCGTGCTCGTGCCGCGGATTCGCCGCCTCGATGGAATAGGCCTGGGCGCGGACCTTCAGCATCAGGTCGGCGTAGTGCTTCATCTCGAGGTCGTGCACGCGCGGCGCCACGTTGATGCTGTAGCAGGTATGGAACCGCACCCGGTCTTCGGGGATGCCTTGCAGCGCGTGGTTCAGGACCTCGACCCGCAATTCAATGAACTTCCTGTTGTCATCGAGGCTGAGCGTGGGCACGCGGTTGTAATGCGTGATGAGCCTCGGATCGTCGACCTGCAGCACGAACCCCGCGTCGACGATCGCCTTGTACTCCTCGCGCATCGCCGCGGCGAGCGCGAAGAGGTACTCCTCCCCGGTCTTGTAGTACTGGTTCTCGAAGTACATCTCCAGGTTGGTCGGCGAAATGGCGGTGACGAAGACCTCCGCCGCCGGCACGCCGGCGGTGGCCGCCTTCAGGTGCGCGATGTCGGCCTGGACCTGGTCGTGCCCCACGTACCTGATCGGGCCGGTGCAGACCAGCGACACCGCGTCCTCCGGGCGCCCGGTGAGCGCGCGGCGCGCGCCGAACATCTTCTTCATCTCGTCGTAGACGGCGGGAAAGGCGAGCGAGTCGCGGGTCGCGCGGCTGACGTGGCGCGGCGGGCGCATCACGCGCTCCAGGCCGCCGATGCGGGTGTTGGCGTAGGTGGCGAAGCTCGCCCTGCCGTGCTCGCCGTCGTTGATGACGTCGAGCCCCAGGTCCGCCTGCTGGCGCACGACCGCCGCCACCGCGGCCGAGATCTGGCGCTCGAGGCCCGCGGCGTCGTGCTGCTCGCCGGAGTCCCGGGCGTGCAGCGGCATCAGCAATTCACGCGGGCGCGGGAGGCTGCCCACGTGGGTGGTGAGGATCTTTCGTTCGCTATGTTTCATGCCGACCGACCAGTGGTGAACCGGGTGAGCGAGAATAGCAAAGCGTCGTACAAAAGGAGATGAACATGCGAATCCGGCTGCCTTTCCTGCTGTCGCTTGCCTGCGCCCTGTTCGCCGCGCCCGCCGCGGCGCAGGAGTTCCCGAGCAAGACCATCAACATCATCGTGCCGCTGTCCGCGGGCGGCGGCACCGACCTGCTGGCGCGCGTGATCGCCGCCAAGATGCGCGAGCGCTTCGGCCAGCCGGTGACGGTGGAGAACCGGCCCGGCGCGGCCGGCAACATCGGCGCGGACGCGGTGTTCAAGGCGGCGCCGGACGGCTACACGCTGATGTTCACCCAGCCCGCGCCGCTGGTGGTGAACAAGGCGCTGTATGCCAAGCTCACCTACGAGCCCGAGCAGTTCGTGCCGATCGCGCTGGTGTCGCTGCAGGACATCATGCTGGCGGTGCATCCCGGCGTGCCCGCGAAGAACCTGCAGGAGCTCATCGCGTACGCGAAGGCGAATCCGGGCAAGCTCAATTTCGGCTCCAGCGGCGCGGGCAGCGCGCCGCACCTGGCGGCCGAGCTGTTCAATTCCATGGCCGGCCTGAAGATGGTCCATGTGCCTTACAAAGGCGCCGCCGGATCCATGGCGGCCACCCTGGGCGGGCAGGTGGACCTGACGTTCTTCGCCTTCAGCACCGCGCTGAAGAACGCGCAGGCGGGGAAGCTGCGCGCCATCGGCGTGGGCAGCCCCAAGCGCAATCCGCAGGCGCCCGAGGTGCCCTCGATCTCCGAGGTGATCCCCGGCTACAGCGCCACGTCGTGGACCGCGTTCGTCGCGCCTCCCGGAACGCCCGCGCCGGTGGCACAGAAGCTGGCGCAGGCCGTGTCGGAGATCCTCAAGATGCCCGACGTGCACGGCCGCATGGTCGATGCGGGGGATGCGACCTTCGACAGCACGCCCGAGCAGATGACCGCGTTCCTGCAAGAGGAGAGGCAGCGCTGGGGGGATTTGATCAAGGCGGTGGGCGTCAAGGTGGAGTAGCGCGGCCTGCCGCTACGCGGGCGCCGGCACGCCGCGCGCATAGCGGCCCGGCGGCTGGCCCACGTACCGGCTGAACGCGGTGCTGAAGGTACTCGCCGAGCCGTAGCCGACGCGTTCGGCGACCTCGGCGAGCCCGAGATCCCGGCGGCGGAGCAGGTCCTTCGCGACGGCCATGCGCCAGGCGAGCAGGTATTCCATCGGCGGCTGGCCCACGGCGCGCGTGAAGCGCTCGAAAAACGCCGAGCGCGAAAGCGCGGCCTTCCTGGCGAGCTCCTCCACCGTCCATGAACGTGCCGGATCGGCGTGCATCTGCCGGATCGCCTGCGCGAGCCGCGCATCGGCCAGTCCGCGCAGCAGCCCCGGCGGCGCGCCCTCGCCGGGCGTCGAGCGCAGCGCTTCGACGAGCAGCACCTCCACCAGGCGCGTGAGCACGAGGTCGCGGCCCGGTCTGCGCCCGCCCGATTCCTCGCCGACGAACCGCACCAGCACGGCAAGCCGGTCGGCACCGCGCACATGCACCACCGCCGGCAGCAGCGACACGAGCAGCGCCGCGTCGGGCGAGTCGAAGGCGAAGTAGCCGCCGAGCAGGCGCAGATCGGGAGGCCCGCCGCGCCTGCCGTGGCGGATCTCGCCCGTCCGCCCGGCCTCGACCTTCGGGTCGAGGCGCTCGGGCTCCACGGGCTCGAAGCCCGAGAGCGTGAAACCCGGCGTCGCCGGCAGGAGCACGAAGTCGCCCGCCTCGAGGGTGAGCGCGGCCTGGCCGTCGACGGCGAGGCGGCAGCGGCCTTCGAGCACGGTACAGAAGCTCGGCTGGCCGAAGTCGGTGTAGCGGACGCCCCAGCGGCCGGCGCCGCTGACGATCCTCGAGACCGCGGTCCGCGGCCGGAGGAGGGCGATGACCTCCGAGAGCGGGTCGGTCATGGCGGGCAGGCCATGTCTGGACTCTCGCAAATGTCTTACGGACTCCGGATTGTAGATAGTCCTGACCGCCTTCGCTATCGTGCTCCCACCGCAACCCACCTGGAGATCGACATGAAAACCGTGCTCATTACCGGCTGCTCTTCCGGCTACGGCCTGGAGACCGCCCGCCACTTCCACGCGCAGGGCTGGAACGTGGTCGCCACCATGCGAACCCCGCGCGCCGACGTCCTGCCCCGCTCGGAGCGGCTCCGCGTGCTGGCGCTCGACGTGACGAAGCCCGGGAGCATCGCGGCCGCGCTGGAGGCGAGCGGGCCCGGGCCCATCGACGTGCTCGTCAACAACGCGGGCATCGGGCTCTTCGGCGCCTTCGAGGCCACCCCGATGGCCACGGTGCGCGAGGTGTTCGAGACCAATACCTTCGGCATGATGGCGATGACGCAGGCCGTGCTGCCGCAGTTCCGCGCGCGCCGGTCGGGCCTGGTCGTCAACGTGACTTCGAGCGCCACGCTGGCGCCGATGCCGCTGGTCGCCGCGTACACCGCCAGCAAGGCGGCCATCGAAGGGTTCACCGCCTCTCTCGCGTTCGAGCTCGAGGCATTCAACGTACGCGTCAAGCTGGTCGAACCGGGCTACGGGCCGACCACACGCTTTGCGAGCAACACGGGATCGCGCATGGAAGGGCTGATCCCCGAGGCCTACGCGCCGTTCGCGCAGCGCGTGTTCGCGCAGTTCACGCAGGCGACTGCGGTGACCAGGGAGTCCGACGTGGCCGAGGGGGTGTGGCGCGCCGCGAACGACGCGTCCGGGCAGCTTCGGTTCCCGGCGGGCGCCGACGCCGTGGCGCTGGCGCAATCCCGATGAAACGCTTCATCGCCTTGGCGTCCGTCCTCCTCGCGGCGGCGGATTTCTTGGGTCAGGCGTCACCGGCGATACCGGGGCTTCGCATCTCCGCCCACTTGAGCAAGGCGTCGAGCGCCGGGCACAGCGACTGGCCCCAGGTCGTGAGGCAATACTCCACCTTCGGCGGCACCTGGTTGTAGGCGATTCGCCGCACGACGCCATCGGCTTCCAGCTGGCGGAGCTGCTGCGCGAGCATCTTCTGGGAAATCGCGGGAATCGCGCGCTCCAGGTCGGAGTAGCGCAGAACCTTGCCGCCGAACAGGTGAAACAGGATCAAAAGTTTCCAGCGGCCCTCGACGAGCTTGAGCGCTTCTTCGATGCCGTGCGCCGCGGAGATCGGGGTGTATTCGGGACGCTTACCTAGCGGTAAGTAACCTACTTTTTCGTGCGTACTTGTCATCTGGTTAGCGTAGTCCCATTCTTAAAGCGACGCAACGAACGGCAAAGGAGTCGATATGCAGCACACGAAACTCATCGGGCCGGCGGCGAACTACATCGCGGCGGCGAACGCGCAAGACGTCGAAGCGGTGACGGCGAATTTCAGTGAAGGTGCGCTCGTCCGGGATGAGGGACATGACCGGCAAGGCATTGCCGCGATCCGGCAGTGGGCGGCGGAGGTCAGCAAGAAGTACCGCCCGACCGTCGAGACGCTCGACGTCGCGCAGGCGGACGGCAGAACGGTTCTCACGGGCCGGGTCTCCGGCAACTTTCCCGGCAGCCCGGTCGAGCTGCGCTATGCCTTCACTCTCAGCGGCGGAAAGATCGAGCGCCTGGAGATCTCGTGATGGGTTCCGCGCTGCGGTTCTCGTTCGACCCGGCGGAGTTCGCCGGCAAGCGCGTTCTCGTCACGGGCGGCACCGAAGGCATGGGGGAGGCCATCGTGCGGCGCCTTGCAGGCGGCGGCGCGAAGGTTGCGACGACCGCGCGTTCATCTTTGCCGGAGAGCCGGACGATGGGCTTGTTCGTTCAGGCCGACATCAGCACGCGCCAGGGCGCGGACAAGGTGGCAGGCCAGGTGCTCCAGAGCTTTGGCGGCCTCGACATTCTCGTCAACACCGTCGGCGGCTCGAGCGCTCCGGGCGGCGGCGTGCTCGCGCTGACCGACGAAGACTGGCTGAAGGAGATCAATCTCAACCTGTTCCCCGCGGTTCGCCTGGACCGCGCGTTCATTCCCGGGATGATCAAGCAGGGTTCGGGTGTCATCGTTCACATCTCGTCCATCCAGCGCCGGCTGCCGCTGTTCGAGGCAACGCTTGCCTACGCAGCCGCCAAAGCCGCGCTCACGACTTACAGCAAAGGTCTGTCAAAGGAGCTGGGACCCAAAGGCATTCGCGTCAACACGGTCGCGCCCGGCTTCATCGAAACCGCCGCCGCACATCGGTTGATCGTGCGGCTCGCCGGGAAAGCCGGCACCGGCGAGGACGCCGCCCGGCGGGGCCTGATGGACTCGCTCGGCGGAATACCGATCGGCCGGCCGGGCCGGCCCGAAGAGGTCGCGGAACTCGTCGCTTTCCTGGTTTCCGAACGGGCCGCTTCGATCAACGGCAGCGAGTACGTGATCGACGGCGGCACTGTACCGGCCGTGTGATCGGGGCGCCCGGCGTTTTGCGCGCACCGGCGTGCGCTGCCTTGGACGTGCCGGAAAACCGGAGCAACCTCAGCGAACCTCAACCACGTATCGCCGCTTCGATGGCAGCAATGTCGATCTTCTTCATCGTCATCATCGCATCGAACGCGCGCCTGGCGATAGCGCGATCGGGATTGGTGTACGCCCGGGTCAGGATGACCGGCGTAATCTGCCATGACAATCCCCACTTGTCCTTGCACCAGCCGCACTCGCTCTCCTGCCCGCCGTTGCCGACAATCGCGTTCCAGTAGCGGTCCGTCTCGGCCTGGTCAACGGTAGCGACCTGGAATGAAAACGCTTCGTCGTGCTTGAACGCGGGCCCGCCGTTGAGCCCGAGGCACGGAATGCCCATCACGGTAAACTCGACGGTCAACACGTCTCCTTTCTTCCCCGACGGAAAGTCGCCCGGCGCGCGGTGCACCGCGCCGACGAACGAATCGGGAAAGATTTCGGCGTAGAACCGCGCCGCGTTCTCGGCGTCACCGTCGTACCAGAGGCAAATCGTGTTTTTCGCGGGCTTTACCATGTCATTGCTCCATCGTGATGTGCCACTGGAAGTCGGAATCGACGTTGGGCTCCACTGGCGGGATAACGTTCGCGGCCAGGCGCGCTGTGCGTAGGCGCGTTGAGCGCCGCGCGAAAAGCGTCGCTCTGCGCCGCGGTGTTATGTGGCATTAAAGCTGATACCTCGTGATGTCCAGCGCCCCATGGAAGACGCCGAGGATGTCGATATTGCCGTCGTCCTTGATGAGGTACGCGATTCGGTAATGCTCGTAAAGAAGCACCCTGACGTGGCGCGGAGACGCGGTGTATCGGGAGCCGAGCTGCGGAAAGCGCCTGAGATCCTGCGCCCGCTCGTAGATGCCTTGCACGGTACGCGCCGCGGCCTGTGGGTTGTCCGCGGCGATGTACTCAAAGATGTCCTCAAGCCAGCGCTGGGCCTCGAGCGTCCAGGCTATTTCTGCCATGAGCGGATGCGGTGGCCCATGTCTTCATTCGACATCGTGCGCTTGGCATCCGAATCGGCGAGGCCGCGCTCAACCATGACGTGAAACGCAAGCTCGCGGACGATTTCTTCCCGCGAGCTATTGTCGGGTTGTCCCGCGATGAGGCGGGTGAGCTCTTCCTTGGCGGTGGACATGGCTGATGCCTCCGATCTGACTCAATTCTGCCCGAGTCTCCGGGCATTCGCTAATGCCACATAACTTGAAATGGGCAGCGTTTGGAAAAGCAGAAATCTTTTCCATATGTAGATTGAACCATCTACTAATAGATAACTTCCAAGTCCGCACCAGCCGTGATCTCGACTCGAGATGGCACACTCAATTCCCCGCCAACCCAAACCGCTTGCGCAACGCCCGCTCTCCCGCGTCCGTAAAACTTACCACTCGCGAACCCTTCGCGCGCCTCGCCCAGCCGAGCGCGAGGCAGCGCTCGAGCAGTGCCGCCCCGACCGAGCCGGCAAGGTGGTGGCGGCGCACGCTCCAGTCGAGGCACGGCCGGCACAGCGGGCGCCGTTGCGCTTCGAGCCCGCGCACGTCGATGCCCAACTTCGCGAGGAAGCGCTCGCCCTGCGGCGTGAGTTCCGGGCCCGCGCCGTTGGCGCGCAGGTAACGGCGCTGCAGCAGGCTGTCGTAGACCAGTACGCCCAAATCTCCCGCCAGGTGGTCGTAGCAGACGCGCGCCTTCCTTAGCGCAGGCTCGCGCGGGCTGGAGCGCACGCGCACTGCGCCCACCCGGTAGGCCACCCCCATCAGGCTCTCCAGCAGCTGCGCCACATCGCGATCGGCGAGGCGGAAGTAGCGGTGCCGGCCCTGGTTTTCCACGGACAGGAGCTTGGCGTCGAGCAGCTTTGAGAGGTGCGCGCTCACCGTCTGCTTGGTCACGCCGCCCACCTGCGCGAGCTCGGTGGCGGTCAATGCCTGGCCTGTCATCAGGGCGGTGAGGATCTCCGCCCGGGCATGGTCGCCGATGAGCGCGGCGATGCCGACGATGTTGGGGCCGTCTTTCATGGTTCGATCCTAGACGAACCATCGGCGGCGGGCAATGGGGTATCGTGGCGCATGACCCTGACCTGCTTCATCCGCTACCGGATCGATCCCTTCCAGCGCGAGGCCTTCCGCGAGTACGCGCAACAGTGGCTACGCATCATCCCGCGCTGCGGCGGGAAGCTGCTGGGCTACTTCCTGCCGCACGAGGGCACCAACGACGTTGCCTGGGGATTGATCGCGTTCGAGAGTCTCGCCGCTTACGAGACCTACCGGGCGAGGCTGAAAGCCGATGCCGAAGGGCGCCGCAATTTCGCTTTCGCGCAGGAAAAGCGTCTTATCCTGCGCGAGGAGCGCACTTTCCTCGAGAACGTGGAGCTGTCATGATCGCCGTGATCTTCGAAGTCGAACCCCGCCCGGGGAAGAAGGACGCCTACCTCGACGCCGCGGCGCGCCTGCGGCCGCTGCTGGAGAAGATGGACGGCTTCCTCTCGGTGGAGCGCTTCGAGAGCCTCACGCAGCCGGGCAAGATACTTTCATTGTCCCTGTGGCGCGACGAGGAAGCGGTGCGCAACTGGCGCAACCTGGAAGAGCACCGCCGCGCGCAGGAAACCGGCCGCAAGTCGATCTTCGCCGGCTACCGCCTGCGCGTGGCCGAGGTGCTGCGCGACTACGGCATGGAAGAGCGCGCGCAGGCGCCGCAGGACTCGCGCGCCGCGCACCGCGGCTGATTCAGACCGCGGCGAGGAACTCCCGCATCGCCCTGGTGAACGCCGCCGGGTTCTCCAGGTTGGCGAGGTGCGCGGCGCCCGGGATCATGACGAGCGTCGACCCCGGCGCGGCGGCGTGGATCTCCTCCGCCATTGCGGGCGGCGTGCCCGGGTCCTTGTCGCCGCAAAGCACCAGCACCGGGCACTTGATCTCCTTCAGGCGCGCCGTGACATTGATCTTAGGGATGGCGTGGCAGCAGCCCACGTAGCCCGCCACCGGCGTCGAGCCGATGAGTTTGGCGATCGCCGCCACCGGGCCGGGGCTCGACTGGCGGAAGTTCTCCGTGAACCAGCGCTCGAGCGTCGGCTGCACCAGCGGGGCCATGCCCTGTTCCTCGGCGATCTTGATGCGGCCCTGCCACAGCGGCCAGGCCTCGGCCGGGTAGCGGCTGGTGGTGTCGGCGAGCGAGAGCGTCCTGAACACGCCCGGGTACTTGAGCGCGAACGTCTGCCCGATCATGCCGCCCATGGAAAGGCCGCAGTAGTGCGGGTTCTTCACGCCGAGCTGATCGAGCAGCGCCTTCAGGTCGTCGGCGAGCATCTCCAGCGTGTAAGCCCCTTTCGGCGCCTCGCTGCCGCCATGCCCGCGCGTGTCGTAGGCGAGGATGCGGTAGCTGCCCTTCAGCGCGTCGATCTGCGGATCCCACATGCGCACGCTGCAGGCGAGCGAGTGGCTGAGGACGAGCCAGGGCGCGTCTTCCTTGCCGTGCAGTTCGTAGCTGGTGTCGATGCCGTTGGTCTTTGCTTTCATGTGCTCCCCACGATGAGTGGAATCAGGATCTCGTCTTCGCTCGCGCCGCCGTGCTGGCCGATGTGGCGGTGGCGCCGCTCGCCGGGCACGAAGTCGAGCACGCTCGCGCGGCCGTTCATCTGCAGCGTCACGTCGCCGATGCGCTCGGCGAGGCTGGGGTGCGCGTCGCCGCCGCCATACCAGCCTTCTTCCACCAGTTCCATGCTCGGGCGCACCTCGGCGCGATCGCCCAGCCAGTCGGCGGCGCGCTGCATGAACTCGCGCTCGCGCCCGGCCTGCACGTGGCAGAACACCGTGCGGCTCTCGCCGCACAGCGGAAAGCGCAGCAGTCCGGCGAGGCCCGGCGCATCCGCGAGCGAAAGCGCATCCGCCCCCGTGCTGTCGACGAAGCCGTGGTCGGCGGTGGCCACCACCAGCGTGTCGGTGCCGGCGAGCCGCTCCATCAACTGGCCGAAAGCGGCGTCCACCGCCTGGAACTGCGCGCGCACTTCGGCGCTGCCGTTGCCGTGGCGGTGCGACAGGGCGTCGAACTCGGGCCAGTAGACGTAGAGGAATTTGGGCGCCGGCCCCGATTTCACGGCGGCCACCGCCTGGTCCACCAGACCCTCGAGCTTGTCGTAGGAGAGGCGCTCGGCGCGGCCGCAGTGGAACCGGTTGTAGGTGGAGTCGACGATGCTGCCGTGGGAGACCACGATGGAGCGCCGCGCCAGGCCGTCGAACAGCGGGCCGGCGCGGTAGATGGCCGAAGGCGGCGCCCCGAGCGGGGTTTTCTCGCCGCGGCGCTGGAACGGCAGCGGCGCGCCGACGCAGCCCGCCGCGCCGAACAGCGTGAACCAGCCGGTGAGCCCGTGCTCGAGCGGCGTCCAGCCGGTGTAGGAGGTGGTGATGGCGCTCGCCGTGGTGGAGGGGAACACCGAGGTGATCGCGCCGCGCCGGCGCGCGAGCAGGGCGCCGCCGGCGCCCTCGCGCCGCAGGTAGTTGTCGCCCAGGCCGTCGACGATCAGCAGCAGGATGTTGCGCGCGCCGGCGAGTTCGCTCACCGGCAGCGCGGCGAGCGGGGCGTGGCGCGGCGCGCCGCCGCAGGCCTCGATGATCGAGGCCATCAGGTTGGCGAAACCGCCGCCGGCGTAGTCCGGTTTGCGCATGAGCGCATGATAAACTTCGCCTCCGTCAACGTCGCGAGGTTTCCCATGCGGCTCGAAGTCCACGTGCACGCCGACATCCCCATCCTCGAAGGGGTTTCCCGCAAGCAGCTCGAGCAGGCGTTCGCGCCCTGGCTGGAGTACCTCGACGCCGACGCGCTCGCCGACGTGAAGAGCCTGGAAGCCGACGAGCCGGGCATCCGCTTCGACGAGAAGGAGCTGGTGCTGCTCGTGTGCTGGACCGGCGAGATCGGCCGCAGCTTCCACGCCGCGCTGGAATCCTCGCTCGACAACCTCGGCCCCTACTGCTACGAGGCCGCCGAGGTGGACCTCACCCTGTACCACGAGAACGGCGAGCAGGAATCCAAGCTCCTGTTCGTCGGGCCGACGGCGCAGGCGATCCACGAGGCGCAGCGCCGCTGCATGCTGGAAGACATCGCCGCGCTGCTCGAGCGCCAGTTCGACAAGGACGCCTCGGCCGAGGTAGCGGTGCTGGTGAACCAGCTGTTCGACCGCGACTGGAAGAAGAAGTCGGCGGCGGGCGGCGAGAAGAAGCAGCCCGAGCGCGCCTTCGAGTACGCCACGCGCCCGGGGCGCAAGAACCTGCACTGATCTTTTAGGTGGCCGGGCCGAAATACCCTGGGTTCGACACCCTCGCGCTGCACGCGGGGCAGTCGCCCGACCCGGCGACCGGCAGCCGCGCGGTGCCGGTGTACCTCACCACCTCGTACGTGTTCCGCGACAGCGAGCACGCCGCGTCCCTGTTCAACATGGAGCGCGCGGGGCACGTCTACTCGCGCATCTCCAATCCCACGGTGGCGGTGCTGGAAGAGCGCATCGCCGCGCTGGAAGGGGGCGTCGGCGCGATCGCCACCGCCTCGGGACAGGCGGCGCTGCACCTGGCGGTGGCCACGCTGATGGACGCGGGCAGCCACATCGTGGCCGCGAACTCGCTCTACGGCGGCTCGCACAACCTGCTCGGCTACACGATGAAGCGCTTCGGCATCGAGACGAGCTTCGTCGCGCCCGGCACGCCGGAGAATTTCGCGAAAGCGATCCGGCCCAACACGCGGCTCCTGTTCGGCGAGACGCTGGGCAACCCCGGCCTGGAGGTGCTCGACATCCCGGCGGTGGCCAAGGTGGCGCACGACGCGGGGCTCCCGCTGCTGGTGGACGCCACCTTCACCACGCCGTACCTGATGAAGCCTTTCGAGCTGGGGGCCGACCTGCTGTACCACTCGGCGACCAAGTTTCTCGGCGGCCACGGCACGGTGATCGGCGGCGTGCTGGTGGACTCGGGCCGCTTTAATTGGGAAGGAAGCGGGGAGAATCGCGGCAAATTCCCCCAGCTTACCGCGCCCTACGCCGGCTTCCACAACATGGATTTCGAGGAGGAGTCCGGCACGCGCGCGTTCCTGCTGCGCGCGCGGCGCGAAGGCCTGCGCGATTTCGGCGCCTGCATGGCGCCGATGACCGCTTTCCAGATCCTGCAGGGCGTCGAGACCCTGCACCTGCGGATGCCGCGCCACGTGGAGAACACGCGAAAGGCGGTGCAGTTCCTCGCCGCGCACGCGGCGGTGGAGAAGGTGGTGTATCCGGAGTTGCCGGGCCACCCGAACCATGCGCTGGCGCAGAAACTCCTGCCCAGGGGCT
>Ga0307505_10000720_pt1 | contig 33289 bp, 25 predicted proteins | sample 23_S_MG_FD_202183 | JGI IMG/M metagenome (GOLD analysis project Ga0307505, IMG submission 202183) | Soil microbial communities from Populus trichocarpa stands in riparian zone in the Pacific Northwest, United States - 23_S | ecosystem: Environmental > Terrestrial > Soil > Riparian zone > Trees... | reverse complement strand
GTCCTGCGGACGGTGAGGTAGTCGGCGTCTTGTTTCTTTGGCCTGTGGTCCCGTTCTTCAGTCGTCGAGTCTTCGAGCCGTCAAGTCGTCGAGTCCCGTAGGATCGACTGGACGACGCCTGTGAGACGGTGAGACTGCCTCCAACTCGACGACTTGAAGACTCGAAGACTCGACGACTCGACCGCGCGAGAGGCGAGAGACGAAGACGCGAACACCACTTGGCCGAGAGGAGAGGCAAACACCGGTACAATCCCCCGATGCCCAAGCTCACCGCCGAGATTCCGAACGAGCTCTCGCGGCAGATCGACCGGATCATTCGCGACGGTTGGTTTCCGGATCAGGAGTCGGTCATCCGTGAGGCGTTGCTGCATTTCGTCGATGCCAAGTCGTTCCTGGGAGACTCGCCGCGGATGCTCCATCGCTTCGGGGCGGATGCGCTCAACGACTCCAAGCCGGACGTGGCACTGAAGTTCGTCAGCCGCGCCGTGTCGCTGCTGTCCAACCAGGACACCACCGACTTCGCGCTCTATCAGTCGCTGATCGAGTTGCGGGTGCAGATCCTCCTGGTTCTCGGGCGCGAGGCGGAAGCCTTGGCAGGCCTCGAGGAAGCCCACGAAAAACTTCCGAACAATCCCGCCATCACGAAATGGATCGAGCGGCTGAGCAAGCACCGCCCGCAGGGAGAAGCCTGAGCTAGTGTCGTGGCTCGAGTGGACTCAGCACCGAGCACTCAGCACTCAGCACCGTCTCGACACTCACGGAGATGCGCCACCGCTACGGATTCCTCGACCCTGACCTGATCCGCCAGCTCCTCAGCGAGATGGGGCTCCGGCGGCTCTTCAACCACCTGCTCCTGCAGACTGGGGGAGACGTGGAAGAGGCCATGCACTGGATGCGGGCGCTGCAGGAGCGCGGGTACATCGACCGCGATGTCGATCTCGACGCCTTCTTCGCGCAGCTCCTCAGCGAGAACGTCCTGGGCACCGATGGTGATGGCAATGTCGTGTTGGGTCCCGGCGGGGAGCGGCAGATCCGCCGGGATGCTCTCGACGAGATCTTCGGCGGTCTGCAGAAATCGCTCACCGGCTCGCATTCAGTGAGCAGCGCGGGGCAGGGAACGGAGCGTCTCACCGAGACCCGGCCGTATCACTTCGGCGACGACCCGATGGGCATCGACTCCGTTCGCTCGTTGCAGAATGCGATGAAGCACAACGATCCGTCCGGAGCGCTCTCCATCGCCGAGGAGGACCTGGAGGTGTTCGAGACCGAGCACAACTCCAACTGTGCCACGGTGGTGATGATCGACATCTCGCACTCGATGATCCTCTACGGCGAGGATCGCATCACGCCGGCGAAGAAGGTGGCACTCGCGCTGACGGAGCTGATCCTCACCAAGTATCCGAAGGACGCCATCGACGTGCTGCTCTTCGGCGACGAGGCCCGCGAGGTGCCCATCTCCGAGATCCCGTACGTCCAGGTGGGGCCGTATCACACCAACACGAAGGCGGGGCTGCAGCTCGCGCAGCAGATCCTGCGGCGGCACAAGCACAACAACAAGCAGATTTTCATGATCACGGACGGGAAGCCGTCCGCGCTGACCGAGAACGGCCGCCTGTACACGAACTCGTTCGGTCTGGACATGAAGATCGTCAACCGCACGCTGGAAGAAGCCGACCGCTGCCGCCGTGCCGGCATCGCCATCACCACGTTCATGCTGGCCACGGACCCGATGCTGGTGAACTTCGTCGAGCAACTCTCGCAGATCAACCGAGGGCGTGCGTTCTACTCCTCGCCCGATCGCCTTGGCGAGTACATCCTCGCCGACTACATCCGCAACCGGCGCAAGTTCGTGCACTGAGGGGAGCGGTTGGCGGTTGGCGGTTAGTGGACTACGAACAACCGCCAACTGACAACTGACAACCGCTCCGGAATGCGTGCGCGAACCGCCCCGTTCCCAACGCCAATGCGCAAATTATTTGCGGTCGTGCTCCTGGCGGCCACGGCTTTGGGGAACGAGACGTCGTACCGCACTCTGCAGTCGGGAACGGCGAGCGGTCCGACGACGCTGCACGATCACGGCATACGTGGCGAGGGTCAGATCGTGGCGATCCTCGACACGGGTCTGGACTACACGAACTGCTACTTCGCGGAGCCGGACAACTCTCCTCCTCCGTTCAACACCGGCACTCCCGCGGGTGGTCTCGAGCATGACAACGTCGATCTCTCCCGTCGCAAGGTCGTCGCCTACAACTTCCTCTTCTCGTGCGATCAGTACCCCGGCCGTCCGGGGTGCGACACGCCGGGACTCCCAGGCTCACTCGACAATCAGGGACATGGGACGCACGCCGCGGGGAGTGCCGCCGGCGATCGCGACACGCCCGGCGTTCACGACTTCGGCGACTCCGTTGCTCCGCGTGCGCAGCTCATCGTTCAGGATGGCGGCTACATCGGCGGCGATCTCTGCATCCAGTTTCCCGGCGCCGGCTGTCCCGCGAAGCTCACGCCGATCTTCGAGCAGGCCTACGCGCAGGGCGCGCGCATTCACTCCAACTCCTGGGGCGATCGTCAGGGGAGTTTCTTCAATCCCCCCACCGCGAACTATCCGCAGACGGCGTACGACGTCGACGCGTTCATCTGGTCGCATCCCGACATGCTGGTGATCTTCAACACCGGCAACCTCGGCGGCGATCCGAACAACCCGCCACCGACGCCGGCCAGCTCTCTCTCCGCACCCGGTAGCGCGAAGAACACGCTGCAGATCGGCGGCACGCGCTACGGTGCCCTGCGCGACGACATCCTCGCCGAGTTCACGCTCTTCGGCCCGGCCCGCGACGGCCGCATCAAGCCTGATCTCGTTGCCGCCGCGCAGGTGATGGCTGCGACTCTCTACGATGCGGACAGCGATCCCGCGACGTGCAACGTGGGCCTCGACTTCGGGACCTCGTGGTCGTCGCCGACGGTGGCCGGTGCCGCGGCGCTGGTGCGCCAGTACTACACCGAAGGGTTCTATCCGAGCGGTAGCCGCGTCGCGGTGAACGCGCTCGTGCCGAGCGCGGCGCTGATGAAGGCGACGCTCATCGCGTCCGCGCAGCCGGTGCTCCTGCGCCGGGACGCCAACGCGAGACGGACGGTCCCGGCACTTCCAGTGCCGTCGCGCGAGCAGGGGTGGGGCTTCCCCGTCCTCGACCACGCGCTCTACTTCGAAGGCGACACGCGTCGCAGCAGGGTCGTGGACGTGCCGCTCGCGAGCGGATTGGGAGCGGGCCAGTCGGCCACGGTCCGCGTCGATGTCCGCGCCGGCACGCCGCTGAAAGCCGTGCTGGTCTGGACCGATCCCCCCGGCACCGTGCGGCCCTCGATCGCGGACACGACGGCGCAGCTCGTCAACGATCTCGACCTGCGCGTGGTCAAGGGCAACGCGACCTACCTCGGGAACGGCCTCGCGCCCGACCGGATCAACAACGTCGAAGTGGTCTCGCTCGACGATCCCGCCGCTGGCGTCTACGAGATCACCGTCGCCACGCACCGTCTCGGCCTCGGCGACCGGCAGAGTTATGCGCTCGTGATCACCGGCGACTTCGACGACGCCAATCGGCGCTCGCGTTCCGTCCGGCATTGAGCTGCCGTTCGTCCCATAAAGACAAGAGAATCGCCCGACCTGCCTTGATATCATGCGCGGCCTATGCTGGCTCGTGAATACCTTCGTGAGAATGCGGACCGCTACCGTGAGGTGCTGAAGAACCGCGGAGCCGCCGTGGACATCGAGCGTTTTCTCGAGCTCGAGTCCGAGAGACGCCGCTCCATCGCGGCCGTGGAACAGCTCAAAGCGCAGCGGAACAACGCATCGCAGGAGATCGCCACACTCAAGAAGAACAAACAGGATGCCTCCGCGCAGATCGAGGCCACGAAGGGTGTCGGCGAGGAGATCCGCGGTTTGGACGAACGCCTTGCGCAGATCGAGAGCGAGCTGACCACGCTCGAGCTCTACTTCCCGAACGTCCCTCACGAGACGGTTCCCCTTGGCCCCGACGAGTCGGCGAACCGGGTGGAGCGTCACTGGGGGACCAAGCCGGACTTCGCGTTCACTCCGAAGGCGCACTGGGACGTCGGCGAGCAGTTGGGGATCCTGGACTTCGACCGGGCCACGAAGATCGCCGGCACGCGATTCTCGCTGCTCTTCGGTGCCGGAGCACAGCTCAGTCGTGCGCTGCTCAATCTCATGCTCGACGTCCATGGCCGTCAGGGATACACGGAGGTGCTGGCACCCTTCATCGTCAACGCTGACTCGCTCCGCGGCACAGGGCAACTCCCCAAGTTCGAAGAGGATCTGTTCAAGCTGCAGGGAGACAAGCCGCTGTATCTGAATCCCACCGCCGAGGTGCCGGTGACCAACATTCACCGCGAAGAGATCCTCGACGCCGCGCAATTGCCGGTCCGGTACACCGCATATACGCCGTGCTTTCGCAGCGAGGCGGGCTCCTACGGCAAGGACACGCGCGGACTGATCCGCCAGCATCAGTTCGAGAAAGTGGAGTTGGTGAAATTCACCGCGCCGGAGCATTCATGGGACGAGCTCGAGAAGCTGATCCGCGACGCGGAGGAAATTCTCCAACTCCTGAATCTGCACTACCGCGTGATCACGCTCTCGAGCGGCGACATGGGCTTCAGCTCCGCCAAGACCTACGACATCGAAGTCTGGTTGCCGGGCCAGGAGACGTATCGCGAGATCTCCTCCTGCTCGAACTTCACGGACTTCCAGGCGCGACGCGCGAACATCCGCTACCGGTCAGCCGAGAAGAAGACGAGTTTCGTCCACACGCTCAATGGCTCCGGCCTCCCGCTGGGGAGAACGCTCGTGGCCGTGCTCGAGAACTATCAGCAGGCGGACGGCTCGGTGATCGTGCCGGAAGCGCTCCGCAAGTACGTGGGCTTCGACCGCATCGGCCCCGAGTCCGCGAGGTAGCCTTCGGCCTGGGGTGGGTTGTCAGTTCTCGGTTGTCTGTTGCGTGAGGTGTCGCGCCGAATCTCCGACAACTGACAACTGACAACTGACAACCGACAACCGACAACCGACAACCAATTCATGCCGTGGCCATTGGCTCGGGGTTGAAGAGCACTTCGTAGATGAGATCCGTCTGTCCGAGGTGCACGAGATCGCCGTTGGCCAGGGTGGCGTGGAAGACCCGTGCGCCATTCACCCAGGTGCCGTTGCGGCTCTTGAGGTCTTCCACTACGTAGCCTTCCGCGCTCCGGTAGATGCGGGCGTGAAATCCGGAGACGCCCAGGTCGGCGACCTGGATGGCATTGTCGCGGTGGCGGCCGACCAGATATTCGAGCTCGGTGAGCGCGATGACGCGTCCGGGTGGCTCGTCTGAGGCAAAGCGAAGCTGGGCCACCGTCGGGCGCACGACATCGTCGTAGGTGAATCGCCCCTCGGTCGAGACCAGCAGACTGGTGTCGTCATCCGGCGCCTCGCGGAGGGTCGTTTCCGAGCCGAACATCGGACTGCCCTGCCGCACGGTGTCGTCGACACCGGGCGGTTGCTCGTGGTTTCCGGTGGAGCTCGGGTCCGAGCGTGTGCCGCGCACCTTCTCGATGAGTTTGTTCGCGTAGAGACCGTAGATCACGCGGTAGATCCGCAGCGGTTCGTCGGTATCCGCGCTGAGCTCCTGGAGCGTTCGCTGGCCGTTGATGAGAAAGAGAATCTTCCACTCGTCCACGGTCAGCGTGATCTTCTCGTCGCGCGGAGTGGCCACGACGCGGAACACGACCGACTGATCCGGCAGGAGTCGCAGGCACTGCTCCCACTCGTCGATCCGCCGCGCCCCCTCCATGATCAGGTTCGGCAGGTCGATGGCGATGGTCACCGCCCACGGCGGCAAAAGGGTTTCCTGCGAGAACGAGAACGCTCCGCCGTCCCACACGAACGCGTCGTACACGATCTCCGAGACCTGAATCTTGAGAAAATCGCGGAGCTGTTCCTCGGTCAGTACGTTCTCCTGAACGGCCAGCTCCCCGTAACGTCCGCCTTCGCGCTCCATCAGCTCGGTGAGGCGTTCCCCTTCTTCATGAGTGATCTTCTTCTTGCGGAGCAGAATCGCACCGAGACGGAACGGCTCCTGATTGGAACTGGCGAAGACGAGGGCTCCGTCTTCGAAGAAGAGCAGCGATTCCCGGCCGTCCAGCGCGAGCGTCAAGACGCCGCTCTTGCGGCTCGTGCTCAGGAAGGTGAGCACGGCCGGCAACCGAAAGGCCGCAAGATCGCCGTGAAGGACCGCATCGGGCATGAATCGGGATTGTAATCCGGCGATCAGGCCAGCGTCGCAAGAACCGCCCAGAGGCCGGCCGCCGAGATCAGAATCCAGAGGACCACGCCAAGGAGCAGGGGACGGACACCGACCGCGGCCAGACTGCGGCGGGAGAGCGACGCACCGATGAGAAACAACGTGATCGTCAAACCGATCCGGGCCAGGTGGACCAGCCAGTCCCACAGTACCGCGGGCTCGGGCACATAGGTGCGGATCACCGCGGCCACGAGGAAGAAGAGAATGAACCAGGGCAGCACGATGCGCGTCTTGCGCCGGAAAGCCAGGGCCGTGCCGATGGTCAACGGCACGATCCAGAGCGCCCGCGCCAGCTTCACCGTCGTCGCGATCTGCAGGGCCTCGGCGCCGTAGCTCGAGGCCGCGCCCACGACCGAGCTCGTGTCATGAATGGCGATCGCAGCCCAGACGCCGAACTGCATCTGCGACAGATGCAGCGCCGTACCGATGAGAGGGAACGCGAACAGGGCCACCGAGTTGAGAATGAACACTGTTCCCAGCGAGACGGACATCTCTTCGTCCGTGGCTTCGATGACCGGCCCCACTGCCGCGATGGCGCTGCCGCCGCAGATCGCCGTCCCCGACGAGATCAAGTGGGCCGTCCCGCGACTGACCTTCAGGGCCCGGCCGATGCCCCAACCCAGCAGCAAGGTGCCGGCGATCGTGGCTACGGTGAAGAGCACTCCCGTGCGTCCCGCCGCGACCACCTTCTGCAGGTTCATCCCGAATCCAAGACCCACCACGGACACCTGCAGGAGCAGTTTGGTGATCTTCGTCGTGCGGAACGGATGCCCGATCGTCAACGCGATCGCGAGCCCGAGCGCCAAGGCGATCGGCGGCGAGCACCAGGGTGTCAGGCAGAAGAGGAGCAGGATCGCGAAGACGATCGCCTGCAAGCGTGCCGGCTTCGGGGTTTGTGTCGTGTCGGGAGCGGTCAAGGATGGTCGTGAATCATCCAGCCCTAGAGGTTCGCGCGGAACAGCTCCAACGTGCGCCGCCAGGCATCGGCGGAAGCCTCGGGGTGATGGACCTCGGGTCGCGTGTCATTGAAGAACGCGTGATCCGCGCCGGGATACACGACCACTTCAACCTTCTTTCCGAGCTCGCGAAGCTTGCCCTCCAGGGCCTGCCCCTTCTCCGGAGGCACACCCTTGTCATTCTCCCCATGGATCAGAAGCAGCGGCGCCTCGAGCTTCGTCCAGTCCGGATTCACCTGCTTGAATCCTCCGTAGAAACTCACCGCGGCGCCGACCTTCTGCGGATCCACCGTGGCCGCGTACTGCGCCAGTGCGCCTCCCATGCAGAAGCCGACCACACCGTATCGCGTCGAAGAACACTCGGGACGACGGAGCAGATAGGCGCCCGCGCCGGCGATCTCCTTCCCGGCCCGTTCCACATCGAGCTCCATCAACATCTTGCCGGCGTCATCCGGCGACTTGGTGGTGCGTCCGTGGTACAGATCGGGCGCGATGGCGCAGAACCCTTCCGCGGCGAAGCGCTCCACGAGGTCTTCGATGTGCGGAACGACGCCCCACCACTCCTGAATGACGACGACAGCCGGACCGTTGCCGGAGGCCGGTTTCGCGAAGTAACCGTTGCAGGTGTGGCCATTGGAAGGAAACTGAACCCGTTCGCCCATGGTGAGACCTCCTTGCGGGCGCGGATTCTAACTCCAATGATGGGGATGTGGGCGCAATCGAGTATAAAATAAGTTTCGGACATGCACCTGGACCGGAAACAGTTGATCGCCCTCTCGGAAAAACGGACGTGTCCGCGGTGCGATCTGGACAAGACCCTCGGCACCGCACTCTGCCGCCGCTGCCGGAGCAAGCTTCCTCCCCACATGAGACTGGGGATCGAGGACATCCCCGCCAAGGACGGAAGCGTGGTCGGCAACGCGCTCCGCGCCGCAGCCAACTATTTCAACGTCCACTTCGCGTCGATCCGTAAGTTTGGAGGCGGCAAGAAGGGTTGAAGCCGCCCCTTTGTGCAGCTTCCCGGGGGAAAGTGTCCGGGCGGTTGGGTTGTCAGTTGTCGGTTCTCAGTTCAGGGTGATCCTTCTGAATTGCCCACCTGGAGTTTTCTTCGCTCGCCGTGCAGATTTCGAGATGCATTGACGGGCAGGATGACAGGCCCATGCGGTGGTGCGATTGGGCGCAGACAACCGATCACCGACAACTGACAACCCAGAAGAGCCCGCGCGGAAGAAATGCATTGGTCCCTCGCGGCGGTCGTACCGGCTAGCGGCCGCCGCTGGCGGAGGCATTCGCTGCCGCGGCCAGTGCGCGCGCGAGCGGGTCATCGGGCTTCTGAGTAGCGAGCTCGTCGGCTCGCCGGGCCACGTCGTCCCCGCCCTCGTTGCCCTTGAGTGTTTCCCCCCACACCGCACCGAGGGATGCAAGCCGGTGCCGTCGCGTGGCTTGCGACCAGCTCTTCGAGAGATCTCCTGCCTTGATGGTCCTGACGATCGTCTGGGTCCGCCCGGTCGGCACGGCCCTGTAGTGCAGCCGGATCGTGGCCACGGTCTGCCGAGACCTGAGGTTCGGCTTCATCTCCAGCGCATAGATGCTCGTCACCGAAGTCCCGGCCAGGAGGGTCATCTCGCCGTCGAGCGTTCCGCGGCTGCCGGCGCGCGTGGCTCGGGCCACGACGCGGTCGTTGAACTCCACTTCGATGCGAGCCTCGGCAGCCACAGGAGGAATCGAGCCACCCCGCAGCCCGTCACTCTTCGCGGTGTCGATGGTGAATCGCAGGACCGCGTGATCGCCGTCCGCTTCGATCGCAGCGGGGGATGCCTCGACTTCCAGCGCCACTCCCCGGCGTGGAGGCTGAGCGGCCGCGGCGGCGAAGTAGTTCACGAGAGCTTCGACATCGACGTCCGACGCGGATGGGCGCTTCCCATCCTCCAACAGCGTGCGAATGCGCTGGAACGCCGCGGGATCCACGGAGATACCGAAGACTTCTTTCTTTGCCTCGAGCGAGCTCTTTGCGGCGTTCGCCTGCCGGACGATCGAGAGGGAAGGGGCAGAAGCCGTGATCGTCATCGACTCGCGAACGGCGGCTTCGTCCCGTCGCTCTGCAGCAGCGGGCGCGGCCATCCGCGAGCGGGTGTCGGGAGTTGCCTCCGCGAACGCGCGGGGCTCGGGCGCCGTTTCCACGGCCTGCTGCCGCTCGTACGACACGGGGGGCGGGGGCGCTTCGGGAGCGAACGAGTCTGCGACGCGCCCGGTCTCAACGCCAACGGCGGCGGTCCCGAAGTCCGATTCGACGTCGTCGCTCGTGTTCGCGCGCTCCTTCTTCATCGGCGCGACCATCGGCGCGGATGGAGGAGGTGTCGCTACCGTGAACGAAGGGATCTCGGACTCTTGCGCAATCTCGAGACGCACTTCTTCCGTGGGGGCGGACGCAGCCCGAGGCAGGTCACGCCCTGCGGGAGCGAAGACGGCAGTGGACGGCGCCATGATCTGTTCCGCTTCGGGCGAAACGAGATAGATGGTCACCACCAGCGAGGTGACCAGGAGCAGGATCGAAGCGGCGATGCGCATCTGAGTTGCGATCGCGCCGGAGAATCTCCGCCGCTCCGCCTCGATCTCGAGGAACTTGGGGATGTCGGCCTTGATGCGCTCGGCCAGACCGGCCGGAGGCCGCGGCACCGCATTCAGGCTCAACTTTCGTTGAATGTCAGCTTTCCGCTTGGGGTTCATCGCACTTCCTCATCGAGCATCGCCTCGATCAGCGTGAAGGCCTTGTGCAATCGTTTGCGGATGGCCACCGTCGTGATCTCTTCGATGCTCGCTATCTCTTTGACCGGCAGTCCACCCCAGAAGTGAGCGGTTACCGTGAACCGCAGATCCTCGGGCAACCTCATCACTGCCGCACGGAGGTTTTCCGCCTCCTCGGCACCGGCGAGCAACTCCTCCGCTCCCGGGCGTTCGTCGCGTACGTCGATCGCGTCCGGCTCATCGAGCGACGTCATCCTTCGCGGACGCCGCACGTGATTCAGGAACGTCGTGTAGGCGATACGGTAAAGCCAGGTGAAGAGTTGCGACCGTCCGTCGAATCTCTTGAGCGCCGCCCACGCCTTCTGATAGGTCTCCTGTGTCAGATCGCCCGCGAGGTCGCGGTCACCACACAGCCGGTACACCGATGCAAAGACCGCAGAGTAGGTCCTTTCGACCAGTTCTTCCGCCGCGGCGGCATCGCCGGCACGGACCGCGGCCAGCAGGCGCCTCTCCCCATCGAAGGGCGTGATCACTTCTTCACGCTCCACCCCGGGGACTGGAAAAGAGGCGACTTCGGCCACGTTTCTTTGACACCACTGTTCGCGAAATGAAAACCACCCTCGCGATATGCTACCTGTCATGAAACCGTTCGTCGCGCTCGCGCTCGCTGCCCTCGCCGCAGCCGGGTGCCGTTCGCAGGAGCAGAAGATCGACCTCACCGCCCATCAGAACGACGTTCAAGCCTGGAAAACGAGACGTGCCGAGAGACTCGGGACCGAGGACGGCTGGCTCTCGCTCATCGGGCTGCATTGGCTCGCGGAGGGGGAGAATACCGTCACGCTGAACAAGGCAGGTGCGCCTCCGGTGCGAGTCGCACGGGCGGGAGGGAAGATTACGCTGCATCCAGATCCTTCGATGTCGGTGGGGGGGCAGGCTGTGACGGCGGACGTCGACCTGAAGAATGACATGGAGGAGGGCGGTCCTACGGTCGTGCAACTGGGCAGCGTCCGGTTCAACGCCATCAAACGGGGCGAGCGCTACGGCCTGCGCGTCAAGGATGCGGAGTCGGAGACGCGCACGCACTTCAAGGGGCTGGAGTACTACCCGATCGATCCCAGCCGCCGCGTCGAGGCACGCTTCGAGATGTATCACCCTCCGAAAAAGATCCCCATCACCGACGTGACCGGGGTGACCTCCGACAGCATCTCTCCTGGGTCGTTGAAGTTCGAGCTCGACGGCAAGGAGTACAGTCTCGATCCCATTCTCGAAGAGGGGGAAACCAACCTCTTCATCATCTTCCGCGACGCGACCAGCGCCGATACGACCTATCCGGCGGGACGCTATCTGTACGCCGCGCCGCCGAAGGACGGAAAGGTCATCGTCGATTTCAACAAAGCCTACAACCCTCCCTGCGCCTTCACCGACTTCGCCACCTGCCCGCTGCCACCGCTGCAGAACCGACTTCCGATCCGGATCGAAGCGGGCGAGAAGAAGTACGCCGGCGGGCACACCTGACCGCCGTCTTGTCGTCAGGTGCAGGAGTGGTTGTCTGTTGTCGGTTGTCTGGGATTCCCGCAGGATCTCACTGACAACCGGCAACTGACAGCACACGGAGTCTGCGCCGTCGAAGCACATTGGCCGCGGAGCTGCCGAACGTGCCCAAGGCTATGCCAACCCGCGCTTGGCGGCCGGGCCGCCTCAGCTCGCGCTGGCTCTCTCGTCTGCCAATACTTGCGCTACGCACGCCGTCAGTTTCTTGGCGTAAGGCACGTGCAGGAACTCATTCGGACCGTGGGCATTGCTTCCCGGTCCGAGAACTCCGGTGATGAGGAACTGGGCTTTGGGATAGCGGGCGCCGAGCATTCCCATGAAAGGGATCGAGCCACCTTCGCCGAACGTCATTGCACCCTGCCCGAAATAGGTCTGTGACGCGCGATCGACAGAATCCGCCAGCCATGGTGCGATCGGCGGCGCGACCCAGCCGGCGCCTCCCTTCTCGGGCTCGAACACGATCTTCGCGCCGTAAGGCGGGTTGCTCTCCAGCAAATCCTTGAGCTTGCGCTCGAGATTCGTGGCGTCGAGGGAAGGTGGGATACGAAGGGAGAGTTTGATGGACGTCTTGGGACGGAGCACGTTGCCGCCCTGCACGAGGTCCGGGAAGCCGGCCTGTCCCGTATACGCGAGCATTGGGCGCCAGGTCCGGTTCAAGAGTGCCTCGAGCGGGTCCTTCGTCACAGGTTGCATCCCGTCCACGAACGGGAACTTGTTCCAGGTCTCATTGCCGAGGACCCGGGCCGTCGATTTCGCTTCCTCCAGACGCGTGGCGGGGATGTCCACGTGCAGCCAGTCCGGGACGATCTCGCCGGTGACCATGTTCTCGAGCCGTTCAAGGACATTGCGAAGAATGCGGAAGCTCGAGGGCACGATGCCGCTGGCGTCGCCCGAGTGGACTCCTTCGCTCAGCACTTCCACCGTGAGATTACCGACGATCGAGCCGCGCAGAGAAGTGGTCATCCAGAGCTGGTTGTAATTGCCGCAGCCGGAGTCGAGGCAAATGACCAGGCGGGGAGTGCCGATGCGCGCGGCGAGAAGATCGATGTACGTGGGGAGATCCAGGGACCCGCTCTCTTCGCAGCACTCGATGAGCACGACGATGCGCGAGTGGGCGATCCCTTGTTCCTGCAACGTGCGGATGGACGCGATGGTGGCGAAGATCGCATAACCGTCGTCCGCGCCGCCCCGCCCGTAGAGCTTTCCGTCGCGCTGCACGGGCGTCCAGGGACCGAGTCCTTCCTCCCAGCCGACCATGGCTGGCTGTTTGTCCAGGTGTCCGTACATGAGCACGGTCGACGAGGCATCTCCCTCGATCTCCATGAAGATGACGGGCGTGCGCCCGGCCACTTCGTGGACTTCGAGAGTCAGTCCTCGGACACCCTGCGCCTCCACCCAGGCCCGAGCCAAGGCCACGGCCCGGTCCATGTGCCCGTTCGCCTTCCACTGAGGGTCGAAGAGGGGAGACTGGTTGGGAATGCGGATGTACTGCTCGAGGGTGGGAACGATCGACGAGCTCCAGGTCTCGTCGACGAAAGCGCGCGTCTTGTCGGCGTTCATTGCGACGGCGGAGGATAGCATCGAAGGGGCCTTTCATGCGATCATCTCCATACATCCGGAAAATCCAACCGAAATTGAGGTACTCTTGGGTCGGTCCAAGGGTGTAATCAGCGTTGGTCTCTTCGTGGCGATCGCCGGTGTGGCCGAAACGTGGTAACGTGACATGGGTCTAAAATCCGCGAATTTACAGAGAGCCGCTTTACAGGAAGGCGAAGGGAAGGCCGCCGTGCTGGAACACGATGCGAGCGACGTTGGGCCTGCCTCCCCCCGTGGGAGAGGCGAGGGCAAGTCGCAGCCGCGTCAAGAAACGGCCCCCGTCAGTCCCCCTGCGCCTGCTTCCCCTGCGGCGGACGAAGTCGAGGCGCTCTACATCGAGCACCGCACCCTCCTGATGTACGTGGCCTGCCGGAAGTTCCGCATCCCTGACTGCGATGCCGAGAATCTGATTCAGGAAGTCTTCCTCTCGTTTCTCCAGACCGGCACCAGGATTGAGAACATCCGCGCCTGGCTGGTGGCCGCGATGTGCAACGCCAGCCGCCACTACTGGCGCGCGCAGGGGCGGACGGAATCGTTACCGGAGAACTTCGCCGACCACAGCGACCCCGGGACGCACGGGCTGGAGCAGAAGTTCGCGATGAATATCACCATCCGCCAGGCGCTGGATTACCTGCAGCCCCGCTGCCGCGAGACGCTCTGGCTTCATTACTTCGAAGGACGCTCGGCCGGCGATGTCGCCCGCGAGCTCGAGACGACGAACCGGTACGCGGAAAAGTTGATTCACAACTGTCTCAAGCGGGTCCGCGAGATTTATTTGAGCATCACCGCTGTGACGAAGTGACGGTCCAACACATGATGATGGTCGAGCGGCATTACGAAGACGAAATCCTGATCTCGCTCATGGAGACCGATCGGACCGGCTCCGACGAGCATCTCCCGTCCTGTCCCCGATGCACCGAGAAGCTGGAGTCGTTCCGCATGATCGCGGACGCGCTCGAGGATCGGGAGATCTGGAATCAGCGGGAATCCGAGCCGGTCCCGTCGACCATCGCCGCCCTGCGATCGTTCGCCGACCGGATGACCCTCGAAGACACGCAGGCCGAGATCATCCTCGCCGGGCTCCTTGCCGGCCCCCGCGACCAATGGCTACCCCGTCTCCGCCTCCACCCCGAGTGGCGCACCGCCGGAGTGGCCCGCAAACTGATCGCCGGAATTCCGCAAGTGATCACGACGATGCCCCCCGACGCTCTCGAAATGACGATGCTGTCCACCGAGATCGCCGACCACCTCGACCCGACCGCCTTTGCTTCGGATGTGGTCATGCGTCTGCGTGGTTCGGCCTGGCGCGATCGGGCGTACGTTTTGTTTTACGTGGGCCGATATTCCGAGTCGGTGGCTGCGACGGAGCGGGCCGATCTCAACCTGCAGGCTTGTGTGGTCGCAGAGTACGATCGTGCACGAGTGTCGATCGTCAAGGCGCTGTCGCTCCGCTCCATGGATGACCTCACCACTGCGATGGCCCAGGTTCGGTCTGGCAGCGAGACGTTCGTGCGGTTTGGCGACCTGACTCGTTTGGCTGCCGCACGGCTCGCAGAGACACACCTTCTTTTCTCGAGAGGTGAGTACGAGGACGCGCGGACGCTTCTGGAGCCCATCGAGTTAACTCTGCAGAGCACCGATGACATCAGCACCCATAGCCGGGTGCTCGCAAACCTGGCTTACTGCTATTGGAAGCTCGAGAGGATTGAGGATGCTCTGCGCTACAACGAGGCCGCGGCGGCGCTCTACGAAGCGATGGGAGAACAGGCTGAGTGTGCCCGTCTTCGATGGAGCGCGGCTTCGATTCTGGCAAGTGTTAGCCGCTTCGATGAGGCGATGCCTCGTTTCGAGGAGTTACACAGGACTTTCGAGACTCTGGAGATGATTGGGCCAGCCGCGCTCGTAGGCCTGGACATCGCCGAGATCCTTCTGGTCCGCGAGCAGTTCACCGCTGTCGAAGACATCTGCCGCGCGGCCATGCGTTCATTCGAGAAGGGTGGAGTTTCCTATACTGCTCGTGCCCTGACTGCTTTGGCCTACATCCAGGAAGCCGCGCAACATCGCACGGTGACCCCTCGCCTCATCCAGCACGTCCGCGAGTACATTCGCGACCTCCCTCGAGATGGGGAGCGGCTGTTCGCTCCTCCCCCTCCCGAGAGTTTTCTGTCCGGCCACAGGTAGGGATTTGACCGTTTCGGTCACTCCCTAGGCAAGGGCGCGCCCTCCCTGAAGAAACGCCTGAGGAGGGTGTATGAAAATTTGTACTCGTCACACTGCGGCGGTAGCTCTTGCTGTGGTTCTCTCTCTGCCAACCGCGGCATTCGCGGCATCGCAGACTCGTGAGCTCGATCGGTCCCGTGGACCGTTCACCAAAATCATCAAGAAGATCCAGAAGCTCGTGGGAATCTCGACCAACAGCGAGATTCCGTCGCCGCCGCTTCCGGAGCCGAAGCCTTGAGCTTGGGTCGGTCGGGATACGTGATAGCTCGCAAGAGGGCGATCCTCGGGTCATTCACCCTCAGGAGTGGATCCAGTCCAGAAATGGCGACAACACGAGTCGGGCGAAAGATGGTCCCTGGGGGCGACACCGAGTGAGGACGGCTGCGTGTGTCCGGGGCTAGGCATCCGATCTAGCTCTGCACACGACGCCCGAAAATATCGGTAGTCGCAGATTCCGATCCAAGAGCGTTGCCGAGTGTCGGCCTCGGACCTGCTCTGTGGTCTCTGGCTCTCCATTGGTCAATCGCGTCAGCCTGGCGCGGGGGATCCGAGTGCAACTCTCTTCGCGCTCACTTCGGGAACGATCATGAGGCGGGTTCGATCGTGTCTGCTCGATCGACCAAGCGCCTCCGTTTGCCGCGAGCATTCAACGCATCGCTGAATCAGCGCTTCTCGGACGTTCACGCGGTGACGTGACCGGCCCGACGCTGGGCGCCGATGTCAGCATGTGAGATTAGCGACGCTGACGGATGTGCTCGCCTCCGCGCTTGCTCTCGCGGGACTCTCGCAACCCGGCCTCGCTCCCCCCGTACAATTACGCGTCACTCGACGGAGGGTTGGGGTTCATGTCGGAGATCTTGGCGGTTCGGGACATCACGAAGACGTTTGGGGAGGTTCGGGCGGTGGATGGGGTTTCGTTCTCCGTGCGGAAGGGGACCATCACCGGGCTGCTGGGGCGAAACGGTGCGGGGAAGACCACGACCATTCGCATGATCACGGGCATTTTCATGCCTGACTCCGGCCAGATCCAGTGGCTGGCGGGTGACACGGGGGTGGAGTTTCGGGACCGGATCGGCTATCTCCCCGAAGAGCGGGGGCTGTACAAGCAGATGAAGGTCGGCGAGCTGCTGCTGTTCCTCGCGGAGATCAAAGGCTGCCGTCCCGCGGACATCCGCCCGAAGATCGGTGCGTGGCTGGAGCGTTTCGAGCTCACGGACAAGCGTGACGCCAAGGTCGAGGAGCTGTCGAAGGGGAATCAGCAGAAGGTGCAGCTCATCGGGACGCTGCTCCACGATCCGGACTTGATCATTCTCGATGAGCCGCAGTCGGGTCTGGATCCGGTGAACATGGTGCTGGTGCGCAATCTCCTCCGCGACCTCCGCGCGGAGGGGAAGACGATCCTGCTCTCCACGCACATGATGGCCGAGGCGGAGAAGATGGCCGACGAGATCATCCTCATCCATCAGGGCAAGGTCGTGCTGGAAGGGACTCTCGACGAGGTGCGCGGCTCGTATGGGCGCAACACCTTGCACATCGACTTCGACGGAAACGGCGCGTTTCTGGGCGAGCTTCCGGAGGTCCGCAAGTTTGCGATCCAGGGACATTCGGCGGAGCTCACTCTGGTCGAGGGCGCGGATCCGCACTCCGTGCTCCAGGCCTGCATGCCCGGGTTGCGCATTCGCAGGTTCGAGCTCGCTTCGCCCTCCCTCGAGGAGATCTTCATCGAGAAGGTGGGGACGGAGACCCTGTCGCACGAGGTGGCCCGATGAGAAAGATGTTCGCTGTGATGAAGCGGGAGTATCTGGCGAACGTTCGCCGGAAGATGTTCATCATCATGACGTTGCTGTTTCCCGTGTTGATGGCGGGACTGGTCTTCCTGCCCGGCCTGATCATGGCCAAGGGCGGCGGGCAGAAGCGGATTGCGGTGCTGGACGGCACGGGCCGGCTCGAGGCGGCGTTCTCCAGGCCGAATGAGGCCGAGGCGCCCACGGACGCCAAGGAGGAAGCGCAGAAGGCGCTCACGGGCCGGCGTCGCGGGCCGACCCTCCCCACGCAGATGACGATCGAGTATGTCCGTCCGGGTGCCGGCGACGCCGAGGAGGCCGCGAAGCCTTACCTCACGCGACTGACGCACGACGATGACGCGAAGGACAAGCTGGAAGGAGTGTTCGTGATCCCGGCCGCGGCGGTGGCGGATCCCGAGGCGGAGCTGAAGTACTACAGCCGCTCGTCGACGGACCTCATGACCCAGGAGCGGCTGGCGCGGCTGGCCAACAAGTCGCTGCAGAGCATGCGGCTCAGCGCGAACGGCATTAAGCCGGAGCTGGTGGAAGACCTCCTGCAGGACCTTCCCGTGGAAGCGGTGCAACTCTCGCGCTCGGGCGAGCAGAAGAAGGGCGGCGAGCTCAATTTCATCGTGGCGTTTCTCTTCGGCGCATTGCTGATGCTGCCGTCGTTCATCTATGGCCAGGAGACGATGCGCGGGATCGTGCAGGAGAAGACGGATCGCGTGGTGGAGGTGCTCATCTCCTCGGTGCCACCACGTCAGCTCCTCACCGGCAAGATCCTGGGCGTGGCCGCAGTCGGTCTCACGCAGATCTTCGTGTGGCTGACGATGATCGGACTGATCGGTGCTTTCGGGGCGGCCGTGGCCTCGTCCGCGGACATCAATCTCGGCCAGTTCATCAAGCCGATGATGTTCGTCTATTTCTTCATCTTCTTTCTGCTCGCGTATCTGACGTACGTCTGCGTCTACGCCATCGCCGGCGCGGTCTGCAACTCCGAGAAGGAAGCCCAGCAGTTCGTGATGCCGATCATGCTGGTGATGATGCTGCCCTGGTTCCTGATGCTGCCCATCGTCGTGAATCCGGACGCACCATTCGCGGTGGCTTTCTCGCTGTCGCCGGTGTTCGGTCCGATCACCATGTTCGTGCGGACCCTGGTGACGGATCCGCCGATGTGGCATGTGCTTCTGTCGATGGTGGTGTCGGTGGCCACGATCGCGGCGTTTTTCTGGATCACGGCCAAGATCTTCCGCGTGGGGATTCTGTCCTACGGGAAGCGCCCGACCCTCCCCGAACTGATGCGCTGGATTCGCGTCGCCTAGGGCGGCACGGACGCCAGCGCTGGGCCGGCACGGCCGGCTGCGCTGGTTGGCATAGCCTTGGGCACGTACGGCTGCTCCGAGGCCAATGTGTTTCTGCCGCGCAGACTCCTGGGTCGGCGCGACCCGGCTGCGCTGGCTGGCATAGCCTCGGGGCACGTACGGCAGCTCCGAAGCCAACGTGTTCGGCGCTCGCGACCGCAGCGAGCGCCGAACGGCACCCGTAACTTGCTATGATCCCGCGGATTCCACGTCCAGCAAGCGGCAGGAGGGTGTACATGCAAGAACCCAGGACGCTCAACGACATCTACAAGGTCACGGCGGCGATCGAACGGCCGGCGATCATGAAGTTCAAGCGCGGCGACCAGTGGGTCGACGTGACACTGCCCGAGTTCCGCGAGACGGTTCGCGGCTTCGCCTGCGCGCTGCACGAGATCGGCATCAAAGCCGGGGATCGCGTGGCCATTCTCTCGGAGAACCGGCCGGAGTGGGCGATGGCCGACTTTGCGACGCTGGCCGCCGCGGCGGTGACCGTTCCGGTCTACCCGACGCTGCTGGGCTGGCAGATCGAATACATCCTCAATGACGCCGGAGCGGTGGTGGCGGTGTGCTCGAATCAGGAGCAGCTCGACAAGCTGCTGCACATCCGCTCGCACGTTCCCACGCTGCGCGCCATCGTCGTCTGCGATCACCCGTCCACGCCGTTGCCGGAAGGTGTGCGCTCTTTCAAGGATGTCGTCGATCAGGGCAGGCAATGGGAGAAGTCGAACGGTGCGGGCTGGTTCGACCAATCGATCGACATCCCCAAGGCGGATGATCTGGCCACCCTGGTCTACACCTCGGGCACGACCGGCAACCCCAAGGGCGCGATGCTCACGCACGGCAACATCACCAGCAACGTGGCCACCGTTCGCGACGTGGTTCCCTTCCGCGCGGGCGATCTGGCGCTCTCGATCCTGCCCCTGTCGCACATCCTCGAGCGCATGCTCGACTACCTGTACTTCTTCAAGGGCGTGACCATCGCCTACGCCGAGAACGTGAACAAGGTCGCGGACAACCTGGGCGAGATCCGGCCGCACTACTTCGCGGCCGTGCCGCGTCTCTTCGAGAAGATGCGGGCACGTGTGATGGACAACGTGGCTCTGTCGTCTCCCGCCAAGCAGAAGATTTTCCACTGGGCGTTGAAGATCGCGGAGCAGCGCTTGCCCTACATCATCGACCGCAAGCCGCTTCCAACCGGGTTGGCCATCAAGTCGAAGATCGCGGACAAGCTCGTCTTCGGCAAGATCATCCAGCGTCTGGGCGGACGGGTGAAGTTCGTCGTTTCCGGAGGCGCGCCGCTTTCCGCCGAGCTCGCGGCGTTTTTCATCGGCGCGGGTGTCGAGATCCTGGAAGGCTACGGGTTGACCGAGACCTCGCCGGTCATCGCCGTCAATCAGCCCGATAAGCGCCGTCTGGGCACGGTTGGTCCCGTCATCGAGACGGTGGAGGTGAAGATCGAGGCAGACGGCGAGATCATCGCCCGCGGCCCGAACATCATGACGGGCTACTGGAACAATCCTGAGGCGACGGCTCAGGCCATCGATGCCGAGGGGTGGTTCCATACCGGCGACATCGGCGAGATCGACAAGGACGGGTTCCTCAAGATCACCGATCGCAAGAAAGACATCCTCATCAACGCCTACGGAAAAAACATCGCGCCGCAGCCGCTCGAGGCGTTGCTCAAGAGCTCTCCGTACATCGGCACTCCGGTCCTGATCGGCGACCGGCGCAAGTTCCTGATCGCCTTGATCGTCCCGAATTTCGAGAAGCTGGAGCGTGAGGCCACCGCCCTGGGCGTGACCTTCAAGAATTACGAAGAGCTCGTGGCCAACGACAAGGTCAAGGCCTTGATTCAGGGCGAGATCGACCGGTTCAACCAGAACCTCGATCGCCAGGAGAAGATCCGCCGCATCGCCATTCTGCCGAGGGACTTCACCATCGAGGAAGATGAGATCACGCCCTCGCTCAAGGTGAAGCGGAAGATCATCGACAAGAAGTACAAGGCGATCATCGACAAGTTGTACGAGGACGAGAGCTCCGTCGAAGGAACTGCATGAGCTCCGTGGTCCAAGCAACGCGCGGCGCCGTGGGCGCGTTCACCGTCGAACGCGACGGCGACCTGGCCATCCTCTGGTTCGATCTCCCCGGCGAGAAGGTCAACAAGTTGTCTTCCGCCGTGCTGCACGAGCTCTCCGGCGTCCTCGATCAGATCGGCGGTAGCGATGCGAAGAAAGTCCTCATCGCCTCGAGCAAGAAGGGCATGTTCATCGCCGGCGCGGACGTCATGGAGTTCACCACCGTGTCCACCGCGGAGGAAGCGCAGACCTTCATCCGGTTGGGCCAGGATGTCTTCACGAAGCTGAGCCGGCTCAAGCAAACCACGGTCGCGGCCATCGACGGCCCCTGCCTCGGCGGCGGCTGTGAGCTGGCCCTCAGTTGCGATTGGCGTGTGATGTCCGATTCGCCGAAGTCCTCGATCGGACTGCCGGAGGTGAAGCTGGGGATCTTTCCCGCCTGGGGTGGGACGAGCAAGATGCCGCGCCTGATCGGGCTCCCCGCGGCTCTCGACATCATCCTGAATGGCAAGGCCCTGGACGGACCGCGCGCGAAGAGGGCCGGCCTCGTCGACGAGTCCGTGGAGCCGGGAATCCTGATGCAGGTGGCCAGGAAGTTCGCCGACAAGGGGAAGCGCAGGGGCGGGACGCGGACGAAGTTCTACATCGAAGGGAATCCGCTGGCGCGCTCGATCATCTTCGGCAAGGCCCGAAAGGCCGTGCTGGCGCAGACCAAGGGCCATTACCCGGCGCCGCTGAAGGCGATCGAAGTGATGGAGTACGCGATGTCCGCGGGAGTGCAGCGAGGCATGCAGCGGGAGCTCGAGGAGGCGTCGAAGCTCGTCAACAATGACGTGGCCAAGAACCTCGTGCAGCTCTTCTTCCTCATGGAGGAATCGAAGAAGGATCCCTACACCGCGAAGCCGCGGCCAGCCTCGTTCGTCGGCGTGCTCGGTGCGGGAATCATGGGCGGCGGCATCGCCCAGATCGTGGCGGACAAGACGAGCGCGGAAGTGCGAATGCGCGACATCAACTGGAACGCCATCGCCGGCGGGATGAAGGCGGCGTCGCGCGTGTGGCTGAAGAAGGTCGAGCGCCGTCGCATGAAGCGCGGGGACATGCTGCGCAAGTTGGCGCGCATCTGCGGCACGACCGACTGGAGCGGATTCTCCCGCGCGGACGTAGTCATCGAAGCCGTCGTCGAGAACGTGCAGATCAAGAGACAAGTGCTGTCGGAGTTCGAAGCGATCGCCAAGCCCGACGCGGTCTTCGCGACGAACACCTCCACGATCCCCATCACGCAGATCGCCGCGGAGGCCAAGCGGCCCGAGAACGTCGTGGGGATGCACTTTTTCAATCCTGTCGACCGGATGCCTCTGGTCGAGATCATCCGCGGCGAGAAGTCGTCCGAGGCCGCTCTGGTCACTGCCGCGGCATTGGCGCGGAAGTTGGGCAAGACCGTCGTGTACTGCAACGACGGCCCCGGCTTCGTGGTGAATCGCATTCTCGGACCGTACATGAACGAGTCCGGCTTCCTGCTCGAGGAAGGCAACACCATCGAGTCCCTCGACAAGGCGATGGTCGATTTCGGGATGCCCATGGGTCCGATGGCCCTGCTCGACGAAGTGGGCATTGACGTCGCGGCCAAGGTTGCGGGCATCTTGACCGAGGCCTTTGGTGCGCGGATGGAAAAGTCGACGGTGGTCGAGAAGCTCTACGCCGACGGCCGTCATGGAAAGAAGAACGGGAAAGGCCTCTATCGGTACAGCGACGGCAAGCGTCAGGGTCCGGATCCCACCGTCTATCGAGTCCTCGGCATCCGCGCGCCGCACCCGGCCGAGCCGAAGGCCGTGGTCGAGCGGATGGTGTTGGCCATGATCAACGAGGCATCGCTGATCCTCGACGAGAAGATCGTGGCCTCCGCGGCCGAGCTCGACCTGGCCATGATCATGGGCACGGGCTTTCCCCCATTCCGCGGTGGACTGCTCCGTTACGCCGACGCGCTGGGCGTGCCGTACATCGTCTCGCGGCTCGACGAGCTGTCCTCGAGCGTCGGTCCCCGCTATCGCCCCAACGAGCCGCTCAAGCGCCTGGCCGAGCGCGATGGGAAGTTCTACCTGGCGTACGCGCGTTCGTGACGAGTTTGTGAGGGATTGACCGGCTGCGTCCATTCCCGCAGCCGGCAACGGACAGCCAGTAGCGCAGCCGATTTTTCCAGCCACGGGATCCCCATGTTCGACACGCCTCCAGAGCCGCTCGGCAAGCGACAGTGGACGATCCTCGCGATCGTGGCGGTCGTGTGTGCGGCCACGCGATTTCTGGCCCTGGCGCGGTCGGCCTGGGACTGGGACGAGGCGCTGTTCTCGATGGCCCTCCGCGACTACGACGTCACGGTTCATCACCCTCATCCTCCGGGGTTTCCCGTCTACGTCGCGATGGCCAAGCTGGCGCGGCTGCTCGTTGCGGACGACTTCCGCGCATTGCAATCCGTGAACGTCCTCGCAGCGATGCTCGTGTTTCCCGCGATGTTCCTCCTGGCGCGGGAACTGCGGCTGCGCTTCGGCACCGCCGTGGCCGCGGGCGCGCTGTTCGCGTTCTTTCCCAACGTCTGGTTCTTTGGGGGCGGAGGGTTCAGCGACGTCCCCTCGATCGTGCTGGTGTTGTTCGCGGTGGTCTTTCTCTTGCGCGGGTCACGCAGCCGGAGCTCCTACTGGATCGGCACGCTGCTGCTGGCGTTGGCCATCGGCATCCGGCCGCAGAATCTGCTCGTCGGGCTTGCGCCCGGGCTGCTGGCCACACGCAGGCGTCGATGGTGGGAGACCGGCGTAGCGCTGCTGATCGGCGTCGTGGTGGTCGGAACCGCGTTCGGTGGCGCAATCGAGGCGACGGGCTCGCTGGACGATTACCTGCGCATCGTACGCGACCACGCGGACTACATCGCGCGGGTCGATTCCTTCCGTGCCGAGGAGCGCCCGCCGCTTTGGCGCATCTTCGACCGCTTCTTCATCCACCAGTACCAGGGACGCGTGCTGAGCATCATCGCCTCGCTGTTCGTGGCGGTCTCGATCGCAGGGTCACTCCGCGAGAGGAACCGGTCGATGCTCTGGAATGCGCTGACCTTCGTACCGTTCGCAATCTTCGCGTGGATGATGCTGGACCGTTTCAGCATCAGCCGTTTCTCGATCGGCTATCAGCCGATGTTCGCGCTCTTCCTCGCGGATGGGATCCGGCGCGTGGCTAGAAGGTACGAATGGGCCTTGGTCACTGCGTTCGTGATCGCGTTCATCGCCTACACGTTGCCCGCGCTGACGTCCGTGCGAAACGAGATCGCGCCGTCCATCGTGGCCGCTCGGACCGCGGCGCAACGCGTCGATCCCGCGAAGGAGCAGCTCTTCGTGGGGCAGAGCATGATGGTCTTCATGGATCTGGTCGCGCCCGGGGTGCCGTACACCCGTGTGGCCGATGATCGGGCGCTCCCCGTCGATGCGCGCGAGCACTCCTGGCTGCTCGCCGAGATCACCACCACGAGGGAAGAGGGCCTGCTCTTGCGCCGCGAGCGGGGCAGTCTCTGGAACATCGCACGCCGTCACTATTTCGAGATCAAGCTGGCGCCGCTGGGACCGCGAGCGCAGTTCGTCTCGGGCTGGCATGCGCCGGAGTCCGATGAGCGCGAACAGTGGCGCTGGATGAGCGGGCGGTCGGTCACGGTCCTTCCTCCCGCGCAGGGCGAGACGATGCTTCGTCTCCATCTCGGCATCCCCTCGGAATCGGCGGCAAAGAACGCGACGGTCACGGTCTCGTTGAACGGCCGGGTCCTCGATCGGATCCGGACCGAAGGAGATTCCGCGGAGCGTGAGTACAAAGTCACGCCCGCGACGGAGGGCCGGCCCAATGTGCTGGAGCTGTCCATCGACCAGACTGTCCCTTCTTCCGAAGGCGTGCCGGAGATGGGCCTTCGCCTGCGCTCGTTGGGTTGGGGGCCGGCGTAGGGCGGGTACGACAGAATTGTTGTCCGTCGTGGTTGTCCGGGATTTAGCGCGACGCAGAATCCCGACAACTGACAATCAGTTCTAGGAGCATGCGCGGAAGAAACAGATTCTCTCAAGGTGAACGGACACAGCCTGCGCGGTGGCCCTGACCTGCTAGGATAGTTTTCCCAAGCGGCCAGCTTGGCGCGAATGTATGTTGTTTGATCCGTTGGACGAGTGCGTCGGGTTTGATTGGGATGACGCCAACATCGACAAGAACTGGCGTTCGCACCGCGTAGCGTGGTGGGAGTGCGAGGAGGTTTTCTTTAACCGACCGCGACCGATTTTCGAAGACGTGCCGCATTCGAAAGTCGAAAAGCGGCTTTATGTTCTAGGTCAAACCAACGCCGGGCGTTGGCTGTTCGTATCGTTCACCATTCGCCAAGACCTCATCCGGCCGATATCTGCGCGCGACATGAATGCGCGGGAACGGAAAGCATATGACTTCTACACGAAAAGAGATCCCGAAATTCAATAGCGAGGACGAAGAGCGGGAGTTCTGGTCTCAAGCCGATTCCACGGAGTACATCGATTGGTCGAAGGCCAAGGAGCGTTCGCTTTCGCGTTTGAAGCCCACGCTGCGCACGATCTCCATCTCGCTTCCCGAGTTCATCGTTGCCGAGCTGACTCGACTGGCGAGTAAGCGGGACGTTTCGTACGAATCACTGCTCAAGACCTACCTCGTCGATCGAATTCAGGCCGAAGTGGCCGCCGAGAAACGTTCCTCGGGTGCGCGCTGAGTGAATCAGTTGGGAGCGGACCGCGAACATCCTCGGCACCTTCTGAGGTCTCAACGTTTCTTGGACGGTCGAGGCCTCGCGGTTTGCGGTTTGGGTGGCGCGCCGGAAACTCCCCAGAGCAGGCGCAGATCGAGGGTGATCGCGTCGAACGGCTCGGCTCGGATGAGCGAACCTTCGTCGTCGCCATGCGTGGCAATCAAGGACCACCGTCCCGCGTCCAACCGGTAGACCTCGAGCGTCCGGACACCGGGATCGACGAGCCAGAGATGGGACACGCTGTGCGCGGCGTACTTGGGCATCTTGCGCACGCGATCGAGACGGCCGGTGGAAGGGGACACGACCTCGCATACACAATCAGGAGCGAGGTCGCACCATGCCTCATCCGGCACTTCCGGCATCCGCTCGCGCCGCCAGCCCGCGAGATCCGGGACGAGAACGTCGGGCCCGAGGTGAAGTTCCGGCTCATCGAGGATCCACCAGCCCCCGGGCCCGCCGCTGCCGAACATGAACGCGGGGAGCAAGAGTGCGCCGAGCGCGGACGATACGGTCGAGTGGCGCAGCGCGGGCCGGGGACTGGTGAACAGCTCCCCATCGACGATCTCAGCCACGACGTGATCCGCCACCTTGAGCAGATCGTCATAGGTCGCCGCGCGCTTTGCTGCCCTAGCCATCGTGAACATCTTAAGGCAGCATGAGGAACTTGAATGGCGCGAGTCGGCCGCGATTGTGATCCGGCGAACACCGGCCTAGCCGTGGTGCCGGGGCTGACCCGCGCACGTCACCTGTGATATGCAGCGCGGACGGAGCCGCGTCCCCCGGATGGGCTCGTCCGACCGGCTTCGCCGGATCACGTGGAGACACCATGATCATGACTGCTGAACAACGCCAGGTCGATCTCATCGGCCGGCTGGCGGCGGAGGCTCGCCGCCGCGTTTCCCCCGAGCAAGGGGAGGGCGTCGAGCATTTCGTTCGCCGCTACTTCGCCCATGTCGCGTCCGACGATGTCATCTACACGTCGTTCGAGACTCTCCTGGGCGGCGCGCTTTCGCTCTGGGAGCTGGGCGCACAGCGGCAGCCGGGCACGCCGACGATCCGTCTCTTCAATCCCACCGTGGAGAGCGGCTGGGGGCTCGAGCACACCGTCGTGGAGATGGTCAACGACGACATGCCTTTCCTCGTCGACTCCGTGAGCGCGGAGATCCAGCGCCGCGATCGCAAGATCCATCTCCTGCTCCATCCCGTGATCCGCACCGTCCGCAATGCGAGCGGCCACCGCGTCGAAGTGACGGACACGCTCCATGCGCCGCCCGACGCCATTGTCGAGTCGTACATGCATGTGGAGATCGACCAGGAGACCGAGCCCGCGGAGCTCGAGTCGATCCGCGCGTCTCTCGAGGCCATCCTGCGTCAGGTGCGTCTGGCGGTTCAGGACTTCACGGCCATGCGCGGCCGGCTCAGGGATGACACCGCCGATCTGGACACCGCCAAGCTGCCTATGCCGGCCGAGGAGGTGGCGGAGTCGAAGGAGTTCCTGCGCTGGCTCGACGACGGCAACTTCATCTTCCTCGGGCACCGCCGCTATGCCTTCAACACCCGGGAGGGTGGGGACTACCTCGCGCCGATGCCCGACACCGGCCTGGGCATCCTTCGCGACATTCGCTCGGAATCCCTGGGGCGTGGGCAGGCGCCGCTCTCGCCTGAGTTCAGCGCGTATGCGCGCAAAAAAGACCTGATCATCATCACCAAGGCCAACAGCCGCAGCGTGATCCACAAGCCGGTGCCCATGGACCGCGTGGGCATCAAGCGCTATGACGATGCCGGCAACCTCATCTTCGAGGACCGCTTCCTCGGGCTCTTCACCTCGGCCGCCTACAGCCGCAGTGTGCTGGAGATCCCCATGCTGCGCCTCAAGGCCAGGCGCGTGCTCGACCGCGCCGGTCTCGATCCCCGCTCTCACAACGGCAAGGCCCTCGTCGACATCCTTGAGACCTTTCCCCGGGACGAGTTTTTCCAGATCACCGACGACGATCTGTTCGACATCGCCCGGGGCATCCTGCTCCTGCAGGAGCGCCAGCGTGTGGCCCTGTTCATGCGCAAGGACGTCTTCGAGCGCTTCGTTGCCTGCTATGTGTTCGTGCCGCGGGACCGTTACACGCTGGAGTTCAAAGAGCGCGCGAAGGTGGTGCTCGAAGAGGCCTTTAGCGGGCGCGACACCCAGGTCTACGACTACGTGACCAGCTCCGCGCTGGCCCGCGGCCTCTTCGTCGTGCGCACGACTCCCGGCAGCATCCCTGACGTCGATGTGCGTCGAGTGGAGGCTCAGATCGGCGAGGTGGCGCGTACCTGGAGCGACCGGCTGCTCGACATCCTCACCAGCCGTCAGGGCGAGGAGATGGGCATCGATCTCCATCATCGGTACAAGCGCGCCTTCCCGATGGCGTACGCGGAGCGCTTCACGGCCGAAGCGGCGCTTCATGACGTGGGTCACATCGAGCGCGTGCTGGCCACGGGAGAGCTGATCGTCGACCTCTATCGTCACCGGGGAGATGAGCTGGAGTTTCATTGCAAGATCATTCACACCGGCCCGCCGGTCCCGTTGTCCGAGATCATGCCGAGGCTCGAGAACATGGGGCTCAAAGTGCTGGCCGAGGTTCCGTATGAAGTGCAGCCGGTGGGTGCGAAAGAGCTGGTGCGCATTCGCGACTTCAGCCTGTCGGGGGAGGGGATGCAGGACGACCTCGACCCGATCAAGGATAAGTTCGAAGAGGCGTTCATCCGCGTCTGGACGCGTCATGCGGAGAACGACGGGTTCAACCGGCTGGTCCTGGGCGCAGAGCTCGATTGGCACGAAGTGGTGGTGCTGCGCGCATATGCAAAGTACCTCCGCCAGATCGGAGTGACCTTCAGCGAGACCCTCATTCAGCAGACGCTGGCTCGCCATTCGGGGATCACGCGCTCGATCCTGCAGCTCTTCAAGAACCACTTCGATCCAGCCATCGGCGACGTGGGAATGGGCCGCAAGGGTGCCGCGCTGGGGATTCGCTCGCAGATCGAAGACGCGCTGGAGCGAGTCAAGAATCCGGACGAGGACCGCATCCTCCGTCTCTACGTGAGTCTCATCGAAGCGACGCTGCGCACGAACTACTTCCAAAGTGACGCCGGCGGTCAGCGGAAGCTGTACGTCTCGTTCAAGATCGAGTCAGCAGCCGTTCCCGATCTGCCGTTGCCACGGCCGCTCTACGAGATCTTCGTCTACGCCCCCTGGATGGAGGGGATCCACCTGCGCGGCGGCAAGGTCGCGCGCGGAGGACTGCGTTGGTCGGACCGCCGCGAAGACTTCCGCACCGAGATCCTCAGCCTGCTCAAGGCGCAGATGGTCAAGAACGTGGTCATCGTGCCTGTCGGCTCCAAAGGCGGCTTCGTCGTGAAGAACCCTTCCGCGGACCGGGCCACGTTCCAGCAGGAAGGCATCGAGTGCTACAAGACGCTCCTCCGTGGGATGCTCGACATTACGGATAACCTTCGCGGCGACGCGGTCATCCCACCTCGTGACGTCGTGCGTCGCGACGTGGACGATCCGTATCTCGTCGTGGCCGCGGACAAAGGAACGGCGACGTTCTCCGACATCGCCAACGCGGTCTCGGCGGAGTACGGTCACTGGCTGGGCGACGCCTTCGCGTCGGGTGGTTCGGCCGGCTACGATCACAAGGGGATGGGCATCACCGCGCGGGGCGGCTGGGAGGCGGTCAAGAGGCACTTCCGAGAGCTCGGCGTCGACACGCAGAGCGAGCCGTTCACCGTGGTCGGTGTGGGAGACATGTCCGGCGACGTCTTCGGCAACGCCATGCTGCTGTCCCCGCACATCCGCCTCATCGCCACGTTCAATCACTCGCACATCTTCGTGGACCCTGATCCCGATGCGGCCCGGTCGTTCCAGGAACGGCAGCGCATGTTCGACAGCCGCCTGAACTGGAACGGCTACAACGCGGAACTGCTCTCCGCCGGCGGGGCGGTGTTCGATCGCAGCGCGAAGAGCCTCACCGTGTCCGAGCGCGTCCAGGAGCTCCTCGACCTGCCGAAGAAGGTGGTCACTCCGGCGGAGTTGATGCGCGCCATCCTGCTTGCGCGTGCCGATCTGCTCTGGCTCGGCGGCATCGGCACGTACGTCAAATCCAACCAGGAAGATCACGCCGCGGCACGCGACCGCGCCAATGACGCGATCCGTGTGAACGGCGAGGAGCTGCGCGTGCGCGTGGTCGGTGAGGGCGCCAACCTCGGCTTCACGCAGCGCGGGCGCATCGAGTACGCGCTGGCCGGCGGCAAGATCAACACCGACGCCATCGACAACTCCGCGGGCGTGGACACTTCGGACCACGAGGTGAACATCAAGATCGCGTTGTACGACGCCATCGACCGCGGCGAGTTGGCCAGCGTGGAAGAGCGCAACGGCATCCTCGCGGAGATGACCGACGACGTCGGACGCCTGGTCCTGCGCGACAACTACGAGCAGACGCAGGCCATCTCCATCACGCACACGCTGGGCGAGCCCATCCTGGACACGCAGGCGCGCTTCATGCGCGGTCTGGAGAAAGCCGGCAAGCTCGATCGCGTCATCGAGGGGCTTCCGGACGACGAGACCATCAGCGAGCGCCACACGCAGGGACAGGGGCTCACCCGTCCCGAGATCGCGGTGCTCCTGGCGTACGCCAAGATGGTGCTCTACGAAGATCTCCTCAAGTCCGACCTGCCGGATGACCCGCAACTCGTCGACGATCTGGTGCTCTATTTCCCGGATGAGCTGCGCGGACGCTTCCGTCCCGCCATCGACCGTCACCGTTTGCGCCGCGAGATCATCGCCACGGTCGTCACCAACGCGATGATCAACCGCGTGCGGCCGACGTTCGCATGGCAGATGAGCGACGAGACGGGCAAGCCGCCCGCGGACATCGCCCGCGCGTTCATCATCATGCGCGATGCCTTCGACCTGCGCACGGTCTGGCGCGAGATCGAGGCGCTCGACAACAAGCTTCCCGCCGCCGTGCAAACGGACATGATGATCGCCGTGGCCCGGCTGCTGGAACGGGCCATCCTCTGGCTCCTTCGCAGCGGGTACGACAAGCTCGATGTGGCCGCGTTCACCGGAGAGTTCCTCCCGCGCATCGAGGCCATCCAGAATCACCTCGTGGAGATCCTTCCGGCGTCGATGCTGGGCACGGTGCGGGTCCGCCAGGCGGAGTTGATGGAGGACGGAATTCCCGAGGAACTGGCCACCCGCGTGGCCAGCCTCGATGTGATGAGCTCGGCCATGGACATCATCCGCATCTCGCGCACCGATGCCGCGCACAACGTCGGAGAAGTGGCGCGGGTTTATTTCGGCGTCGGCTCACGCTTCGGCCTGGATCGCCTGCGCAACGCCACCAACAGTGTGGCCGCGGAGACTTCGTGGCAGAAGACCGCCTTGCAGTCGCTGGTGGACGATCTGTTCAACTATCAGAGCGCGCTGGCCTCGCGGGTGATCAGCGAGGCCAATGGCAAGGGGGGCGACCCCGTCGAGGTGTGGCTCGCGCAGCGTCCGCGTGTGGTGGAGCGGGTCGACCAGACGCTCCATGACTTCCGAGCCTCGACCACCGTGGACCTGGCCATGCTCACCGTGGCCTCGCGACAGTTCCGGTCGCTCGTGGATTCCTGAGAACTGTTTCCTATCAGTGAGTGTCCGCTCGTCTCTCGGTTGTCAGTTGCCGGTTCTCAGTTGAGGGTGATCCCGTCCGTGAGATCAGTCACAGACAACCGGCGCCGGCAACTGACAACGAGAGAAAGCGTGGTGGGTGGGAAATTCTGATCGCCGTCCGTCTCATCGAGTAGGGGTGAACCATGAGGCGGACGCTCGTCGTGCTGCTGTGCTGTGTGCTGGCGGTGTCGCTGGAAGGCGAGCTGACCTTCACCGCCGATCAGAGTCGTATCGATCAGGCCCTGGCCTACGTCGCGCAGAGTGCTCCGACCTTTGCCGCGGAGCTGACCGTGCGGCGACAGGCAGCCCAGCCTCTCTTCGTGATCGTGCCCGGCATTCTCGGATCGCGTCTGCTCAACGAGCGCGGCGAAGTCTTTTGGGGCGAGAAGGGGCTCTTGAGCGGTTTCCATCGCAACGATCTGGAGCTTACGGACAGGGCCGCCAAGGCGGAGTTTCTGGCCCACTTCCAGCTTTTCGGCAGCCGCGACGTCTATGGCCGCTTGCGCGATCACCTCAAGTTTCACTCGCTGGGGGCGCGCAAGGTGTACCTGGAGTTTCCGTACGACTGGCGCCAGGACATTCGCGCCACGGGCAGTCAGTTGCATGAATTTCTCCAGGCTCAGCGACCGACGATCGAAGGCCGCGACGTCGTGTTCATCGCGCACTCGATGGGTGGATTGGCCGTGCGCTCCTGGTATCACGAGTACTACGCGCAACGTCCCGAGGAGTACGGGTTCCTTCGTCCGCCGCGAATCTTTTTCCTCGGGACTCCGCACTATGGAAGCGCCTCCGCACTCCTGCAGCTCGTCGGTGGTTACGGCAGCGATTCGGGCCTCGAATCGATCACCAAGTACTTCATGAAGGATCTGAACGACGTGTCGTTTTCCTTCATGAGTGTCTTTCAATTGCTGCCGTTCACGCAGTTCAGCATGACCTTTCGCTCCCGCGATGGTCAGGAGAGCACGGGTGTCGATCTGTACAGCTCCGAGATCTGGAGGGAATGCCGGTGGGGGAAGGTGCTCCGAATTCGCCAGCATGTGGATGAGGCCGAGTTTTACGACAACTACCTTCCCAAGCGACTGCTCGCGGCCCGTTCATTTCATGAAGCGATGTTGGCCAATTCGGAGAAGCCGATTCCCGACAGCATCTGCTTTTTCAGCGATGGGAACGCACAGACCCCAGCTGCGCTACGCATCGAGCAGACGAAGAATGGCTGTGAGGTGAGGGTCATTCGCCGGAGTCCCGGAGATGGTCGTGTGGTGGCCGAGTACACTCCCTTCGACCCCTCTCCGCATCACCATTCCCTCGTGCGGCATCTCGCCAGTGAGCACGGCGCACTGCCGCGCGACCTCGGCTTCCTCGGCTATATCGACGAGATGCGTACGGCCTCCATGGTCGGCGCCATCCTGGCGTCGGCGCCGACCCCGGTCGTCTATCACGGGTTTCGCAGAGCAGGCAGCGTTCTGCCGGTTCCGGCGGAGATGAAGGACATCGACAAGCCCGCGACGCAGGCCATCCTCGCATTCAACCGCTTCGTGTTCGCCTCGGCGACCGGTCAGCCGCTCTCCAACCAGGAGATCGCCCGTCGTCTCTATGCTCTGGCCAAGGACGCGCCGGACTACAGCGACACCTCGTTGCGACTCTACGCGTTGAGCGTCGCCTTCCACCCTCGGGGCGAGCAGGCCGTCTATGCGGCCAATCACCTCAGCGACATCCTCCTGCGGCTCGACCGATGGCATGCGGCGCTCGACTACTCCGAGCACGCTCTTTCCCTGCTGTCCTCGGTCCGATCGACGGAGAGGGATTTTCTCTCCCACGTGCACGAAAACGCCGGTGTCGCATTCGAGAAGGCGGGCAGGTTCACGGAGGCGCTTCGCGAGTATGGACTGGCGCGATCCAAGGACGGGAAACGCAACCGCACCAACCTCGAGCGGAAGCTCGGCGAGCAACGACTGGACGGGTTTATCGGTCGTTGATCCCGAGCTCGGGCTACCGGGACTCGATTTGGCGGCCGTTGCTTTCGGCAGACTCGTCTTGCCTCGGCGAGTCTCTTGCCACTACTCCTCTTCGTCGTCGATGGCTTGAGAGAGCACGCGGGCGAACGCTTCCGAGGAGGTGTCTCCCAGGCGATAGAGCTCGTCGGGCAACTGATAGCGGAACAGGACCCTGCCGTTCTTTTCGA
>Ga0307505_10000719_pt1 | contig 33310 bp, 28 predicted proteins | sample 23_S_MG_FD_202183 | JGI IMG/M metagenome (GOLD analysis project Ga0307505, IMG submission 202183) | Soil microbial communities from Populus trichocarpa stands in riparian zone in the Pacific Northwest, United States - 23_S | ecosystem: Environmental > Terrestrial > Soil > Riparian zone > Trees... | reverse complement strand
GGGCTCGAGAACCTTACGCGAGAGGCGCAGGCGACGTTCGGCGACCTGGATGCGCGGCAGCTGAATTGGCGGGCCGATGCAGCGCATTGGAGCGTCGCGCAGTGCTTCGATCATTTGCTCACTGCGAACCGCCTCATGTTCCAAGCCGCGGAAGACGCGCTGAGGGGTTCGGCTCCGCGAACGGTATGGCAACGCTTGCCGGTCGTGCCTGGCGTCTTGGGCCGGATGCTGGTCCGCTCACAGGCACCAACTACGACGCGGAAGTTCAGCGCACCGCCCAAAGCCCAGCCGTCGGCGAGCGATATCGGTGCGGATATCATCCAGCAGTTTATCGACCAGCACCGTGACGCCGTCGCGCGGGTGCAGGCGCTCGACGAACGAGACGCAGCTCGTGCGATCATGACCTCTCCGTTTATCAGGGTCGTCACCTACAGCGTGCTGGATGGCTGGCGGCTTGTATTTGCGCACGACCGGCGGCACTTCGAGCAGGCGTGTTCCGTTGCGCGATCGTCCGGGTTTCCACGTGGTGAGAGCGGGGTGAAGTCGTGAAGATCGTCACCGTTTTCTCGATCTGGATCATCGTCCTTGTGTCGCAGGCCGCGTGGGCTGAGGGACGCCCTTCTTCCGCTCGGGTTGCCGTTCGGGCAGAAGATGGCACCATATTCGGGCCTGCGGCGCTCCGCCGCGCGGTCAGCCAGCATCTCAACCTCCAGCCGGCGAGCTCCGCCATCCGCGTGCAACGCCAGAGCAGTCAGGCCGCTTCGAGGACGTGGTGTGGGCGACGGGCGGTGTTGTGCGGCACGCTTCTTGGCTTCGGACTCGGCTACGGCGCGGGCTTCCTCCTGGGAGAGAATCCGCTCTACGACGACTTCGTTCCGTCTGCCGACGCCCTTGTGGTCGGGAGCCTCGGCGCCGCCGGCGGCGCTATCGTCGGGGCCGTCCTGTCACCCTAGAGACGATTATGACCTCGCGGTCGCAGCGGCGCATCGGCGGGAAGGCGTCGCGACGGCTCTGGACGCGGGAAGATGTCCTGCACTTCGATATCGCGGCTGCGGCCGGCGATGAGGCGCCTTGACAACCCGCCAATGAACGCTCACGAAGACTTCGCGAGCAGTCGATCGCATTGGCCCGCCAGGCACGACTTGCCGGTAGCCACCGCGTGAGGAAGGGCCGATTGGCGTTATGCTCCAGCCGTCGACCGAATTCCGCGTTCTGCCGGTGGGCGATACTTGCCGGTGGGCGGACGACACGCATATCGCGACTTTGAGTGTGGAGAACACGTTCACGATGGCAGCACAAACCAAGATCTATGGCGTTCGCGCTCACCTCGACCCAATCAAGGCACAACTCTCGGATGTCATTCATTCCTGTGTCGTGGAGGCGCTGGAGTTTCCCGCCGACAAACGGGCGCACCGTTTCTTTCCGCTGGATGCCAGTGATTTCTTCTATCCGGCCGGGCGTACGGAACACTACACGATTATCGAGATCAGCATCTTCAAAGGACGTTCTACGCAGGCCAAGAAGCGGTTGATCCGGCTGCTGTACGAACGCATCCAAGCGAAGCTGGGAATCTCGCCGCAGGACGTCGAGGTCACCATCGCCGAGACACCGCGACACAATTGGGGTCTCAGAGGATCGCCCGCGGATGAGGTCGAACTCGGCTACAAGATCGACGTGTAGCTGACGATCGAAACGGCCCTCCTGCCATCGCGCCCGGGCTGATCTGAGCCACAATTGGAGAGCGGAAGGACCAGCCCCACATGAGCGCTCCCACACAGGCCGCCACCATCGGCGAGCCGACGTCCCGGTTTCTCAGCGGCCCGCGGCAGATGCTCATCGGGGGCGAGTGGCGCGACGCCGTGTCCGGCGCGCGCATGGACGTTCGGGACCCCGCCACGGGCGACGTGATCGCGTCGGTGCCCGCGGCCGATCACGCCGACGTCGATGCCGCCGTGCGCGCCGCGCGGGCGGCGTTCGAGTCCGCGCCCTGGGGCACGGCCCGCCCGGTCGACCGGGAACGCTGGCTCCTGAACCTGGCCAATCTCGTCGAGGCGAACATGAAGGAGTTCGCCGAGATCGAGACGCTGGACAACGGGAAGCCGCTCGTCATCTCGCAGCGGGTCGACGTCCCATCCGCGGTGGATTTCCTGCGCTACTGCGCCGGCTGGGCCACCAAGGTCGAAGGGACCACGCTGGACGTCTCGATGCCGGGCTTCCGAAAGAACGAGTTCTTCGGCTACACGCGGCGCGAGCCGGTGGGCGTCGTCGGGGCGATCATCCCGTGGAACTTCCCGCTGCTGATGGCCGTGTGGAAGCTGGGGCCGGCCTTGGCCACCGGCTGCAGCGTGGTGCTGAAGCCCGCCGAGGATACGCCGCTCACGGCGCTGCGGCTCGGGCAGTGCGTGCTCGAGGCAGGCTTTCCGCCCGGCGCGGTCAACATCGTGACAGGGGAGGGCCGTACGGCCGGGGCCGCCTTGGCGTCGCACCCCGGCGTGGACAAGGTGGCCTTCACCGGGTCGACCGCCGTGGGCAAGCAGATCGGCAAGGCGGCCATCGACAACATGACCCGTGTGTCGCTCGAACTGGGCGGCAAGTCGCCGGTCATCGTCCTCGACGACGTGGATCCGAAGGTGGCGGCCAGCGGAGCGGCCAACGCCATCTTCTTCAACTCGGGCCAGGTGTGCGTGGCAGGTTCCCGGCTCTACGTGCAGCGCAAGGCCTATGACGCGGTGATGGAAGGCGTCACCAGCATCGCCGCGGCGATGCGGATTGGCCCCGGCCTCGAGCCGAAGACCCAACTGGGCCCGCTGGTGTCCGAGAAGCAGTTGCAGCGGGTCACGGGCTACGTGCAGACCGGCCTCGCCGAAGGGGCGAGCCTCCTGGCCGGCGGCGCGCGCTACGGGGACCGCGGCTGGTTCCACCAGCCGACCATCCTCACCGGGTTGCCCGAGTCGGCCCGCGTCGTCCAGGAAGAGATCTTCGGTCCCGTGCTCGTGGCCACGCCGTTCGACGACGTCGAGGAGGTGGCGGCCCTGGCCAACGGCACCGTGTACGGGCTGTCCGCCAGCATCTGGTCCAACGACCTCAAGCGCGTCCATCGGCTGCTGCCGCGGATCAAGGCCGGCACCGTATGGGTGAACTGTCATGGCCTGCTCGACAACGCGCTGCCGTTTGGCGGCTACAAGCAGTCGGGCTTCGGTCGCGAGATGGGCCGCGCGATGATCGACCTCTACACGGAAACAAAATCTGTTTTGATGATGCACTGATGGCGGCAAGTTTCATGACCCTGAGGCACGCATCATGAATGCCGGCGAAGATCCGGTTCTGCTGGCATTTGGGGACTTCGTCCGCGCCCAGCGGCGGCTGGCCCAGGTGTCCCTACGCAACCTGGCACGCATGTCCGGGGTGTCGGATTCCTATCTGAGCCAGATCGAACGGGGCAACTACCGGCCGTCGCCGCAGGTCGTGAAGGCGCTCGCACAGGCGTTCGGCCTGAAGCCCGAGCAGCTCTACACCATGCTGGGCTTCATGGACGGAGATGCCGCCCAGACCGCTCCCAGCGTCGAGCAAGCCATCCAACTGGATCCCAAGCTGCAGGCGCCGCAGAAAGAGGCGTTGATTCGCGTCTATCGCTCGTTCTTGGGCGAGGGCTAAGGGCCCTAACCGTTGACATCCACCGACGCCTAGGCCAGGATCGGCCGGCATCGTGCCCTGACGGCGCGGCAGGCGTCGTCGACGTGTGGAGGAGGTTGGTATGGCGGACGACAAGGCGGAGGAATTCCAGAAGCAGACGCGCGAGCTCCTGCGCGCACAGCAGGAAACCTACGTCGCGGCCGTGAAGAAGTGGCGCGAGTCGCTGGCATCCGCCGAAACCGACAGCGTGCAGCCGCCACCGTGGCCGCAAACCACGCCGATGCAGATGGTGCCCACGGCCAGCGAAGTGGCCGAGGCCTACTACGCGTTTGCCGCCAAGCTCCTGGCCGACCAGAGCCGCTTCATGGAGGCGCTGAGCCAGGCCATGGCGACGCCGGCCAAGAAGCCCTAGCGAAACTCCGCCCAGACCGTCCAGGCACCGCCATGGACCTCTCGCGTCGCCCGTGGCTTGCCCTCTACCAGGGCGTTCCTCCATCCATCAAACCGGCCGCCCGAACGGGCCTCGAGATGTTTCGGTCCACGCTGGCTCGCGGTGGGGACGCCGCCCTGGTGCACTACTTCGACCGACCGATCACCGCGGCGCAGATCGATCAGATGTCGGATGCGCTAGCCGTGGCGCTCCAGCGCCGGGGCGCCGAACCCGGCGAGCGCATCGCGATGTACCTACAGAACGTCCCCCAGGTGCTCGTGACGGTGCTGGCGGCCTGGAAGTGCGGCGGGGTCCTCGTCCCCTGCAATCCCATGCTGCGGGAGCGGGAGCTGGTCAAGATCCTGTCGGACTCGGGCAGCCGGTTCCTCATCTGTCAGGACGACCTGTACGCCGACGTGGCGCGGGCGGCCCTGCCGTCGACCGCCGTGCGCCACACGATCACGACCTCGCCGCTCGAGTTCCTGGACCCAGCCGCCGCGCCGCCGCGCGCCTTGGCGGCGTCCACGCGGCTTCGGCACCCCGATGCCGCGGACCTGCTGGAGCTGGTGGAGGAGCACCACGGGGAAGCGCCCGGGCCGGTCGAGATCACGGGCGACGACGTGGCGTTCATGGTGTACACGTCCGGCACCACCGGCGAACCGAAAGCCGCGATGAACACGCACCGCAACGTCGTGTTCGCGACCTCGGTCTACGAGCACTGGATCGGCCTGACCCGCGCGGACAAAATCCTGGGGTTGGCCCCGCTGTTTCACGTGACGGGCCTCATCGGTCACGTCACGCTGGCGATGCTGACCGGAAGCCCCCTGGTGCTGTTCTACCGGTTCGATGTGGACGAAGCGTGCCGGCTGGGTGCCCTCCATCGCGCCACGTTCACCGTATCGGCGGTCACGGCGTTCATCGCGCTCCTCAACAGTGACGCCTTGCGCGCCCACGACCTGTCGTCGCTGACCAAGGTCTACACGGGCGGCGCACCGACCCCTCCCGGGGTGCTGGCCGAGTGGTTCGAACGCACAGGCGCGCGCATCCAGCCGATGTACGGCCTGACCGAGGCCACCTCGCCCACGCACATGACGCCCCACGGGAGCGTCCCCCCGATCGATTCGCGGACGGGTGCCGTCTCGATTGGCGTGCCGGTCTTCGACACCGACGTCCGGATCATGACCGATGCCGGACAGGAAGCGGCGCCCGGCGAGATCGGGGAGCTGACGATCGCGGGCCCGCAGATCATCCCCGGCTATTGGCAGAAGCCGAAGGAAACGGCGGATTCCCTGGGCAGCGGCGAGCTGCGCACGGGCGACGTCGGGTTCATGGACGAGCACGGCTGGTTCTACCTGGTGGACCGCGCCAAGGACATGATCGTCGCGTCGGGCTTCAAGGTGTGGCCGCGAGAGGTCGAGGAGGTGCTGTATCTCCATCCCGCGGTTCGTGAAGCAGCGGTGATCGGCATCGCGGACGCGTATCGCGGGGAGACGATCAAGGCGGTCATCAGCCTGAGAGCCGGCTTCGAGGTCACCGCGAACGAGATCAAGGCCTTCGCCCGCGAGCGCATGGCGGCCTACAAGTACCCACGCGTAGTGGAGATCGTCGAGGACCTGCCCAAGACCACCAGCGGCAAGATCATGCGCCGGCTCCTGCAGGCTACGACGGCCGGGGCGACGGCGCCGATGCCGGCGGCGGAGCTGGACCTGACCTCGGTGTCGTACCCGCAACTGCGGGCGGCGTTGGAGGCGCGCGCGCTCCTGGAGGCCGGTGCCACGTGGCTGCGCCTCAGCCGCGGCGCGATCACCCGCTCGTCCTCCGAGGCGCTGTACGAGCGCCTGCGCGCCATGCTGGCCCAGGTCGACGACGGCGGCCGGTTCGTGGACAAGGACGCTTTCCTTGTGGCCAACGAGGCGTTTCACGCCGCGGTGGTCGATCTGGGGGAGAACGAGCACCTGTCTCGCGGGTTTCGGCGGCTGCGCCTGCGCGAGTTGCTGACGGCGGCTCTCAGGGACTCGACGGGCACGCCGGAGGGTGTGGTGTCCCTTCACGAACACCTGGCGGACTCCATCGCCGCGAGCGACGCCGACGGTGCCGTGAAGGCCGTCCTGTCGTGGAACGAGGCGTCACGCGCCCGCGTGCGGGTAGAGCTCGGCGAGGACCAGGCGGCCGACGAAGAAATGATGCGGGCCACTCGTGTGATCGAGGATCTTTCGATTGCGCAGGCGAAGGAGCAGGGCAGCCTGGCAGGCGACGTAGACGCCCTGGTGCTGGCCCTGGACGCGCGAGCGGCGCTGGAGATCGGCATCGCGCTCGCCTTGGGAGTGTCCCTTACGATCGAGGCCGAGCGCGAGGCGCTCGTCACGCGCCTGCGGGCCTTCACGCCGCTGGTGCGGGGAACCGGGTCCTCCCACGTACTGCGGTACATCCGCGCCGACGATGCGTTCCACCGGATCTTCTTCAGCCTGCTGCGCAACTCGGCCATGTTCGACATCTACAACGCCATGGATGTGCCCGAGTTGATGCGGAGGGTCATCGAGGTGGCGCCGCCCTCGATCCGCGAGGTGTTCGACGATCACAAGGGACTGACCGACGCCCTTCGCAGCGGCGACGCCAAGGCGACGGCGGCGGCCATCACCCACCACGCCAACCGCGTGCGGACCACGCTGGCGGCGTTCGTGGCCGAGCAGCCGCGGCACGATTTGGCCAAGGGGGCCGCGTGATGGCCTGAACTGACCGATATTGCGCCGCATTTCTCAATGCTTGACTGGCTCTGCATGTGCGTTGTAAGCTACGCACTCGGTCGGATGGACATCGCATCTGAAAGCAAGAGCCATGAAAAAAGCAAAGAGAAAGGACCCAATCATGTCTGAATACGTCAAGCAAGCGAGCAGCGCCGGCGAACAGTACCTGACGGCCTTGGCCGAAAGCCAGGAGCAGTTCCTGAAGGCCATGTCGTCGTACACCTCCCTGCTGCCCAAGGTGCCCGTGGCGCCGATCCCGGCCTTCGCGGCGGAATTGCCCACGCCCAAGGAGATCGTCGAGGCCAACTTCACGTTCGCGGCCAAGCTGCTCAAGCAGCAGAAAGAGTTCACCGAGAAGCTCTTCGCTGCCAGCCCGTCCGCTCACTGAGCCGTACTGTCCGAGGACGGTGGACGCGGCGCGGGATGATGCCGCCGCCACCGATTCCTTGATTGATTCGTCGTCGAGACTCTTTCCGGTGAGGACCGCACGGTGGCCGAGCCCAAGGTAGAGAAGGAAACCACCCTCGTCGAGCGCTGGCTGCAGGATCAGCAGCAGTGGCAGCGGACTGTCCTGTCCTACGTGGACTCGATGACGAAGAACGAGGACTTTCTCGTCCATCTGGGCAACGCGATGCGGGGGTCGCTGCTTGCGGGCAAGGCCTATCCGGCACCACCAACGCCAGGCGTCCCGGCTCCGGACGCACCCGTTGACGATCGTCTCGACCTGGTGCTCCACGCGGTGCACCTGCTGCAGGGCCAGATGCAGGATGTCCTGATGGCCCTGGAAGAGCTGCGGGGCACACGCACCCAGCAGGTGCTCCCGCTCGACGTCCCGCCATCCGCGCCCCCGAGGACCCGGAAACGCAAGGCCACCCCGTGAGCGCGCCCGGCCAGGAAGGGGATCCCGATCGCGAGATCGAGGCCCTGCTCGATCTCTCGGAGCGCAGCCGCGCGAAGTTGGACCGGCTGCACGAAGTGCTCACCACCGGCGGGCACTACGGCACGGGCGCCAGTCCGGCCGTGGTCGTCTATCGAGAGAACAAGCTGCGCCTCCTGCGGCTGGTCGACGCCGCCGGCCAGCCCCACGCCGGGCCGCCGGTCCTGTTCATTCCCGCGCCCGTCAGCCGCTACTTCATCGTCGATCTGCTGCCGGGCCGTACCTTCGCCGGCCACGTCGCCGCGGCCGGGTTCGACGTGTTCATCGCCGACTTCGGCACCCCCACCCAAGAGGACCGGTTCAACGACCTGGCCTACTACGTCGACGGGTTGGTCAGGCGATGTGTGCGCAAGGTGGCGCTCGTCAGCGGCCACCCTCGCGTGAACCTGATTGGGTACTGCCTGGGCGGCACCTTGTCGCTCCTCTACACGGCGCTCTACCCGTCATCGGTCGAGCGCCTGGTCCTGCTGACCACGATGATCGACGGCGACGTCGAGGGCGGCATCGCCTGGGTCGCACACCGCATGGGGCTGGCTGGAGAGTCGTACGACAACCCACGTCTGGTGCCGGCCGCCGAGGTCAAGAGCTGGTTCGAGATGCTGGCACCAGGGGCGAACAGCCAGATTGGACGGGTGCAGGACTTGTGGGACCGGCTGGACGACGCACCGGCCCGGCTGCACGATGTGCGCACCATGGCAACGTGGGTCGACGACGTCGTGCCGGCTCCGGGCCGCCTGCTGGCCGAGCTGTACCAACAGTTCGGCCCCGGACGAAACCGGCTGATGGTGGGCACGGCGACGGTCGCGGACCGCGTGATAGACTGCGCGGCGATTACGATGCCGGTGTTGGCGGTGTCGGCGGAGAAGGACCTGATTGCTCCGCCGGAAGGCGCCGACGCGATACGCTCCATCGTGCCCCACGCCGAGGTCATGCGGCTGCCCGGCGGGCACGTCGGCATCGTTGCGGGTCGTTCGGCCGCTGCCTTGTGGGACAGGACCGTCGAGTTCCTCGCTGAGTCGCGAGGGTAGCCCACCAGCGCGGACACGAGGGTACACGGATGGATGGCGATTTCGTATCGTGGCGTGGGCATCGTATCCACGTGACAGTGTCAGGCGACGGCGAACCGTTGCTGCTGGTGCCGGGACTCGGCAACAACGTGGACATGTGGACTGGCTTCATGGCGCAGTTCAAGCAGCGCCGCGTGATTCGTCTGGACGCGCCCGGCACCGGGTTGTCGACGACGCCACTCTTTCCCGTCACCATTCCCGCCCTGGCCGACCTGCTCGCGACCGTGCTGACCGAGCGCGGCGTCGCGGCGACAGACGTCGTGGGCTTTTCGTACGGCGGGGCCGTGGCGCAGCAGTTGGCCTACGCCCACCCGACACGGGTGAAGCGGTTGGTCCTGGCGGCCACCTTCTGCGGCGTCGGCGCCGTTCCTGGTTCGCCGTTGGCGATGATGGGTTTGTCCACGCCGCTTCGGTACTACTCGGCCACCTACTTCGACCGAACGGCCGCCATGACCTCCGGTGGCGTCACCGGCCGGGACCCGGCGGCGCGCCGCCGGATGATGAGCGCCCGACGCAGCCACCCCCCGTCATCCTACGGCTACACGATGCAGCTGCTCAGCATGGCCGGCTGGTCCAGCTATCCGTTCCTGCACCAGATTCCCCACGACACGCTCGTGATCGCCGGCGACGACGACCCCTTGGTGCCGGTGGCCAACGCTCAACTTCTGGCCACGCGCATACCGCGCGCCCGGCTGGAGATCGTGGAGAACGGCGGGCACCTGCTGCTGTGGGACGACGCGCAGAACCTCGGCGAGCGCATCGGCCGATTCATCAACGCCGCGCCGACCCTGGTCGTGCCTCCAGCGCGCACGATGTGACCCAGCGCCGCTCCGGCTCGAACCGCCCGGGGCTTCGCGAGGTGGCTGTGTCACCGCACCGCGGCGGGGCATTGCGCAGGGGGGCCGTCAGGTAACGCAGCCTCGACCGCCGCACGCGCGTCCACGTTCTGGCTCTGTCGCGCCAGGCACCACAGTTTTCCGTAGTTGCCCCTATGGACGACGGCGCCCAGCTCGACGAGCAGGCGTAGGGCGTCGACCTGGTTGGCGATGAGCGCGATCTCGAGCGGCTCGGTGGGGTCCAACCGATTTCCGAGAATGCCGGCCCTGACTGGGCTGGGGTCGTTCGGGTTCACTCCCAGCCTCACCGTTCGGATGATGCCGGCGCGGTCGCCCACCGCAACCAGCTCAGCCAGCGTCAGCGGTTCGCGTGGCTGAAACGGACGAACACCAGCGGCTCCAACCCCCATCAGCACGATGAGCGCGCCGCTCAGGACCAGGGCCGGCCCACCGCAATAGAGGCCCAGTGCGGTTTCGCGGCTCACTGGAACCACCGATCGGCCCACTGGGGCAGGAACTTCGGTTGAATCCCGGTCCTGCTGATCGCGTCGTCGCGCAACACGCGAACCAGCCGACGCTGTCCCTCGTTCTTGGGCGTCACGCGCTGTTCGTCGAGCCATCGATCCACGTCCACCCAGTGCTCGCGCATGGTGAACGCCATCACGTGCATGTTGTAGTGGGTGCCGACCGTCCGGATGCTCCACCCGCACCCCACGAGCAACAGCACCAGAGCCAGCAGCACGTGTCGGCGGCGTGTCTCCGTCCGCCGCGCCGCCACCGCCACGACCTCCCGAACGCTGGCGTAGGCGGCGATGGCGTAGAACACGCCCCCTGGGCTCATGATTTCGTCCTTGGTGTAGCCGTAGCTGATGGCCGCGTTCGCGCCAATCACGGCCAATGACACACACACCAGGCGGCCTGCGTCGTCGAAGCGGCCGCGGAACCACTCCTGCGCGTGGCGCCACACGAACCAGCCGATGCAGGCCGTGGTGGCCAATGACGTGCCGATGGTCAGGAACGTGGCGGGAGCGATGGCCAGACCGCGTTCGATCTGCAACGGCACGGTATAGAGCCCCCCTCGAGGCTCGGCGAACAGCACACCCAGTAGCGAGGCCACGACGTTGTAGAGATAGAACGGCCGCGGATCGGCGCCAAACCGCTGCCGCAACTCCACCGGCGACAGTCGTGTGGTCCAGAAGCCGCTCTCGCGTTCATCCAATCCCGGCAGGCCCGTCGCGAAGTACCCGAAGCGCGCGTAGAGGTACACGCCGAGCAGCACGCCGACCACGACGAGCGCGCGCCACGACACGCCGCGCCACCCCACCAGCCACGCGGCCCATAGCACCACGCAGACCAGCAGGCCCGATTCCAGGGTCAGCGCCGCCACCGCGAAGGTGAGCATGGCCAGCAGGTCCACCCACCAGCCGCCTCGCGAGCGCGCCAACGCCAGCGCGAAGACGCACAACACGCAGACCTCGAGGAAGTGGTTGATCGGGTAGGCCTCCCACACGGTGCCAAGAAACGCATGGTGGCCGATCAACACGGTCATCGCCAGCGCCGCCACCAGAAAGTCGAGCGGCGAGTCCACGCGCAGCACGGACACGAAGCCCGCGAACAAGGCCGCGACCAACAGGACGTGGAAGCCCCTGAAGACCACGAAATAGCGCTGCCCATCGGCCCACTGGTACAGCACCTGGATCTGGCCGATGCGGAGCGGGCGAAAGTAGGCGGAGTTGTTGGCGCTGGCGCGAACGGCCTCTGCGACCGACGGAAACTCCTGCGCCTGCAGGAGCGGGACGACGCTGTCGGAGCGCTGCACCGGGATGGCGAGCAGGCTCAACGACATCGCGGAGGCCATCACCAGGCCGGCGAGCCACGTCGCCAACCGCCAGCGGTTGACCCCAGGGATCCCCAGCCAGGCGGGAACATCGGCCTTAGCAGGGCTCGGCAGCGTCACCGGGTCGTGAGTATATCGGCAATCGCGTATCATCGGACCGCGTGCACACCCCGCGAAGGAAGCCGTGGAAGGCGCCCGGGTTGCTCTGGCTGGCATTGGCCGCGGCCGGTGCCGTCCTTGCCGCGCAGCAGCCGAGCCGCCAGGTCGAGTGGCCGTACTACGGCGGTGATCCTGGCGGGCAACGCCATTCGCCGCTCCGCGACGTTGACGCGCAAAGCGTCATGCGCCTCCAGCCGGCGTGGCAGTGGAAGCATTGGGAGACCCCGCTTCCCGATCATGGCACCACGCCCGGACAGTTCGAGTCGACGCCCTTGATGATCGATGGCACGCTGTTCGTGACCACGCCGTACAACAGCATCGCCGCGTTGGACGCCGAGACCGGCCGCGAACTGTGGAGATTCGACGGCGCGGCCTACGAGCTGGGCCAGCTGCTGTCCGGCAGCGGCTGGAAGCTGCGGGGCACCGCGGTGTGGCGCGACGATCGAGGCCGGCTCCGCTTGCTGCTCAACAGCCGCCATCGGCTGTTCATGCTCGACGCGCTGACCGGCAAGCCCGTGACCACGTTCGGCAACGGGGGCGCCGTGCCGCTCAACCAGGGCCTGCCGCGCATGGGCGACATCACGCACACGTCGCAGAGCTCGCCGCCGGTCGTCTACCGCAACCTCGTGATCGTCGGCAGCCAGGTCCCCGACCGCGTCCAGTTGCCCGACCCGATGGGCTACGTGCAGGCCTTCGACGCCCGCACGGGGCGGCGCGTGTGGGCGTTCTCCACGATTCCGCAATCGGCGACGGATCCCGGCGCCCAGACGTGGGAGAACGAGTCGTGGCGGCGGAACGGCCACGCCAACGTGTGGGCGCCGATGGCGCTCGACGAGGCGCGCGGTCTTCTGTACTTGCCGACGTCCACACCCACCAGCGACTACTACGGCGGTGACCGGCCGGGCGCGAATCTCTTTGCCGAGTCGCTGGTGTGCCTCGACGTGGCCACCGGCAAGATCAAGTGGCACTTTCAAACCGTGCACCACGGGCTGTGGGACTGGGACCTGCCCACGCAGCCGAACCTGGTGACGATCACGGTGGAGGGGCGCCGAATCGACGCGGTGGCGCAGGTCACCAAGCGAGGCGACACGTTCGTGTTCGACCGCGTGACGGGGGTACCGGTGTGGCCGATCGTCGAGCGTCCCGTGCCGACCGACAGCGACGTGCCCGGCGAAAAGCCGTACCCGACGCAGCCGTTCCCGAGCCGGCCGCCGTCGTTCGTGCGGCAGGGCGTGTCGCTGGACGATGCCAACACGCTCACGCCGGAGGTCACGCGGCTGGCGCGCGAGCAGATGCAGAAGTTCCGGATCGGGCCCATCTTCACGCCGCCGTCGCTTCGAGGCACGCTGCAGCGTCCGTCCCAGACCGGCGGCGCCAATTGGGGCGGGGCCGCGTTCGATCCGCGTAGCGGCTACTTGATCGTCCGGGCCAAGAACGATGTGGGCGTGAACCGCGTGGGCAAGAACGATGGTTCGAACCCCCTCGTGCAGGTGGCGTACTCGCACGTCTTCGGCGGTGGCGGCGAATCGGCCGCTCTGCCGGGCGGCCTTCCACTCATCTCGCCGCCCTATGCGGAGCTCATCGCCATCGATCTCGGCCGAGGCGACATCGCCTGGCGCGTGCCGCTCGGTGAAGGCAGCCAAACCGTCCGCAACCATCCGCTCCTCAAGGGCGTGGCGCTGCCGGCGCGGTTGGGTTCCCCCGGGAATCTGGGCGGGCCGCTGACGACGGATGGCGGCCTGGTGTTCGTTGGCGGCGGCGACGGCTACCTGTACGCCTTCGAGGTGATGACCGGGAAGGAACTGTGGCGGGGGCAGGTGCCATTTCCCCAGACCGGCAACCCCATGACCTATCGCACCAGGTCCGGGAAGCAGTTCGTGGTGACGGCCACCGGCGCCAGCGATCGGAACGCGCTCGTGGCGTTCTCGGTTGGTGCGCCGGCGAACTGACCCGTCGGAACTGCGCGTGCATCTGCTCTTCGACCTCGACGGGACGCTGGTGGATTCCCTGCCGGCAATCAGCGTGTCGGTGAACCGGACGCTCGAGGAATTGGGCGTGCCGGTGCCCGCCCGCGGCCACATCGGCACGCTGGTCGGAGCGCCACTGGCGGAGGTGTTTCGTGCCGTGCTCGGACCCGCGCACGTGGAGCTTCTGGAGCCAGCGATTGCCCGCTACCGCGTCCTCTTCGACGAAGTCGGCATGCTCCACATCAGGGCGTTTCCGGAGATCGGTGCGGCACTCGCTCGTCTCGAGGCTTCCGGGCACATGCTGCAGGTGGTGACCGCACGGTCCGCGCCGTCGGCCGACCTCATCCTGCGGGGGCTGGACCTCCGCCGGCACTTCGTCGGCGTTCACGCGCCGGAGCCGAGCACCCGTGCGTATGACAAGGCGGACTACGTTCGGTCCGCGATGGACGCGGTGGGTGCGGTCCCTGCCGACACGGTGATGGTGGGGGACCGGGCCGATGACGTGCGCGCCGCTCGCGCGCACGGCGTTCGCGCCGTCGGCGTGGAGTGGGGAAACGGCAGCACGTCCGAGCTGGAGGCCGCCGGCGCCCACTTCGTGGCCACCCACGTGCGCGATCTGGTCGGCTGGCTGGAGGCGTATCCTGTCGAGGGGTGATTGAATGGCACGCAAGAACGGGCTGTCGCGCAGGGGTCTACTGAAAAAGGGGGCGGCCGTTGGCGGCGCGCTGGTGGCGCAGGCCCCCTTGGCGGTGAACGCACTGGGGCAGGCACCGGCCGTGGTCACCGCGCGGCGATTCCGCGGTTGGGTGGCCACGGGCGATGGCCCCGGACGCACGACGCTCCAGGACCTCGTCCTGAAGCCCATCACCGGGCGGCAGGTGGTGGTCCGGACCGAGGCCACCAACCTCTGCTACTCCAACGCCGGCGCGGTGCTGGGCCTCGCGGGCTCGGGCCCGCCGCCAGCGACACCGGTGACCCAGCGGCGGCGCATGAACGACATGGCCGTCATCCAGGGCCACGGCGGCGTGGGCGTTGTCGAGGCCGTGGGCCCCGAGGTGCGGCGCGTGCGCGTGGGCGACCGCGTGTGCGTGTCCGGCACGCCGCAGTGCGGCTCCTGCTACCAGTGCCTGCGTGGCCGCGCCGACGTCTGCCAGTTTCTCAGCCGCATCGGGGCCGACGACCTCGTCGCCGTCGCCGAGATGCGAGACGGCACACCGGTCTACGAGAACTCGCACATCGGCGGCCTGGCCGAGCTGATGGTGACATTCGAGGAATGGGTGGTGCCGGTCTTCACGAAGGCCACGGCGGCCGACCTGGGCATGGTGTGCAGCTGCGTCGCCGTGGCGGGTCTGGGGGCCACCGTGGCGCCGACGTGGGGGGCGTTGCAGCCGGGGTCCACGGTGGCCGTTGTCGGGTGTGGCCCGCTGGGGCTCAGCGCTGTGCACGGTGCGCGGATCGGCGGCGCCTCCCGGATCATCGGCATCGATCCCGTGCGCGTCCGCCGTGAGGCGGCGCTGACGCTGGGCGCCACGCACGTCCTCGATCCGAACGTCGAAGGCACTGGCGTGGTCGAGAAGGTGCGCGCGCTGTCCATGGAGGGTGGTCCCGGCGACCGGTATTGGGCCGGGGGACGCGATTCCGGCGGCCGCCGCAGCGGATCGGGCGCGGACCTCGTCGTGGAAGCCGTGGGCGTGGATCAGGTGAAGCCGAAGGTTGAGTCGGGCCCCGATCCCACCGGTGTGCTGCCGATGCAGCAGGCCTATCAGATGTGCGCCACCGGTGGGCACGTGGTGACGACGAGCCTCGTCCGCGGCAATATTTCGCTGCCCGGCACGCTCTTCTCGATTGGTGGCATCACGCACCATGGCGGCCAGGCCGGCGGGGCGAACCCGATGCGCGACATCCCGCGCTTCGTGGAGCTGCTGGACAAGGGGCAGTTCAACGCACAGGTGCTGGCGACGCGCATCGTGTCGCTCGCCGACATGCTCGGCGCCTACGAGGAGGTCGCGTACCGGACCACCATCACAGCGATCATGACAGTCTGATCCGCGCCCCGGTGCCCGCGCCCGAGGGGCGCCTCTACCCCTAACACGGCATCGTTGGAGGCAATAGCGGAGTGACATTCCGGATGGTAGACTCATGTCATGAGATCTGCCATAGATTCTGCCGGACGAATTGTCATTCCGAAGCCACTCCGAGCACGACTCGGACTCGAGAGCGGCCGTGTCGTGGAAATCCATGAGCGCGACGGGCGAATCGAAATCGAGCTGGCGCCCACGCCGATGGCGTTGGCGCGCGGCATTGGCGGTCGCGTGGCCGTGCCCGCCGAGAAGTTGCCTGCGCTAACCGACGACATCGTCAGGTCGACTTTGGAGGGCACGCGCCGATGATCGCCGTCGACACGAGCGTCGTGGTCGCCGGGTTCGCGAGCTGGCACGAGGCGCATCACGCCGCCGCCACCGCCCTGGCGCGAAGGCCCCGAGTGCCGGCGCACGTGCTCGTCGAGGCGTTCTCGGTTCTGACGCGCCTGCCGCCCCCTCATCGTTCGTCGGCGGACCTGGTTGCCACGTTCCTCTCCGAGCGCTTCAAGGAGACGCCGCTCACCCTTCCGGCTCGAGAGCATGTGGCGCTCCTTCAGGAGGCTGCCGTTTCAGGCCTCAGCGGTGGATCCATCTACGACGCGCTCATTGCCGTGACTGTCCGTCACGCCGGCGCAACCCTGCTGACGCGGGACCAGCGTGCGAGGGCGATCTACGACCGCATGAGGATTCCGTACGAGATGGTGGGTTGAGACTAGCGAGGCTGCAGGCTCCGCCTCGCTAGCCCAGTGTCTGTCTTGCCCCGCTACGACCACCCCACCACTCTGGATTACGCGTGGCGGGGACCCCGGTTCGCGGGGCGGAGAAAACTCGACTCATTTGGTTGGAATTCAAGCGGTCAAGTTTTCTAGGGCGCCGGCTTGGCGCCGCCGAGATTCGCGCGGAACTCCGGGTACATCGTGGTGGCGCCGCCGCGCGTCGCCACCGGCGGCAGGCCCTGGTCCTTCGGAAACTCCTCGAGGAACGGGTTCTCGCCCGGCAGGAAGTGCGGTACCGCACCGCGCGCCTGATCGGGCAGCTCCACCACACTTTCACACGGGTAGATCAGCTGCTGCGGCGTCAGCTCGCGCGGGTTCAATTGCATGTTGGTGGTCTTGACCAGCGGCTCGGTCAGGTAGTCCGGGTCCTCGGTGATGCTGACGTGCGTGAGGATGTTGCCGTGACGGACGTAGCGTTCCGTCAGCACGGCGCGGTCGCTTTGCGGCAGACCGTTCCGCCGATGCCACATCTGCTTGATGTGCGTGGTGCGCACGACCAGCGTATCGCCCTCGAACCGGCCGGTGGAAAAGCCCATCCACGTGTGCTCGGCGTAGGCCGAGGGGTGGGGCCGACCGTCCATCCAGATGGTCCGGTGCTGCTGGAAGTTGCTGAGGCTCTGGTGGATCGCGACGATCTGCTCGGTCTGCAGGTTCCGTTCCTCCCAGATGCGCATCTGCAGCGGCCCGCGCAGGATGTAGGGGGAGGAGTGCGCGCGGCACTGGTGCTCCGGAACGGTCAACCGCGAGGCGTCCCAGGCCTCGGCAAAAGCCCGCGCGCTGTCGTTGATCGGCAGGCCCAGGTAGTCGCCCAGGGCCGGCCCCGGGATGCGTTCGGGCTGGTCCTCGTGGAAGATCGCCGCCCAGCCGCCGCTGAGATCCAGCTGCGCCCAGGCGGGCGCGCTGGTCGACGCTAGGACCGCCAGCACGATCAGGGCGCGCGGCACGGCCGGCACCGTCTTCATCGCACACCTCGATACACGGCCTCGACGAACATGGCCGTCGTCCAGGAGCCTGTGGCGGCGCCGTAGCGCGTCTCGAAGTCGAGCGTCGGCCTGGCCGCCTTGATCTGGTCCAGGTTCAGCCCCTTCTTCACCATCGCCTGTACCCGGTCGCGCACGATGGTCACCATGTCTCGGTATTCGACCACGTCGAACTCGTCGCAGATGCGGCCCGTACCCGGCACGATCTTCGTGCCCCCTTCGGTGTACATCTCGGAGATGGCCAGGTCGATCACGCGGTTGAGCGCCTCGATCACGCCGTTGACGTGGCCGCCGGCGGCGGTGTCGATCACCGGGTAGCTCGTCGTGCTGAAGAGATCACCGGTGGCAATGACATCGGACGACCGGAAGAACACCAGGATGTCGCCGTCAGTGTGGGCACGGGGAACGTGCACCAACTGGATACCCTCGCCGTTGAAGTACATGTCCTTCTGTTCCTGGAAGAACGTGTTGGTCGGCCAGGCGCCGAAGGGAATCGGTGCGGCGCCACCTGCCGCTGGCCGGCTCATTGCCGTCAGCGTGTTCTCGTGGGCCACGATGAAGGCGCGGTTAGCGCCGGCCTGCCCCAACTGGCCGAAGAAATTGCCGCCCACGATCTGGGCGCCGGCCTCTGCGACGCGGAGGTTGCCGCCCGTGTGCGACGGGTGCGCGTGCGTGTTGACGATGTAGCGGATCGCCCGGTCGCCGGCCACGGTTCTGATGGACGCCAGAAGCGACGGAGCGTCCTGTTCCCGCATGGTGTCCACGACGAGCACGCCTTGCGGCCCCATCTGCATCACCGCGTTGCCTTCGGGGTTCGCCAGCAAGTGCACCTGCCCTTTGACGGCCAGGGCTTCGATTGCGACGGCCCGCTGCTGGCCGCTGACGAACGCATTACTGGCCGCGATCCCCAGCAGGGCGAGGAACATTCCCAACTTCATAGGGCGCACATTTTACTCTAGCGAGGCTCCGCCTCGGACCTGCGTGCGGCTTCGCCTCGCTAGGCTAGCGGGGGCCGCGGCCGTCGCGATAGAGTGCAGGGGTCTGGCGGATCACCCGCCGATACCGTGGCCGTTCTCGGGCGGGCGGCAAGGAGTACGTATGACGTTGAGATCGCTTGTCACCGTGTTGGGAGTCCTCGCCGCGGCCTCGCCGCACGTGGCATGGGGCGCTCAAGGCGTCGTGATCGTCGAGAAGACGACGACGAACGGGATCCCCCGGACCAGCCAGGTGCAGATGACATCGCAGCGGATGCGCGCCGACGTCGGGACGACGGCCGGCCAAACGCAGACCGTCATCTTCGACGGCGCCAAACAGGTCATGTACCTGGTGAACGTCGAGCGCAAGACGTACAGCCAGATGACCAAGGCCGACGTGGACCAGATGGGCGCGCAGTTGTCGGGCGCGATGGCGCAGATGCAGGCCGCGCTGCAGAGCATGCCGCCCGAGCAACGGGCCCAGATGGAAGCGATGATGAAGGGCCGGGGGATGCCCGGGATGCCAGGGATGGGTGGTGCCCCCGCGCGGCCCGAGTACAAGAAGGGCGGGACGCAGCGCGTCGGGAAGTGGACGTGCGACGTCTACGAGATGACGACCGCCGGCCAGAAGACCGGCGAGCTGTGCACGGTGAGTCCGCAGACGCTGGGTTTCACGGCGGCTGATTTCGAGGTGTCGCGCCAGATGGCGGACTTCATGCGCGGGCTTATTCCGCAGGGAGCCGACGCGTTGTTCCAGGTGGGCAGCACGCAGGAACAGGGCTTCAGCGGCGTGCCCGTCCGACGCGTCACCACGGTGGCCGGCCAGCAGGTGGTCTCGGAGCTGGAGTCGGTAAATCGGCAGGACGTGCCCGATTCGCTCTTCGTGGTGCCTGAGGGCTTCCAGCAAGAGGCGCTCGGAGGAGGCAGGGGCGCGCGCGGCCGCGGACCCAACAGCCCGCGGTAGCAGCCCAATCGAGACGCGTACAGGAGACGGGCCGGGTCGCCGTGAGGCAACCCGGCCCGTGGCACTTCTGGAGACCGGAGACCGGAGTCCCCTAGTTGAACGAATACCTCAAGCTCATCATCAATTGATACACGTCCGACGTCGTGGCCGCGGTCTGGAACGTGCTCTTGATCAACTCGTTGTTCACGACGCCCAGACGGTAGGTCGAGCGGCCCTGGGCATCGACCGCCGGGTTGGTCAGGATCTGCACCTGGTTGTTGAAGTTGACGGTTCCGAGCGGCCGCTGGCTCACGCCCCAATCGCTGTTGAGCAGGTTGCCAAAGTTGACGATGTCGAGGCGGAGCTGCAACCCGTTTCGCTGCCCGCCGATGTTGTGGAACAGATCCTGCGTGATCGACAGATCCGTGCTGCGGAACATCGGCATTACCAGGCCATTGCGCTCGGCGTACTTGCCGCGGTTCTTGCTCAGATACGGATCCTGCTGGATGTAGGCGTCGAACGCCGCGGCCTGCTCGGCTGCGGTGAAGGTGCGGGTGCCCAAGGTGAACGCCGAGAAATTCATCTCCGCCTGGTCGCGCGGGATGTAGATCAGATCGTTGGCGCTGATGCTGTCGCCGTTCATGTCGCCGGCGAACGTGTAGCTGAGCCTCGACGACGAGCCATTGGTGCTGTGGCGCGCCTCGAAGAACGCGGAAATCGACGTCGCTCCGAAGTTGAAGTAGCTGCGGGTGTAGTTGATCAGCGCAAACACACGGTGGCCAGGCGACCAGAGCGAGATGCTCGAGCCGGGATTGTTCGGATCGGCTGAGTGGCTGTTCCGGGCGAAGCTGGTCGCCGGCGTGGACTCGGGGTCTGAGATCGACTTCGACTTGCCGTAGCTGTAGGCGCCCCGCACCGACAGGCCGAACGCGGTGGTCTTCGACAGCGACTGCGCGATGTTCCACGAGTTGCCCTGGTTGCCGTTCTGCAGCACGTAGTTGACGCCGACGACGTTGCCGGGCTCACTATTGATGCGGAAGGAGCAACCGCCAGGATTGCCGGTTGCCAGGCATGGCGTGCCCACCCAGCGCGGCCGGTTGTCGACGCCGGCGAACGTCGATTGCGCGGCGGGTAGGTTGGCGTTGATGTAGGAGATGCCGTTGACGTCCTTGGCGTAGAGGTACTCCGTCGTGCTGACGAACCCACCCGGCAACCGGCGATCCACCGCGACGTTGCTTCTCCATACCTGCGGGAACTTGAAGTCCGGGTCGGTGACGTTCAACGAATACAGCGCGGCGTGGCTACCGGCGACGACGCTTGCCGGCTTGTAGGCGGCGATGTTGGGCGTGAACGGGAACCGGTTGCCGGGGTTGATGTCGGGTGTGGTGCCACCGAGCAGCACGCCGGTGTTGCCGATCTGGTTCGAGATCCACACGTAGGCCGGGCGGCCGCTGAAGAGTCCCGTGCCGCCGCGAACCTGCGTCGATTGATCGCCCAGCACGTCCCAGTTCAGGCCGACGCGCGGCGACCACAGCGCCGTCGTCTTCGGCATCTCGCCGGTGACGTATTTGACCGGGCTCCCAGTCGCGTCCCTGAAGGTCAGGGCATCGGCTGAGGGGTTGCTGAAGGCGGTGTTCTTGAACGCTGACATGTCGAACCGGACGCCAGCGGTCAGGCTCAGGTTGGAGCGCATCCGCCACTCGTCCTGTACATACCCGGCGGTGTACCACACGTCGAGCAACTGGTTCGGCTGGGTGACGCCCGGGATGTTGCTGTAGGAGGTCTGAAACGCGCTCAGCGTGATCGGCGACACCGAGCGATTCGGGTTCGCCAGGTAGCCGTTGGCGTCGGTGTAGAAGTCGGCGAGCGAATTGTAGGCGAAGGCATTCTGCTGGCAGCAGTTCATGAACAGGTTGTCGGAGTGGTACTTCTCCGCATACGCGCCGAAGGTCAGCGTGTGCTGGTTGGTGAACTTGGTGAAGTTGTCCTGGAGCTGGAACGTGTTGTAGACGAGTCCGTTGGGCCAGGTGAAGGGCTCGCCGCCGAACGAGATGTAGTTGGTGCCGCCTTCGAAAATGTCCACCAGCGGGAAGATTTCGCCGCGCGCAGCCCGGCTTTCATCCTGCGTGGTGTAGCCGCTCTGGAACGAGTTGGCCATGCTGTTGCCGATCACCCAATTCCACTCGCCGATCCCCGAGCGGATGTTCTCGAGAATCTGATAATTGGAGTTCTGGAAGGTCAAGAAGTTGGTGCTCAAGTTGGTGCGGCCGCGCAGCGCCGAGGTCGAGCTTGAGAGGTTGGTGTCGCTGAACGAGTCGAGGTAGTTGTAGCGGAAGCTGACCTTGTTCGAGTTGTTGATGTTGAAGTCGCTCCGCAGCAGGAAGCGCTTGGCCGGCGTTTCGTCGGAGATGCCCTCGAACGGGCCGGTGTCATAGTCGAAGCTGGACTTGAGGAAGGCGCTGATGGCGTTCATGTCCGATGCCAGCACGCGGGTCACCTGCCCGCCGATGGGCTCGCCACCACGATTGGCGCGGAAGGTGGACAGCGGCCGTTTGTCCATCTGGTTTTCGTAGTTGCCGAACGCGAACCACTTGTTCTTGAGAATCGGTCCAGACGCCCATCCGCCGGTGTTCCGGAACGTGAACGTGCCGGGGTTGACGACCTGGCCAGAGGCTTCGGTGCCGACCCAGTCCTGATCGCGGAAGCGGTGATAGAACGAGCCGCTGAGCCGGTTCGAGCCGCTCCGCGTGACGGTGTTGACACCGGCGCCGGTGAAGCTGCCCTGCCGCACGTCGAACGGCGCCACGCTGACCTGGATCTGCTCGATTGCTTCCAGCGAGATCGGTGCCACGCCCGTCGTGTCGCCGGGTTGGCCGCGTAAGCCGAACGAGTTGTTGAACGTCGAACCGTCCACCGTGATGTTGTTCATCCGGTTGTCGGCGCCGGCGAACTGGCTGCCGCTCGACTGTGGCGTCAGGCGGGTCACGTCGCCGATTCTGCCGTTCAACGTCGGGATGAGAGCGATTTCCTGGCGGCCGACGGAAGTTGCGGCTCCGGTGCGGCTCGAACTGAATACCGGGTCAATGGTCGCGAACACCGTGACCTCCTCCTGCACGGCAATCGCCGTGACGGTGAAGGACAGATCGGAGGAGACGCCCAAGTTGACGGTGATGTCCTCCTGGGTCTGGGGGGCGAACGCCGTCCCTCCGGTCCCCGAGTAGGCCACCGTGACGCTGTACGGTCCGCCGACCCGCATTCCGGGCAGGTTGAAGCGTCCGTCGGCGCGGGTCACTGCCTCGTAGCTGGTGCCGGAGGGCAGATGGACCGCGATGACGTTGGCGTCGCGCACGGGCTGTTTATTGGCATCGACCACGACGCCGGTCATGGTGCCGGTGGTGACGCCCTGCGCAAACGCCGTTTGGACGGAAGCCGGAAGGCCGGATAGAACCGCAAGCATGCCTACGAGGACGCGCAGCCGAACTGCGTTCCGCATCGAGGACTTCATCGTTCACCTCTCAAAGTGTTGGAGTCTTGCCCGAATCGTGCTGTACCGGTGTTACGGGTTCGTGACGCTATGCCTGTGGCGGACGGGGCCAACGGCGGACACCAGGAATTGTACTGCATAGAAAAATGGCCGCCTCCCCTCTAACGGGGAAGACGGCCACATCCGATACAGGAGGCCTGTCGGAGCCCGTCTGGGCCCCGTGGACGCCTGGGCACCTCGGGCTTAATCGCCGGCGCCGGCGGCCTTGGCCTCGTTGCGCACCTGCTGCGCCTTGTCGCGCCACTCGTTGGCCTCCCGCAGGAGCGCCTGCTGGCGTGCGGGGTTCTTTTCGAGATTCGCCTGGACCCTCAGGAGGAGGTTCTTGTAAGTCAGCGCCTCGAAATACTTCGGGTTGAGCTTGATCGCCTCGTCCACGGCCACGAGCCCCTGCTGGACGAACTTGATCTTGTCGCCCTCGGGCGTCGTGAAGTCGCGATACGCCTTCTCCCAGTAGTAGGTCGCCACCGTGTAGTGCGCCTCGGGGTTGTTCGGCTCCTGCTTGGTGCGGGCGTTGAGCGCGTCCATCGTCTTCGTGAAATCGCCCTGGCGATTGTAGAAGCCGGCCAGCTGCATGTACACCGCGGCGTCGTTGGGCCGCATCTCGCGCGCCTTGGTCAGCATCTGCTCGGCGCGCTCGTAATCGCCGCTCTGCTCGTAGATGTTGGCCAGGCCGAAGTAGCTGGACGTTTCCTTGGGCTCCATCTCGATCATGCTCAAGAGAATGGGCTCGGCCTGAGCCGGGTCGTTCAGTTTGTCGGGTCCGTAGGAACTGACCAGGTAATCGAGCGCCAGCCGCTTGATCTTCACATCGCCTTCGAGCGACGCCGATTTCTTGTAGTTCTCGATGGCCTTGGTCAGCAGGGCGTCGTTGTCCGCCTCGCCCTTCTTCACGGCGCGGAACTGCTGGTCGTAGCTGTTGCCCAGGAAGAAGTAGGCCGCGGTCAGCCGAGGATCCGTGCAATCGGGCTGCGAGCCCCGGCAATCGTTGATGGTCTCTTCGTACTTCGCGGCCGCCGCGCGATAGTCCTGACCCTGATAGAGCTTGTTGGCGTCCTGGAACGCCATTTTGCCCTTGAGCATACCGATCTGGCTGCAACCGCTCGCCACTACTCCGAGCGTCGCGCACATGGCCAAGAGCGCTCGCGACCTAGACTTCCCCATCGTCAATCCCCCTTCACCAGTTATCCCCAAGGAGCGTCCCGGTCCGACTTCCAGATTCTGAAGGAGCCCGGAGCGGGCCAGTATAGTGATCCGTTTTCCAGTGAGTCAAGGCTTGGTAACGTAGAGACTTAGACACCGGATTCCATGATTCGTCTCGAGACCCTCCTCGACAAGGTTCGGGCCTATAGCCCCGAATCGGACACCGACCTGGTGCGCCGGGCCTACGTGTTCTCCGCCCAGGAGCACAAGGGCCAGATCCGTCTGTCTGGAGAGCCGTATCTCGTTCATCCGCTTGAAGTTGCTGACTTCCTGGCGGACATGAAGCTGGACGCCGTGGCCATCTGCGCGGGCCTCCTCCACGACGTGGTCGAGGACACGCTCGTCAAGCCCGAGCGCATCGCCGAGCTTTTCGGCGCCGAGGTCGCGCACGTGGTGGAGGGGGTCACCAAGCTCGGTTCCATCCCGTTCTCGACCAGCGAGGAGCGGCAGGCCGAGAACATGCGGAAGATGCTGCTGGCGATGGTGGACGACATTCGCGTCATCCTCGTCAAGCTGGCCGACCGCCTCCACAACATGCGCACGCTGGACCACATGCCCGATGACAAGCGGGCCAAAATCGCGCAGGAAACGCTGGACATCTACGCCCCCATCGCCAACCGGCTGGGGATGAGCAAGGTCAAGAACGAGTTGGAAGAACTGGCCTTCAAGGCGCTCGAGCCGGAAGCGTACGAATCCCTCCGCGGGAAGGTCGAATCCCGGCGCCGCAACGCCGAAAGCCTCATCGGAGACCTGACCAAACGACTGCGCGCCAAGCTCGAGGACGCGCAGGTGCCCGTGCTGGCGGTGGACGGGCGCATCAAGCGCCTCTTCAGCATCCACCGCAAGCTGCTGCGGCAGAAGATCGACCTCGCGCAGGTGTACGACTTCATCGCGATCCGCGTGATCACGGCCTCCGTGAAGGACTGCTACGCGGCGCTCGGCATCATCCACCAGACGTGGTCGCCGGTTCCCGGACGCATCAAGGACTTCGTGGCCATGCCCCGCCCCAACGGCTATCAGGCGCTGCACACCTCGGTCATCAGCGAGCAGGGCGTGCCGTTCGAAGTGCAGATTCGCAGCGAGGAGATGCACCGCCGTGCCGAGGAAGGGATTGCCGCCCACTGGAAATACAAGGAAGGCCGGGTGGGCGACCAGCGCGACGAGCGCTACTTCCAGTGGCTCCGGCAACTGCTCGAGCTGCAGCAGGAAGTGCGCGATCCGCAGGAGTTCATGCAGAACCTGAAGATCGACCTCTATCCCGACGAGGTCTACGTCTTCACGCCGAAGGGCGAGGTGCGCTCGCTCCCCCGGGGCGCCACGCCGGTGGACTTCGCGTACTTTGTCCACACCGACGTCGGCCACCAGTGCGTGGCCGCGCTCATCAACGGCAAGATGGTGCCGCTTCGCACCAAGCTGCAGAACGGCGACATCGTTCAGATCAACACCCAACCCACCCACAAGCCGAGCCGCGACTGGCTGTCGTTTGCCGTCACGTCGCGCGCGCGCAGCAAGATCAAGCACGTCCTGCAGGCCGAGGAGCGCTCCCGGAGCATCGAGTTCGGCAAGCGCCTCTTCGAGAAGGAGGCGCGGCGCTTCGATCTGAACCCGAAAACGCTGCTGGAAAGCCCCGAGCTGCTGGCGTTTGCCGTCGAGTACGGCGCGCAGAAGCCGGAGGATCTGCTGGCCTACGTCGGCTACGGCAAGCTGGCGCCGCGTTCGATGGTCCAGAAGGCCGTCCCCGGCGGCCTCCTCCGGGAACGGGCCCCCGACTCGGCCATGGTGTCGGCGGTCAAGCGCGTCCTGCGAACGGGCGCGGTTTCGGACAAGATCAAGGTCAAGGGCGCCGACGACATCATGGTGTTCCTGGCGCGGTGCTGCAATCCGATTCGTGGGGAGCGCATCGTCGGGTACATCACGCGGGGCAAGGGGGTGTCGGTCCACGCCTCCACGTGTCGGAATGTCGTCAACCTGATGTTCGCGCCCGAGCGGCGCATCGACGTGGAGTGGGACGGCCAGGCCGATCAGGCGCCCTACGTGGTGAAGCTGACCATGCGCGTCGAGGACCGCAAGGGCATGCTGGCCGAAATCAGCTCGAAGGTGTCCAACATCAACACGAACATCACCAACATGGAGGCCCATGCCGGTTCCGACCGTCAGGCGCGCATCGAGATGACTGTCGAGATTCGCGACGTGAAGCACCTGGACAAGGTGATCAAGTCGATCAAGGGCGTGGACGGCGTCCTGGGCGTGGAGCGGACGACGCGCCAGGGCCTGGTGGCCGGCCGCTAGATCGCACTGGAGACCGGAGACCGTAGACGACTGGAGACCGGCGACTGGAGACCGAAGACTACGGAATCACCGCGATCGCGTCGATTTCGATCTTCACGTCGCGCGGCAGGCGCGCGACCTGCACCGTGGCCCGTGCCGGCGCCGGGTCCACCACGTAACGGGCGTACACCACGTTCATCGACGCGAAGTCGTCCATGTCGGCCAGGAACACGGTGGTGCGCGCCACGTGCTCGAATCCGAGCCCGGCCGCCTTCAGGAGTGCGGCCACGTTGCGCATGGCCTGATCGGCCTGCGCCAGGATGTCCCCGTCGACGACCGACCCGGTCTTCGGATCCACTGGAATCTGCCCGGAAATGAAGAGCAGATTGCCGGCCCGAATGGCGGGTGTGTAGACGCCCTGAGCTTTCGGCGCGTCGTCCGAGGTGACGGCCGTCCGCAGTTCAGGCAACCTTGGTCACCTTGCCGCTGCGCAGGCACCGCGTGCACACGCGGATGCGGCGGTTCCCCCCGTTGACGAGGGCTCGCACACTCTGGAGATTGGGTTCAAACCGCCGTGGGCCGACGTTGTGGGCGTGGGACACCGTGCGGCCCACCACAGGACCCTTGTCGCAGATTTCGCACCGCTTGGCCATGAAATTCCTTCTCTTCCGCTCTCTTGACGCTCTGCCCCCGGCCGTTTGTCACAGGGGCCGCGCAAACCCCGAATTATAGCAGGCTTCGACGGCCAAGGCCCAAGGCAGAAGGTTCAATGCCCAATGCCCAATGCCCAATGCCCGGAGACTGGCGACTGGAGACTGGAGACCGGCGACCGGAGACCGAGGGCCCGTCAGGGCATGATGATCGGTGATGCCGGCTTGGCCTCGGCTTCGGCCTTGGCTCGATTGACCTGCAGGAGTCGGAACATGAGGTCCATGTAGCCGGTGTCGCCCGTGCCCAGCTGCTGGCCCAACGTCTGGGCACCCCGCTCGATGGCCCGCAGGGCGATGGCGGCCTCGCGGTCGTACACGGTGGCACCCTGCTCCCGCACCTGGCCCACCAGGGCCGCAAACGCCTCGGCCATCTTCCGGGCCGTCGGTGACTGCGGACGCTGCTCGTAGATCACGCCCCGCGCCGCCGTTTCGAGCGTCGCGGCCGCCGCGCCACTGGCCTCGGCGACGTCCGCGTCGGTGATGCGGGCCAGCCCCTCCGGACGGGCCTGGGCGATCACGTTTTGGAACAGAAAGAACAGCTGGTATTGGCGCTCGGTCAGCTCGTTGACCGTGGGCATCAGCGCCGCGACGTCGGCCTCCTGCTGCCGCCGCGCCGTGGCAGGAGGATGCGCCCGGGCCGACGCCAGGTGGACGCAGTCCGGCGGGCAGTCGATCACCACCAGCCGTTTCGTGGCGCAGCAGACGGTGCAGATGTTCTGGTGTAGCGCCGGACAGTTGCGCTTGGCCTTTCGCAGACCGCACTGGGGGCAGGACATGGGCCCAGAAGGGTGCCACACATCCCAGTGCGGCGGAAAGGGCCAGACGTCAACTGTCGATATTCAGTCATAGTGTCTGAATATCGACATAATTGAGTCAGCATTTCCCAAATCCTCCGAGCTGTCCTATCGCCAGGATTCAGCCGGGCCGACACGTAAGTCTGCTGTGGTGCTGTGGCAAATGTGCACCAGTTTGAGGACAGTGGGGATTGGGAAACTGCTTGCAACCCCTTGGCGTCTAAACCACCAGCAACTTGGATCGCGGGCACCGGTCGTTCTCTTTGAGAGCTGTTATGTCCAGGAACACGAGTAGTTTGCAGGTAGTAGCCGGCGCCGGATCGTCAGACAAGGCGTCCACGGGCAACCTCCTAGGGTTTCGATAACGCCAAGAACGGCATTCAAGTTGCAGGTGTCACTGCGCAAGGGGCGCCGTGGCATCACAGAGGGTGCAGGGGTCCGGAGAAGGAGCGGTAGGGAAATGGCGACAGCAGCGGCAAGAAGTGGTGGTTCGACAAAAGCGACCCGCTATAGCGAGCTCAAGAAGATGCTCGACAACCGTCGCCGAGAGCTGATGGCCGAAGTCCAGGGTCGCATGCGCGACGTGCGCAACGACAGCAGCAAGGAGCGCGACGTTCTGGACCAGGGCGAGAGCTCGGAAGTGGACATCCAAGAGGACATCGAGCTGGCGCTCATTCAGATGAAGTCGGAGACGCTCAACAAGATTGACGCGGCGCTCCGCCGTCTGTCCGAAGGCAGCTACGGTGATTGCTTCGAGTGCGGCGACGAAATCTCGGAGGCTCGTCTGCGAGCCCTTCCGTTCGCCGTGCGCTGCAAGGAATGCGAAGAGGCGCGCGAAAGCGCCGAGCTGCGTGAGCGTATGGCTCAGCGGCGCGGTGGCAGCTCCGCCTACCTCTTCGACAGCACCAACTAGCCAAGGCTAGTTGGTCGCTCTTTTCACGGCGCGCGTCGCGCGCCTCGTGTCGGGCCACATAACGGTCTTACAGACGTTCGTTCGAGGTGGGCCGGCGACCTGGTCGCCGGCCCGACCCGACAAGCCCAATCCCAAGAAGCACTATCCTACGTTCTCCAGCTTGGCCTCAGCCAAGCGCCCCGTACGTATAGGGAGAGCGCGCCGATGAGCAAGAAGCGAGTGGAACGCGCACGCGTGTCGCTGCCGAGCGACGAGGTCGTTGTTGTACCCAACGAGCTCCCGATCCTGCCGCTCCGAGACACGGTGCTCTTTCCGAACTCGTTCATGCCGCTCGCGGTGGCGCGGGAGAGCTCGGTCCAGCTGATCGACGACGCGATTGCTGGCAGCAAGATCATCGGCGTCGTGACGCAGCGCGACGCCTCGGTAGAGGAGCCGCAGCAGGCGGATCTGCACGAGGTGGGTACGGCCAGCCAGATCCACAAGATGTTCAAGTTGCCGGACGGCAGCCTGCGGCTGATCGTCCAGGGCTTGAGCCGGCTGACCATCGGAGAGGTCACCTCGTCCAAGCCGTATTTACGCGCGCGTGTCCAGACCGCGCCCGAGGCCCTCCGGCCCCAGGACCACGTTGAGATAGACGCCTTGATGCGCAACATCAAGGCGAACTTCCAGAAGGTCGTGTCGCTGTCGCCGCTCCTGTCGGAAGACATGCAGACTCTTGCGGTCACCATCACCGAGCCGGGCCGGCTGGCCGATTTCATCGCGTCGAGCTTGACCACGCTGGAGACGCCCGTGCGGCAGCAGGTGCTCGCGGCGCTGGACGTGCGGGCCCGGATGGATCAACTGAACCGGATCCTGATCAAGGAGCTCGAGGTGCTCGAGCTCGGGTCGAAGATCCAGTCGCAGGTCCAGTCCGAGGTGGGCAAGAACCAGCGCGAGTACTTCCTGCGCGAGCAGATGAAGGCCATCCAGAAGGAGCTTGGCGAGGGCGACGATCAGACCAAGGAGATCGAGGAGCTGCGGCAGAAGATCGACGCGGCGGGATTGCCCGAGGCGGTGCTGAAGGAAGCCAATCGCGAGCTGGATCGCCTGTCGAAGATGCCCGCGGCGGCGGCGGAGTACACCGTGTCGCGCACCTACCTCGACTGGATCGTGATGCTGCCGTGGCAGAAGCGTTCAGAAGAGACGATCGACTTGGTGCGCACCAAGGCCATCCTGGACGCCGACCATGCGGGGCTCGAGAAGGCCAAGGACCGCATCCTCGAGTACCTGGCCGTGCGCAAGCTGAACCCCAGCGTCAAGGGACCGATCCTGTGCTTCGCGGGGCCGCCCGGCGTGGGCAAGACCTCCCTGGCCCGCTCGATTGCCACGTCGCTCGGGCGCAAGTTCGTGCGGGTATCGCTTGGTGGCATGCGCGACGAAGCCGAGATCCGCGGCCACCGGCGCACCTACATCGGCGCGCTGCCGGGCCAGGTTATCCAGGGCCTGCGCCGCGCCGAGACGAAGAACCCCATCTTCATCCTGGACGAGATCGACAAGCTGGGCTCGGACTTCAGGGGCGACCCGGCGTCGGCGCTGCTGGAGGTGCTGGACCCGGAGCAGAACTCCACGTTCCGCGACCACTACCTGGACGTGCCCTTCGACCTGTCGGAGGTGCTCTTCATCACCACGGCCAACGTGCTGGATCCCATTCCGCCCGCCCTGCGGGATCGCATGGAGGTGCTGGAGATCCCCGGCTACACCGAGCAGGAGAAGCTGGCCATCGCGAAGCAGCACCTGGTCCAGAAGCAGATCAAGAACCACGGCCTCACCTCCAGGCAGCTGCGCCTGACCGACGATTCGCTTCGCGCCGTGATCCGCGGCTACACGCGCGAGGCGGGCGTGCGCAACCTGGAGCGACAGATTGGCGCCCTGTGCCGGAAGGCGGCGCGCCGCCGCGCCGAAGGGAACGAGAGCCCGCTGGTCATCAAGCCGGACGTCGTGGTGGAGATGCTGGGTGCGCCATTCTTTCTCGACGAGGAGATGTCGGACCGCACGCGCGAGCCGGGCGTGGCCATTGGCCTCGCGTGGACCGCAGCTGGCGGTGACGTGCTGTTCATCGAGGCCTCGAGGATGGCGGGCGCGGGCTCGCTGACGCTGACGGGACAGCTGGGCGAGGTGATGAAGGAGTCGGCCCGCGCGGCGCTGTCGTGGTTCCGCGCCCACGCGGCGGCCTACGGCGCGGATCCCGAGTTCTTCAAGAACGCCGAAATCCACTTGCACGTGCCCGCGGGCGCCATTCCGAAGGACGGTCCCTCGGCCGGCGTCACCATGGCGACCGCCCTGGCGTCTGAATTGACCAGACGCCCGGTGCGCGGTGACATCGCCATGACCGGAGAGATCACGCTGTCGGGCCGCGTGCTGCCGGTTGGCGGCATCAAGGAGAAGGTGCTGGCGGCCCGGCGCGTGGGCATTCACGAGGTGATCCTGCCGCGGCAGAACGAGAAGAACGTCAACGAGGATCTGACCGAGGAGTTGAAGAAGGGTTTGACGGTGCACTACGTCCAGAGCGTGGACGAGGTACTGCTCCTGGCGCTGGCTCCCAGCCCGTCCGCAACCGCCAGCCGCAAGACCGCTCGGCGCGCGCAGCCGTCGATGCAGTAGCACGAGCGAAGCCTCTGCCTCGAGCCGTCGAGGGCTTCGCTAACGCACCGGCACCTCGCCTGTCGGCGAGGCGCCGGTTCTCGAGCGGTTCTAGCCGCGCACGTACTTGTTGAACCAGGCCATGGTCATCGCCCACGCCTCGTCCGCGGCGGCCTTGTTGTAGCGCGCCGGCGTGGCGTCGTTGTTGAAGCCGTGCACCGCGCCTGGCCAGATATGGCCCTCGTAGGTGACCTTGTTGGCCTTGAGGGCCGCCTCGTATTCCGGCCACGCCATCACCAGCCGCGCGTCCTCGGAGCCGTGGTGGACGAGCACCGCGGCCTTGATCTTCGGCACCTCGGCCGCCGGTGGTGCACCGCCGTAGTAAGGCACCGCCGCCGCCAGATCGGCGCCCATCCGCACCGCGAGGGCATTGACGATGCCGCCGCCGAAGCAGAAGCCCGTTGCGCCCAGCCTCCCGGTGCTGTCGGGCCGGTTCTTCAACCACACCGCCGCGGCGTGCAGGTCCTCGCCCATCTTGGGGCGATCCACCTTGCCGAACAGCTGCCCGGCGCGATCGTCGTCGCCCGGATACCCACCGACCGAGGTCAGGCCGTCGGGCGCGAACGCCATGAAGTTGGCCACGGCGAAGCGGCGCGCCAGGTCCTCGATATGCGGGTTCAGCCCACGGTTCTCGTGGATCACCAGGATCGAGGGCAGCTTGGTGGCGGCCGACGCACTGGCGGGCCGCGCCAGCAGGCCCTTGATGCTGCCGTTGCCGTTGGGCGACGGGATCGTTTCGTAGCTGGTCTTGATGCGCGGGTCGGTCGGGGCCACGACCTGTCCGGCGGCGTAGTTGGGCATCAGCGCCGCGACCAGCGTCGGAAGCGCCAGGCCCGCCGCGGTGTACTTGTTCAAACGGTCCAGGAACTCCCGGCGGGGGATCTCGCCGTGGATATAGAGGTCATACAGCTTGATGGCCTCACGCGGAATCTGCTGCCCTTCCATCGCGTCCACTCCTTGTTCGTTGAGGTCGTTGGTCCCACCGGGAACCTGCGGCGAAGGATATCACCAGCAAGGCTGCGGCCCGCCAGCCCTGGTAGTATGGGCAAATCATTCAACCTTCGAGGGGAAACACATGAAACGCAATGCGTCAGCGGTGTGGAACGGCGGGCTCAAGGACGGCAAGGGCACCATCTCGACGGACAGCGGCGTCCTGGCCGATACGCAGTATTCCTTCGGCACGCGCTTCGAGGATGGCAAGGGCACCAACCCCGAGGAGCTGATCGCGGCGGCCCATGCCGGCTGCTTCTCGATGGCCTTGTCCGGACAACTGGGCGCGGCGGGCATGACCGCCGCGCGCATTGGCACCACGGCCAGCGTCACGCTGGAGAAGCTCGACACGGGCTTCGCGATCACGGCCATTCACCTGACCGTCAAAGCGAAGATACCCGGGGCGGATCCGGCGGCATTCCAGACGGCAGCCAACAACGCCAAGGCCGGGTGCCCCGTATCGAAGGTGCTGAACGCGACCATCACGATGGACGCGACGCTCGAGGGGTAGAGCGGGCTATCGCCCGCCGGCGACGTCGAGGCGTGTGCCGGTGACGTAGGAGGCCTCGTCCGACAACAGCCACACGATGGCCTCCGCCACCTCCTCCGGCCGGCCGCCACGCTTCATGGGGACGTCCGCCTTCACGCGGTCCACGCGGTCGGGCTCGCCGCCCAGGGCGTGGAATTCCGTGTAGATGTGGCCGGCGCGGACCACGTTCACCCGGATGCCTTCGGTGGCCACTTCACGGGCCAGGCCGGTCGTCAGCGTGTCGATGGCGCCCTTGGTGGCGGCGTAATCCACGTACTCGTTGGGCGAGCCGTAGACCGACGCCAGCGAGGAGACGTTC
>Ga0307505_10000718_pt1 | contig 33319 bp, 33 predicted proteins | sample 23_S_MG_FD_202183 | JGI IMG/M metagenome (GOLD analysis project Ga0307505, IMG submission 202183) | Soil microbial communities from Populus trichocarpa stands in riparian zone in the Pacific Northwest, United States - 23_S | ecosystem: Environmental > Terrestrial > Soil > Riparian zone > Trees... | reverse complement strand
CTTCGACAGGCTCTGGGACCGGGGGTGGGGGGCGACCCTTCGACAGGCTCAGGGACCGGGTCACCACTGCGGGTGGATGGCCTCCCGCAGGTGCCGGTCGTACACGGCGCGCACCGCGGCGTCGAATGCGGAGGCGTCGAATCCGCCGTCGAGGAGAGTGGCGGCATCCGCGTTCGCCTCTGCCTGCCCCGTCGACCGCGCACCCGGGATGACGCTGGTGACCCCGGGCTGCGACGCGATCCACGCGAGCGTCGCCGCCGGCAGCGACACGCCATCCAGCAGCGCCGACGACAGCTCGGCGACGGCCGCGAGTCCCGTCTCGAAGTCGACGCCCGAGAACGTCTCGCCGCGGTCGAACGCCTCGCCGTGGCGGTTGTACGTGCGGTGGTCGTCAGCGGCGAACGTCGTCGCCGCGGAGTACTTGCCCGACAGCAGCCCCGACGCGAGCGGCACACGCGCGAAGATCGCGACACCCGCCTGCTGCGCCGCCGGCAGCACCTCGTCGAGCGGCTTCAGCCGGAACGGGTTGAAGATGATCTGCACGTTCGTCACGTTCGGACGCGCGATCGCGGCGAGCGCCTGTGCGCACGTCTCGACCGACACGCCGTACGCGGCGATGGCGCCGTCGGCCACGAGCGCGTCGAGGGCATCGTACGTCGCGGCGTCGTCGATCACGGCCGTCGGCGGGCAGTGCAGCTGCACCAGGTCGAGGGTGTCGACGCCCAGGTTGCGGCGCGAGCGATCCGTCCACGCGCGGAAGTTCTCGGGCGTGTAGTTGTCGGGCTCCTGCGCCACGCGCCGGCCCATCTTCGTCGCGACGGTGACGCCGTGCCCGGGCCGGCCGGCGAGGAACCGGCCGATGAGCGACTCGCTGCGCCCGTCGCCGTACACATCTGCGGTGTCGAAGAGCGTCACGCCATGGTCGACGGATGCCGCAAGCACCGCCGTCGCGTCGTCTTCGGAGACGTCGCCCCAGTCGGCGCCGAGCTGCCAGGTGCCGAGTCCGATCGCTGAGACGTCACGGCCGGTGCGGCCGAGCGGTCGCTGCTGCATGGGGTTCTCCTCGGAGTGAGTCTCGGGTGGGGGGTGAGTCGCGTCAAGCTTGCCACGCGCGGCGCGCCCCACGGCCGGGCCGTCGACACGGACGTGCGCGCCGGAACCGGCTCAGGACCGCTCGCGGGCCACCAGTTCGCGCGCGGCGGGGGCGACCTCGGCCGCGAGGCGCTCGATCACGGCCGGTTCGTCGCCGCCGACGAGGAAGGTGCTGATGCCGTGGGTGAGCGCCATCTCGGCGATCTGATCCACCCACGCCTCGGCAGGCCCGTTCAGCGGACCGCCGGTCGCGGGCCCCATGCTCACGCCCATGAAGTTCACGAGGCGCTGCACCGCGGCGGGCTCGCGACCCGCCTTCACCGCCGCCTCGTCGATCCGGGCGTTCAGCTCGGGCATTCCGGCGAGGCCGCGAGGCACGTACTCGATCGTCGGCAGCCAGCCGTCGCCCACCTGACCGGTGAGCGCGAGCATGCGCGGCTTGTACGCGCCGATCCAGATCGGGATGTCGTGCGCCGGCCGCGGCCCGCGCTTCGCGCCGGTCACCGAGTAGTACTCGCCGTCGAGACGCACGCCGCCGCGCTCGTCCACATCCCAGATCGCGCGGATGATCTCGATCGCCTCGCGCAGCGCGTCGACACCCTGACCCGGGGTGAGGCCCCGGCCGCCCATCGCGGCGATGGCGTCCCAGAACGCGCCCGCGCCGAGCCCGAGCTCGAAGCGGCCGCCGCTGAGGATGTCGACGGATGCCGCGGCCCGCGCCAGCACGGCAGGCGGGCGCAGCGGCAGGCTGGCGACATTCGCGCTCACCTTCACGCGCTCGGTGCGCGCCGCGACGAATGCGAGCAGCGTCGAGGTGTCGAGGAACGCGGGCTGATACGGGTGGTCCTGGAACGTCACGAGGTCCAGGCCCACACGATCGGCGTGGGCGGCGAGCTCGATCACCTGCTCGGCGTGCTGCGCCGAGGGCGTCGCGAACGTGCCGAAGCGAAGCTCGTGTCCGTAGTCGGTCATGCGATGGCCTTTCTCGAGAGGCTTCTGACGAAGGAAGCTCCCGCCGGCGGCCGGGTGAGGGCGTCGTCGTCGGGGTCGATGTTGAAGTTGTCGCGGAACACGTTGCTCGGATCGTAGCGGCGCTTGAGTGCCTGCAGGCGTTCGAGCACGGGCGCGGGGAACGCCTCGAGCAGCTTCTCGCGCGTGCGATCGGTCTCGAAGCTCAGGTACAGGCCGTCGAAGTGGCGCTGCAGCGGATCCCACGCGCTCCTGAGCCGCGCGTTGTTGCCGCTCATGGCGGTGAGCTGGAACGCGGCGCCGCGGTGCGTGTACGCCATCTCGGCCGGGTCGGTGTCGTCGATCGCTCCGCCCATCGCCCGCAGCTCGAAGAAGTAGACGTCGCCGGTGCGGAGCATCTCGGCGGCGTCGTGCGCGAACTCCGGCGTCAGCTCGGGCAGGAAGGCCGAGCGCGAGTTCGGCTCGCCGAACCCCTGCTGCCCCTCGGGGCCGATGTCGGCGGCCATGCCCATGACTCCGGCGTAGGAGGTCATGACGACCTGCTGCTGCGTGAGCATGCCGAGCTCGAGGAAGGGGGTGAGCCGCTCGATGACCGCGTCGGAGTCGGGGTTGTCGACGAGGGCGTACAGCTGCACGTTCGAGATGCCCTCGCGGGGTTGGCCCGTGACGAGGAACACCGTCGTGTCGCGCGGGGCGCTGCCGGCGAGCTCGCCGTATCGGCGCAGCGACTCCTCGAGGTCAGCCGTCACGAACCCGAGCTGCGCCCAGCCGACGTCGCCGACCTCGTCCACCTCGAACTCGAACGCCGTCGCGATGCCGAAGTTGGCGCCCGCGCCGCGCACCGCCCAGAAGAGGTCGGCGTTCTCCGTCGCCGTCGCCCGCACGAGCGTGCCGTCGGCGAGGACGAGCTCGACCGCCCGCAGGTGGTCGATCGTCAGCCCGTGCGTGCGCGAGAGCAGGCCGATTCCGCCCGCGGTGGCCAGACCGCCGACGCCGACTCCCCCGTAGTCGCCGGAGCCGAGCGCCCATCCGTGGGGCGTGAGGGCCTCGGCGACGCGCTTCCACGTCGCGCCGGGCCCGATGCGGACGAGCCGCCGCCGTGTATCGAGCACCTCGATGGTGTTCATCGCGCTCACATCGATCACCAGTCCGCCGCGGTTCGTGGAGCGTCCGCTGATGCCGTGGCCGGCGCTGCGGATGCCCAGCGCCACGTCGGGGTGACGCCGCGCGAACGCGATCGCGTCGGCGACTTCGGCGGGTGTGGCGGCGCGCAGCACGAGCCCCGGCTCGCCGCCCCGCAGGTACGTCGACGCGACGCTGCGGTAGTCGGGGTCGCCGGGCTCGACCGCCCGGTCGGCGAGCGATGCGGGCACACCGTCGTAGTCGATGCCGGCGACTCGCCGGGAGCGCGCGGCGGCGGAGCGGCGCCGGGCGGTGGAGTCGGAGCGCGGCGTGAGGAACGCGGCGGTGCGCTCCACGTCGGCCGCGGTGGCGACCGGGACGACCACGGGCCTCCCCGCGGACTCACCGAGGGCGCGCAGGGCGTCGGCGTCCGCGTCGGGAGCCGCGACGACCCAGTCGGAGGGGTCGATCAGGATGCGGCCGCGGGCGAGCCCGTCGAGCGTGTCGCCCGCCCGTGCCACGACAGCCGGGTACGGCGCCGTGACGTCGCGCGGGTCGGGGGCGTCGGGCCGCGTGAGAGGGATGCCGATGCCGATGCGCGTCGTCGCCCCGGCGATCCACGTCGCGAGCGTCCACGCGTCGAGAGCCGCGGGCTCGCCGGCGCTGTCTGAGCCGGGGGTGTCTGAGCCGGCACTGTCTGAGCCGGCGCTGTCTGAGCCGGCACTGTCTGAGCCGGCTGTGTCTGAGCCGGCGTCGTCTGAGCCGGCATCCTCGGTCGCGATCACGACGAGATCGAGGCCCTGCTCCTCCGCCTGTCGCGCGAGCGCGGTGGCGCGGTCGGGAGCGGCGGCCGCCGCAGTCGCGTCGATGACGATGCCCAGTTCGATGTCCATCCGATCCCTTCTTCGCCGCGCGCACGTGGCGCAGCGTCGCCGCACACGCCGTGCGACGTCACTCATAACGCTCTGTCACAGACAATATTCCTCACAGATGAGTTAATCCACCACGGATTGGGAGTACGATGGGGGCATGTCTGAGCAGCAGCCACAGCATCCGCAGCATCCGCCCATCGGTGAAGACATCGGGTGGGCGCTCGGCGTGCTGCTGCGCGCATATCGCGACCGCGTGACGCCGATCCTCGGCGACTTCCCCCAGGGCCAGCGCGGATACGAGACCCTCTCCGAGGTCGTACTGAACGGACGGCAGCCGAGCCAGCTCGCCCTCGCCAACCGCCTCGGCATCGACCGCACCGTCATGACCTACCTCGTCGACGACCTCGAAGACGCCGGACTCGTCGCGCGGCGCCCCAACCCCGACGACCGCCGCCAGCGCCGCATCGTCGCGACGCCACAGGGCGAAGAGACGCTCGCCGTGCTGTGCGAAAGGGTGACGGATGCCGAGCATGACGCTCTCGCCGCGCTCACGCCGCACGAGCGTGAGGAGTTCCGCCGGCTGCTCATCAAGGCCGCGTCGGGCGGCGACCCCGGCCTCGACCCGTGCGAGGTCGCGGACGAGGTGGAGGCAGGGCTGCCTGGGCGCTGAGCGGGCGTGTCTCGATACGGGCGCACCGAAGCGCGGCGCTTGCTCGCAGGCTCGGCGCGTTTCGTCTCGCTTCGCACGCTCAAGGACCGGTGAGATGCATGCACGGGCATAAGTCGGCGCCTCCCGTTGTTGTCGGGCAGATGTCCGGCATCCAACATCCGGGAGGACTCCCATGACCGACATCGAGTTCGGACTCGACACTTTCGGCGACGTACCCGAGGACGCCGACGGCGGCCTGCTGTCGTATGGCGCGGCGATCCGCCAGGTCGTCGACGAGGCGGTGCTGGCCGACGAGCTCGGCGTCGACGTGTTCCTGGTCGGCGAGCACCACCGGCCCGAGTACGCCATCTCGGCGCCCGAGACGGTGCTCGCCGGCATCGCGACGAAGACCTCGCGCATCCGGCTGGGGTCGGGTGTCACGGTGCTGAGCTCCGACGACCCGGTGCGCGTGTTCCAGCGCTTCGCGACGGTCGACGCGCTGTCGAACGGACGCGCCGAGGTCATCCTCGGGCGGGGGTCGTTCACCGAGTCGTTCCCCCTCTTCGGCTACGACCTCGCCGACTACGAGGTGCTCTTCGAGGAGAAGATCGAGCTGTTCTCGCAGCTTCTCACCGAGAAGCCCGTCACGTGGCAGGGCACCACGCGCGCGGCACTGCACGAGGCCGACGTGTTCCCCAAGACAGAATCGGGGCACCTCCGCACATGGGTCGGGGTCGGCGGCTCGCCGCAGTCGGTCGTCCGCACGGCCCAGTACGGCTTCCCGCTCATGCTCGCGATCATCGGCGGCTCGCCCGCGCGCTTCGCGCCCTACGTCGACCTGTACCGGCGCGCCGCCGCCCAGTTCGGCACGACAGCGCATCCGGTGGGCATGCACTCCCCCGGGTTCGTCGCCGACACCGACGAGGAGGCGCGCGAGACCGTGTGGCCGCGCTATCAGGTGATGCACGACCGCATCGGCGCGCTGCGTGGCTGGCCGCCCACCACGCGGGCGCAGTTCGAGAGCGAGGTCAGGCAGGGCTCGATGTACATCGGATCGCCCGACACCGTCGCGCGCCGGATCGCCGGCGCCATCGACACGCTCGGCGTCGGTCGCTTCGACATGATCTACACGGCCGGGTCGGTGCCCGCTGCCGCGCGGCTGCGCTCCGTCGAGCTGTACGGCTCGAAGGTCCTGCCGATGGTCAAGGAGCTGCTCGCCGAGCGAGCGACGCAGCGGGAGGCGCTCTCCGACGAGCCGGCCGTCGTGGGCGGTCCGGCGTGAGCCTCACCGCCGTCCCGGACGCGGCCGGCGCGATCGGCGCGGCTACCATGAAGCGCGTGAGCGCCGAAGGCACGACTCGGATCCGCACGCTCGGCATTTTCGGCGCCGGCAAGGTAGGAACCGTGCTGGCGCGCCTGGCCGCCGCCGCGGGCTACCGCGTGCTCCTGGCAGGGTCGGGCGACCCGGCGAAGATCGCGCTCACGGTGGAGGTGCTCGCCCCCGGATCGAGGGCGAACGCGGCATCCGTCGTCGCCCGCGAAGCGGATGCCGTGATTCTCGCGATCCCGCTCGGCAAGCACGTCACGCTCCCCGTCGACGAGCTGCGCGGCACGCTCGTGATCGATGCCATGAACTACTGGTGGGAGGTCGACGGGCTGCGCGACGACCTCAACGACCCCCGCACGTCGACGAGCGAGACGGTGCAGCGGTTCCTGCCCGAGTCGCGCGTCGTCAAGGCGTTCAACCACATGGGCTACCACGACATCGAGGATGAGGCCCGGCCTGCGGGCGTCGCCGGACGCAAGGCGATCGCGATCGCCGGAGACGACCCGGCCGACGTGGCCCTCGTCGCGAGCCTCGTCGACGACCTCGGGTTCGACCCCGTCGTCGCGGGACCGCTCGCGAGCGGCATCATGCTCGAGCCCGGCGCCGAGGCGTTCGGCGCCGACGTCGATGCGACGGAGCTGCGCGCGATGCTCGACCGGTTCCCGAGGTCGCAGCGCGGGCTCGTCGTCGCCCGCGCACGACGCGGTGGGAACGGGGATGCCGCGGCCTGACCACCGCGCCGGTGCCGGCCTCGCGCACAACAGCCGCAGCGTGTGCAGGAACTATCGTCGGAGAGCGCGCGAACCCCATACGACCAGTCTCCCCGATGAGCGAAGGACGGCCGGGGTCCGTCAGCGATCGGCGCGGCGGGTCGGCCGATCACACCGCCGCGTGGACGCCCAGTCGCTGCGCTGTCGAGACGATCGTGGCGAAGCCGCGGGCGCCGAGGATGCTCTCGGTGCGGCGCATCAGGTCCTCGCCTGAGACGGCCGCGTACCCCGCTCCGGCGCTGATCGCGGAGGTGGTCGTGGCGTCCGTCACGAACTCGACCTCGAAGCCGAGGTCGCTGGCCACCCGGGCGGTCGTCTCGCAGCACTGCTCGGTGCGGATGCCGCTGATCACCACACGGCGCACCCCGAGCCGCATCAACTGCTGGTGCAGATTCGTCGTCGTGAACGCGTTGATCGAGGTCTTCGTCACCTGGATCTCCCCGTCGCGCGGCTGGAGCTCGGAGACCACGCGAACGTGACCGAGCGCCGGATCGAACACGCCGCCCGACCCCGGCTCGGCGTGCGTCACCCACACGATCGCATCGCCCGCGGCGCGCGAGCGCTCGACGAGCCGAGCGATGTTCTCGAGCACAGCGGGGTTCGCGGTCGCGGCCCACTCGTCCGGTCGCGCGCGGAAGGACTCCTGCGCATCGATGACGAGCAGGGCGGTGTCGGTGCGTTCAGCCATGCACCTACCCTGGCCGTGCATGCCTCGGGGCGGCAAGGCGCCAGGCTGTCAACGATCGACGTGATCGAGCCATAGGGCCGTCCGCCGCGACTCGATCACCTACCCTCACCGCCAGGAGCGGAAGCGACAGCGGCGACGGAAAGAGCGCACCGGTACTCGTCCGTGTTCGCGTCGTCGCGCATGAACCGCTTCCCGCCGACCCTGTTAGTGACCGATTGGCGTACTCTGGTCACAACGAGAGGAGCTCCTGTGCTTCCGGAACGCATGACCGTCGAGGTGACCGGCGCGACGATCTCGATGCTGGAGTGGTCGCCCGCCGAGCCGGCGGGACCCGTCGTGCTGCTGCTGCACGGCGGCGGCGCGGACAGTGCCGAGCTGTCGTGGGGCGAGGTCGGACCCGCGCTCGCGGACGCGGGCTATCGGGCCATCGCCCCCGACCACCCCGGATTCGGGCGGAGTCCCCGCGCGAGCTGGCCCGTCACGCAGGATCATCTCGTCCGGTACGTCGGCGAGTTGATCGATGCCCTCGGTCTCGACGACTACGTGATCGGCGGACTCTCCCTCGGCGGGAGCCTGACGCTCGGGCACCTCCTCGACCGCCCCGGTCGTGCGCGCGGTGCGCTGCTGCTGGGATGCTACGGCGTCATGCCCCGCCTCTACGACGGGCCGCTCGGCTCGCTGAGCCACTTCTCCGCGTATCTGCTGCTGCGCACGGGACTGCTCGCCGCGATGACGCGCTCGTATGCGCGCAGCCCCGCCGCGATGGAGCGGGGCCTGCGCGCGATCGTCCGTGATCCGGCGGCGCGGACGCCCGAACTGGTGCAGGCCGTCGTGGCCGAAGCCGCCTCGGGCACCGGAATGGCGACGTTCGCCGAGTGGCAGCACGATCAGGTGCTGTGGAACGGGGTGCGCACGGACTACACGCGCCGACTCGGCTCGATCCAGACCCCGACGCTCGTCGTCCACGGCGACCACGACACCGGCGTGCCGCTCGCCCGCGCGCGCGACGCCGCGGCGCTGCTCCCCCACGCGACCCTGCTCACCGTGCCCGACGCCGGCCATTGGGTGCAGCGCGATCGGCCCGACGTCGTCATCCCCGGCATCCGTGACTTTCTCGCGAAGCTCGACTGATGCCCCGGCCCCTCATCGCCGACCGGCGCGACCGCATCCTCGATTCTGCCGAGGCGCTGGTGCTCGACCGCGGCTTCGACGCGATGAGCGTCGCGGCGGTCGCGGCGCGGGCCGGGATCGGCAAGGGCGCCGTCTACCTCGAGTTCGAGAGCAAACGCGACATCCTGGACGCGCTGCTGAGGCGCGCAACGGCGCGCATGCAGGCTCGCGTGAGCGGTGAGCTCGGGGAGAACCCGCCTCTGAGCGACGCCTACCGGGCGGCAGTCAGGGTGCTGCTGGAGGACCGGCTCATGACCGCCGCCTTCCTCGACGACCGCGGCGTACTCGGCTCCCACGTCGACACCGTCACCGACGGTCGCTACCGCGCACGTCACGAGGGCGTCGTCGCGTGGCTGCGCAGCCTCCAAGAGCGCGGGATGCTGCTCGACGACGTCGATCCGGAACACCTGGCCCTCGCGCTGTCGAGCGCGACGATCGGCCTGCTCTCGGCGGCGAAGCTGATCGGTCCGATCACCCCCGCTCAGCTCGAGGGCGCCGTCGAGGCGCTCGGCCGCATGGCGGCATCCGTCGAGCTCGTCCCTTCTCCCCCGACGAATGGAGTGACGTAGACGTGTACGTGAAGACGTTCGGCTTCGCGACCAACTGGACGAATCGTGACCTTTCCCTCATGTTGCGGCTATTGACGAGCTGAGAACGCCCTGACTACCCTGAAGTCGGATGGGAAAACGCTATCCGATTGGAAAGCGCTTTCTACTTGCTTCAACGATGAAGGGCGTGGAATTTCAATGACGAACGAACGCAGATCGCCGACGCGTACGGCGATCGCCGCCACGAGGACCAGGAAAAGGACTCTCACCGGGCTTTTAGTGTCGGCCGTGATGGTGCTGTCATCACTTGTCGCCGTCAGCGGTCCGGCATACGGCGCACTGGAGGCGCCCGGGGTGCCGCAGAACGTCGAGTACAGCCCGATCACGGCGGAATCCGTCACTATCGACTGGAGCGCAGTCGATGGTGCGGAGGGCTACAACATCTACCGCCGGGATGCAGAGGTCAGCACCGCTGAGCTGATCGGCACGGTGGAGAGCGTCGGCTACGTCGACTTCACCGTCGAGGTCGGTACCGACTATTGGTACAGCGTCTCTGCTTTCAACAGCGGGGGTGAGGGGGATGCCAGCAAGGAGGCGTTCATCGTGCTGCCCCTCGATGCCACCGTCGAAGTCAACCGCTTCGAAGTCTTCACCACCGGCAGCCGTTTGCGCCTTGGCGACTTGGATGGCGACGGACGCACCGACATCCTCGTGACGAACACCTCTCATCAGGCGAACTACACCTTGAACGGCAGCGTCATCTACGCGTTGGTCGCCTACAACATCGAAGGCGACATCCTCTGGTCGTTCTCCCTGGATCCGGGATTCAGGCTGCGCAACGACGATGATCCCTGGAACTACGATGCGGGATCCGGCGTGCGCAACAGCTCCTCCGACGAGCCGGTGAACATCACCGACGCCAACGGCGACGGGTACAACGATGTGGTCGCGATCATGCACCCGCAGAAGAACCGCGGATCCAATTACACCGGTGGTGTGTTCCTGATTCTCGACGGACGCACCGGACAGGTGCTCCTCGATGCCAGCGGCAACGAGGCGCGAATCAACATCGCTGATCTGAGCATTCCCGGCATGACCACCACCGGCGGCAGGCCGAATGTCAACCGTCTCGGTGACCAGATCATCTTCGCGAACCTGGACGGACGCACGACCGCAGACGGTGAGAGCCTGCGTCAGCACGTCGTGATCAAGGCCCGCTACGACAGCGTCACCGCGTTGGAGATGTTCGACCAGGACGGCGACTTCAGCATGGACTTCGTGTTCCAGCAGACCGGTCGCTACGCGGGTCAGAACCAGGCCGAAGCAGGCCACACCGTACTGGCGGTCGACCTCGACGGTGACGGCGTCGAGGAACTGGTGAGCAACTACACCGTCTTCAAGTCCCAGGTCGGTGAGGACGGAAGCCTCGGCATGGATGCCTGGTGGTGGATCAAGTCCCAGGTCGAGCAGCGATCCGGACAGCCGGGAGATCCCAAGACCGACCCGACTCCCGTGTTCTACCCGGGGACGAGTCAGAGGATCACCACCACCGATCATGCTGACACCCTTCAGGTCGGCTACCTCTACGACGGGGGTGAAGGCGGGGAACGCGGTGAACTTGCGGTGATCTTCGGCGGCGCGGGGCCTGACGGTGCCAACAGCCAGGCATCCACGTTCGCGTACACCTGGGATGGGGAGTTCGTCTGGGTCAGCCGTACCGCAACGGAGCCCCAGTCGCTGGTTCTCGGACGATACAGAACCGATGCGCCCGGACTCACGACCTACGGCCTCGACAGGCGCCAGCGCACCAACTGGCCGACTGGTCGAGACGGCATGTTCCTCGTGGGAACAAACGGTGAGGCCCTCATGATCGAGCCGGACAACGCCAATGGAAGCTGGTCCTCCATCGTCATCCGGGTCGACAACTGGACCGGCACCTATTCGCCCATGGCGATGGCCTTCAACAGAAACACCGAGGCCATCGCAGCCGGTCAGACCACCAATCCGGAGCGCATCAAGCCTGCTCTCTATGACGGGTACTTCAACAAGCTGTTCGAGATGGAAGACCCGACACCAGAGACCCAGTATCGCTTCATGGCGATGGACATCATGGGTGATGCGAGAACCGAACTGGTCGGCTACACCGACGGATACCGCGCGAACAACCAACCCCTCACGCCGATTGAGCAGTTCGGCGTCGTGAGCATCTTCTACAACGACTCCCACGGAGATGCCGTATACGACGAGGGTGGCGAAGTCACCGAGGAGAGTGCCCTCGCGATCATGCGCTCGGGCATCTCCGGTGACCCGAAGCCGATGACCAACTTCATGTCCAACTATTCTCGCTATCCCACGGACTGGTACTTCGAGAACATCGAGGACATGGCACCGGCATCCCCTCAGGTTCGCCCTGTCAGTGCATCCTCCAATCAGGTCACCTGGAGCCCGGTCCTCACCGCGGATTCCTACTCGCTGTACAGGAATGGCGAGAAGATCGGTGACTTCGATGAAATCGGATACCTCGACACCGATGTGGTTCCGGGAACGACCAACAGCTACACCGTGGTCGCGCACAAGGGCGGCGGGTCCTCCCCGCATTCCTACCCGCGGACGGTGACATCGGAATCGGGCGTTCCGGCGTGGGTCGCCACGAAGGTCTACAACAGCGGCGACCAGGTGTCCTATGAGGGCGCGATCTACGTCGCACAGTGGTGGACGCAGAACGAGAGGCCCGGCAGCACCGCGACCGGCTCGTGGATGCAGCAGGGCGTGCTCGTTCCCGCAGCCGGGACCGACGTGCGGGCGTGGACCTCATCGTGGGTCTACACCGGCGGCGAGACGGTGGCGCACAACGGTCACACCTACAAGGCCAAGTGGTGGACCCGCAACCAGACGCCGGGCATCCCGTACGGCCCGTGGCAGGACCTCGGCACGTACTGACAGCACGGCTGAGCGGGCCGCACTCCGGAAGGGGTGCGGCCCGCTCGAGCCCCTGCATAGGATGGCCGAATGGCTGTCCTCGATCATCTCGGCATCACCGTCGACGATCTGCCCCGCGGGATCACGCAGTTCGATCCGGTGCTGGTCGCCCTCGGATACACCCGCCATGACGCGGACGGCTCGGTCTCGTGGCAGCAGGGCGACGAGCCGGAGCTGATCCTCTTCCCCGCCCGCGAGGAGGGCACCGGACCGCACCGGCACGGTCATGTCGGCTGGCAGCACCTCGCCTTCGCCGTCGACTCGCGGGCCGAGGTCGACCGGCTGCACGCGATCGCGCTCGACGCCGGCTGGACGGCGGTGCGCCCGCCGAAGGAGTACCCGCGGTTCACCGACCGCTACTACGCCGCCTTCGTGGAGGACGACAGCGGCATCCGTATCGAGTTCATGCACAACCCGCCGCGGTAAGGGGGGAACGCGTGGCGCAACCGGCGGGTCAGCCGCTCCGGATCTGCTCACCTTGCGCCTTCTGTTGGTGCTCTGTGTGCGGTTCGGCCGACTACCGCACGCGCAGAGCGAGCACCTCGAACTTGCGGTCTGCGAGGTAGTTCCGGAGATATTCCTTGTGTCCGGTGTGGTTGCCGACGCTGACCGTCGCTACGTACTCCGCCAGCAGGCGCTCAGCATCGCTTCGTCGGCCGCGGGCGATGAGGAGATCAGCAACGTCGAGAGCCGCGGCCGCGGGCGTGATCGGGCCGAAAGCGCGCTGGCCCTGCTCCTCCCACGCGTCAAGCACCTGCTCCGCGGAAGGGAACTGATCCAGCAAGGGGATCACCCTCGCGCTCAGCTCCCGATTCACTTCCTCGACGGACAACCGATCCCGAAGATCCCACCACTGATCGAGTCCGCCGGGCAACAGATCGCCCAGGCCCCATCTCAGTTGACAGTTGTAGTCGTTGATCCACGAGCTTCGTGGTGAGCCCATCCGATCCATCTCCGGCACGAAGACGCCGATGTTGACGCGATAGCGTCCACAGAGATCAGGAACCAGGCCGGGCACCGCATGCTTTCCGCTCGGGTCGTAGGAGCCGAGCTGCACGGAGATGTGGTGAACCAGTCCATCGTCCGCGGCTCGGTTGAAGCTGTTGGCCCGCTTGCGGAATCCAGCAGGTTTCAACACCACGGCCATCGCAGCAGAAATCGACTTGGCGAGTTCGCCATTCTCAGTCATCCACGCTCCGACTCTCAGATGTGCACCGGGACGATCGTAACGGAGCGCGTCGGTGCCCTTCGCTAGCCCCGGGTGACGGCAAGACGGATGAACCCGCGATCCCTTTGGAGGATCCGGTCGATTGGTGACGTCCCGCTGAGTGGTGGTGCTTCTCGTGCGGTATCACCTGATTGGGATATGCCGCGGACTGCTCGCGGCACACAGCCCACTCCGCCCCGATGTCCCCGGGCGTCGTGCACATAGGGGACGACCATCGTGCAGGGCCCCGGGCGGCGTATACGCGCACCCCTCCCACTCAGCCATCGTTGACTGCCGGCGCGCAGCCGACGCGCCGCCGACAACAGGGCACATGCGCACTTGACTACCGGCTTGCGTGCACCTGCGGGGCCTCCTAGAAGCGCCGCTATCATCTGGGCATGAGCGCAGCCACTCCAACCACTGTCTCGCTGACGACTGACGAGGAGAATGTGCTCAAGGTGCTGATGCGTGACGTCCAGTTAGCAGTCTCGGCCTTCTACGCGAAGACCGCGACGTCGGCAGACGTCGAATCGCTGGGTACCGAGGTTCGGAGCTTCCTTTCCGCGACGCAAACACTGAATGAGCGCCTTGGAGGCACCATTTCCGACAAGGCGACGTATCGATCTGCGCTCTCGGGCACGGCGGATGGTGAACTCATCGACGCCGTGAAGTACGTCCGTAATGTCGCCCAGCATGTGCTGCATGTCGTCCGTCCATCCGACGACTCCGGTGCCCTCTTTGGCGGGCTTCATGGTTTACGTCTCTACGTGGACTGGGATGACGTCCCGCCTGCCGCGCACAACGCGCTCCACGCTCGCACGCAGGCGCTTCGTCCCGCCTTCGAGGCAAGACTTCGGGGGCAAGAAGTAGTGAGCACGATGCTGTCGGTGTTGCGCGCGTTCGCCGCGGTCGCACCTCAGCTGGTTCATCGTGATGAGCGAGGCGAGTGGACCGGATTCCCACTCAAGACCCAGCCGTCTGTATCGGGGCGCCTTCACCCCGAGGAACCCGATGACCTCAAACGAGCGTTCTCTTGGCTCGACTCACGACTGCCGAACGGAGACGCTCGTTTGGTCGTAGGTCAAGTTACAGTGGACGGCGAACCTCACCTCATCGGGTACACCCTCGTCGGTCAGCTGTTCCCGACAATCTTCATCGAGTCGAGCCAGCAGGTTGAGGATGACATCGCCCGCGGATTCGAGTACGTCACCGGCGACCTGACGGGTCGCGTGGAGTTGCGCCATGACCCCAACAGCCGTGATCCCGGGCACTCTGTCCTTCGTGCAGTCAATGAGATTGGCGAGTGGGCCTCCCCCCTTGACCGTACGCAGTGGGTCGATGATTGGGGTGTCGATCCGGCCGACGAGGAGTGGGCGCGCGCGATGAGGTTCGCGAAGCCGGGATACCTTCTCGAGCCCCAGAGATACGAGATCCGTCGCGCTCAGCGTCTTCTTGCTTAGCGCATCCCCCGGCTGGCCCGTCACTCGCTGACCCGGCGCGTCCGCAGCCGACCGGCTTGCGGGCGAGAGAGCTAGGACGCGACCGGCTTCAACTTTCGCACTGATCCCATCAAGGGTTCTCAGTGGTTGCGTCGTAGGACGAGTCTCAGCCGCTGCCAAAGCGAAGCCGATCGTCGACTGTTGCTCGTTTCCGCGAGCGCGGCAAGCCGCTCCTCCTCGAGCCTCCGGGCAGCTTCTTTGTCGTGCTCGTCACGATCCACCGAGACACTCCCGATCAGAATGAAGAACACGCCGAAGAGCCCGACACCGAAGCAAATCCACACGACGGCCGCGAAGACAATTGCCAACTCGCCGACCTGCACACCGATGATGCTCACGACCAGCCCCAGCAGTGCGGCACCCATTGTGATCTCGACCAGATAATCGAAGACCTTCTGTCCACGAACGATGGATCGGATCACCCGACGGTGCTCGATGGCGATCGTCACCATGAGAAGAGGGAACACCGCCGACAACGCCATACACGTTTCTTGACGCACTCGCCCTCTCCCAACATCTGTTCACCGCGCCCGCGCTCGGAGACCAACGCAACTGCTCAGACCAGTTCTCGGCCTTCAGCTCAATCTGAGTCTGGCTTGGTGGCACAACGCACTTGCCTCAGGCGCGCTGGTCTACTCAGATACAGACCGAGCTGTGGATGCGTGGAAGCAAGCTCTCACCCAGTCGCAAGAGCTCTGCGCGCAGAAGGACCGATCAGCGCGCGGCCAGCGACCATAGTCCGCGCCGAGCCTATTGTCGTGAGCTGTGGCAGAGAGTGTCACTGCGGGTTAGCGCGAACCGACATATAGGCTCCCGCGCAGGGGGCAAGGTGAACAACAACACGAACTTTTTCGCCGACGGCAAGGGGCCAGCGGCGGTACTGAAACATGGCGTACTGAAGCGCTACCTCAGCAAGTTCGCTGGGGCGACCTCCCACACCTCTCCAGGCAATCGAGTGGGGTTCCTTGATGGCTACGCGGGCGAGGGCGAGTACGTCAACCCGACGACTGGCGCAGTCAGCGAGGGATCGCCACGCATCGCACTGAAGATCGCGGCCGATCTCCGAGACCTCGGGCGCGAAATGCACACCGTCTTCGTGGAAAAGGACAAGAAGGCATTTGCGTCGCTCGACAGAGTGGTCCGGAGCGCCGGAGACCCGCACGCGGTCGCGCTGGAAGGCGACATTGCCGCGCACCTCGACGACGCGCTCGCCCGGTTCAACAACATGCCCGCTCTGGTCTTTCTCGACCCCTTCGGCAGCGCGCTGGATCACTCCGCCACGGTCAACGCGATCCTGGGACGAGCCGGGACCCAGCCCACGGAGCTACTCCTCAACTTCAGCCTCCAGGCCCTTCGACGTATGGGTGCGCGCCTGTACGAGAAGGAGGGTGCCAGCGGGCGCGAGGCGACTCTCCGGCGCGTCGATCAGTGGCTCGGAGGTGAGTGGTGGCGGGAGCACTTTCACGCGCGCGAGATCATGGCTCTAGCCCGCGACGACCGCCCGCACGCCGCTGCCATCAGCGTGGCCAAGTTGCACGCCGATCGCATCCAGAAGGCGACCAACTGCGGCCGGTTCAGCGTTCCCATCCATCGACGCCCAAGCGACAAGCCGATCTTCGTGCTGATGCTGTTCTATCCGCGCCAGATCGCAGCGTTTCCCTTTAACGAGGCGGTGAGCATGGCTCTAGAGGACTGGCGAAAGTTTCTGCACGAGGTGGACCTCAATCAGGCCGAGCTGGAGGACGACAGCACGGAGGCCCTCTACCCTGCCGTGGACATGTCGGAGATAGAGTTCAAAGCTGACGAGGCAGCGATCAAACAGGATGCGATCGACTCGATCAAGGAGTCCATTCGGGCGGCGATGGTGACACGGCCTCGCCTGACGGTCCGCAACGATCTGTCGCTCATCATGGGTGACGCGCTCGGGATCGGACGCACCACACACCTGCGCACCGCCTGGAAAGAGTTGGCGGCGGAGGGCGTTGTCGTCGGATGTCCGACGGGCAAGCTAGACACAGCCGTAATAACTAGGGCCGGATAGAGAACCGAGGAGGGGAAGCATCAGCATGGCGAAGACGACGATCGAGTGGACCGAGGTCACCTGGAACCCCGTCACGGGGTGCGACCGAACCTCAGCGGGCTGTGACAACTGTTACGCCCTCACCCTCTCCAAGCGCCTGAAAGCGATGGGCGCCGAGAAGTACCAGAACGACGGGGACCCGCGCACATCTGGCCCGGGATTCGGCGTCACGATCCACCCCAAGTCCCTGGAACAGCCTTTGAAGTGGCGAAAGCCCCTAACGGTGTTCGTCAACTCGATGAGCGACCTCTTCCACGCCAAGGTGCCGACGTCCTTCGTTCAGGACGTTTTCGATGTCATGGCGGCGACTCCGCACCACACTTATCAGGTGCTCACCAAGCGCTCTCTTCGCCTTCGTCGCATGGCGGACAAGCTCACGTGGCCCTCCAACGTCTGGATGGGCGTATCAGTCGAGGAGCCCAAGGTCCTGAACCGGATCGACGACCTGCGCGAAGTCCCCGCGGCAGTCCGGTTCCTCTCGTGCGAGCCGCTCATCGCCGCTCTGCCGGCGATGAACCTCGACGGCATCGACTGGGTGATCGCGGGCGGTGAGTCCGGCGCCCGCCACCGCCCCATGGATTCGGCGTGGGTGGAGGACATCCGCGACCAGTGCCGCAAAGCCGAAGTTCCGTTTTTCTTCAAGCAATGGGGCGGGCGCACACCCAAGCAGCACGGTCGCGACCTCGAAGGCCGCACCTGGGACGAGATGCCGACGCCGCGCATCCGGTCCTTCGCAGCATGACAAGCTGCTAGTAGCTCTCGACTCCTTACGCCCGACTCGCGCGGTCGCGACTCCATCATTCGAGGCGGGGCACCCGTGGAGGAATGGACATCGCACCGATAGTCGGCCGCTCGTCACGGGACCTCCTGCGTGCAACGCCCGCATGGGGATCCGATGACGTCCGAACGAGCATCAAGCCGGCGGGTCCTGCGCGTCATCGCGTGAACCTCTCATCTGCAATGGTCTCTGTCTAGATCGGGTAGTCCTTGAGCCCGGATGATGGATCAATCCAGCCCTGATTGCGCGGATGGCTCGCCAGCCATTGGCGGATGTTGATCAGTACTTCGTCGACGTCGTGCATCAGACGCATTTGCTTTCGGACGAAGGTCTTATCAGTAATGTTCGTGCGCAGCGAGTGCGCAGGCTTCTGCCTAGCGGCTCGCACTTCACGCATCGGCGCCAGCGCCCACTTCGCCTTGTCGGGCTCCACGTGGTTCATCGTCATGAACTGCTCGAGCCGGACGAGGGTCCCCAGGGGGTGCCCGGCGGCGTTCTTTTTCGCGACTCCCGCCTTATCGAGTGCCGAGCCGTTGATGTTGTCTGACAGGAGCTTGTCGAGCGAGTGAATGAAGTGGTCCCACTCTCGCTGGTCTGCCCGCAGGATCCACCCGAAGTCGTCGGGCGTCTCGTGGGCCCTGAAGAGATTCGCGCCCCACACGTTCTCGAACAGCACGTTGATGTTCTTGAGCTCTTGCGTCAAGCGCTCGAATGGGCCGATGCCGTCCGGCCAGTTGCCCATTTGCGAGGCGAACCAGACCGGATGGGGATCGATTCCTTCAGCGTCGACCTGATAGCTCGCCCAGCGCTGCTGGTGCTCGGGGGTAAGGTCCTTCAGGTCGCCGTAGAACGCGGCGACGCGTCGCACGATCGGCGACTCCGGATCCTCTGGAGAGTGGCTTCGCATGTCATATGCGAAGCCCAGATGAACAAGTGAGATGCTGTCTTTAGTCGAGTGATCTTCGTCATCATGCGCCTCGTCAGTCAGCCAGAAGTTGATGCCGAAGTCGCTCATGCCGAACCGGAACCGAGCGTCGTTGCGATAGCCCTCAAGCACGTCCGCGCTAAAGAAGACGACTTCCAGTGTCGATCGGCCGCGGGCCATCGCGCGGGTGAACGGGGCATCCTCGTACTTCCTCGGGAGCTTGACCTCCTTCATCGCTTTCGCCAGCGGGTAGAGAGCAACGCCGTAGTCGTCCCCGGAGAGCTCGCGCAACTCCTCAATCTGCATGGCGGGTGTTCGACGCGACGGCCACGGGCGGATGTGGATGTTCATGTAGTCGCTTTGCCCGACGACCTGTACGAGACCGGCCTCGACGAGATCGACCGCCGCCTCGATCTCCTCATCAGTCGATCGGTCGCGACGGAAGTGCAAACCATTGAAGTCGCGAGACTTCAAGTAGCGTTGCTTCACCCTTTTGAGGAGGTCACGCGCGGTAGGCGAGAGATCCGCCTTTGCAGCCAACTGATCCGTCCTCTCAGTCGCAACAGATTCGTTGTCAAACGTATCCGGTGCCGCCGACGTGGCCTCGCCACCGGGATCAAGCCCGGTCGGCATGCGTCGGTCAGATGGAAGGTTGGGCATCAGACGCCCCTTGCAACCCGTTGGCGCGTGCTGATCGAGAGCGCGCTCAGGTCCCTCAAGCGTTCGCTGCCCGTATGAGGATCGGCTGCCGGGCGACGCGATCACAGGTTGCATGTTGCGACAGTAGTTGGGAGCGCAGCCGAGCGTCGGTTCCGCGATCACCCGAACAATGCGGCAGGTTGGTGAGTATGAGCTCAACGTTCCCTGCCCACCTCAACTCGCTCGCGCTTCGTCTAGGCCACGTCGACGAGCTTGCAGAGGACATCGCCGAACTGTGCTTCGCCTTCGTGAGATCCAACCCGTTAGAGCTGCGGGAGCGACGCGAAGCCGGGCGGGCATATCTGATCGTTCACAAAATCGATGAGGTTCCCCCAGTGCTCGGGCTGCTGTTTTCCGACGCGATCAACCAGCTACGCAGCAGCCTGGATAACGCACTCGTGCTGCTAATCGAGCACACTCGCGGCGCGCGACTGACAGGCCCCGCGGAGAGGGCTGCACAGTTCCTCATCTACGACGATGAGTCAAAGTACCTCGAAGCACTGAGGCGGATGCTACCCAAGCTTCCCGAGCTGGCGTTGGACGAGGCACTAGGGCGGCGCATGTACGAGCTGCAGCCCTTCCGGCCACTCGAGAGGATCCGAGAGATGAGGACGCGACGCGCCGGCGCGACTCACGGCGGCCATCACCTTCGGGTTCTGCAAGAGTATTCGAACGCCGACAAGCACCGTCGCCCGCATGTGTTCGGCGTCGGCAACGCCAAGACCCGCTCGATCACGGGTGCTGCCGACGTCCATGCAGAGGATGTCTCGGAGGTAGCCGTTGGACAGCAAGTCAGTGCCACCGACGTTGGCGCGAACGAGATCGTCGAGGTTTGGCCGTTCGTCGGGTTGCGGCGGCCCCTTGCCGGCGAGCTCGTACCGCCCGGCGCCGAACTGAACGAGCTGCACCGCTACGTCGCAGAACTGGCAATTCCTCGACTGGCTGGCTTGCCAGACGGCGTTTCCCTTCCGCCAAGGGTCGATCTCCGTTCTTTGGGTCTCTCCGAAGCCGAGAGAGCGGCGACCGCGAGTATCACTTACGCCCACGAGCGGCTGGGCTGGCGGTTCAGCATGGAAGTGGCCCAGGCCGAGTTCGAAGCACGGCGCCGCGGAGACAGCGGTGTGCAGATTCCGGTACAGGAAAGCTGAAACACCGTCGGAGGCTTAACCGGGCGCCGTCCGTTCAGGGATCGGGTGTGATCGCGCATCGCGGCGCGGAGGTCCATGCGGCTCGGTCTGGGACCGCGAGCTACCGCCGGGATAGAGTGCCGCGCAGGAGGATGCCCGTGGTCGCTGCAGGTATGGCTGTCCGAAATTGAGCGGCGCTGCCATCGCCGCCATCACGGCGCTCGTCGCCGGCGGGACCACGGCCGGGCTGATCGCGATCCTTCATGTCCTCGAGCCCGAGTACGATCCGTCCTGGCGGATGATCAGCGAGTACTCCCTCGCGCGATACGGGTGGGTGATGCGCGTCGCGTTCGTCACGATGGCCATCGGACTCGCGGCGACGTGCGTCGCCTTGTGGCCGTTCGGCGGCGCGTGGACCATCGGCCTTGCCGCCGTCGCACTGAGCGCGCTCGGTGCCGCGTTCATCGACGCCGATCCGATCGTGACTTCGCGCGCTCATGCCACCCCCGTGGGCAGAGCACACACGGTGCTGGGCGGTGTTCTCCTCGCCGGCTTTCCCCCCGCCGCGCTGCTCGCAGGAGTCGGGGTGGCGCCTGTCCTCGGCTGGACACTGGCGATCGCCTCCGTTGCGCCGTTCGCCGGCCTGGTGTGGTTCCTCATCGCCGCTGCCCCCGCCCACGGGCAGGGCGGCTCGCCCGAGATCCGAATCGGATGGCCGGACAGGTTCTGCCTCCTCGCCTATCTGGCTTGGGTGGTGCTCGCCGCTGTCGGCGTGCTGTCTTTCGTGTGACGCAAGAGCGCCACATACGAGCCCGACACACGGCCTGCCCGCCGTGCCTACCACCCCACGGTCGCAGCGACACGCCCGGAGATCCAGCCTCTCAATGAGTTGAGACTGCTGATCGCAAGGGGATCCTGTTGGGCGTGATTGCGGCGGTGCCCGGGCGCGTTTCGAGGTCTCCGGGTCTCCACGTGACGTCGCGACTCGCTTCGACAGCTTGAGCCCGCCCCGGCTCGCTGCTGCTCGTCGGAACCTGTCTCGGGTGCACCTCTGAGATCAACCACCCGGCGAGGAAGCGTCGGCGAGCGTGTCGCGGACGATCCGCCAGAACTCGACACGGACGACGTGCGTGGCCGCGAGCGTCGCGGGATCTTCGGTGAGTCCGGGCCACGGAGTGTACGGCGGGAGCGACACGTAGTGATCGGCTCCCTTCCCGCGGGCAAGCCCCGTCTCCTGGTCCCGGCCACGGCGATCGACGATGTCGGCGGCGAACTCGCACGAGGGCCACAGCTGGTCGGCCGTGCCACAGGCGAGTACGACGGGGCCGCCGATGGCGGCGACGTCGATGACAGCATCCGGCGGGACCATTGTCTCGGGAGGACCGAAGCAGTCATCGACCAGTGGCTTGCCGGCAAGCGTCCAGGCGGGCAGCGCGGCGTTCGGCGCGCCACAGACCACGGCACCGGCCCCGACCGGTGCGAACGCGCCGAAGACTTCGGTCGGATGCGTTGCGGCCAGCCACAGTGCCATCTCGCCACCGCGCGACGTGCCGTGGGTAAAGACGCGCGCGTCGTCCACCTCATCCTGCTCATGCAGCCATGCGAGGGCGGCGAGGAAGGTCTCTGCCGGCACTTCCTCCAGCCGCGGAGGCTGGCCCTCGGAACCAAAGTACGAGATGCCGAGGGCGGGATAACCCAACCCGGCGATCCAGCGGGCTGTGGCCGCAGCGAACTCGCCCCCACCCTCAGATCCGCCGAACACAAGCACGGCGGGCCGCTGCTCTCCCGCGTTCAGATCCGCGGGCACCGCGTAGACGCCGACGATCCCGTCATCCGTGACGCTCTTCGAATGGACGCCGGGAGCGAGGCCGGGTCGGTGAACGGTCGTCTCCGCGAGGGCATCTCCCGCGCCGTCGAGGATCGTCAGCCGGACATCGTATGGCTCATCCCACAACGACGGCTGGTTCGCGATGCCCCCGGTGCTCGCCCAAAACGGCGCCATCGGATCCGCCACAGCCCAATCGCCAGACACCGGCTCCGCCTCGGACAGATCGACGACGCCATCCGTTCCGGCGACGAACACCGCGCTCGCAGCGAAGCCGAAGTCACCAATGCTGGCCTCCGACCGCAGCGTGACCTCAGCGCCTGGCTCCATTCCCGTCATCCGAATCTTCACAGGAGCGAACACGCGGTCTTCCGTCGTGACCTCGATGCTCGGGTTGCCGACAGGGCTCGTGCAGGCGGTGAGCAAGAGAACGCAGGCAGCAAGCGGCGCCAGGATGCGCAGGGCGGGTCGGTGGCTAGCAGCACGCATGAACTCATTGTTGTGCCCCATTGCCCGCTCTCGCGATCCATCGCCCGCGGAGGATCCTCTTTGCGCTGGGTGAAAATCAGGTAGCGTCACTCCGGAGCGAGACCCGCTCGCGAGGACGGCCCGGGCTCGTCTGTGGGCGCATTGCGCCGATATGCTCGCCAGCAGAGAGCGCGACGCCAGGAGCAAGAATGCCGACGACCGTCCGTGAACTGTTCGACCGCGCAGGCGTGAAACTCGCCGGCGCCGTGCGCTGGGGAACACCGATCGCGCTGGATCGGTCGGGCGTGTACGTGATCGCGACCACTGAGGACTTCGACGCACGCGAGGGACTTGCCACGTGTCCGCTTGCTTCCGACTCGATCGCGGAACTGATCCGGGTGCGCCCTGAGCTAACGATCGACGGCGCCGCCGCAAGCCCGGACAGCCTCGCCACCCGGCTTCGGGCGATGTGGCTCGCTGAGCCGGTCGTGTACGTCGGGCTGGCTGGCACGAACACAGGGCACCGGGTGCAACAGTTCTACCGCACCAGGATTGGTGCCAGGGCGCCGCACGCCGGCGGCTGGCCGCTAAAGATGCTGGAGACCCGACTGCTGTGGGTCCACTACGGGGCCACCTCGAAGTCAGGCGCCGCCGAGCGCGAGATGGTGGACCAGTTCGCCGAGTCGGTTCCCGAGGAAGTACGACGGTCGCTGATCGACCCATCAGCTCCGATTCCGTACGCCAACCTGACGTACCCCGGTGGCCGACGCAAGGCTCACGGCATCAGCGGCGCGAGAGAGCCCCGCACCATCGCGACCGCATCTAGGTCCCCAGGCGACGCCGGTCCGAGTGAACCCTTCGCGATCGTGGGATCGTACGGGCGCCGCGTGCCGAAGGAGGACCACGGCACGTGCCCGGAGTGCTTCACGAACTTCACCGCGACGGGGGCTTGCGCATGCTCAGGTTGAGCGCTCGCGCGCGCCGACCGGGCGATCCGTGCACCGTGCGCGACGGCCCGCTCGAGCGTCGCCGCCGCGTCGGCGACGTAGACGCGCGTGAACGCGGGCGTGTAGGGCCACGTCGGTTTGCGGTCGGCGATCGTGAGCAGAGAGTCGCCGATGTGGACCTCGGAGTGGAGGACGAGCCCGTCGGCATCAGCCCCCCTCACCAGCCGTCGATGTGCAGGACGTCGTCGAGCGGCGCACGGTGCGCGGGTCGGAAGTCCGTTCCCACGGTGTACGCGACGGGCAGCAGCACGCCTTGGCGCACGGTCGGCGGGATGCCGAGGAGCTCCGCGATCTCACGCTCGTACGCGAGATGCAGGGTCGTCCAGGCGCTGCCGAGACCGCGTGCCCGCAGCGCGAGCTGCAGACTCCAGGCGGCAGGGAGAAGTGACCCCCACAGACCGGCCTGACTTCCGGGCGCGAACTCCTCGGCCCCGGTGAAGATCGCGCCGATCACGAGGACCGGGACCTCCCCCATGTGCTCAGCCAGGTAGTCGGCGCTCGATGAGACCCGCTGTTGCACCGCCTGGCGCGTCGGGTCGGCGTAGGTCCGGGCACCGGACGCGCGATACCGGGCGAACGATCGCGCGTACAGCGAGGCGATGGCCTCGCGCTTCTCCGGGTCGGTGACGACGATCCAGTGCCACGTCTGGGCGTTGCTCCCTGTCGGCGCCTGGAGTGCGACCTCGAGCGCTTCTCTGACGACCTCGACCGGGACGGGTCGTTCGAGGTCGAGCCGTCGCCGCACGGAGCGGGTCGTCGTCAGCAGCTCGTCGGGGCTCAGTGGGAGTACGTCGCTCATAGCCCGACGCTATCGGGCGTTCGGGATCCCTCGGCGCTACTCCGCCGCGCCGATCGCGCCGACGGCTCGGTTCAACGCTTCGCTCTAGTGACTTCACGTAGGGCGGCTTGCCGAGCCCGTCGCGAATGACGGCGCCCTGCGGCACCATCGCATTGCCTTGGGCGTTGCCAAAGCTTCACCCGCTGGCTAGATTCGGATTGTTCCCTAGGGAAGGACAGATTATGAGCAGCCACGATCATTGAAATACCTAAGCGAGCCCCCGCCGACTGAGTCGCGCGGGGGCTTCGTCTTTCCCGCGACCGGATTCTTGTCGCGGATGACGTGGTCAAGTTTCACCAACTAAGAAGTCCCGGGAACCCTCAGGTTCCCGGGACTTTCCAGTCGGGATGACAGGATTTGAACCTGCGACCCCTTGACCCCCAGTCAAGTGCGCTACCAAGCTGCGCCACATCCCGATGCCCGGACCGGAGCCCGGACAACTCCCCTATCCTACCCGAGCGCCGGACCGGCCGCGAACGGCACGGGAGGTACCTTGCCGGTGTCGGCGGCCCCGCCTAGCGTCGATGCATGGCGACCATCACCATCGAACCCGCGACCGCCGACCGCTTCGACGATGCCGAGCACGCTCTCAGCGGCGGCGGCGACGGCGCCTCCTGCCAATGCCAGTGGTGGATGGTCACGAACGCCCAGTGGCAGCAGACCACCCGCGACGAGCGGGAGGAGCTGCTGCGCCGCGAGATCGAGACCGGTCCGCCTCCGGCCCTCATCGCGTACGTCGACGGCGAGGCCGCCGGCTGGGTGCGGGTCGGGCCGCGCACGCAGCAGGCCAGGCTCCCGCGCACGAAGGACTTCGTGGCCCACACCGAGGAGGCGTGGGACGACGGCACGGTCTGGGCGGTGAGCTGCTTCGTCGTCCGCCGCGAGCACCGCGGCGAGGGCCTCAACGCGCTCCTCCTCACTGCCGCCGTCGACTACGCGCGAGACCACGGCGCGCGTGTGATCGAGGCGTATCCGATCGACCCGGCATCCGGGTCGAAGAAAGCGTCGAACCAGCTCTTCCGCGGCGTGGTGTCGACCTTCGAGAACGCCGGGTTCCGCGAGGTCGCGCGCCCCAAGCCCGACCGCGCGATCGTCTCGCTTGACCTGACCGCATAGGCAGCGCACAACCGCCACCCAAGAGCATCCGCACCCCTTCGGGTCAGACCACGGCGGCGTGCGACGATGGGATGTCCGCACTCGAAGAGGAGATCACATGCACCGGCTCTGGATCGGCTTCGTCCCGTTCGCCGTGATCTCGATCGTGCACATCGTCGCCCTCGCCGTCGGCGCGGACGCGGTCGCGGCTCCGACGAAGCTGCTGCTCATGCCGCTCCTCGCGGTCGCGGTGTTCTGGGGCGGCCGCGGCTCCCGCTGGGGACTCCCCTACACCCTGCTCTTCGCGGCGATCGCGTTGTCGTGGCTCGGCGACGGCGCCGGCACGTTCTTCCCGTTCGCCCCGACCGTGCCGATGATGCTCCTCTTCTTCGGCCTGGCCCACCTCTGCTACATCTGGCTCTTCTGGCGCACGCTCGCCGTGCGCCGCGTCCCACCGTGGGCGATCGTCTACGGCCTCTGGTGGGGCGTCCTGCTCGCCGTGCTCTGGCCGAACCTCGGCGGCCTGCTCGTCGCCGTCGCCGTGTACGGCCTGGTTCTCGGCGGGACCGCCGTCGCGGCATCCCGCTGCCACCCGCTCATCGCGTGGGGCGGGGCGTTCTTCCTCGCCTCCGACACGATCCTCGCGTTCCGGCTGTTCACGCCCGACGCGATGCCCGACTGGACCAGCCCGCTCGTCATGTTCACGTACTGCCTCGGTCAGGGGCTCATCGCGGCGGGCGTGATCGTCGCGGACCGGCTGCGCACGGCATCCGTCACCGCGAACCCCACGGCAGCGGCGACATGACGGAAGGCGCAGCGCGGGTCGACGCGTGGCTGTGGGCGGTGCGCGTCTACAAGACCAGGTCGGCGGCGACCACTGCATGCCGCGCCGGGCATGTGCGCGTGAACGGCGACCGCGCGAAGGCGGCGCAGCCGGTGCGCCCCGGCGACGAGTTGCGCGTGCGGATCGCGGGCTTCGACCGGATCCTGGTGGTCAAGCAGCCGATCACCAAGCGCGTGGGCGCCGTCCTCGCGGCCGCCGCGGTCGAGGACCGCACGCCTCCCCCGCCGCCGCGCGAGCTGACGGCGTTCGTGCCGGTGCGCGACCGCGGCGCCGGGCGCCCCACCAAGCGCGAGCGGCGCGACATCGACAAGCTCCGCGGCCGAGAGTGATCCGACCATGACCGACCTCGAGCTGCGCCCCCTCGATGCGAACGACATCGCGCACGTCGACTGGTGCCTCTACACCGCCGTCACGTGGTCGCCGGAGCGCGAGGGCATTCCGCCCGACGCGGTGCTCGGGCATCCGCAGATCGTGATCTTCCGCGAGGGCTGGGGCCGGGCCGGAGACGTCGGCGTGCTCGCCACCGTCGACGGCGAGCGCGTCGGCGTCGCGTTCGGCCGCGTCTTCACCGACGCCGTGCACAGCGCGGGTTACATCGACGACCGCACGCCCGAGATCGCCATCGCCGTCGAACGCGCCCATCGCGGCCGAGGCATCGGGCGTAGGCTCCTCGACGCCGTCGCCGACGCGGCCCGAGACAACGGCTTCCCCGCGCTCAGCCTCAGCGTCGACGACGGAAATCCGGCCGAACGCCTCTACGCGCGGGCCGGCTATGACACCGTGTCGAGGGATGACGGCGACGTCGTCATGATCCGCCGCCTGGGCTGAAGAGCTCGAGCAGCCAGCCCGCGCCGCGCGGGGATGCCCCGGCATCCGTCACCCGACCCGCGAGCTCGCGATCGCTCGTCACGACGGTGACGGCGTGTCCGGCGGCGATCAGGCGCGACGACTCGGCGACGATGGCGTCGTCACCGGATGCCGGTGCGCGAACCACGTGAACGGATGCCGATGCCGACACCGACGCGGCGCGCGCCGCCCCCTCGATCACCACGTGCCAGGACGGGAACCACGTGTGCTCCGGCTGCCCGAGAGCCTCCGCAGAGACTCCGGCACCGGCCAGGGCCTCGATGCGGGCGATCAGCCGCTCCGCCGCGCCCGCGCGGTCGCGCCACCACCCGTCGGGCACCGATCCCATGACGTTCGCGATATCGACGACCACCGCGGGCCGGATCTCGAGTAGTCCGCGCAGCCGGTCCCACGCCGACCCGAAGCCCGGATGCAGCGGGCGGGCGTCCACATCAGCGACGGGCACCCATGCGAGCGCCCGGCTCTCGGGGTCGCTGATGGTCGGCTCGAACGGCGTCGTCACATCGCCGATGAGGGTCGTGTAGCTCCAGTAGCCGAGGTCGAGGACGCTGAGCAGACGCGGGCTGACCGCGGCATCCGGAACCCCCGCCTCTTCCGCCGCCTCGCGCAGCGCCGCGTCGCGGGCCGCCTCGCCCTCGTGGCGCGCGCCGCCAGGGAGCCCCCAGGTGTCGCCGAAGTGGCTCCACGAGACGCGGTGCTGCAGCAGCACGCCGCGCTCGGCATCCAGCGCGAGCAGCCCCGCGGCACCGAAGCGTCCCCAGTACCGCTCCCCCGTCGGCGCGACGACCCACGCATCGCCCGGGTTGCGCGGCCCGGACGGGCGGCGCGGCTCGCCAGGCGCCGGGGGCTCGATCGTCACCCCGTCAGCCTGACACACCCACGCACCGACGCCTCCGCCTGTCGCCTATCGTCGACACAGAAGGAGGCCGCGATGATCGTCGAAGGCTACTGGCTCGTGCGTCCCGGGCGCGAGCAGGAGGTCGTGCGAGCGCTCGCGATGCGGCGGAGGGCGAACATCGGGGCCGTCGTCGCGGGTGTGGCGGTCTGGGTGGGCGCTGTCGCGCTCTACTACGCCGTGCTCTCGCCCTGGCTGGTGAGCGTGATCCCCGAGGCAGCGCACCTTCACGACGGCTCCCGGTTCGTCTGGCCTTTCGCGATCGGCGCCGCGCTCGGCGCGGCCGTCGCGTGGCTCATCTCGACGATCGGCGAACAGCGCTGGAAGCGCCGGAGAGCCGACCCGGGTCTGCTGCGCAACGCGTACGCCTTCCGCGACCGCTACGGGGACGTTCCCGACTGGATCCCCGCGCAGGACCTGTGGGACGCCCTCGACGATCCCGGCGGCATCGCGAACAGCCCGCTCGACGCCCGGATCATGGCCGAGCTGATCCGCCGGCGCGACGCCCGCGACCGGTAGACGAGGTCAGCGCTGGCGCTTCTCCCGCACCCGCATGTTGACCACGATCGGCGTGCCCTCGAAGCTGTACAGCTCGCGGAGGCGCCGCTGGATGAACCGGCGGTAGCCGGGGTCGAGGAACCCGGTCGTGAAGAGCACGAACGTCGGCGGCCGGGTCGAGGCCTGGGTGCCGAACAGGATGCGCGGCTGCTTGCCACCCCGCAGGGGGTGCGGATGCTCGGCGACGAGCTCCGCCAGGAACGCGTTGAACTTGCCGGTCGGGATGCGGCGGTCCCAGGAATCCAGCGCCGTCTCGAGCGCCGGCACGAGCTTGTCGAGGTGACGGCCGGTGCGCGCGGAGATGTTCACCCGCGGCGCCCACGCGACATGGGCGAGGTCCTGTTCGATCTCGCGCTCGAGGTAGCGGCGCCTGTCGGCGTTCTCGAGATCGTCATCGTTCAGGCGGTCCCACTTGTTGAAGGCCAGCACGAGCGCGCGGCCCGACTCGAGCACGAGGTCGATGATGCGCACGTCCTGCTCCGAGATGGTCTCGGACACATCCAGCATGACGACGGCGACCTCGGCCTTCTCGAGCGCGGCCGAGGTGCGCAGCGACGCGTAGAAGTCGGCGCCCTGCTGCAGGTGCACACGACGACGGATGCCGGCGGTGTCGATGAACCGCCAGAGCCTGCCGCCCACCTCGACGATCTCGTCGACCGGGTCGCGCGTGGTGCCGGCGAGCTCGTTGACGACGACCCGCTCCTCGCCGGCCGCCTTGTTCAGCAGCGACGACTTGCCGACGTTCGGGCGCCCGAGGATCGCGACGCGTCGCGGGCCGCCGATCTCGTGCTTGGCGACCGCCGAGACCGTCGGCAGCACCTTCATGATCTCGTCGAGGAGGTCCGCGACGCCGCGGCCGTGGATGGCCGAGACGGGGTGCGGCTCGCCGAGTCCGAGGTTCCACAGCGCAGCCGCCTCGGGCTCATGCCGGGCGTCGTCGATCTTGTTGGCGACGAGGAACACGGGCTTGCCGCTCTTGCGGAGTAGCCGCACGACCTGCTCGTCGGTGGAGGTCGCCCCGACCATCGCATCGACGACGAACAGCACGACGTCGCACAGGTCGATCGCGACCTCGGCCTGCGCGGCGACCGAGGCGTCGATCCCGCGCGCGTCGGGCTCCCAGCCGCCGGTGTCGACGAGCGAGAACCGGCGGTCCATCCACTCCGCCTTGTAGGTCACGCGGTCACGGGTGACGCCGGGAGTATCCTCGACGACCGCCTCGCGGCGACCGAGGATGCGGTTCACCAGCGCCGACTTGCCCACGTTCGGGCGGCCGACGATCGCGACGACCGGCAGCGCCGGAAGGAACTCGATGCCGTCGATGCCGCGCTCGACGCCCGCGAGGAGCGCGGCATCCTCATCGTCGAGGTCGTAGTCGGCCAGGCCGGCGCGCAGCGAGGAGGCCCGCTGCTCGGCGAGCTCCTCGTCGAGGTCTGCCAGGGTCTCTTCGAGGTGGTCGGGGCCGCCCTCGTACTCTTCGTCAGCGCCCATCGTGGGCTCCTGTCTGTGTCGGGATGACCGCACGTACGACGCCGAGCACGGCATCCACGGTCTGATCGAAATCGAGATCGGTCGAGTCCACGACCGTCACGCCGGGGGCGGCGGTGAGGAAGTCCACGACGGCCGAGTCCGACGCGTCGCGTCGGTGCAGGGCGGCGGCGACGACGGCCGCATCCTGCGTCGTCACTTCGGCGCTGCGGCGAGCCGCACGCACCTCGGGCGCGGCCGTTAGCAGCACCCGCACGGGTGCGTCCGGCGCGACCACGGTCGTGATGTCGCGTCCTTCGACGACGACGCCGGGGCGAGCGGATGCCGCCACCAGCGCCCGGAACAGCGCGGTCACCGACTGGCGGACGGCCGGCACGCGGGCGACGCCGCTCACGGCATCCGACACGCGAGGCTCGCGGATCGCATCGGTCACGTCGACCGAGCCGACCCGCACCCAGTACTCATCGGGGTCGAGCGAGATCGCGTAGTCGAAGTCGCTCGCGACATCGAGAACGGATGCCGCATCCGACGTGTCGGCGCCATGCTCCAGCGCGTGCCAGGCGAGGGCCCGGTACGCGGCGCCGGTGTCGAGGTAGCCGTAGCCGAGGCGGCGGGCGACCTGCTTGGAGACGCTCGACTTGCCGCTGCCGGCGGGGCCGTCGACGGCGACAACGACCGGCCCTTCGACGAGCTCAGGGACCGGAGGGGCGTGGTCAGTCATTGGTGGTGCTCGCAATCTTCCAGCCGCGCGCCTCGAGACCGTCGACGGCGCGGCGCACCGCGCCCGGCACGACGCTGATCTCGGCGAGGCCGAACTGGGCTCCGGGCGAGTGCTCGAGGCGGAGGTCTTCGACGTTCACCTCGAGCTCGCCGAGCTCGCCGAACAGGCGCCCCAGCTGCCCCGGGGTGTCGTCGACCATCACGACGACCTGCTCGAAGCGGCGGTTCTGGCCGTGCTTGCCGGGGAGCCGCTCGACGCCGTCGTTGCCGCGGCGGATCGTATCGGCGACGGCGCGGCGCGCGCCGGGCGCCTCGGGCGCGCGGAGCGCATCGGCGACCGCGGTGAGGTCGCCGGCGAGGGCGTCGAGCACGTCGACGACCGGCGCCGCGTTGGCGCCGAGGATCTGCACCCAGAGCTCCGGGGCGGATGCCGCGATCCGCGTCGTGTCCCGCACCCCCTGCCCGGCCAGGCGGAGCGAGCCGTCGGGCGCGTCGACGAAGCGCCCGGCGAGGAGGCTCGCGACCAGCTGCGGCACGTGCGAGACGAGCGCGACGGCGCGGTCGTGCTCGTCGGGCGACATCTCCAGCGGCATCGCGCCGAGGTCGAGCGCGAGGCTCTCGACGAGCGCGAGGTCGGCGGGCGAGGTCTCCTCGTCGCGGCAGACCACCCACGGCCGCCCGACGAAGATGTCGGCGCGCGCGGCGATCGCCCCGCCGCGCTCGCGCCCGGCCAGCGGATGCGAGCCGATGTAGTGGGTGAGGTCGACACCGCGCGCGCGGAGCGTGCGGAGCGGCTCGAGCTTGACGCTCGCCACGTCGGTCACGACCGCGCGCGGGTACGCCGCGAGCTCGCGCTGGATGACATCGGCGGTGACATCCGGCGGCACGGCCACGACGATGAGCGACGGGTCGTCGCCCGCGCGGGCGGGGCGGCCGGCGCCGTAGTCGACCGCGAGGCGCAGCTGCGACGGGGACGTGTCGTCGAGGGCGACATCGATGCCGTGCGCGCTGAGCGCGTGGCCGATGCTCGATCCGAGCAGTCCGGCGCCGACGATGCGCACCGGTCCCCGCACTCGGGCGGCGACGCGCGCCGCGCCCGTGGCGCGCGCGGGCGCTGCGGTCGATTCCGTCACTTACGTCTCCTGGTCGCTCGGCGGCCCGTCACCGCTGTCGCGGTCGCCGCCACCGCTGTCGCGGTCTTCGGGCGCATCCTCCGCCGCGCGACGCGCGAGAGTCAGCAGGGCGCCCCGCTCCACTGTAGTCAACTCGCGGGCGCGCCCGGCTGGCAGCGTTCCCAGGTGGAGCGGCCCGAACTGGCGGCGCACGAGCTCGACGACGGGGTGACCGACGGCCGCCATCATCCGCCGCACGATGCGATTCTTGCCGGAATGCAGCGTCAACTCGACCAGCGACTCCTCGCGACCTCTCCCCGAGCCCGCCGACGCGGACAGCAGCCGCGCCTTGTCGGCGGCGATCGGGCCGTCCTCCAGGTCGATCCCGCGGGTGAGCTTGCCGATCGTCTGCGGCGTCACGCGGCCCTCGACCTTGGCGATGTAGACCTTGGTGACGCCGAACGACGGATGCGCCAGCACGTGCGCCAGGTCACCGTCGTTGGTGAGGACCAGAAGGCCGCTCGTCTCGGCATCCAGTCGCCCGACGTTGTAGAGCCGCTCGGGCCACTCCTGTGTGAAGCGGCGCAGATCGGGCCGGCCCCGTTCGTCCTTCATCGAACTGACCACCCCGGTCGGCTTGTTGAGGATGACGTAGCGCTTGGACTGGTCGAGCTGGATCGCCGTGCCGTCGACGTCGACGAGGTCGCTCTCGGGGTCGATCCGCGAGCCCAGCTCGGTCACGACCTCGCCGTTGACCCGCACGCGACCCTGCACGATCAGCTCCTCGGCGACGCGTCGCGAGGCGACCCCCGCATTCGCGAGCACCTTCTGCAGCCGCACGCCCTCGACCTCGCTCACGTCGGCCCACTCCCTTCGGTGCGACCTCGTGCCGCCTCGCCTGTCACACTATGCGACTCCACGCCGCCGAATGCGACAGGCGAGCTGGGTCGGCTCGCAACCGCACCCGGGTGGCTCGCCACCCACCCCGGGTGGCTCGCCACCCCACCCCGCTCACCTGTCACGTTCTGCGGGGATTTCCACAGAATGCGACAGGGGAACGGAGAAGGCTCGCGGCACTGAGGTGCTCACGACACCGGCGCC
>Ga0307505_10000717_pt1 | contig 33376 bp, 32 predicted proteins | sample 23_S_MG_FD_202183 | JGI IMG/M metagenome (GOLD analysis project Ga0307505, IMG submission 202183) | Soil microbial communities from Populus trichocarpa stands in riparian zone in the Pacific Northwest, United States - 23_S | ecosystem: Environmental > Terrestrial > Soil > Riparian zone > Trees... | reverse complement strand
CCAAACCAGACCGGAGACCGGCGACCGCAGACTGACGACCGGAGCCCGGCGCCCGGGACCCGGAGCCCGGCGCACGGTGGCCGAGGGCGCCGACTCAGCGGTATGGTTGGCGACCAGCTCCGCCGTCGAGGGCAGGACCAGCACGGCGCCCGCCTGAATTAGCTGCTAGCTCGTCCGCGGCGGCCGCGGGCCCGCCCGGGGCTACAATCGGTTTCTCCCTGAACGCCGGCGCGATCGAGACGCGCGCCGGCTCGAGCTGTCCCATGGCGAGCCTCCGGCATCGGCCCCGCGTCTCGCGTGAAACGCGACTTCTTCTCGCAACCGTGTGCGTGGCCGCGGTGGCGTTGTGGGTGCTCGCGCGCGTGCGCTCGCTGGAACCCTCGACCCTCGCGGGGCCGGCCCGCTCGCTGTTGGCGCCCCTCGTCGGCGCGTCCCACAACCAGCTCAGCGCGGACCTGGCTCGGCTGGAGGTGCGGATCGGCCCCTGGATCGCCACGGTGCCCGTTGAAGGCGTATCGCGTGACGGTGCTTCCAACGTCCCGGGGGTGCGGCTGCGCGATGACCTTGTGCTGGTGGCCATCCCGCTGGGGGCCGTGGTGCAAGCCGATGCGGTGTCGAGCCTCGTCGCCCGCGACAGGTTGACGGGCCTGGCGCTCGTGCGCCAGAGCGGTAGGCCGCCGCCGCCGGCACTGGCGCTGTGGTCCGACGGGCCCGTATCGGCCACGCGCTATCTGATGGCGGCCGAGTCTTCTCCGGCCGGCACGGCGCTGCGCCCCTTTCTGGCGCCCGGCGTGTTGGCCCGGCCGGCGCTTGCGTGGCGCGACCCGGTCTGGGGCCTGCCGACCTCGGCACGCGTGGCTGTGGGATCTGTCGTGTTCACCACGGACGCCGAGTTGGTGGGCATGGTGATGGAGGACCGCGGGACGGCCGCCTTGGTGCCCGCATCCGTGCTCATGGCGGAGGCGGATCGCCTGCTGGCGCGCGGCGACCGACCGGACGGCGACCTGGCCATCGAGGTGGATGCCCTCGCCCCAGGCGTCGCGCGGCTCCTGGGCGTGACCACCGGGGTGGTTGTGGCCTGGGTGGATCAGTCGGAGTCGTCACCGGTCGCGCTCGAGCCCGGCGACGTCGTGCAAGGAGTGAACGGACAGCCCGTCCGGACAATCGACGACTGGCTCGTGCACGCCGCTCGCGTGGCAGCCGACGACGAGGTGCGGCTGCGTGTCGTGCGCGGGGGCCAGCAGCGAGACGTCCGCCTCCGGGCCATGGCGGCCACGCGTGACGAGACGCCCGAGGCGGGCGGCGCGCGGGCGGATGCGGGCGCCTCGGCCGCGCTGGGACTCGACATGCGAAACGTCGCCGCACGCGGGATCGTGGTCGACCGCGTGGAGCCGGGCTCACGGGGCGCGGAGGCGGGCCTGCGTCCGGGCGACGTCATCACGCGAGCCGGCGATGTCGGCGTCCCGACGGCCGCGCAGCTGCGGCGCGCGTTCGGCCGAGGACCGGTGCTGGTGTCGGTCAGCAGGGGAGCACGCCACCACGTGCTGGCGCTGCAGCCGTGATCGGCAGCGCGTCCTTTGCGACGTCTTCCGCGGACACGGCCGATCGCGTAGACGTGCCGAGCCGCCCGCCTCGGTCTCCCACCGCCGCGCTGCTGGTGCTGGGCCTGGCCGTGGGCCCGCAAGGCCTGGCGTTCCTGTCGCCGGGCGCCCTCGTGTCGCTCGATCAGGCCACGCCGGTCGCCCTCGCGATCCTTGGCGTCCTGGGCGGACTCTCCATCGCGCGCTTGCGTGCCGCCGGCCAGCGCGTCGTGGTGGCGACCGCGCTCGAGGCCGCAGTGACGATGGTCAGCGTCGCGGCCTGGATGGGCGCGGCGATCTGGCTGGCGCTCCTGCCCGGTCTGTCGCCCGGCGTCCAGGTGGCCGTGGTGTGCGCGGTGGCCGCGGCGTCGTCGCTGTTGCTGCCGCAGGCCGACGATGGGCGCGGCCGCGATCAGTTGGCGCTCGTCGTCGAAGCCGGCGTCGTCGTGCCGATCGTGGTCGGGGGGCTGGCGCTGGCCGCGTTTCGCGAAAGCACGGTGCTGGGCGCGCTGCTCCTCGGCGGCCAGGCCCTCGGCGCCGTGTTGATGCTGGCGGTGGCGTCGTGGCTCCTCGTGGGGACCGCGAAGTCCGAAACCGAGCGCCGCGTGTTCACGGTGGCCGCCGTGATGCTCATCGGGGGCGCGGCCGACTACCTGTCGCTGTCGGCGCTGCTCGCCGGGTTTCTGGCGGGGGCGATTTGGCACACGCTGGCCGGAACGGCGCGCGACCTCCTTCGCACCGACGTGTTGTACGTCCGCCAGCCGTTCGTGGCCCTCGTGCTGGTGCTGGCGGGTGCCCACACGCGCGTGTCGATTGAAGCGCTGGTCTTGGCCGGCCTCTATGCCGCGGCTCGCGCATCCGGCAAGCTGGCCGGAGCGGCGTTGGCGAAGCAAGTGGCGTTTCCCGGGTTTCCGGAGGGCGCCGGCTGGCGGTTGCTGTCGCCCGGTGTCTTCGGGGTGGCCTTCGCGCTGAACGCGCTGCGAGCCGTGGGCCCCGAGCTGGCGCTCGCCCTCGACGTCGTGACGCTAGGCACGATCGCCGCCGATGTCCTGGCCGGCGTTGTGCGACAGCCCGGAGCGCGCCGGTGAACCGGATCGCGGCGCTGGGGCTCGTGGTCGGCGGCGTCCTGTGGATGCGCGGGCTGGGTGTCTCGAGCACGGCGGCCTCGGCCGGCACGGCGCTCGTGCTCGGCTTCGTCCTGATCGGGGCGTGGCTGGCGGGCGACGCCCTCCGGTGGCTGCGGATGCCGCGGTTGACCGGCTACCTGCTGTTCGGCATCGGCGTCGGGCCGTATGCCGGCAACCTCGTCACGGGTGCGATGTCGTCGCAGCTGCAGGTGGTGGCGGGCTTCGCCACCACGCTCATTGCGCTCATCGCCGGCCTGACGCTGAGCGTCGAGCGGCTCGGTCCTCGCTTCGCGCCCATCGCCCGGTTCACGGCGATGGCGGTAGCCGTCCCACTGGCACTCGTCTTCGCCGCCGCCTGGGCGGCGTGGCCGTGGCTGCCGATCGACGCCGAGGCCTCGGGCCTGGCCCGCGTCGTGATGGCGCTGGTGCTCGCGGTCATCGTCGTCAGCTTCTCGCCGACGATGACGGCCGCCGTCATCACCGATACGGCGGCTCGTGGTCGGCTGAGCCAGCTGGTGCTGGCCGTCGTGGTGATGGCCGACCTGCTGCTCCTGGTCCTCTTCGCCGTCGCCATGCAGGCGGCGCGGGTCGTGCTGAACCCCGCCAGCGATCTTGGCGTTGGCGCGGTGGCCGTGCGCGTCGTGTGGGAGATCGGCGGCGCCGTGGCGTTTGGCGCGCTCGTCGGCGCGCTCTTCGCGCTGTATCTGCGCTATGTGGCCCGCGAGGTGCCCCTGGCTCTCTTGGGCGTGTGCGCGCTCCTCAGCCAGGTGGGCTCGGTGCAGCAGTTCGAACCCCTTCTTGCCGCCATGGCGGCCGGGCTGGTCATCGAGAACCTGTCGGTGGCCCAGGGCGAAGCGCTACGCACGGCCGTTCGCCAGGCCGCGCCTCCCGTGCTGGTCGTGTTCTTCGTGGCGGTGGGCGCCTCGCTGCGGCTCGATGCGGTGGCCGCCACGGGGTTGACCGTCTTCGCCGTGGTGCTCCTCCGGCTCGCGGCCATTCGCGTGGGCGTGGTGGCCGGGCTGCGCGTGTCGGGCCTGGACCCCGAGCCGGCGCGTCACGTATGGACGGGCCTGCTATCGCAGGCGGGCATCACGTTGGGGTTTGCCGCCGTGGCGGCCAACGAGTTCGGCGGCTGGGCGTTGCAGGTGCAAGTGCTGCTCGTGGGGGCCATCGCGATCAACGAGCTGGTGGGGCCGGTGGTGTTTCGGCGGGGGCTGGGCCGGGCCGGGGATCTGGACGCGCCGCCGGTCCGCCCGCTTTTCGTGGTGTCGAATCGCGAGCCGTACGTCCACGTACGCCGAGCCGACGGCACCGTCGCCGTGAACACGTCCGCCGGCGGGGTGGCCGTGGCGCTCGACGCGGTGATGCGCGAACGCGGCGGCGTGTGGGTGGCGCACGGCGCGGGCGACGCGGACCGCGACGTGGTGGACGCGAACGACAGCGTGCGCGTGCCGCCCGACGAGCCCGCCTATGCGCTGCGGCGGCTGTGGATCGATCCGCCGACGTTCGCGGCCTACTACGGCGGCTACGCCAACGAAGGCCTGTGGCCGCTCTGCCACCAGGTGGACGTGCGGCCGAAGTTCCGCGGGGAGGACTGGGCCGCCTACCGGCAGGTGAACGACGCGTTTGCCGGCGCCATCGATCACGAGCTGGGCGATCGAGACGTGCCGGTGTTCATCCAGGACTATCACCTGGCGCTGGTGGCGCCGTCGCTGCGGGCGCGTCGGCCCGACGTGCAGACCGCGCTCTTCTGGCACATCCCGTGGCCCTACCCGGACCGCCTCCGCATCTGCCCGCAGCGGCGCGAGATCCTGACGGGCTTGCTGGCCAACGACCTGGTGGCGTTCCAGGTGGAGCGCGACCGGCGCAACTTCCTGTCGGCGGTCGACGAACTGGGCGATGCCGAGGTGGACGACGAGTCCTCGTCGGTGCACTTCGAGGGCCGGCGGACGACGGTGGTGGCCGTGCCGATTGGCGTGGATTTCGATCGCATCCAGGCCATCGCCGCCGACGCCGGGCTCGTGGCCGAGCAGGACCGGCTGCGGACGCTTCTCGGCCTTCGCGCCGACATCATCGGCCTGGGCGTCGATCGCCTGGACTACACGAAAGGCATCCCGGAACGGCTGCAGGCCCTGGACGCGCTGGTCACGCGACGTCCGGACTTGCGCGGGCACCTGACCTTCGTCCAGATCGGTGTCCCGTCGCGCTCGGAGCTCGAAAGCTACGCGTCGATGGAAGCCGAGATCGGCGCCATGGTGGCCGAGCTGAACCGCCGCCACACGGTAGGCGACGTCCCGCTCGTGGCGTACCACACGAGCGCGCTCGGCGTGTCCAGCCTGGTGGCGCTGTACCGCCTGGCGCGCTTCTGCGTGGTCAGTTCGCTGCACGACGGGATGAACCTGGTGGCCAAGGAGTTCGTGGCGGCGCGCGACGACGAGCGCGGCGTGCTGGTGTTGAGCTCGATGACCGGCGCGGCGCAGGAGCTGGACGATGCGCTGATCGTCAACCCGTACGACCAGGACGGGTTTGCCGATGCCTTGGGGCGGGCCGTGGATATGCGGCCACGCGAGCAGGCGGTGCGCATGCGGGCGATGCGTCAAGTGGTGGCCGGACAGGACGTGTTCATCTGGGCGTCCGACATCCTGGACGGCCTCGAGAGCCTGTGGACGAAGCCGCTCGTCTACGCGGTCCGCGGGTGGGAGGAGACCTCGGTGTGAGTTCGCCCCGTTGCATCTTGCACCCGTCGTGCCGGCCGCTCATTGCGTCGTTCGCCCGGAAGAAGCTGCTCGTCGCGCTGGACTTCGACGGCGTGCTGGCCGCCATCGCGTCCACGCCCGCGGCGGCGCACGTGGACGCGACCACCACGCGTCTGGCGCGCCGCGTGGCCGCGCTGTATCCGAGCGTGGTGATCTCGGGGCGGGCGCGGGCCGACCTGATCCCGCGCGTGGCGGACGTGCCGTTCGCGCGCCTGATCGGCAACTTCGGCTACCAGTCCGCGAGCCGGTCGACCGACCCCGCGGCCCGTGCGCTGGTCCACACGTGGGCGATGGCGTTGGCGGCGCGGCTGGACGGCGACCAGGGCGTGGTCATCGAGGACAAGGGCTATTCGCTGGCGGTCCACTACCGGCACGCGCGGCACCGGGAGGCGACGCGTGCCCACATCATCGAGATCGCGAGCACGCTCGAACAAGCCCGGTGGATGCAGGGCACGCTGGCCATCTCGATCCTGCCGGCGCACGGACGCGACAAGGGCACCGCCCTCCAAGACGTTCGGGGCGCCCTCCACTGCGACTGTGCCATCTACGTTGGAGACGACGACACCGACGAGGACGCCTTTGCGTCGGACGACCCCGAGCGCCTCATCGCCGTGCGCGTCGGCCGATCCGCCCACTCGCACGCGCCGTATCGACTACATCATCAAAGCGATATCGATGAGTTCCTGCGCATGCTCATCAGCCTCCGCTCAGGTCTTGGGCATTGAGCATTCATTGGGCATTGGGCATTGAGCATTGGGCATTGCCTAAGTCCAGGCCCTAAATCGTCCGTCCCGGGCCTCGAGCAGCTCTCCGATCGTGATCGCCGCGTGCACCAGGCCCACGTGGGTGTAGGCCTGGGGAAAGTTGCCGAGCAGGCGCCCCGTGGAGGGCTCGATGTCTTCGGAGAAGAGCCCAACGGGGTTCGCGTAGGCGACCAGGCGCTCGAAGATTTCGATCGCCCGGTCCAGCTCCCCCGACATGGCCAGCGCTTCCACCCACCAGAAGGAGCAGATCGTGAAGGCGCTCGTCGTGTCGCCGAAGTCGTCGGGGTGGCGATAGCGCAGCATCAGGCCGTCTTCGACCAGCAGCCGTTCGTAGGCCTTCACGGTGGACACGAAGCGCGGGTCGCGCGCGTCCACGAAGCCCAGCGTGGCCAGGAGCAGGAGCGACGCGTCGGGATGCTCCCCGTGCAGGGCCTGCGTGAAGAAGCCCAAGTCCTCGTTGTAAGAGGCGGCCAACAGCCGCTCGCGAAAGCCGTCGGCCCACGCGTCCCACCGATCGGCGCGCGAGATGTGCCCGTGCGCGCGGGCCAGCCGGGCGCCACGGTGGGCCGCCACCCAGCAGAGCACCTTGGAGAACGTGTAGGGGCGCAGCCTGGTGCGAAACTCCCACAGCCCGGTATCGTCCACGTCGGCCACGGCGACGGCTTCATCCACGAGGCGTTCGACCAGCTCGATCACCTCGTCCACGTCCTCGGTGATGACGCGCGGATCGGTGATGAGCGTTTCGAGACACAGCACCATCTCGCCCATCAGGTCGTGTTGGCGCTGCAGGTAGGCGGCGTTGCCGACGCGCACCGGCCGGTTGTTCCCGAACCCCGACAGGTGGTCCAGGTGCACTTCGGTCAGGTCGCGCTCGCCGCCGATGCCGTAGAGCGGCTGCAGCGGGCCCTGTTCGGCCACGTCCCGCAGGAAGCCGACAAACGCCTCGCCCTCCGTCAGCTGGCTCAGCCGGCGCAACGCCTCCACGACGAACGCCGCGTCCCGTAGCCAGCAGTAGCGGTAGTCCCACGTGCGCTCGGTGCCCAACGCTTCGGGAATGCTGGTGGTGGCGGCCGCGATGATGGCGCCGGTTTCCTCGAAGACGTGCAGCTTGAGGCACAGCGCCGAGCGCAGCACGGCGGCTTCGGCAAATGACGGCAGCGCGCATGTCTTGGCCCAGGCCCGCCAGCCGGCCACGGTTTGATCGAGGGCCAACTGCACGGCCGAGGCCGAGTCGAGGGACGACGGCTTGTCCCAGCTCAACAGGAAGTAGCGCGGTTGGTCCAGACGCACGGCCAGGCCGTTGGTGAGATACGGCGCCGGCACGTTGCTGCGCAGGTGCAGCGTGGCCACGCCGGCTGGCACCTCGAGGCCGTGCGGGACCTCCGTGACGACGGGGCGCACCCGCGCGTAGTCGGGTTGCGGGTCGAATTGCACGCGGACGTGGGGTGTGCCCGACCGCGGCACGAGCAGACGGTGGATCTCGAGCGGTGCGTCCACGCCCAGGCCGGCGGGGATCCGGGGCGCATAGTCGAACACGTCGAACACGCCGTCGGATGCCGTCACCGTGGTGCGCAGCACGTTGGTGTTCGCTACGTACCGCATCACGTAGGCGGCGTCCGGCCCGGTCGGGGTGAACCCGAACCGTCCGCCGCGCTCGCGGTCGATCAGCGCCGCGAAGACCGACGGGCTGTCGAAGCGGGGCAGGCACAGCCACTCGATGTCGGTGGTCGGTGCCACGAGCGCCAGCACGCGGCCGTTGCCGATGGCGCCGTGGTCCAGCGCGGGAGCCGATGGGGCCGGGGCCTCAGTGGTGCCCATCGCGGGTTGGTCGGCTCCGGCGGCGTGTCAGTCGCGCGTGATGGCGACGCTGAGGATCGTGACGTCCTTCACCGGACGGTCCTGCCGGCCCACCGGCGTGCTGCCGATGCGCCGCACGATGTCCATGCCCGCGGTGACCTCGCCGAACACCGAGTGCTTGTTGTCGAGGTGAGGAGTCGGTGCCAGCGTGATGAAGAACTGTCCGCCGTTGGTGTCGGGTCCACGGTTGGCCATCGACAGCATCCCGGCCTTCGCGTGCCGCAGACTCGGATGGAATTCGTCGGCGAATTCGTAGCCCGGTCCCCCCACGCCTTGCCCCAGCGGGTCACCGCCCTGGATCATGAAGCCCTCGATGACGCGGTGGAAGACGATGCCGTCGTAGTAGCGCGCGGTCACCTTCTGACGGGTGCGCGGGTCGGTCCATTCCTTGGTGCCTTCGGCAAGACCGACGAAGTTGGCGACGGTGTTGGGCACTTCCTCGTCGAACAGACGCACCGTGAAGCTGCCTTCGGTGGTCACAAACTCTGCATGCACTGCCACGTGATTCCCTCCACGGCTATTTTGACCGTTATGCGGCCCGGAACGTGAATCTTCTGCTTGTTGCCTGTCCGCTAACGGTCCAGCGCGCGAAGCGCGCCAAGGAACTCTGGTAGCCAGCCAAGGGCGAGAAGGGGCAGAACCTTGGCTGGTTAGTCGTACTCGCAGCGCCGCCTCGCTACAATGCAGAGGATGGCCAGCAGGCTGACCGGCGTGGACCCGCCCGAGCTGGATGCCGTCGTCGCCGGCACCAGCGCGGATCCCTTCCGGGTGCTCGGCCGGCATCAGGCGGTCGAGGACCAGGGTTCAACCGTGGTCATTCGCACCATGCAGCCCAGGGCCTCCGCGGTGGAGGTCGTGGTGGGCGACACGGTCACCCCGATGGCGCGGCGACGCGGCGAGGGCCTGTTCGAGGCCGTGGTCGCGTGGGCCGGCGCGGCGTCCGACATGGGCTATCGCCTGCGCGTCCACGAGGCGGCCGGCGCGCGGGAGCTGGTTGACCCGTACCAGTTCGGGCCCCTCCTGACCAGCTTCGACCTGCACCTGTTCGCGGAGGGCACCCACCACCGTGCCTGGGAGCAGCTGGGCGCGCGGCGTCGGACCGTCGGCCACGTGACCGGAGTGCATTTTGCCGTCTGGGCGCCCAACGCCCAGCGCGTGAGCGTCGTCGGCGACTTCAACCACTGGGACGGGCGCGAGCACCCCATGCGGTGCCTGGTCCCCTCGGGGATCTGGGAACTTTTCATCCCGGGCCTCGCCGACGGCGAACGCTACAAGTTCGAGGTGCGCACCAAGGCCGGACACCTCCTGGAAAAGGCCGACCCGTTCGCGCGGCTGTACGAGACGCCGCCCCGGACGGCATCGATCGTCTGGACCGAGGGCGGCTACGCGTGGGGCGATACCGAGTGGATGGACGCGCGGCCCGCGGCCGGCGGGTGGCTGGACCGCCCGATGTCCACCTACGAGGTCCACCTCGGGTCCTGGCGCCGGCATCCCGATGGCACCTGCCTGTCGTACCGGGAGTTGGCCGACACGCTCGTGCCGTACGTGGTCGAGATGGGCTACACGCACGTGGAGTTGATGCCCGTCATGGAGCATCCGTTCGCCGGGTCCTGGGGCTACCAGGTGGTGGGCTTCTTCGCCCCGACGGGACGCTTCGGCAACCCGGACGACTTCCGGTATTTCGTCGACGCGTGCCACCGGCACGGGCTGGGCGTCATCCTCGATTGGGTGCCCGGCCACTTTCCGAAGGACCCGCACGGGCTGGCGCGGTTCGACGGCACGGCGCTCTATGAGCACGTGGACCCGAAGAAGGGCGAGCACCGCGAGTGGGGCACGCTGGTCTTCAACTACGGCCGCGACGAGGTGCGGACGTTCCTGCTGAGCAACGCCCTCTACTGGCTGGAGATGTTCCACATCGACGGCCTGCGCGTGGACGCCGTGGCGTCGATGCTGTATCTCGACTACTCGAGACCCGCGGGCGAATGGCTGCCGAACCAGCACGGCGGGCGCGAGAATGTGGAGGCCGTGGAGTTCCTCAAGCAGCTCAACGCGGCCACGCACACCAAGGCGCCGGGCACCATCACCATCGCGGAAGAATCCACGTCGTGGCCGGCCGTGAGCCGGCCCACGTATGACGGTGGGCTGGGCTTCACCTACAAGTGGAACATGGGCTGGATGCACGACATGCTGTCCTATATCCGCCAGGACCCCGTGCACCGCCAGTGGCACCACGAGCAGATCACCTTCTCGATGCTCTATGCCTTCACCGAGAACTTCGTGCTGCCGTTCTCGCACGACGAGGTCGTGTACGGCAAACGCTCGATGCTGGACAAGATGCCCGGAGACCTGTGGCAGAAGCACGCGACGCTGCGCGCGCTGTACGGGTACTACTTCGCGCACCCCGGCAAGAAGTTGATGTTCATGGGCTGCGAGTTCGGCCAGTGGCACGAGTGGGACCACGACGGCAGCCTGGACTGGCCGCTCCTGGAGGAGCCGCTGCACCGCGGCATGCAGACGTGGGTGCGCGATCTGAACCGCCTCTATCGCCAGGAGCCGTCGCTGCACCAGGTGGACTTCACCGAGGCGGGCTTCGACTGGATCGACTGTGAGGACCGCGCCAACAGCGTGGTCTCGTTCGTCCGACGCGGTGTCGATGTGCGGGATGCCTGCGTGGTAGTAGTGAACTTCACCCCGGTGGCCCGGCCGCACTACCGCGTGGGCGTGCCGGACGAGGGGTGGTACCGCGAGGTGCTGAACAGCGATGCCGGGTTCTACGGCGGCACGAATACGGGCAACGCCGGCGGCTGCGCCGCCGAGCCCGTGCCCGCCCATGGGCACTCGCACTCGCTGGATCTGTTCGTGCCGCCGCTCGGCTGCTTGTTCCTGAAGAAGTAGCACGACACGGACGCCTCCAGGCGTCCGCTGCCGCACGTACTGATGCTCCTGTGCCGTCGTCACCAAGGCCCAAGGCTCAAGGCTCAAGGCCCAACCGGACGGAGGCATGCCGTGCCGGGTCAGCGCGGCCGACGTGAGCCGGTGGCAGGGTCGAAGGTCTGAAAGTAGAAGCCGTTGTTACCGTCGGCCAGAATGCCCGAACGCTCGGTAGTGCACGTCGCGGATCGAAGGGCTGCGGCCGTGCGACGCGTCGGTCGTGACGATGCGACACGATGCCTCGGTGGAGGTCCTGGGCGGGGAGCCCCCAGACTCGCCGAAGGGCGGCGCTACATTGGGCTCCCTCCGCGCGCGTCGGCACGCCGCTATCGCACCCATCCGATGCAGTTGATCGCTGCGGCGGCGATTGGCACGATCTTCTCGCTTGACGCGTTTTCGGCTGATGCTCGATCGCTCTTCCGCGAGTCTGTGTAGAGCGACCTTCCAAGGCGTTCACGCGCTGCGTATTGATCGATCGAGGATGGCAAAGTGATCGCCGCCATCTGATGGTGCGATCGATCCTCCAAGGGCCTACCAGGCAGTGCGTGCCCCCGTCGGGCGCAGGCCTACGGTGATGCTCCGCGACTTCGATGCGCAGGACGGCTGGAGCAACGGGTTCCTCTCGTGCGCCCATTGGTTGCACTGGCGCACCGGTATCGACCTGGGCGCCGCGCGGGAGAAAGTGCGGGTCGCGAAAGCGCTGGCCGACTTGCCGCTCGTGAGCGCGTCTCTGCAACGGGGCGAGGTGTCGTACGCCAAGGTTCGGGCGCTGACGCGCGTGGCCACGCCGGCCAACGAAGCGCAGCTGCTCGACGTCGCCTGGGCCGGGACGGCTGCGCACGTCGAGCCGGGCGACGGGGTGGAGGACTCGCACGCGGTCCTGGAGGTGGGAGACAATGTGGCGGGCGTTTCCGCGGAAACGTACCGCCGCTTGGCGTGCGACGCGTCTGTCGTGACCATGCGGCACGACGCCGCGGGGGTCAGCGCGGCCGACGTGAGCCAGTGGCCGGGTTGAACTGGTTGTTCTCCTGGCAGACGAACTCGATGAGGTCCGTGTCGGGCAGCAGCCGCTGGTTGACGCGGAGGGTCACCGGACGCGTGTAGGCCTTCGGGTCGTCGATCGTGACGTCGATCTCCAGGGTACCCGCGCTGGGACGCCGGAAGCGCTCGACGAGACGGCCTTCGGCCGTGAACGGCGCGCCCAGCACGTCCAGCCAGCCGCCGTCCTTGAAGTGCGTGCTCTCGACGACGAGCGTATCGCCCTCCCAGTGCCCGCGAGAGTAGCCGAACCACCACGGTTCGGCGTCGGCTGACGGCGCGGGGCGGCCGTCGAGGAAGATCTGCCGCGCGCCGGCGTTGGCTTCGTAGAGGATCACGATGAGATCCGGGAGCTGCACGAGCTTCCGCGGCTGAGAGTGCGTGTGCAGCTGCATGTATCCGAGCGGCAGGCAGGCCGCATCCGGGTTGTCTTTGCTGTTGCCGGCCGTTCGCTGCTGGCGGAGCGCCGCGCCGTACGGCGTCAGCGGCAGGCCCTGCGGCAGCCCCGCCTCGATGTTCCAGAACGTCGCCTGCGGTGGCGTGCCTGCTGGGGGCGGCGGCGGCCCGCCGCGAAAGCCCAGCACGCCGGCGTAGGCCCAGATACCGGAGAGGTCCGGCTTGCCGTCGGCTGTGCGCGGGGCGGGTCCGCGCAGGTCCACCTTGCCATCGGGCGTGCGCACCAGCCGGCCGGTGGGGAAGGCCGGCCACTGCGCGTCGAGCGTCGCCGTCAGCAGCAGGAGGGCCGTTGCGGCGAGGGTGGCGCGGATCGTCGTCACAAGGCTGGATTATAGCGAGCGCCTTCGTCCTGGCGCCGCAGTTTGTCGATCTCCGCGCGCGTCGGCACGCCACCCACCGCACCCACGCGGGTGCAGCTGACCGCGGCGGCGGCGCAGGCAAACCGCAGGACGTCGTCGGGAGCCAGGCCCTCGAGGCGCGCGGCGATGTAGGCGCCGCGGAACACGTCACCCGCGCCGGTGGTGTCCACGGCCTGCACGGTCGGCGCCGGGCACTCATACACGCGGCCCCCTTCGAGGAGCATCGCGCCTTTGGCGCCGCGCGTCACGCAGATGGGGCCCGGATGCCGGTGGCCAAGCGCATGCAGGGCCTGCACCACATCTGCCTCCCTGGTCAGCGCGGACGGCACGCCCTCTGCGAGGATCGGGTGCGTGGCTGCCTCTAAAAGCGCCCCGCGCCCTTCGCCCACGTCGTCGAGGTCACACGTCACGATGGCTCCCGCGGCGCGCGCCAGTTGCGCCGCATGCACGGTCGCGTCCAGATCCACGCCGTCCACGTGCAGCACGCGCGTGCGCCGCATGAGATCGACCGGCACCTCCGACGGCCGCAAGGCCAAGGCGGCATCGCGCGACCACAGCACCACGCGTTCACCTGAGGGCTCCACCAGGATCACCGCCTCGCGGGTGCCGGCCGCGCGCGTCAGCACCGCGCCGATGTCGATGCCCCGACGTGTCAGCTCCTCTCGAACCAGCGCGCCGAGCGCGTCCTGCCCGACCGCGCCGACGTAGGCCGCGCGGAGCCCCAGGGACGCGCACGTGCACAAGGTGGTGACTACCTGGCCGCCCACGACTGGGGGCGGCGACTCGACGCCCACCTTGGCGCCGGGGCCAAAGCCCGGCCACGACGGCAGCCGCAACACGCGATCAACCGAATTTTCACCGAGGCCGACGACATCCCACGTTGTTGCGCTCACGATTGCGCTTCTCCGTACGGATGCCGCGAGATCTCATAGAGCGCCACGCCCACCGCCACGCCCACGTTCAGCGAGTCTACGCCCGGCGCCATCGGGATTCGGGCCCGGTGGGTGCAGGCCCGCAACGCCGCCGCGCTCAGCCCGTCGCCTTCGTGGCCAAACACCAACGCTGTTGGCGCGCGGTGAGCGCCGGCCGCCGCTTCCCACAGGGGCGGCTCATCGGCGTGTGGGGTCAGGCCGATCACATGCCAGCCGTTGGCCTCGAGTGCCGTCAAGACGTCCGGCCAGGGCTGCGCGTGTGCAAAGGGCACCGCCAACGTGGCCGCCATCGACGTCCGGATGGCCTTGCGATACAGCGGATCCGCGCACGACCGGCCCAGCAGCACGCCGCTCGCACCGAATGCGGCGGCGCATCGAAAGGCCGACCCGATGTTGTCGGCGTCCGCGACCTGCTCGAGGACCACGAGCCGCCTGGCCCCGCTGGCGACGTCTTGCCAGGCGCGCGGGGCTGGCCGCTCGGCCAGCGCCAGACATCCGCGGTGGATATTGAAGCCGGCCACCTTGTTCATCACGTCCGGCGACGCGAGGAACACGGTCACGTCCTGTCGGCCGTTCAGGACGTCGGCCAGCGCTTCATGTGCCGGCGGGGTGAGGAGCAGGGACCGAGTGACGAGCGACGGGGTGGACAGCAGCCGGCGCACCACCAGGCGACCCTCGGCCACGAAGAGCCCTTCGCGCTCAGCGAGCTCGGGGTCCGACACCACGTGGTAGCCGAGCAGGCGGGTGTCGTCGGGAGAGCTCACCGCGACGATGGGCACGGGACATGGTAGCCCGGGCAGAAGATTCGGTCCCTGGGACGAATGACCGTTCGGCCGGTGTGAAGCGCGGTCTACGATGGCCGGTCAGACTGCCCGGAATGACGAAGCTTGGCGAACCTCCTCCCTAGGTGCCCCGCGCGCGGCTTGACGAGGGCCCGGGGACGGTCGATAGTGCCCCAATGGACCTGTCGATGAACCGACGCCCCACCCTGTTCATCTTCGCCGTCGCCACCGCTCTTGGCGTGTTCTCGGCGCTGCAGGCCTTCAACTACGTCTCGTTCTTCAGCGAGCAGGAGCAGCCCTTCGGCGTGCTGCTCGCATTGAACCTGTCCTACTGGTACGCCTGGGCGCTCCTGGTGCCCTTCATGCTGTGGATGGCGCGCCGGTTCAGGTTCGAGCGCCACGGGTGGGCGAAGTCCGTCGCCGCGCATTTGTGTGGTGTGCTGGTGGCCACCTTTGCGCACGCCATGGTGTGGGTGACGGCGCGCGTCTTCATCATGCAGTGGATGGCCGAACGCGAAGTGGAGTGGTGGCTGGTCGTCCGCGAGCGGTTCTTCCTCTACTTCGACTGGGAGATGATGGCCTACTGGGCGATCATCGCCGTCAGCCACGCGCTGGACTACCACCGCGAGTCGCAGGAACGCGCCGTGACCGCCGCGCAGCTCCAGACGCGCCTGGCCGAAGCGCAGTTGCAGGCACTGCAGCGGCAGCTGCACCCGCACTTCCTGTTCAACACGCTCCATACCATCTCGGCGTTGATGCACCGGGACGTGGAGGCCGCCGACGCGATGTTGGCGCGCCTCAGCGACCTGCTGCGCCTGACGCTCGATCAGGTGGGGACGCAATTGGTGCCCCTCAAGGAAGAGCTCGACTTCGTGGAGAAGTACCTGGAGATCGAAAAGACGCGCTTCGGGGAGCGTCTCCAGGTGCGTGTGGATGCCGAGCCCGGCACGCTGGACGCGTCGGTGCCCAACTTCGTGTTGCAGCCCCTGGTCGAGAACGCGCTGCGCCACGGCATCGGGCCCAAGCTGGGCGTGGGCCGCGTGGACCTGTCCGCGCGGCGTGACGCAGACCGGTTGGTGCTCGTCGTCCGCGACAACGGACGCGGCGTATCGCCCGACAAGCTCAGCGCCTTCAACACCGGTGTGGGCCTGGGCAACACACGCTCCAGGCTCGAGCACCTGTACGGGTCGGATCACCGATTCGAGTTCGAAACGCCCGCGGATGGGGGGCTGGCCGTCACCATCGACGTGCCGTTCGCCGTGGATTCAGAGGCGTCCGAGATATCCGAAGCGTCGGAAGAGACGCGGAGCGTGGCATGACCAAGATCCGAGCACTGGTGGTGGACGACGAGCCGATGGCGCGCGACCGCGTGCTGTCGCTGCTGCAGCAGGAAGAGGACGTCGAGGTGGTGGGGGAGTGTGCCGACGGGACGCAGGCCGTGGCGGCGATTCAGCATCAGGCGCCGGACCTGGTGTTCCTGGACGTGCAGATGCCGGGCCACAACGCGTTCGAGGTGATCCAGGCGGTCGGCGCGGATCGCATGCCCACCGTGATCTTCGTGACCGCCTACGACGAGTACGCGCTGAAGGCGTTCGAGGTGCACGCGCTGGACTACCTCTTGAAGCCCTTCGGCCGCGACCGGTTTCAGCGCACGCTCCAGCACGCGCGGGCCTACCTGGAGCGCCGCCGTGCGGGCGACCTGGGACGGCGACTGCTGGCGCTCGTCAACGACATCAAGACGGAGCCGGGGCCGACGCGGCTGGACCGCCTGGTCGTGAAGTCGGGCGGCCGCGTGTTCTTCCTGCGCACCGACGAGCTCGACTGGATCGAGGCGGCCGGCAACTACGTGCGCCTGCACCTGGGCGAGGAGTCGCATCTCTTCCGCGAGACGATGAACCGGATGGAGGCCCGGCTGGACGGCCGGCGCTTCGTGCGCATCCACCGCTCCCGCATCGTGAACACCGAGCGCGTGAAGGAACTGCAGCCGTGGTTCAACGGCGAGCACGTGGTGATCCTGCAGAACGGCACGCGTCTGACGCTCAGCCGCGGGTATCGGGAGAAGCTGCAGGAGCAGTTGAAGCGCGGCTTCTGACCCCATTACGATGCCAGGGTGATCGATCTCCGCTCCGACACCGTCACGCAGCCCACTCCGGCCATGCGACAGGCCATGGCCGCGGCGCCGGTTGGCGACGATCAGTTCGGCGAGGACCCCACCGTCAACCAACTCCAGGAACGCGTGGCCTCGCTCCTCGGCAAGGCCGCCGCGCTGTGGCTGCCCACGGGCACGATGGCCAACCAGGTGGCGCTGCGAACGCTGACGCGCCCCGGCGACACCGTGCTGGTCAGTCACGGCAGCCACGTGGGATGGCACGAGACGGGCGGCGCCGCGGCCAACGCCGGCGTGCAGCTCACCGAGATCGGCGCCGGCGGTCTCTTCACCGCGGACCATGTGTCCGCCGCGCACGTGGCGCCTGGGCACATCGTGATGTCGCCGACGACGCTGGTGGCTGTGGAGAACACGCACAATCGCGGCGGCGGAGTCGTGTTCCCGGCGGCCGACGCGGTGGCCGTGTGCGACACGGCGCGCGCCGCCGGCATGTCCACCTATCTCGACGGCGCGCGGTTGTGGAACGCCGCGGCCGCCACCGGTGCATCGCTGATCGGACTGGCGCGGCCATTCGACCTCGTCTCCGTGGCGCTCTCCAAGGGGCTCGGCGCCCCGGCCGGCTCGGTGCTGGCGGGGCCTCGCGACGTCATCACGCGCGCGGTGCGTTACCGGCGGATGTTCGGCGGCGCCATGCGGCAGGTGGGCATTCTGGCGGCGGCGGGGCTGCACGCGATCGACCACCATGTGACCCGCCTGCACGAGGACCACGCCAATGCCCGCGGCGTGGCGGAGCGGCTGGCGCGCAGCGGCGCGATCCGCCTGGACCTGGCCACGGTGCAGACCAACATCGTGATGTTCCACCTGGTGCCCGGTGCGCCGGACGCCGCTACCGTCGTGGAGCGCGCCAAAGCGAAAGGCGTGTTGCTGTTCGCGTTCGGGCCACGGACGCTGCGCGTCGTCACGCATCTGGACGTGTCGCAGCCGCAGTGCGTGCAGGCGGCTGACGTGCTGGCGTCGGTGGCCGAAGGGTAATTACGCGCTAGCGCCTGGCGTCTCGATGCGCGCGTAGGTGCCCAGCACGCGTGTCCATTGGGCCAGCCCGTCCAGGGCCGCCAGCGCGTCGGTGCACGCCGTGTCGTCGCGTCCCGCATCCACCTCGATGTAGAAGAGGTACTCGCGCGGGCGCCCGCGCATGGGCCGGCTTTCCAGCTTGGACAGGTTGATGCGGCGTTCGGCAAACACCCCCAGCGCGCCGTAGAGCGCGCCCGGCGTGCTGGGGAGCGCGCAGACCAGCGTGGTCTTGTTCGGCGTGCCGCGCACCTGTCCGCCGATGACGGCAAACCGCGTGAAGTTCAGATCGAAGTCCTGCACCGCTTCCTGCAGCACGTCCAAGCCGTAGACCTCCGCCGCGCGCCGCGACGCCAACGCGGCCACGCCCACCAGGCGCCCTTCGGCCACCAACTTCGCCCCGCCCGCCGTGTCGTACACGGCCTCCATCTCGACGCCCAGCCCCTTCAGATAGCGCTCGCACTGGGCCAGCGCCTGGGGATGCGAATACACGGTGCGGACATCGCCGATCTTCGTCCCGGGCAGCGCCTGCAGGCAGTGCGCGACGGCAATCTCCACTTCGCCCGTAATCGGGAGGTCGTGCTCCACCAGCAAGTCGTACGTGCGGTGGATCGTGCCGCCGATCGAGTTCTCGAGCGGCACGACCCCGCAGGCGGCGGTGCCGCGCGCCACGGCGTCGAACACGTCGTCGAAGCTCTTGCAGGGCAGCGTCTCGGTGCCGGCGCCGCCGTACTGCATGGCCGCCGCTTCGCTGTAGGCGCCCGGCTCTCCCTGGAACGCAATGGTCACGCGGGCTCCTGTGAGGGTGGCGGCTGAGGATCTTCCACCGCGTGCGCCTGCGCGCGTATCCAGGCCCCGACGATCATCGCGGGTCCCGTCGTCAACAGCACGAACGCGCGCATCCAGAGCGGCGTGTACGTGGCGTGCGCCGTGGCCAGGAGCTGCCACGCCAGATACGCCGTCAGCACGCCTGCCGCCAGCTTCCCGTACGCCAGCTCGTTCTCCGTGGCCAGGCGGCCGGCCATATATCCGGCCCAGATGGCCGACAGCGAGTTGTAGAACAGCTTGGCGCCCAGGATCGTCGGCGTATTCCGGATCGCGTAATAGGACGCATCGTCTGTCGCTCGCGCAGCGCCCAGGGCGCCGACGAGCGCCGTTTCGAGGACTTCGGTGATCACGAGGTACAGGACGGCGCCGCCCATCACGCCGATCATGCCGCGTGTGGTCGGGGAGCTGGTTGTCGGGCTTGCGTCCACTAGCCCAGCCCGTAGAAGAGCGACGCGGCCACGGAGAGGAGTGAAAGAAACAGGCAGCCGACCGCGATGGCGATGTGGTCGATTTTCTCGGCGTGCAGCGGATCCAGGAAGCGCGCCACCAGATAGCCGCCGCCAAAGCCGCCTGCGTGTGCGTAGTTGTCGATGCCGGGCATCAGGAACCCGAAGACCGCCATGTACAGCGCCCAACTGCTGGCCTGGCTGCCCACGGCGCTGCTGCCCGTGCGCCGGCCGTAGTACACCAGCGCGCCGAGCAGGCCGAAGATCGGCGCTGAGGCGCCCACGGTGAACTGTCCGCCGCGCAGGATGAAGAGGTCCGGGATGTAGGCGCCGGCAAACGAGCTCAGCCCGAACCCGGTGATCGACGACACCGTGTAGATGATGATCATCCGGCCGGGGCCGTACATCTCAGCCGTGGCGGGTGCCAGTTGGCGGACCCACATCATGTTGAACAGGATGTGCAGCGCGCTCCCGTGCAGCCACGCGGCGCTGAGCACCGTCCACCAGCGCCCCAGGCCGAACACGGGCAGCGACCCGCTGGCGCCGAAGACGAAGAGCGCCGCCGGTGCGGGCGCGAGAAACGACATCGGGCCGCCCATGCCGATCGCGCCGCGGGAGAAGATCAGGGTCAGGGCGTACAGCACCACGCAGGTGCCGACGACGAACGGGACAAAGCCCAGGTCCCGGCCCAGCATGCGGAGCGCCGGCCCAAACCCCCACAATCCGGGGTTGCGGCGGCCGCAGTTGTAGCAGGTGGCGTCGTTGACCCCTACCAGCACGCCGCACGACGTGCACAGCAGGGAACCGCTTGTTTGGCGTCCGAGCACGACGTCGATGATAGCCTGTTGGATGAACATGCGTCTCATCGTCGGCATCACCGGCGCCACTGGCGCCATCTACGGTGTGCGGATCCTGGAGCGCCTGCGCGAGGCGGGCGTGGAGACGCATCTCGTGCTCAGCAAGTGGGGCGTGCGGACGCTCCTGCACGAGACGCCGTACACCAAGGAGCAGGTGGAGGCGCTGGCCACGGTGGCCCACAACCCGGCCGATATGGGCGCGGCCATCTCCAGCGGCTCGTTTCAAACCGACGGCATGATCGTGGCGCCGTGCAGCGCCAAGACGCTGGGCGCCATCGCCAACGGCTTCGGCGACAACCTGGTGCACCGCGCGGCGGACGTCATCCTGAAGGAACGGCGCCGCCTGGTGCTGGCGCTGCGCGAGGCGCCGTTGAGCGACATCCACCTGGAGAACATGCTGAAGCTGTCGCGGATGGGCGCGATCATGATGCCGCCCGTACCCGCCTTCTATTCCCTGCCGCAGTCGGTGGACGATCTGGTGGACCATTCCGTGGCCCGGATGCTGGATCTGTTCGGCGTGGAGGTGAAGGGCGCCGTCCGGTGGACGGGCGAGATGGGCGTGCGGTCCGCGTCGTAGGTGGCCTGGCCCTGGTGCCGGACTTCGGTCTCCGGTCTCCGGTCGTCAGTCTCCGGTCGCCTTGGGCCTTGGGCCTTGATACCCCCTCGTTCCTATAGACGCGCACGCGCTTGCGCCAACGCGTGCTCGGCGTCGTCCAGTGCCTGCGCCGCGTCGGCCGCATTGCTGGCCGCGCGTCGTGCGGCCAGGCGGGCGGTGTCAGCGACGGTGGCCGCCTTCTCCAGTTCCTTCTCCGCCTGGTGGCGCACCCGTTCGGCGTCCTTCACCTGCGCTGCGGCATCTTTCATCGCAGCCTCCGACTTGACCGCTGCGCGTTGCGCGGCCACCAGATTCTTCTCCGCGATCTTCAGCGCCTGCTTGGCCGCGGCCGTGCGCACCCTCTCCTGTTCCTTGCGCAGCTCGTCGCGCGTGGTGCCGCCCGCTTTCGCTTCGGCTGCTGCTGCCGGCCGGCGATCGTGGATGAAGGAGAGCACGCGGCTGGGCTGCGTGCTGCCGGTGGCGCTGCGGGAGGGAGTGCCAGCGGCCTTGGGCATCAGCGCGGCCAACGCTTCGAACCCGGGTGCGTCCACGTCGGACGTGAGCCTGCCGGGCTGTGGCCCGTCGGGCAGGGGCTCGCGAGCCGCCAGGCTCTCCAGGTCCAGCGTCACGCGGCGGAGGACGTCGGCGTTGGAGCCGTGCCCCTCTTGCGAGAGGAACACCACGGCGCGGCGCGACAGCTCGTTCAGCGCGTCGCGCTGCGCCTTCAACGGCTCCTGCAGGTTCGCCACCTGCCCCGCGAACCCCGAGGCCTGAGCCTGCCGGAGCAAGGCACCGGACGCAATCAATCGGTCGAACCACGACCGTTCACGCCAGTACAGTTGATTGACCACCCAGGCCGACACGGGGGGCTTGGACAGGGCCCGCACGCGCGCGGCGGCGTCTTTCTGGCCGGATTTGGTCAGGCGCATGGCCAGGGCGTTGCGGGCCGCCGTGAACTCGGCCAGCGGCAACCGGAACAGCGAATCGAGGTCCGACAGCTCGTCCATCGACTGTGACCTAGTCTGTCACACCCCTTCGCTACAGTGACCTCCACGGGGCGGTCCTTGGCGGACCGCCACTCTTGGCCCGGCCCACGGCGAGGTCGGCAGTTGGAGGACACGATGGCGCAGGCACTGCAGCAAGAACAGGGACCAGGACAGCTCGGGTTGTACGAAGGCGCGGGGCTGCGGCTCCCGTCCGTGAACCGCGGCCGCACGGCGGCGCAGCCGCCGATGTGCGCCGGTTGTCGTGCGAAGGAAGCGCGCTACGGCTTTCGCCCTGACGGGGAAGACGACCCTACGCTGGAACGCCCTCGCACGCTGTGCTTCGAGTGCTTCCGCGTGGAGATGTCGCGTCGCCAGATGGTGCGGGAGCGCCTGGCCCGCGGGTGGAACGCACATCAGGTGGGGCTGCCGCTCGAGGACACGCTGCGCACATTGGACAGGCGGCGCCGTCGGGCGCAGATCGCCGCGCGCCACGCGGTGGGGGAATAGAACAAGGCCCAAGGCCCAAGGCCCAAACGACCGGAGCCCGGAGACCGGCGACTGGCGACCGGCGACCGGCGACCGGCGACCGAAGACTGGCGACCGGCGACCGGAGTCAGCGAGGCGCTGCGGCGTCCCGGAAAGTCTCGGCAGCGCCCGGGGCTGTGAAGTCCAGCTCGCGCTGGCCGGCGCGGCCGCGCACGGTGTAGCGGCCTTGTAGCTGCAGGAAGTTCAGGCCGGTCGTCAGCGGGCCCGTGGCCATGCGCGTGGTGATGGCGGAGGACACGTCGAACCGTATCTCCACGTCCAGCGCGGTGCCGCGTGCCCGCACCGTGATCGTGCGCGGGCGCCCGTCGTCTCCGTTGGTCTCCACGATGTCCACGTCGGTAGCATAGGCCAGCGGGCCGTCCGGCCCCAGCACGCCCACGAACCCCGGCACGCGTTCGGCGTCCGCGGCCTCGGGCGGGGGAAACACGCGCCCGTACAGCACGCTCAAGGCCTGCGGCGTGCCCGTGTCCACCTGCACCTGTCCCCACTGCCACGACACGCCCTTCCAGAAACCCCAGTTGTGGTCGTGGTAGCCCGTGCCGCGCAGCGTGATCTCGTCGCGGGCCGCTCCCCGCGCAACTTGCAGCGTGCCCTCCATCTCGCCCGACATCACCGGAACGACGTATCCCGTCCGCCAGCCCTGCGCTCCCAGAATCTCCAACGGCGGCACCATACGGCCGGGTGTGGCGGCCACCGTCAGGTCGCCGGTCAGCGTGGATCCGGCCGCGCCGGACAGATCCAGGTGGATGCGGTACTGCAGCCCGTCCAGCGTCACGGTGCTCTTGCCGATCGCCAGGTCGGGCGCGCGCGCCACGGCGGCGGCGTCCACTTCCGCTGCCTGGCCAAACGTCTCGGTTTGACCGTTGCGTTCCAGTTGCAGGCGCACGCCGGCCGATCGCACGCCGGGCCGCAGTTCGGGCCCCACGAGAAACGTCAGGTAGAAGCGCGCCTGAGCCGACCGCCCGTTGAAGTAGAGCCACTCGGCCCAGGAACCCGCCCAAACAGGCGCGTCGGGGATGGGGTGGAAGCGGTCCACCTGTCGCAGCGCGGCGGCGGGGGAGGTGGCCGTCCACGCGGCGTCCGCGGGCGTGTCCTGCCAGCCGGCCACGCCTTGCGTTTCCTCGTCGCCCAGCGCGCGTTCCATGCTGGGGATGCCACCGCGGCCGTCCACGCGCGCGCGCCCGTCGCCGTAGGACAGATACAGGTCCGTGGTGTGCGTCGGGGCCGCCGCGCGCATGCGCGGCCGCAGCGCGTCGGATTGGAGCGTCCCCGTCAGCAGCAACGACGCCGGGGTTTCGCGGCCGAGCTGCACCACCACGTCGCCCCCGCCGACCAGGAGCGGGGACTGTGCTTGTTGCAGCACCACCTCGGCCACGCCCAGCAGGATCGCCATCACGGCCACGCCGGCGCCGAACCCGACCGACAACACGGCGCTGCGCACCGGGTGCGCGGTCAAGGAGCGAAAGGCCAGGCGTCCGATCACCGTGCTTGATCGCTTTCCACTTGCCCGTCGCGCAGCGTCACCACCCGCCGCGCGCGGCTGGCCAGCGTGTGGTCGTGCGTCACGATCACCAGCGCGGTCCCGTCCGCGTTCACGCGGTCCAGCAGCTCCGCGATGTGTTCCCCGGTGGTCTGGTCCAGTTCGCCCGTGGGCTCGTCGGCCAAGAGCAGCCGCGGCTTGTTGGCCAGCGCGCGTGCGATCGCGACGCGCTGCATCTCGCCGCCGGACAGTTGCGATGGTCGATGGTCCGCCCGCGCCGCCAGCCCGACGTAGTCCAGCAGCTCGCGTGTGCGCGCCTGGCGGTCGCGGCGGCCGACGCCTGCCTCGGACTGCGGCAGCTCCACGTTTTCGGCCGCGGTCAGCATCGGCAGCAGGAAGAAACGTTGGAAGACGAAGCCGATGGCGCGCAGGCGCAGCAGGCTCCGCTCCCGGTCGGAGAGCTTCGCCACGTCGCGGCCCTCGAACTCGAGCGTCCCTTCGGACGGCGTGTCCACGCATCCCAGCATGTGGAGGAGCGTGGACTTGCCGCAGCCCGACGGGCCGCGGACGGCCAGATAGTCGCCCGCGTCGATGGCCAGGGACACGTCGCGCACGGCGATCACCGGCCCAGACGCCATCGCGAACGCGCGCGTGACGCGGTCGGCGCGGACGATGGGCGTGGCGGGAGTGGACGTCACGAGGTCACCTCGTTGCGGAGCGTCGTGGCGATGGGGAGGCCCGCGACGAGGCGCATGGGATAGAGCGCGGCGATAAACGCCGTCAGCGCCAAGAGGCCCCCGTGCCACGCCAGAGCTTGCGGCTGGAACACGAAGAAGTGCATCGCGCTCGGGATGCCCGGCATGTCCTTGAGGATCCGGTCCAGCCCCTGGGCCAGCGCGAACCCGAGCGGCAGGGAGAGGAGGCCCCCGAAGCCGACGATGAGCAGCGATTCGCACAGCACATCCGCCACCACGCGCGCCCGAGAGAGGCCCAACGCGCGCAGCGCCGCGATCTCGCCCACGCGCTGGTTCACCGATACCGTCAAGAGCACCGTGATGAGGAGGAGCGCAAAGGCCAGCGTGACCGTGGTGAGGACGGCCGAGATCTGCTGGAAGTAGGTGAAGCCCGTCCGTTGCAGGCGTCCCAGCACCTGCGCGTTGGTCATGGGCCGCAGGTCGGGGCGCGCACGCGCCAATGCCGTGGCCGCGACATCCACGTCGCCCGTCGCGCGCACCAGCATCGCCTCGGCCTCGTCCGAGGAGTTGCCGCCACACGCCGCGTCCAGCGTGGCCATCGCGCTGCCGACGATGAAGTCGCCGAGCGCCAGGGGAAACTCGACGATGCCGACCACGCGTACCGTGGTCGGCGGCAGCACCTCCGATCGCGATAGGCACTGCGGCCTGAGCGGCAGGCTGGCGCCCAATGCCACGCCCAGGTCCTGCGCCATCGCTTCGTTCACCACCACCTCGTTCAGCCCACTCACGTCGCGCCCGCGCAAGACCGTCCACGGATACGGCGCGTCCCCATCCACGGCCTGCACGCTTACAGTGTCGTAAGGGGGGCGGGCGTCATTTTCCACGCTCGTCCGGCTCCGCGGCGCCACACCCACGGTGCCGTCCGCGAACCGGATGGCCATCACGCGCTCCACCTCCGGCAGCGCCGCGAACGTCTTCAGCACGGCGGACGCGTTGGGGATGCGGCTGCCACCGCGCGGCAACTCTCCGGTGGCCGTCACCCGGATATCGAAGCCGGTGCGATCCAGCACGTCGCGCATGGACGTGACCAGGCCGTCCGACAGGAGCAGCATGTCGAAGAGCAGCGCGCCAACGGCCGCGACGCCCAGGACGCCCAGCGCGGTTCGCGCGGGCTGACGCACCAGGCTTCGCCACGCGAACGCCAGCGCCCTCATCGACGCACCAGCTTCAGCGCATTCCGCCGCAGGAGCGCCCACGAGGCCACCACCGTGGCCGCCACGCCCAGCGGCACCGCGATCGCCACGCACTGCAAGGCCACCTTCGGCGTGATGTGGACGAACACCAACGCCGTGTCGTAGCGCCACTGGAAGAAGCGATTGATCAGCTGCTCCGAGCCCGCCGCCATCGCCAGGCCGACCACCGCTCCGGCGCCCGCGACGAACAGACCCTCCACGGCTAACTGGGCCAGGATGCGGCTCGTCGGCAAGCCGATGAGCCGCAACACGCCCACCGTTTCGCGCCGCTCGTCCACCAGCATGATCGTCAGCGCCAGCAGGAACACCGTGGCCGCGATGATGGTGACCAGCGCGATCGCCAGGTGAAAGCGTTCCAGCACGCGGAACGGCCCGCCACCGGCGGCGTCCACCGTGGTGCGCGCCAGCACGCCGGGCAGCCGTGCGTTGACGTCGCGCGCGAACGCGCGCGCATCGCCGGCGTCCACCAGCGCGATGTTCACGGCTTCCACGCGGTCCGTCCCCAGGAAGGCCTTGGGGTCGCGCGTCAGGTCCAGCAGATCGGGCAGGTGCAGTCGCACTTCACGGATCGTGGCGCCCAGGCGCGCGGGGTCCGGCGTGGGCTCGTAGATGGCGGCGACACGAAACTGGCGGGCGCGCGATCCTTCCGGCGGAGCCACCTGCACCACGGCGCCTTCCGTGATGCGCAGTTCCTCTGCCACCTGACGCGACACCAGCACAGTCGGTAGCGACGCTTCCTGCGCCGTCACGGCTGGGGCCGCCATGCACGCGAGCACCACCAGAAGCAGCGAGTGACGGGCGACGCATAGATCGGGGGGAAAGGGCACAGTGGGAGGTGGCTCGATTATATCGGCCGTGCTCTGCCTGTCCGGATCCCCATGTCCGGAGCCCGCGCCCGGAGCGGCCGGTCGGCTGTCTACCGAAAGCGAATGAGTGCCATGCCCGCGAGGAGCAGCACCGCGCCCGCCACGCGACCCAGCGATATGCGATGCACGGGAACGCCGAACCATCCCCAGTGATCGATCACGAGTCCCGCCCCGAGCTGTCCCACGACCACCGCCGCAAAGAACAAGGCCACGCCCAGGTAGCGGGTCAAGGCCACGACGAAGAACACGTACACCGCGCCCGCGATACCGCCCGTCCAGATCCACCAGGGATAGCGCGCGTAGCCCGACAGCGGGAGGGCGTCGCGCTGCACCAACTGCGCCACACCCAGCAGGGCCACGGTGATCGATGCCGAGAGGATCGACGTCCACAAGGCGCTCCCCGTGGCCGCGCGCAGGTGGGTGTTCACGCCGGCCTGAAACGCCAACCCCGCGCCGGCCGCGGCCGCCAGAAGCCAATAGATGGTTTGCACGGCGGCATTGTACGCGGCGCTTCGACCGCTAAGATGGTGCCGAGGTCTCGCCGTCCACATGACACTGCACCAGTACCTGTTCGACCAGCTCTGGGACCGTGGTGTACGGCACATCTACGGCATCCCCGGCGACTTCGCGCTGAACCTCTTCGAGGCCTTCGAGCGCGACGGGCGCTTCACGCTGGTGCGGCTCAGCCACGAGCCGTCCGTGGGGTTTGCCGCCGACGGCGCGGCGCGCATGACCGGTGGGCTTGGCGTGTGCTGCGTGACCTACGGCGCCGGGGGCCTGAACATGGTGAACTCCGTCGCGTGCGCCTACGCGGAGGAGTCGCCGCTGGTCGTCCTGTCAGGGGGCCCCGGGCGCGCGGAGAAGCGCGCGGGCCTGCACGTGCACCACGAGGTGAAGACGTTCGAGTCGCAGCTCAACGTCTACCGCGAGGTCACCGAATACAGCGCCATCCTGGACGACCCTCGCACGGCGGCCACGCACATCAGCCGCGCGATCGACGTGGCGCTGAAGGTCAAGCGTCCCGTGTACCTCGAGGTCCCGCGCGACATGGTGACCGAGGCGATCGACCCACCACTCGACGGCGCGCGCGTAGAGATGCCCACCGACGACGGCGCCGTGGACGAGGCCGTGGCCGAGATCGCCGCGCGGCTACGCGCTGCCGCACGCCCGGTCCTCATTGTCGGCGTCGAGGTGCACCGGTTCCAATTGCAGGACCGCCTCGTGCGGCTGGCCGAACGCCTGCGGCTGCCCGTCGCGTCCTCGTTTCTGGGCCGCGGGGCGTTCCCCACGCGCCATCCGCAGTTCGTGGGCACGTATCTCGGCGTGGTGTCGCCGCCGGGCCTCCGCGAGATCGTGGAGGAGTCCGACTGCGTGCTGCTGGTGGGGGAGCGCATCAGCGACACCAGCCTGGGCATCTCGGCCCAACGATTGACCGAGCGCAACCTGTTGATCTCGGTGGCCCGCGACGTGTTCATCGGCCACCATCGCTACGAGCACGCGCCCATCGACCTCGTGATGGCGCGGCTGGAGGCGCGCGAGGATCTGGCGCCCGCGGAGACCACGCTACCGTTCCCGGGACAGCCACCTGCGCACGCGACGCCGACGCTCGACGACGGGGCGCCGATGACCGCGGCGCTCGTCATCGACGTGCTGAACGAGTTCGTGGAAGCGCACCCGGAGGTGCCGCTCGTCACCGACACCGGCGATTGCCTGTTCGCCAGCGTCGAGATTCGCTCCAACGTGGTGATCGCGCCTGCCTACTACGCCACGATGGGGTTTGCCGTGCCGGCGGCGCTGGGCGTGCAGACGTCCACCGGGAAACGCCCGCTGGTCCTGATGGGCGACGGCGCCTTTCAGATGACCGGGCCAGAGATCTCCCACGCGCCGGAATACGGCTGCAACCCGGTGATCGTGCTCCTCAACAACACGCGGTGGGAGATGCTGCAGGCCTTCTACCCGCACGCCGGCTACAACGACACCGTCTCGTGGCCGTTCGCCAAGCTGGCCGAGCTGTGGGGCGGCCGCGGTTTCAACGCCCTGACCGTTGGCGATCTGCGCCGCGCGCTCGAGGCCGCGTGGGCTTCCACGTCGTTCTCGATCATCGAGGTCCCGCTGGCCAAGGGCGATATCTCGCCCGTGCTTGCGCGCTTTGTGCAGGCGTTCAAAGAGCGCGTGTATCAGCCGCGCTAGAAAACTTGACGACTTGAAATCCAGACCAATTGAGTCAAGTTTTCTCCCCCGCCGGAGGCGGGGCAAAAGACACTGCCCTAGCGAGGCGGAGCCTGGATGGTCTGGTCTGAGGCGGAGGCTCGCTAGAAGCTGTTCGCCGTGGGCGATAATACCTAGGTGTCCGCCGATACACCCTCTGCTCGCCCCATGACCGTGCAGCGGTTCAACTCGAACGCCGAGGCCGACCGACACGACTTGGCCTACTGGCAGGCAATCCCGGCCGAAGACAAGATCGCCATGGTCTGGAAGCTCAGCCTGGAGCAGTGGGAGTTGGCCGGCGGCGCTCCGTACGAGCCCGGGCGTCACAGGTCTGTCGAGAGCATTCATCGCCGCTAGGGTCTTCACCATGGGAAAAACCACCTCAGCCAAACAGTCCCTGCTGGAGCGTCTCACCGCGGCTCCAGTGCAGTCAGTTGGTACGTGGCGGCGTGATGAACTCTACGAGAGGGACGCTGTCGTCGCCCTCCAGCGTCTCATCCGGCATAATCAACGCTATAGCGGCGCGGCCATTCATGAGTGACCGCGCGTCCAACCAGGGAGATACATTGATGTCGAGAGTCATTCGCACCAGCCTGATAGCCGTTCTTGTCATTGCTTCCGCGGCGTCCGCTCGTGCACAGGCGACGATACATGGGGACCTCGTCAAGGATTGGGCCGGCCAGAAAGGTCTGCTCGTGGCAATAGCCAACGCCATGCCCGCGGACAAGTTCGGCTTCAAGCCCACGCCGGCCCAGCGCAGCTTCGGGGAACATGTGCTGCACATCGCGGAGGTGAACGCGATGCTGGCAGGCGCGCTCGGTGCCAAGGCGAAGGCGCCGGCCATCAACATGAAGGCCACCGCCAAGGCCGACGTGATCAAGGCGATGTCCGATGCCTTCGACTACGGCACGGCGGTGATCAACGAGTTCAACAACACCACGATCCAGGAAACCATCCAGGCGCCGTTCATGGGCCCGTCCACGCGCGCCCGCGTGATGTTCTTTCTGATCGGGCACACGCAGGACACCTACGGCCAGATGGCCGTGTACCTGCGGCTGAACGGCGTCACGCCGCCGGCCAGCGCCCGCCCGTAAAATCCCTTCACAGTCTGACCATCGCGTCCCGGCCAACCGGCCGGGCGCGATCGGCGTGCCTCCGTGCCGGTGCACTACAATGCGGCGCGGGTGCACCGGTATGGGCACATGCCCGCGCCGTATCAGTCGCTCACACTGATGTTGCCGTCGGAATCGACCCTGGAGGAGCGGGACACATGAAGAGAACGTTTGGATTTAGGGTGTTGGTCGCCCTGGTTGGCGTCGGCGTCGCCGGGTTCATCGCCCCGCGCGCGGCCAGCGCGCAGGACGTCGCCATCACCAACGCGCGCATCATCGTCGGCAGCGGCCAGGTGATCCCGTCGGGCACCATCATCGTGCGCGGCGGCAAGATCGTGTCGGTGACCGTGGGCACCGCGCCCACGCAGGGGCTGCGGACCATCGATGCCAAGGGCATGAGCGCCATGCCGGGCTTCATCGACGGCCACAAGCACGTCAACACCGGCCCCAACGAGAAGGCGCAGATGCAGTCGCTGCTCGAAGCCGGCTACACCACGATCCTGTCGGGCGGTGGGCCGGGCGACGGCAACATCCAGCTCCGGGACAAGATCGACAAGGGCGAGATCAACGGGCCGCGCATTATCCCGTCGGAACGGGTGAACCTGCGCAGCACGCCGGCCGAGGCGCGCGCCGCCATTCAGGCCATGGCGGCCAAGGGGATCAAGCACACCGGCGAGATCGGGCTGACGCCGGAACCCGCGCCGCCGCAGGCCGAGATCGAAGTGATCAAGGCCATCGTCGAGGAAGCCGCCAAGGTGGGCGTGCAGGTCAACGTGCACGCGGTCAGCACGCCGGCGATGGTGGCGGCAATCGACGCCGGCGTGCGACGCCTGGTGCACACACCGAACAAGGACTTCACCAGCTACGAAGCCGCGGCCAAGGTTGGGGCAACCAATTCGATCGTGGCCGGGATGATCGCGTTTGGCGCGCCGATCATCGACCGCGAGTCCCCGGCGCCCGCGCCGGTGGTGTTTCCGCGCGACAACACGCCGCGTTTCCGCGACGGCAAGTCCTGGCCCGAGGCCATTGCCGGTGCCAACCGTGACCCGAGCGGCAAAGCCACCGGCACGGAGGTGGGCTACACCATCCTGAACGCACGACGCATCTGGGACGGCACCAACGGTCGCGGCTTCTCGTGGTCCACCGACCAGAACTACGCCGACCTGGTGGTGCTGGAGCACGAGCTGAAGTCGTTCAGCATCGTGTTCTCGATGGCCGACATTCACAAGATCATGGGTCCCAACTCGGCTGAGTACGTCGGGATGGCCAGCCAGATCGGGACGCTGGAGGCGGGCAAGCTGGCCGACATCATCCTGATCGACGGCGACGTCACGCAGAACATCTACGAGATGCTGAAGACGAAGGTCGTGCTCCGGGAAGGCAAAATCGTCGTCGACAAGCGCTGATTCCGTTCACCCGTCCGGCGCCGTCGTGCACCCGCACGGCGGCGCGGGCCGGGCAGCTATACTCGGTTCGTGGATGCTGCCCCGCTGCTTGGCGAAGTCGCCCGGCGACTGAACGAGGTGAACCTCGAGGCCGTCCTCATTGGCAATGCCGCTGCGGCCCTGCAGGGGGCGCCGGTCACCACCGTCGACTTCGATTTCATGTTCCGCAAGACGCCGCGGAATCTGGCCAAGATGAAGGACGTGGCGCGAGCACTGGGCGCCGTCATCCTCCGGCCCTACTATCCCGTTTCGGACTTGTACCGCGTCGTGCGAGACGACGATGGGCTGCAGGTGGATTTCATGTCCACCATCCACGGCGTCCGCTCGTTTGCAGGGGTTCGCGACCGGGCTACGACGATTGAGATTGGGGGCGCGCCCGTGCGGGTCGCGTCGTTGGCTGACATCGTCGCCAGCAAGCGTGCGGCCAAACGGCCGCGCGATCTGGCGGTACTCGACATTCTGGAGGCGGCTCGTGAAAGGCAAGAAGCCCAGTCGGCGCGCCCAACTCGACGCCCTCGCTCGCGAAAGTGAACGCAACTTGCGCGAGCTCGTCGACCGCTGGCAGCGCCTGCCACCCGAGCGGCGTACGAACTTTCTGCGGAAACGCATCGCGCCTGGCCGCAGCGTGCTCTAGTGCCTCGACCGCAGCGCGGTGATCTGTCTGCTTGCCACGGATCGGGAGTTGTGATCTAACACTATGGATGAAACGCTCATCCACACGTCCGCGCTTCCCCGGCCTCCGATTGAGTGCCAAGGATCGCCAGGTCCTCGCCGGCCAGACGCGCGACGGGCGCGCGGTGTCGGCGCGCACGTGGAAGCGGATCCGGATCCTGGAGTTGCTCCACGAGCAGTGGTCGCTGGCCGAGGTCGCCGAGGCCATCGGCACGTACCCGCGCGAGGTGCGGCGCGTTGGCTGGCGCTATCTCGAACGCGGGGTGCCGGATGCCCTGACGGACGATCCGCGGCCAAAGCCGGCGAGGCTGCTCGACACGCGGCAGCAGGCCGCCATTGTCGCGATGGTGTGCGGTCCACCGCCGGATGGGTATGCCCGGTGGACCGTCCGGATAACCACCGAGGAGACCAAGCGCCACGGGATTGTGGCCGACGTGGGGCGCGAAACCATTCGCCAGGTTCTCGCCCGCCACGAGCTGAAGCCGTGGCGGAAAAAAAATGTGGTGCGTCCCGACGCTGGACGCTGAGTACATCGACGCCATGGAGGACGTGTTGAACGTCCTGGCGCGTCCGTATGATGCTCGGGAGCCGGTCGTCGCCGTGGACGAGCGCCCGGTCGCATTGCGCGGCGCGAGCCGACCCGGGCGCCCCATGGCTGCCGGCCGGATTGCCCGCGAGGATTACGAGTATGTCCGCCGGGGAACCGCCAACATCTACTGCATCGTCGAGCCCAAGGCTGGGCGCCACGTGACCCATGCGAGCCGCGACCGGAAGACGCCACGCTTTGTTCGCGCCCTCCAGCGGATCTCCCGGCGGTATCAGAGGGCGAAGACGATTCACCTCGTCATGGACAACTTGAATCTGCATTGCCGCGCGGCGGTGATCGGCGTCCTCGGCGCGACACAGGGCGCGGCCCTGTGGGCGCGCTTCACCCCGCACTACACCCCCAAGCATGGCAGCTGGTTGAATCCGGCCGAAATCGAAGCCAGCCTCTGGTCCCGCGAGTGTCAGGGCCGAGATCGTGTCGACACGTTCGAAGCCCTTCGTGACCGCACGCGCGCCTGGAACGCCGGCGCTGACCGCGCGAGACGGACAATCATCTGGCGATTCACCACCGCCAAGGCACGGCGAGTCTTTCGCTATAAACGGCGGAGCACCATGTCGCGGTCGAAGCACTAGTTCCAGTATCGCTGGCCCCGCTACGACCACCCCACCACGCTGGAAAACGCGTGGCGGGGGCCGCGGTTCGCGGGGCGGCCATCTTCTATAGCCAAGCTACCAGCGCGCACACCTGATCGAGGGTCCGCGGACGTGCGCGCGGAGGAAGGCTGGCCGTGTGGCGGTCGTCTGTTGCCGCGGCGCCAGCGAGCCGGTCTCACGCCGCCCGCGCGCGGGCGGGCTTCTGTGCCGTGCCCGCGGCCCCACGCGCGCACGACACCAGCGGCGCAGGCATCGGCGTTGGCACGATCTTCCTGCTTGACATGGATCCCGCGCGCGCCGCGCGCCGTGCGTCATCCCGCTGCGAGATAGTCGCTCCTTCACGCTGCGTGACCGTGTCGCGCGAGATCTCACGCACGAGAATGATCTCAGGCGTCGCGGCCCGCGATCGCTGCGCCTGCATCACGCCAGG
>Ga0307505_10000716_pt1 | contig 33408 bp, 28 predicted proteins | sample 23_S_MG_FD_202183 | JGI IMG/M metagenome (GOLD analysis project Ga0307505, IMG submission 202183) | Soil microbial communities from Populus trichocarpa stands in riparian zone in the Pacific Northwest, United States - 23_S | ecosystem: Environmental > Terrestrial > Soil > Riparian zone > Trees... | reverse complement strand
GGCCGCCGCTCGGCGAAGAACGTCTCGAAGGCGGTGAGGTTCACCACCGAGGGATCCGCCTCCACCTGGCCGAAGTCCGGGTTCACCGTCGCGTCGAGGGTGACGTTCGGGGTGATCCCGATCTTCATGTCACCACCCACGGTGACCTGCTGCTCGCGCACGTAGCGGGCGGCGGGGCTGATCCGCTGCACGTTCTTCGTCACCGCGTACGGGGTGAATTCCATCCGCCGCTCGGCGGTGATGCCCGCCAGCCCCACGAGGCTGCCGAGCTGCGACGACAGCCCGGTGCGCGTGGGATTCCAGAGCGGCCAGCTGGAGCGCTCGCGATACCGCTCGATATCGCGCCACACGCCGAATCCGAAGGTGTTGACGTCGGAGCGCGAGTAGCGGAGCTGGGACAGCGGGATCTGGAACTCGGCGGTCCAGCCCAGGGAATCCACGAGCGTGGCCACGTCCCAGATGCCGTTCCACGAGGCATCCTCGTTCCCGTCGTTGCTCATGGCGAAGTCGCGCTTCACCCCGTCGGGGTTCACGGCGAACTCGTAGCCGCTGCGCTTGTCGTTGTAGGAGTCGATCAGGAGCTTGATCTGGTCGCTGGGCCCGCGCACGTCGCGGCGCGAGAGCGCGCGCATGATGCTGTCGGGGTGCGGGTCCAGCATGCGCACGAACACATAGAGGTTGCGCTCGTCGTAGGCCACCCGGAACTCGGTCTGGAACGACGGGTCCACGTCCACCTTTGGCTCGAACTGCCGGAAGCCGGAATGGCGCGGCGCCCGCTGCCAGACCTCGTCGGTGTCGCGCCCGTCGATCTGCACGGTGCCGCTGGCACGGACCGCCGTGGCCGATGCCGTAACAGGCTGGGAGGCCGATTGTGCGGCAAGCGGCACCGAAGCGAGAAGCACAAGCGCGATCGCGACGACGGGGGCGAGCATGAAGGTTCCTCGGTGGTTGGACGCGTGGTTGGACAACGGATCCGACGGATTCGTTTGGTGGCGTTTCACCCTGGCCACCGGAATGGGACGGAGTGGACCGCGCCGGTGTCGGAGTGCACTTTTCGGCCATGACCGGTCACCAACCTGTTCGCCACGCGTACGACCGCTGGTCCGCGACGTACGACGAGGACCGCAACGCCACCCGGGACCTCGACGCGGAGGTCGTGCGGAAGTCAGCACTGCGGCTGCGCGACCGGGCCGTGCTCGAGCTCGGCTGCGGCACCGGGAAGAACACGGTGTACCTCGCGGCCGAGGCGCGCGAGGTGATCGCGATGGACTTCTCGGAGGGAATGATCGCGCGCGCGCACCAGCGGCTGGTGACGTCGAACGTCACCTTCGTGCGCCACGACGTTTGCGACCCATGGCCGGTGGACAACGATGCCGTGGACGCCGTCGTCGCCAATCTCATCCTCGAGCACGTGCACGACCTGGTGCCCGTGTACCTCGAGGCGGCGCGCGTGCTGCGCCCGGGCGGACAGTTCTTCATCTGCGAGCTGCATCCCTACCGACAGCTCGCGGGGGGACAGGCTCACTTCGTGGACAGCGAGACCGGGAAGACCGTGTATGTGGACGTGCATGCGCACACGGTGAGCGAGTTCGTGAACGCGGGGATCGAGGCCGGGTTCACCGTCGTCTCGCTGGGCGAGTGGATCGAGGACGCGGCCCCTGCCGGCAGCGCGCCGAGGCTGCTGTCGCTGCTGTTCGAGCTCCCGCCGGTATCGCGGTAACGAACTGCAACGCGGACGACGCGGACAAATCCCGGAAACCACGGAGACTGCAGGAGCTTGGGTTGCTTGCTACTGGCGAGAAAGCCTCCAGCGCCACCAGAAACAAACCCATTGTCTTGTCCGTGGTCTCCGGGTACGCCCGCGTCGTCCGCGTGAAGCAGTCTGGGGTCGCGATGCCAGCGAGGCGCACCACACTGTCCATCCAACGAGCCAGCTTGTCCCACCCGGATTGACGGAATCGCGCACAAGGGTCATGCTTCTTTCGACCGTCGAAAGGAGCGTCAGGTGGCGCGGGACCCGAAGACCGACAACCGCGAGCTGCTCCAGGGCACGCTCGACATGCTCGTGCTCAAGTCGCTGCAGCTTGGGCCGATGCACGGCTGGGGGATCACCGCGCGCATCGAACTCGGCTCGAACCACGTCCTCGGACTGAACCAGGGCTCACTCTACCCAGCCCTGTACCGGCTCGAGAAACAGGGATTCATCGTCTCCTCCTGGGACGTCTCGGAGAACAACCGCCGGGCGCGGTTCTACGCGCTCACTCCCGCGGGACGCCGCCGGCTGGCCACGGAGCGCGCGCAGTGGGAGCGTCTCTCGGGAGCGGTGAACCTCGTGCTCGGCATGGAGGGGTGAGCGCGTGCGACGGGACGGGATGGACCAGCGGCTCGACGAGGAAGTGCGGTTCCACATCGACATGCAGACGGAGCACAACATTCGCATGGGCATGACACCCGACGAAGCGCGCCGACAGGCCAACCTCGAGTTCGGCGGCCGCGAGAAGTGGAAGTCCGAGGCGCGTGGGGAGTTCCGCGGCGGGCTGTTCGACGGCGCGCGCAGGGACTTTGCCTTCGCGCTCCGCTCGCTGCGCCAGCAGCGCGGCTTCGCGCTCACCGCGGTAGTGACCCTCGCCCTCGGCATCGGCGCAAGCACCGCCATCTTCAGCGTGGTCAACGCGGTGCTGCTGCGTCCCCTGCCCTACGCGAACGCCGACCGCCTCGCGCTGATCTGGGGCGACATGCGGGCGCGCAACGTCACCGACTTCCCCTTCTCGCCCCCGAGCTTCAAGGACCTGCGGGAACAGAATACGACGTTCGAGGACATCGCCGCGCTGACGCCAGGGAACGCGACGTTCGCGGTGCCCGGCGAGGAACCGGAGCAGATCTCGTCGCTCGGCGTCACGCAGAACCTCCTCCCGTGCTGGCCGCGATGCGCATCGACTACGAGACCTCGTCCCGGCTCAACGTCTTCCTCCGCGTGATCGGCCGGATGAAGCCGGGCGTTGGCGTCGCCGCGGCCAACCACGACATGGCCCGGATCGCGGAGCGCGCGCGCGAGCTGTACCCGATCACCAGGGCGGCCGACACCCACTATCGGGTGGAGCCGATGCACGAGGACCTCGTGAGGGACGTGCGTCCGGCCATCGTCGCGCTCATGGGCGCCGTCACCTTCGTGCTGCTCATCGCGTGCGCCAACGTCGCGAACCTGCTGCTCGTGCGGGCGGCCGCGCGCGAGCGCGAGCTCGCCATTCGCGCGGCCCTGGGCAGCTCGCCCTGGCGCATCGTGCGGCAGCTGCTGTCCGAGAGCCTCGTGCTGTCGCTCGCCGGCGCGCTGGTTGGCCTGCTGCTCGCCTGGGCCGGCATCAAGCTGCTGATCGCGCTGGCGCCGGCCAACCTGCCGCGCCTCGAGAACGTCAACGTGGACCTCGTCGTCCTTGGCTTCGCGACGCTCGCGGCCGTGCTGGCGGCGGCGCTCTTCGGGATCATCCCCGCGATCCGCGCGTCGAGGCCGGATCTGGCGGACGTGCTGCGCGCGTCCGGCCGGACGCCGGGGCTCGGCGGCGGCGCCCTCCTCCGGAACGGCGTCGTGGTTGCCGAGGTGGCGCTGTCGTTCGTGCTGCTCGTCGGCGGCGGGCTGATGGCGCGAAGCTTCCTGGAGCTGTCGCGGGTGCGGCCCGGCTTCGAGCCCGCCGGCATGCTCACCTTCGTTCTCGGGGGACGCGGCGGACGCTCGCTCGAGGAGCGGCGCGAGTTCTCCCTCCAGATGCGCGAGAAGCTCGGCAGCATCCCCGGCGTTACCGCGGTGGCGGCGGCGAACTACCTCCCCCTCGACGGCACGACGTTCAACTCGCGCTGGGGGAAGGAGGATGCCGTGAGCGACCCCTCCAAGTTCCAGCAGGCCAACCTCCACATCGTGCTCCCGGGGTACTTCGAGGCCATGGGCACGAAGCTCCTTGCGGGACGCACGTATGACGATGCGGACAGCCGTCCCGACCACCTGGGGGTGGTGATCGACGACCGGATGGCGGCGAAGGCGTTCCCGGGCGAGAACCCGGTGGGCAAGCGGCTGTTCGTCCGCTCGCGGGGCCAGGAGCCGGAGTGGCTCGAGATCATCGGCGTCGTGGAGCAGCAGCGCCACGAGGATCTCTCCGCACCGGGACGCGAGGCCATCTTCCTCCCGCTCGGATTCTTCGGGCATCCGGTGCCGAACAGCTGGGCGGTGCGCGTGAGCTGCGCGGCCGGGCAGCCGTGCGACGCCGCGCGCGTCAGCTCCGCCGTGCGACGCGTGGTGAACGAGCTCGACTCGCGGCTGCCGGTGTCGAACATGCAACCGCTCCAGGCGCTGGTGGACCGGGCGATGACGCCGACGCGTTTCGCGCTCGTGATGATCGGTGTGTTCGCCGGCGTCGCGGCCGTGCTGGCGGCGGTGGGGCTCTACGGCGTTCTCTCCACGGCGGTCCGGCAGCGCACCGCGGAAATCGGCGTGCGCATGGCGTTCGGGGCCACGACGCGCAGCATCTTCGCGCTCGTGGTGGGCAACGGGATGAAGCTCAGCGCGGCGGGGCTCGCCGTGGGGCTCGTGGCGGCATTCTGGCTCACGCGGGCCATGACGACGATGCTCGTCGGGGTCCGGCCCACCGACATTCCCACCTATCTCGCGATCGTCGCGCTGTTCCTGGTGATCACGCTCGTGGCGTGCCTGGTGCCGGCGCGCCGGGCGGCATCGCTCGATCCGACCAACGCCCTTCGCTCGGATTAGGCATCCCCGCACGTTCGAACTGCCACGCGGACGACGCGGACAGCACCCGGACTGCACGGACAACCACTCTCGATCGAACTCGGCTCGGCGCACCGGGAGTAGATCGTTGCGACAATGGTTGTCCGCGTCGTCGGCGTGGTGACCGCGTGGTCCGCGTTGCCGTTCAGGGCTCAGCGATGCCTACTCGGAGCGCAGCGCCACAACGGGATCCACGCGCGAGGCTCTCCGCGCCGGCATGTAGCAGGCGAGCAGCGCGATCGCTCCGAGGAGCAGCGGCGCCACGGTGAACGTGAGGAGGTCCCCGCGCTGCACCCCGTAGAGCTGGCTCTCGAGGAGCCGGCTCGCGCCGTACGCCGCCACGAGCCCCACCACGAGCGCCACGAGGATGGTCGTCCCGCCCTGGCGGAGCACCATCCCCACCACCTGCCCAGGGCGCGCGCCGAGGGCCATGCGCACTCCCATCTCCTGCGTGCGTCGGGACACCATGTAGCTCATCACGCCATAGACGCCGATCGTCGCCAGCGTCACCGCCACGATCGCGAACAGCGCCAGCAGGCGCATGGTGAACCGGCGCGATGTGAGCGCACCATCGATGCTGAGCGTCACCGGACGGATGCGCCACACCGGCTGGTCGGGGTCCACGCGCCAGATGGCCTGGCGCACCGGCTCGGCCAGCGCCATGGGGTCGCCGCTCGCGCGCACCACGACTTCCGTGAAGATCAGCGGCCTCTGGAAGTGCGGCACGTAGACCTGCTCCAGCGGCTGCTCGTTGAGGCTGAAGTGCTTCGCGGTGCCGACGACGCCGATGACGGTGAGCCAGGCGGGTGCGTCGCCGTCCATGATGCGAAGCTGCTGCCCGATCGCCGACCCGCGGAATCGGCGCGCGAGCTGCTCGTTGATGATCGCCACGGGCATGCTCCCCGCCCGATCCGATCCTGCGAAGTCGCGCCCCGCGAGGCGGCGGATGCCCATCGTCTCGAAGTATCCGGGGGTGACGATGTTGGTGTGCGCCATGGGCAGGCGCTCCACCGGGGTCGCGTCGCCCTGGAGCGCATACGGCACCCGCTCGCCATTCCCGTTGAGCGGCGTCGCGCGCACCAGCGCCGCGCCCCGCACCCCGGGCACCGCGCGGATCTCGCTGGCGGTGCGCTCGAACATCTGCGCGATCTTCGCCTCGCTGTCGTACTTCGCCGCGGGCAGCCGGAACTGCAGCGTGAGGAGGCCCTCCGCGTCGAACCCGGGGTTCACGCTCCCCAGCGCGACGAGGCTTCGCGTGAGCAGCCCGGCGCTCACCAGCAGCACGACACACAGCGAGATCTCCGCGGCCACGATCAGACGGCGCCCGGCGAGCCGCATCGAGCCGGAGTCTCCGCGCACGGTCAGCGTGTCCTGCAGCCGCGCGCGGCTCGCCTGCCAGGCCGGCGCGATGCCGAAGACCACCGCCGCCGCCACGGTCACCGCCGCCGCGAAGCCGAGCACCGGCCAACTGAGCGTGATGGTGCCGTACAGCGGGAGCAGGTCGGGGACGACGCGCGCGAACCAGCGCACTCCGGCCACCGCGATCAGCAGGCCCACCAGCCCGCCGAGCAGCGAGAGCACGACGCTCTCCGTGAGGAGCTGGCGCACCAGCCGGTGGCGGCCGGCGCCGAGCGCGGCGCGCACCGACAGCTCGCGCCGGCGGGCAGCCGCGCGCGCGAGGTTCAGGTTGGCGACGTTGGCGCAGGCAATGAGCATCACGGCGGCCACCGCGCCGAGCACGACCAGCAACGGCGCCCGCGTGTCGCCGACGATCTCCTCCTTGAGGGCGCGCACGGCGGCGCCGCGACCCGCATTCGTGGCCGGATGCAGCGCGGCCAGGGACTGCGCCACGCCATCGAGATCGGCTTGCGCGGACTGGAGCGACGTGCCCTCGCGCAGCTTGCCCACGACGAGCACCCCCGGGCGTCCCCGGGTGTCGAGGTCACCGCGGTTGGGGTAGTACCCGATGGGCATCCAGACGTCGGGAGTGCCGAGGGGAGCGTCGAATCCCGCGCGCATGATGCCCACCACCGTGAACGGCTGGCCGTTGAGCACGAGCGTGCTGCCGACCATGTCGGGGCGCGAGCCGAAGCGGGTGCGCCACATCGGCTCGCCGATCACGGCGACAGGCTGCCGGGTTGCGATCTCGGACTCCTCGTCGCTGATGAGCCGGCCCTGGAGCGCACTGGCGCCGAGGGCGCGCAGGGTGCTCGCGGTGACGAAGGAGCCGATGACGCGGTCCGGCGATTCGCCGCCGGTGAGGTTGACGCTCTGTCCCCGCAGGACTCCCATCTCCTCGAAGGACCGGGACTGCGCCTGCCAGTCCCTGAAGTCGAGGTAGACGACGCCGCCCTGCTGGCCGTCGCCGCGGGATCCGTACACGAGCACGAGCCGGTCGCTGTCCGGCCACGGCAGCGGGCGGATGAGTGCCGCGTGCACGACACTGAAGATCGCGGTGTTGGCGCCGATGCCGAGCGCCAGCGTCAGCGCCGCAATGACGGTGAAGGCCGGGTTGCGCGCAAGGGTGCGGAGGGCGTAGCGGATGTCCTGCTTCAGCGCGTCCATGGGGTGCGTCTCCTGCGGGTACTCGGGGGATGCCCACGGGAGCTCGCGGGCGGAGCGCGCCGTGGCGGCGCGGACGTGCTCGAGCGGCGCGGTGATCGCGACGTCGGCGACGAGATGCAGCCAGAGGCGCAGCTCGCCGCGCCAGCCGTAACGGTGGCGCTGCTCCTGGCGCCGCGCATGGTAGAACTCGACCATCTCGTCGAGGAACCGCTCGCGGAAGCGGCGGGGGTAGAGGTGCATGAGTGCCCGGAAGGCACGATCGCGTGGTGCGATCATCTCAGGCGGGGAGCAGCTGCTTGCGGCGCGCGACCGCCACGATCGCGGCCAGGCGCGAGAGCTCGAGCGACAGCACGCGCCGGCCGAACGGTGTGACGCGGTAGTAGCGGCGCCGCTCGTCCGCGTCCGCGTCGCGCGCCCGGCGGGCTGCTCGCGGCACGTCCTCGATCAGCTCCGCGTCCAGCATCCGCTGGATGGAGCCGTACAGGGTGCCCGGGCCCATGTTGACCTGGCCCTCGGTGAGCTCCTCGACCTCGCGGGCGATGGCATAGCCGTGCTTGCCGCCGCGGTCGTCGCCGACCGTGAGGAGGATGTGCAGGACCGCGGGAGTCAGCGGCAGGAGGGATTGCGGGTCGGGTGCGGGCATGTGCGTCCGTGGCGGTTATATCCGTTACGGATATAGTATCGCGGCGGTTTCAGGTTTCTGCAACGTTGAAACGGCTCACGCGGACGACGCGGACGAACCCGGAGACCACGGACAAGATCAATGGGTTGGTTTCTCGTGGCACTGGAGGCTTTCTCGCCAGTCGCAAGCAACCCAGGCTTTGCAGTCTCCGTGGTTTCCGGGTACGCCCGCGTCGTCCGCGTGAAGCAGTGTGGGGTCGCAATGCCAGCGAAAAGCACCACACTGTCCATCCACGAAGCCCACCTGTCCCGCCTGGCCTCTCCCTATGAAAAGCTGAAACCGGGGGGAAGAGGGCGACGTAGGAAACGGTACTCGACGGCGATGATCGCCGGTGAGCCTACCTCAGGAGAATTCGCGTGCGTCGTTCCTTCATTGCTGCGCTCGGCCTGCTCGCGCTCGCCAACGTCCGTGTGGCGGATGCCCAGGCCCCGGCTGGTCCCGGCGGACAGCCCCCAGCCCCCGCTGGAGAGATCCGTGGCAAGGTCATCGAGGGGAAGTCCGAGCTGCCGGTGCCCCGGGCATCGATCTCGGTGCGCATCAAGGGCAGCACCACCATCCTGACCGGCGGCTTTGCCAACGAGCAGGGTGAGTTCCGGATCACCGGGCTGCGCCCTGGCGCCTACACGATGCGGACGACGTACATCGGCTTCGCCCCCGTGCTCCAGGAGGTCGTGCTGACGCCGGCGGCCCCGATCGCGACCGTGCCGACCATCGCCCTCACCCGCGTGGCCGTGGAGCTGTCGGCCGTGTCGGTGGCGGAGGAGCGCGCGGCGATCGTCACCGAGCCGGACCGTACCAGCTACCGCGCGAAGGACGTCGCCCCGGCGGCGGCCAACGCGAGCGACATCCTGGATGCGGTGCCCGCCGTGCAGGTGGACGGCGACGGCAAGGTGAGCCTGCGCGGCAACGAGAATGTCGCGGTGCAGATCAACGGCCGCCCCACCCCGATGCGCGGGCCGCAGCTGGCCGCCTACCTCAAGACGCTTCCCTCGAACACCATCGAGCGCGTCGAGGTCGTGCCGAACCCTTCGGCCAAGTACGACCCCGAAGGAATGGCCGGCATCATCAACATCGTGCTGAAGCAGAACGTGGACCTCGGCCTCAGCGCCGGGTTCAACGGCGCGATGTCGCAGACCGACCGCTTCTTCGGCTCGGGCAATCTCGGCTACCAGGTGGGGAAGATCAGCTCCTTCACGACGCTCGGGCTCAACCGGGACGCCCGCGCGATCGTCGGGCTGAACGACCGTGAGCGCTACAACGCGGCGCGCGCGCTCATGTCCATCAGCGGCGAGGACATCGACGCCGACGCCCGCCAGGGCGGCGTGAACGTCAACACCACGCTGGACTACCAGCGCAACAAGCGCGACCTCGTCTCGAATGCGCTCACGCTGAACAAGCGGTTCGGCGAGGACGCGTCCATGAACTTCTTCTCCGAGCAGGACGGCGGGGGCGCGGTGATCGACACCTATTTCCGCCCGAAGGACGCACACATCAGCGGCTGGATGGCGGACTACAACCTCGCGCTCAAGCGCGTGTTCGAGCCGCGCAAGCACGAGCTGAACACCGAGTTCCGCATCAACCGCCAGCACGATGACGACGAGCAGGTGCTGTGGCGGCTGTCGAACAGCGCGTCGCCCACCCGCACCGAAGGGGAGCGTCAGCTCACCGACGCCGCTGCCGGCTCACTCGCCGCGCAGGTCGATTACGTGAAGACGCTGGCCCAGCGCACCAAGCTGGAGACCGGCTACAAGGGGACGAACCGCACCCTCGACCGCGACTATCGCGTCACCAAGGACGCGCTGGGCGACGGCAGCTGGGTGACCAGCCCGCTCAGCAACGCGTTTTCCTTCAACGAGACGGTCAACGCGGTGTACGGCGTGCTGAGCCACGGCGTCGGCAAGTTCGAGCTCCAGGGCGGACTGCGCGGCGAGATGGCCAGCCGCGACTTCAGCCTCGCCACCACGAGCTATCCGTTCCAGTACAACAGCCTGTTCCCGAGCGCGATCGCGTCGTACAGCCTGAACCAGTCCACCACGGCCAAGGCGAGCTATTCGCGTCGCGTGCGCCGGCCTGGCACCCAGGAGCTGAACCCGTTCGCGCAGTTCTTCGACGTCCGCAACGTGTTCATCGGCAACCCGGCGCTCGCGCCCGAGTACACCGACTCGTACGACTTCGGGATCACGAAGAACGGCAGCAAGGGCACCCTCCAGCTGTCGCCGTTCTACCGGCACACCACGAACATCATCCGCGTGGAGATCAACCCCACGGACATGATCGACGGCCGCGAGGTGACGTCGGTGTCGTTCAGGAACCTGGCGACGAGCAACTCCTGGGGCACGGACCTCAACGGCAACCTCCGCCTGGGGCCGAAGTTCAGCGGCTTCGCGGCGTTCAACGTGTTCAAGCAGGTGACGGATGGCGGCTCGCTCTCGAGCCTCGGCTCCAATGCCGTCAACTGGATGGGCCGCATGAACATCACCTCCGAGCTGGACAAGAAGACCGTGCTCACCACCGCGTACTTCTACCGCGCCCCGATGAAGATCGAGCGCGGCCGCTTCGAGGCGGTGCACGGCGCCAACATCGCCCTCCGTCGGAAGCTCGACGGCGACAAGGCCAGCATGACGCTCCGCGTGAACGATCCCTTCGGCACCCAGCGGTTCCGGGTGCGCGCGGAGAACGACGACGTCATCCAGATCACCGAGCGCAACTTCGGCGCGCGGATGGCCTGGCTCGGCTTCCAGTACAACTACGGACGTCCCCCGCGCGTGCGGCAGGTGCGGCAGGACGACTCCAACCAGGGTTCGGCGTTCCCGCCACCGTCGGAATAACGAACGACGGACATAACTGCGGACACAGAAGCGGACAAGAGGACGGACATAGGGACGGACATGACGGCGGATTTACGGCGCAGTCATGTCCGTTCTCACGTCCGTCGTCATGTCCGTCCCTACGTGCGGCCTCATGTCCGCATTTGGTCAGCCCACTGACGCCCAGGCGCGCACGGGGAACGTGCCGAACCCCTTCACCTTGACCGGGACCGCCGAGAAGCGGCTGCCCTGCGCCGGTAGCTGGTTCAGCCCGCGCATGTGCTCGCAGATGGGGATGTCGCTGCCGAGGAGCGCGGTGTGAACCGGGCGGGCGCCGGTGGAGACGTCGTCGATGTTGAAGGAGTCGATGCCGACCATTGCAGCGCCCGCGCGCACCAGCCAGTCCGCGGCCCGCTCGGTGAGATGCGGATGCCCATCGAAGTAGCGGTCGGTGCGCCAGTGGCGGTCCCACCCCGTCTGAAACAGCACGGCATGTCCCTCCACCTTCGTCGAGCGCAGGGGAACCTCGTCGATGACGGTCGTGCCGGCGGGAACGCGGATGACGAGACACGGAAGATCGGCGAGCGCCTCGAGCGGCAGCTCGGAGAGATCCTTGCCGTTCTCGTACCGGTGAAACGGGCTGTCCACGTACGTCCCGGTATTCGCCACCATCTCGATCTTCCCGATCTGGAATTCGGTGCCGACCGCGTACTTCGCCCGCGATGCTTCACGACTCATCCAGTCGCAGATGATGGGCGCGGGCAGGCCCTTGTAGGTGACCATGCCATGCTCGATGGTGTGCGAAAGGTCAACGAGTCGCTTCATGTAGCCGCAGGTGTCGAGGAGAGCGGAGCCCACCGCAGAGACGCAGAGGCGCCGAGACTGCAAAAGAATGGGGTTCTCTGCGTCTCTGCGCCTCTGCGGTTCACGAACCGCCCCTGCCGGTGGGCTTGAAACCTCTTGACAAAGCCCCCGTAATGCTAAATACTCAGCAGAGTGCTGGATTTTTAGCATAACAGGAGACTTCGATGCCCAGGGACGCCGTCGCCGGCAGGCTCGCCAGGCTCAGCCGCCGTGAACGCGAGATCATGGACGTGCTCTTCCAGCGCGGCCAGGCTACCGTCGCCGAGGTCGTGGATGCCCTCGCCAGCCCGCCGAGCTACTCCGCGGTGCGCGCCACGCTCAACATCCTCGTCGCCAAGAAGCACGCGCAGTTCCGGGAGGACGGCCCCCGCTACGTCTATCTCCCCGCCATCCCCGCCGACACCGCGCGCACCGCCGCGGTCCGCCACGTCATCAACACGTTCTTCAACGGGTCCGCCGAGGACGCCGCCGTCGCCCTGCTCCAGATGTCCGACACCAGACTCCCCGCCGACGCCATCGCGCGCCTCGCGCGGGAGGTCGAGAAGGCCCGCAAGGAGGGACGCTGACATGAGCACCGTTGCCCCGTTCGCCGCTTCCATCATCATCAAGGCCACCATCCTCCTCGCCGCGGCCGCGCTGGCGATGCCGTTGCTGCGCCGGCGCTCCGCCGCGCTGCGGCACCTGGTCTGGTCCCTCGCGCTTGGCGGTGCCGTGCTGCTCCCGGTCCTCGCCGCGATCTCTCCCCTCTCGTTCCCCCTGCTTCCGGCACCTGCCGTCGTTGAGGTCACCAGCAGGCAGGTCGCCCCGAATCGAGCGGCGGACGCCGGGAGCGTTCCTGTCACCGCAGTCCCGCAAGCGACTCCGGCGCCGATCGCGCCGTTCCCCGCGCGCCCGCTCCCGGATGCGACCACCACGCTCGCCGCCCTCTGGATCGCGGGCGCCATGCTCCTGCTCACGCGGTTCGCCCTCGGCGCGCGTCGCATTCGGGCACTGGTGCGGCGGTCGGTGCCGGTCGAAGACCCGAGCTGGGTGGCGGTCGCGGAGCGCACGCGCGAGCGCCTGCCTGTCGCCGGATTCTCCCTTCGCGTCAGCGACGAGACCGACATGCCCTTTGCGACCGGGCTGGTCTCACCCGCGATCGTCCTCCCCGCCAGCTCCATCGAGTGGAGCCCCGAGCGGCGCGAGGCTGTCCTGTTGCACGAGCTCGCCCACCTCGGTCGTGGAGACCTCCTCATGAACACGCTCTCGCACCTCGCACGCGCCATCTACTGGTTCAACCCGCTCGCCTGGTACGCGGCCCACCGGCTGCGAGTGGAGGGCGAGTGCGCGGCTGACGACGAAGTGCTGCGCGCGGGCGCGCGCCCGTCGGAGTACGCGGATCACCTCCTGCACATCGCCACCAGCGGGCACACGGTGCTTCCCACCGTCGCGCTGGCAATGGCTCGTCGCTCGGCGTTCGAGGGCCGCCTGCTCGCGATCCTCGCGCCCGACGCGGACCGCGTCGCACCGTCGCGCCGCCGCATGGCACTCACCGCGGCGGCCTTCGCGATCGTCATGCTTCCGCTCGCGGCGGCTTCCCCCACCGCCCGCGCCGCGGCTCTCGCGCCGAGCCAGTCCGGTGCGGCGGCGTCGGCGGCGGAGCCACGCGTCCAGCAGGCCTCGTCCGCCGTACCGGCGCTGATCGAGGCGCTCGCGGACGACAACGCCGCCGTCCGGCTGGCAGCCGTTGAGTCGCTCGGGTCGCTGGAGGATCCGCGCGCGATCGCCGCGCTCGGCAAGGCGCTGCGCGACGATGCCGATCCGCGGGTCCGCCAGGCCGCCGCGGAAGCGCTCGGAGAGATCGATGACCCGCGCGCGGTGCCCCACCTCGTGGAAGCGCTCCGCGCGGAGCGCGTGACGGTGGTGCGCGAGCACATCGTGCGCGCGCTGGGCGAGATCGGCGACCCCAGCGCGATCGACGCGATCGCGGGCGCCGCGCGCGACCCGGGCGTCACCGTGCGCCGCGCCGTCGCCGAAGCCCTCGGAGACATCGAGGGGCGCCGCGCGCTTCCCACGCTGCTGGCCATGGCGCGCGACACCGATGTCGAGGTGCGGCGGAACGTCGCTGAGGCACTCGGCGACCTGGAAGATGAGGGGGCATTCGACACGCTCGTGGCACTCGCGCGTGACGCGGACGCCGAAGTCCGGCAGTCCGCGATCGAGGGGCTCGGCGACCTCGAGGACCGCCGCGCGCTCGACGTGCTCATTACCGCCCTGAGGGACGCGAACGCCGAGGTGCGTTCGTCGGCCGCCGATGCCATCCAGAGCCTCGACGAGTTGCGCACCGCGCCGCCCGCGCTGATCGCCGCGCTCGCGGACGCGTCGCACGAGGTGCGTCACAACGTCGCGCACGCGCTCGGCAGCATCGGCGACGAGGCCGCGGTGCCGGCGCTCAAGCGCGCGCTGGGCGACGCCAACGTCGAGGTGCGTCGCGCCGTGGCCGACGCGCTGTCCGAGATCGGGGGCGCTGAGGCGATCACCGCGCTCATGGGGCTGCTCAAGGACGCCGATCCGGAGATCCGGAAGACGGCTGCCGAAGCGCTCGGGAAGCGCCGCTGATGCGCATGGTTCGTGAGGCGGCCTTCCTCGCCGGCGTGGCGCTCGCACTGCCGCAGCCCGGCGGGTCGCTCGGCGCACAGGCCGGTCCTGACGACATGGCGGCGGTCACCCGGCTGCTGTCCGACGTGCGCGGCGCGGCGCCGCTCTATTGCGAGCTGGCCGCGCGGGCGGTGGACGGCCGCGTCTGGTGGAGCAGCTCCGGGTCCGGGTCGGGGGGCGCGCTCGAGGTGGATTCATCGGCCGCGTCCCTGGTGCGATGGATTCACCATGAACACGCCGACGCGCGCGTCGTGCCCCGGCTCGCCGCGGCCATGCGCGATTCGGACGCGTGCGTGCGTCGAGTGGCTGGCTCCATGCTCGGCCAGGTGAAGCACGCCGCGGCCTACGCGGCGCTGCTGTCGGCGCTCGACGACACCGACGCGGCCACCCGCACCGTGGCCGCGATCGGGCTCGGCGTTGCGGAGCACGCTGCTGCACTGCAGCCGCTGGTCGTGCGACTGCGCGACGGGTCCGCGACGGTTCGGCGCGCGGCAGCCTGGGCGCTGGGCGAGCTCGAGCACCGGGACGCGATGCTGCCCCTCATCGATGTGCTCGCGAGGGATGCAGACGCACGCGTCCGCCAGGCCGCGGCCGCCGCGCTCGGCAAAGTGGCAGGCTGAGCCCCCGCGGCCGGTCGTCGCGCCGACCGGTCTCCGGTCCGCCGCTTGCCACTCGCCATGGCAAGGAGGCAGACATGACCATTCAACGAAGTGCTCGACTTGGCGCGGCAGCCGCGGCGGTGCTGCTGGTGTCGGCGTGCTCGAGCGCCGGCAGCGTCGGCGAGATCCTTGGCTCGGTGCTCGGCGGCGGTGCGGGCGGAACGCAGGTGGCCGGGACGGTGCAGAGCGTGGACACCCGCAACCAGCAGATCGCGCTGCGGCAGTCCAACGGCCAGAGCGTGGCGCTCGCGTTCGACAACCAGACCACGGTGCTGTACCAGAACCGGGCGTACCCGGTCACGTCGCTCGAGAGCGGCGACCAGGTACAGGCCAGGGTGCAGCAGCTCCAGAACGGCGGGTACTACACCGATTCGGTGTTCGTCACCCAGCCCGTGCAGGGGAGCGGCTCCACCGGCTCGAACCCGCAAAACGTTCAGTCACTCACCGGCACGGTGCGCAGCGTGGACCGGAACAACGGCCAGTTCACCATGGACGTCGGCAACGGCACCGTGCTGGCCGTGAGCATGCCCTACGGCGCGGCGCAGGCAGACGTCAACCGGTTCAACGCCCTCCGCGTGAACGACGCGGTGCGCTTCTACGGCGTGTACCTGAACACCACCCGCGTGGAGCTGCGGCAGTTCTACTGAGACCAGGGCGGGACGATGTTGTTGGCCCTGGCGTAGGCGATGGACTGCCCGAGGTGCTCGTTCATGTGCGCGACGAGCTGGACGAGCACCGACCATGTGGGCACGTCGCGGCCGTACAGCTTCGTGCCCTTGTCGAGCGCCTCGCCGTCCATCTTCGCGACGGTGGACCGGACGTGCTCCGCTGACTGCCGGAGCAGGGCGACGATCTGCGCCTTGTCGCGCAGCGCCTCGAGGGTGTCGAGCTTCAGGCCGGCGGGCGCACCGACGCGCATCGCGGACTGTGGGTAGTAGAAGTTGTAGTGCGCGACGTGCGCGAGCACGTGCCCCAGCACCATCGCGTCCTGCTGCGGCTTCCACGTGAACTTGTCCGCCGGCATCGCCTCGGCGAGCGCGACGAATTTCCGCATGGACATGTTGAACTGCATCATCAGCTCGTCTCGCACGGCCACCGCGGTGCTGTGATGCTGGTTGGCGTGCGCGGCGTCATGCGCATGCTGCTGGGCGGCCAGGGTGGCCGGCGCGAGAGCGGCGAGGAGGAGCAGGGTCCGTTTCATGGGTCGTCCGGGAGGATCGTTGGAGGTCTCCGAAAGCTACCATGGATGGGTGCGCCACCTCCGCCATCTCCTCGCCCTGATCGCCATCCTGACTGGGCTCGCACCCCGTCTCTCTGCACAGGCGGGGATCGCCATCATCGGCGTCACCGTGATCGACGTCGAGCGCGGAACACTGATCTCCGCGGTCGGTGACGCCCACGCTCCACCTGACGACCTGCGCCTCGCAGGGCGCGCCTAGATTGTCAGGATGAGATCATTTGCCCGCACCACCGTCGCGCTCGCTGCGCTGGCCGCGGCGTGCTCCACGCCGCGCACCGCGCCCGCGCCAATGGACGCCGGCCGCTTCACCCGCGAGTTCCGCGGCGTCTGGGTCGCGACGGTTGCCAACATCGACTGGCCGTCCCGTCCCACGCTCTCGCCCGATCAGCAGCGCGCGGAGATGATCGACATCCTCGATCGCGCGGCGGGCCAGGGGTACAACGCCGTCGTGCTCCAGGTGCGCCCCGCGGCCGACGCGGTGTATCGCTCGGACCTCGAGCCCTGGTCCGTGCTGCTCACCGGGCAGCAGGGCACCGATCCCGGCTACGATCCGCTCGAGTTCGCGGTGGCCGAGGCGCACGCACGCGGCCTCGAGCTGCACGCATGGATCAATCCGTTCCGCGCGGGCAACGCCGCGGACACGGTGCGTTTCGCCCCGTCGCACGTGTGGAATACCCGCCGCCACTTCGTGCGGCTGTACGGCGCGCAGCTCTGGATGGATCCCGGGGACGCCGAGGCGCGCGAGCATTCGCTGCGGGTGGTATCGGATATCGTGCGACGCTACGACATCGACGCCGTCCACATGGACGACTACTTCTACCCGTACCCGGTCCGTGACACCGCCACCGGAGGCAACCGCGCCTTTCCCGACAGCGCCACCTACGCGCGCTCTGGTGGAGGGCTGGCCCTGAACGACTGGCGACGCGCCAACATCGACGACTTCGTGCGCCGCATGTACCAGGAGGTGCACGCCGTCAAGCCGATGATCCGCGTGGGCATCTCGCCCTTCGGCATCTGGCGCCCTGGCAATCCCGCGAGCGTGCAGGGGCTCGACGCGTACGACCAGATCTTCGCCGACGCGCGGAAGTGGCTCCAGGAAGGGTGGGTGGACTACCTCGCGCCGCAGCTCTACTGGTCGATCGCCGCGCCGCAGCAGGGTTTCCCCGCCCTGTACGACTGGTGGCTGGAGCAGAACACGCAGGGGCGGCACGTGTGGCCCGGCCTCGCGACGTACCGCGCCGGCAGCAGCGCGTCCAATGGGTTCGCGCTCACCGAGATCGCGGACCAGGTGCGCCTCATCCGCCAGCGCAGCGCGCCGCCGGGACACATCATGTACAACGGCACCACCACGCTGAAGCGTCCGCAGTTCACGGCGACGATCGCCCCACTGTTCGCGACGCGCGCCATTCCGCCGGCCTACCCCTGGCTGGGCTCGGGCACGCCGGCGCCGCCGACGATCGGCGTGAGCGGCCGCACCGTGTCCTTCTCGGCGGCGGAGACGCCGCGCTGGTGGGCCGTGAACGCGCGCACCGATGGCGGGATGTTCGGCCGTTCGCGTTCCCTGGCACGGCTGGTGTTCGGCACGTCGAGCGCGGTGACGCTGGAGTTCGAGCCGCAGCACGTCACCGTGAACGCGGTGGACGGGGCCGGCAACATGAGCGCCGACGCGACCTGGCGACGCCCCTGACCGGGTCCTGGCGCCGCGCCGCTCGCGCGGCGCCGGTCGTCACTCCGTGAGGGTGTAGTAGTCGCCCATGGCAGCCGTCACCACCTGCTGCGCGAACTCGTGCCCGTAGATGTGCTGCACGACGATCGACGCACTCGTCCCCTGCACCAGCTTGTAGGTGCCGAAGTAGTGCACCAGCCGCTCGATGAGGATCTTGGGGAGCTGCGTGAGGTCGGTGACGTCGCTCCACATGAGGTCCCCCTCGAGCACGCCGATGATCTTGTCGTCCGCCTCGCCGCGATCGAGCAGCTGGATGCCCCCCACCACCCGCGACGGCACGATGACCTCCGCGCGCGTGATCGGCCGCTCGCTGAGCACGCAGATGTCGAGGGGATCTCCATCCCCGCGCTCCGCACCCTGGCACAGCTGCGCAACGCGGTCGCCGCAGTGGGTGCGCGGGATGAAGCCGTAGAGGGCCGGCGGCTGCGACGACGTCCGCTGGGGACGGTCCACGCGCAGGTACCCGCTTTCCTTGTCCACCTCGTACTTGATGACGTCGAACGGCGTGATCTCGATGTACGCGTTCACGCGGCTCGGCGGGTCGACGCCGGCCGACAGGCCGTGCCACGGGTGCGGGCGAAAGCTGGCGAAGCGCTCGGTGTCCTTCGGCATTCTGGGTGATCCCTGAGTCTGCGGGAGGCGGAGAAGATTAGCCTGGCGCGGCTCCATGGGTGAGCCGCCGCCAGAGCCACTCGGCGGGCCCGAACCGGTGGCGGCGCATCCAGAGTGCGCTCACGGCCAGCTGCACCACGACGACCACGGCCGCGATTGCCATGGCGCGGGACGCCCCGATCCGCCACCACAGCCCCCCTCCCCACCCCGACGCGAGCGTCACGCAGATCACCGACTGCATCAGGTAGTTCGTGAGCGCCATCCGTCCCATCGGCGCGAACGCCCGCATCACGCTGCGCCCGTCCAGGACGAGCAGCGTCACTGTCGCCGCGTAGCCGATCGCCAGCAGCGGCACCCCGACCGCCTGGGCGGCGACGGCGACCAACCCGCCGAGCGACGGCGGCAGGTACTGCCAGTGCTCCATGGCCCACGCGGCCAGGACGTTCGCCGGGAGGCCGATCGTCCAGCCGAGCACTGCCCAGCGCGCGATCAGCCGCCGATGCTCCTGCGGGCGCAGTGCCACACCGCGCCGCACCAGCCACAGCCCGAGCACGAACATTCCGAGCACCTTGGGAAAGCGCATCGTCGCAATGAGGTCCACCCAGCGCCCCACGAGCAGCACGAGGTTCCCGATGAATGCGTCCACGTATCCGCCAGTGCCGACGCGCTCGAAGATCGCGAGGATCTGCGGCGGCATTCCCCCTGTGTCCGCGCCGGCTTGCGCCGGCGGAGCGCCACCGCCCACGACGCTCGCCACGGCCAGTGCCACGAGATACAGGGCCGTGGGAATGGCGAGCAGGATGAGCGTCCAGCGCACCAGCTCGCGGTCCGTCTTCCTGGCGAACCACGGCAGCGTGAAGCCAAGCAGCGCGTAGAGCATCAGGATGTCGCCGGCCCAGATGAACACCGCGTGCACCGCGCCGATCGCGAGCAGCACCCGGAGGCGGCGGCGGAAGCGCGGCAGCGCGTCGCCCTCCCAGCGGGCCAGCTGCACCCCGAAGCCGATCCCGAACAGGAGCGAGAAGATCGAGTAGAACTTCCCCGAGACGAGTGCGTGCTCCAGGAACGTCGCCACGCGGTCCGCATCGGCGGTGGGCAGCGCGGCGATGCGCGCATCGGGCATCGCGAACAGCCCGAAGAAGGTGAGCACGTTGGCGAACAGGATCCCGCAGATCGCGACGCCGCGGACGACGTCCAGGGCAGCGATGCGCTCGGGAGGGGGGAGCGCAGTGGCTGGGGTGGTCATGCTGTCATCTATCGGGTGCGCTTCCGGTACGCGCCAAGGCCGTCGTGCAGGTACAGTTCCGCGCCCGTGCGGCCGCGCACGAGCATGAAGCGTCCGACGGAGGTTCCGTCCACGGCGAGGATCTCCAGCACGTTGGGCGCGGTGAAGCGCGCCGGTTGTTCGGGGCCCGCGGCATAGGAGAAACGGAACGCGCCCCCTGCTCCCGCCGCGACGCGGATCGTGTCGGTGCCGTTGACGTAGATGCCGGGGAACCTAGCCGGCGCCATCGCCGCTGGCGGACCCGATCCCTGCCCCGACGGGAGCGAGCGGCCGAGGAGGAGCTCGAGCGCGCGGCCGGCGGATCGTCCCATGATGCCGCCGTTGCGATTGGTGATGATGACGACGCCAACGCGCTCCTCGGGGATCATCATGACGATCGAGCCTGAACCGCCGCGGAAGCCTGCATGGCTCACGACGCGGACGTTGCCATTGCGGCACACGGAAAGCCCGTAGCCGTAGCCGCAAAATGCGTCCGGCGTTTGCGCGTGCGCCGTCATCATCCGCTCGGCGATGCCCGCGGGCAGCACGCGTGCCCCGTCCACGACGCCGTCATTCAGCAGCGCGATCATGAACCGCGCCATCTCGCGCGCGCTCGAGAACAGCGACCCGGACGCCCACGTGGTGATGTCGTCCGGGTAGGGGCGCACGACGCGGGCGCCGGCGCTGTCCACCCGATGATCCTGCGCCATCGGCCACGTCATCGCCTCGAGCGGGCGGAAGGTGGAGCGGGTCATCCCGGCGGGACGGAGGACGCGCTGGGCCACCGCGTCCGCGAAGCTCACCCCTGTCGCCTCTTCAATGGCGTACCCCGCGAGCCAGTAACCTGGCCCGGAGTAGGAGTAGATGTCGTCGAGCGGGCCGACGATGCGGTCGCCGGTCCACCCGCGCACGCGGGCTCCGAGCGCGGCGTCGTCGTGCAGGCCGTTGCCGGCCGCTTCCTGCCAGAACCCGGCGCGATGCGTCAGCAGCAGGTGCAGCGAGGGTGCCTGAAGCGCGGGTGCCAGACCGCGAGCGTAGCGGCCGATGGGGTCGCCGAGCTTGAGCGTACCCTCGTGTTCGAGGACGAGAGCAGCCGCCGCGCTCACCATCTTCGACGTGGAGCCGATCCGGAACAGCGTCAGCGGCGTGACCGGCTCCACGGCCTCGGCGCTCGCGACACCGAAGCCGGCCTCGAGGACGACGCGGTCGCCGCGGACCACGGCCACGGCGGCGCCGGGAGCTCGCAGCGCGGCCATCTCCCCCTCCACCATGACGCGGATCGAGTCGACGGTTGCGTCCTGCGCTCGTGCCTTGGGCACGAGTGCGACAACTGCGATCGCGAGCAAGAGGGCCAGCGGTGCTGACCGGAGCTGAGGGTGGCGGCGCATCGCAAGAGAATATCGCCCGGGAACTGCAACTGCCATGACGCCGCCGCGCCCCAGCTGCTACTCGGCGGGCACGTACCGGTGCGAGGGGTCACGCACTGCCGAGACATTCACGTCGAGCGGGAGGCGGTGCCCCTTCCACTCCTCGACGATGTCGAGCACGCCCTGCCACATGTGCGCGAAGGTGTGACCCACCTCGTGCGGCTCCTTCTCCGGCGAGAAGTCCCGGCCGCCCGCCACCCAGAACGGTGGCTCCTCGGCCTGGCCCGCGGCCGCGTACACCGCCTTCACGTCGTCATAGATCAGCGATGCGTTGCGCGTGTGCACGTAGTAGCCCGGGCGATAGCGGCCGTCCTCGAGCACGCGTGCCGTCCAGGCGCGGTAGTATTCGCGCATCTTCGCTGGCGTCGACTGCATGCGCTCGATGTCCAGGAAGATCACGGTGCCCTGCGGAAACCCTTCCGCCGCGGTGCGACGGATGGCGTCGTCGGCCTCGAGCGTGCCACGCGTCCCGCTCACGAGCTGCGTGCCGCACTGGTCGAGCGGCGTCTCGGTCTGGCTGACCGGCACGCGTGTCGGCACGCGGACGGTGTTCTTCACCGGCACGGTGCGCGTGACGTAGTGGGGGATCTTCTTCCCGTTGCGCGTGATCGTCGTCTTCACGCGCTTCTTCACGTGGCTCGTGCGCACCGTGGTGCGCCAGGTGGTCTCGTAGCCCGTGGGCACGCGGTCCCAGGTCTGCTGGCCCACGTAGATCACGGCCATTCCCCACCCCATGCTGGCAAGGCGCTCGCGCTTGCCCACCCAGGTGCGTCCCTTGTGGCAGGGCGCCGGCAGGTAGTAGCCCACCCACTCATAGGGCACGTCCGCGTGACGCCATGCGAGCATGACCTCGTCGCCCGGATAGGCGTACGTGTCGAAGCCGAGGTGCCTCCCGGGGCGTGACACCTTCTCGGCAGCTTCCGTGATCTGCTCTGGCAGCTCGGCGGCAACGCCCGACATCAGCGCCATGGGGGAGCCGGTGAGCCGCGACCAGTTCGTGCCCACGAATGTGGCGGCAACGGACGCAACGACGAGGGTCTGGACCAGGCGCTTGTACATGAGTCCGCTCCTCGGATGCTGCGTGAAGGCCCTGAACGACCTTCTACACCACAGTGCACGAAGGGTGCTTAGCTCACGTCCTGCCGGACCCGGCCGTTGTCTCCCGGGCCGCTAGGAAATTCGGAGCGGAACGCTTCCGCCCGCCTTCCGGATGCGGCGCGCGAGATTCTTTGCGTCGCTCTCGGTCATGCGGAGGCATCCGCGCGACGCTGCCCGCCCGATGGACGCGGGCTGGTTCGTGCCGTGGATGTAGTAGTCCGGGGCCTTGAAGAAGATCTTCACGCCCTGGATGGGGTTGTCGGGATCGCCGGGCGGCTGCGCCTTCTTGCCGCGGGCCCACCACGCATTCGGCGGCCTCCACCAGGGATTCCAGATGATCTGCCCGGTTCGGAATGAGCCGCGCGGGGTGGGATTGCTCGGCTGCCCGACGGCGACCCGGTAGGTCTTCACGACCTTGCCATTCTCGATGACCTTGAGCGTGCGCGCGGCAATGCTCGCTTCGAGCCGCATGGCGGGAGCGTCGGCCGGCGCGCGAGACATCGTTGCCCATACGAGCACCGGCACGATCGGCGTGATTGCCAGCCAGCCCATCCGCGAACGCAACAATCCGAGCATCGACAGTTTCTCCCTCCGTGTGGGGGGACACGAAGGGCAAAACGCATTCCCGGTGCTTCACCTGTTTACAACAGCCGGGGGAAGCTCACCAATCGGGCAGGGTCAGCGCGGCCGGTCCTCGCGGCGTCGCTGTGGCCGTTCCCCCTTCCCCTTCAGGCGCGGCGGCTCCGCATCCAGGAGCATCATCGCATAGTCCTCGCGCACGAGATCCTTCCAGTTCTTCGCCCACTCGCGCAAGTCCACGACGACGTCGCCGGAGGTGAACCGCAGGACCTCTTCCGTGCCGCCATCCTTTGCGAGGCATTCGTGAACACGCACGGTCCACAGGCGGCCTCGTGGGCTGGTGAACGTCCGCTCCGAGTGAGCCCATTCGTCGTCATGCGCCGCGGCCTCAGCCTTGACGAGACGCATCCCTTTCGGGGTGATGACCTTCTTCGCGCCGATCCGGTGAGCCGCCTTGCACAGCATCTCCAGCTTGGCGAGCTCGTACGTGTGCCAGCTCGGGGGATAGGGCGCGACGAGGCGCCGCTTCTCGTTCGCGCTCTCGAATGCCAGCCATCCACCGGCCCAGGGCTCCATGAACTCCTCGGCCTTGGTGATGGGGTGCATGTGCATCGGTGTCACGTCCCACACCCGCCACACCACTCCCCTCGAGTCCGTGAATTCGCGCGTCGGCATGCCGGCGTCATTCGCAGGCTTCGGGCCCGGGCAGGACTTGCCTAGTCGCTTCGCAAGGCCTCGATCGGGTCCACGGCGCTGGCCCGTCGCGCGGGCATGTAGCTCGCCAGCATCCCCATGCCGAGCATCAGCACGGCCATGGCCGCGAAGACGATCGGGTCGACGGCGTTGACGCCGTAGAGCAGGTTCGCGAGCAGCCGCGTGGACGCGACCGCGGCGATGATGCCGATCACCACGCCCACCAGCACGACGCGCGCACCCTGCGACACCACCTGGCGCCGCACCGCGCCGGCCGTTGCGCCAAGCGCCATGCGCACGCCGATCTCGCGCGTGCGCTGCGCCACGACGTACGAGAGCACGCCGTACAGCCCCACCGCGCCGAGGATCAGCGCCAGCCCTGACACGACGCCGAGGGTCAGCATCGTGAACGACAGCTGGATCATCGAGCGGCGCGCCAGGAACTCGATCGTGTACTCGCGATACACCGGCGCTTCCGGGGCCACCTGGCGCACCAGCTCGCGGATCTCGCGCGTCAGGAACGCCGCGCGCGGGGATTTCACGACGTACGCGGGCGACCCCATCCCCCATGCCTCCGGCGTGGGCCCGGTGAGGGCGAAGTACAGCCCCGCTTCGCTGGCCTCGCGCCAGTCGTCCTGCTTCACGTCGTCCACCACGCCGACCACGGTGAAGGGCATCTGCCAGGCAGGGTTGGTGCTCAGTCGCCGCAGCTGCTGGCCGATGGCGTTCTGTCCAGGCCAGAGCCTCTCCGCCGCTGACTTGCTGACGATGACGTTTGCATGCGGCGTGACCGCCTCGTCGTTGCCGAAGGTGCGACCCTGCAGCAGCTCGATCCCCATCGCCCGGAAGTAGTCGCCGCCGGTGAAGTTGATGTCGATCAGGGATCCGCCGCTCTCCGCGGTCTGGCCGGTGGTGAGCAAACGCCAGCGGGTCGTGCCCTCGTCCAGCGGGATGTTGTTGACGACTCCCACCGCGGTCACTCCCGGCATCGCGCGGATGCGGTCCATCACGTCCAGGTGCAGCCGCCCCAGGGATGGTCCATCGCGCAGATGCGGTTGCTCCGGCGCGTACTGGAACGTGTAGATGTCCGTCGCGTCGTAGCCCGGGTCCACGGTGCGCAGGCGCTGGAAGCTCTGCACCAGAAGCGCGCTCCCGATGATCAGCACGAGTGCCAGCGCGGTTTGCGCCACCACCAGCAGGTCACGCCCCCACTTTCGTCCGCCCGTGGCGCCGCGTCCACCCTCCCGCAGCCCGCTCAGGTCGGGCGTGGAGGCCCGCAGCGCGGGAACGATGCCGCAGGCCAGCGCGACGATGATCACCAGCCCGAACGCCGCCGCCAGCGTCGTCAGATCCATGCCGACTTCCTCGATCCGCGCGATCCCCTCCGGCGCCGCGTTGATGAAGATCGGCAGCACCACCGCCGCGAGAATCACCGCCAGGACGCCGCCCGCCAGCGCGACCGCGAACGCCTCGGCCATCTGGAGCCGCACGAGCTGCGACCGCGACGCGCCGATCGCGCGGCGCACGGTCATGTCCCGGCGCCGCGACTCCGCGCGCACCAGGAACAGGTTCGCGACGTTGGCGCACGCGATGAGGAGCACCACCACGACCGCCCCGAGCAGCACCAGGAGCGACGTCTTCAGCGTTGGGCCGACGATCACGTCGAGGATGGGCACCGCGAGCGCGCTGAACTGCCCGATGAGTCGCGCGTAGTTGGGCGGGCCGCCGAAGCGTTCGGGCAGCTCCTTCGCCAGTCGCGTCAGCTCCGTCGCGGCCTGCTCGTGGGTCACCCCGGGCTTGAGCCGCGCGACGATCGGCGTGCCGAGGCTGCCCGGCTGCACCTGCTCGCGGGTGATCGGTGTAGCCACCCACAGCAGCGTCTCGTCGCTCGGAAACTTGAATGTTGGCGGCATGACCCCGATCACCTGCTTCATGCTGTCGGAGACGAAGTACCACTTGCCGATGACCGCCGGGTCGCGATTGAACCACGTGCTCCAGAGCCGGTCGCTGATCACCACGACGTCGTCGCCGTCCTCCTCGCGCGGCAGCCGTCCGACCGCGGGCTGGACGCCGAGGACGCTGTACATGTCGTTGGTCGGCCACGCCATCGAGATGCGCTCGACCCGATCGTCGGCCCGAAACGTCGAGGTGCCGCCGCCAAAACCGAACACGCCGTCGAGGACCTTCGAGTGTTCCTTGTAGTGCAGGTAGAACTCCGCCCCCAGCCCGAACACCTCCGGGAGGTCCGAGCCCGGCGCGGTACCGCGCAGGAAGACCAGCCGATCGGGGTTGGTGAACGGAAGCGGCTTGAGCATCACCGTGTTCACGACGTTGAACATCCCGGCGGTCGCGCCCATCGCGAGCGCGAGCGTCGCGACGGCGGCGGCCAGGAAGCCGGGGGTGCGCAGGAGCGAGCGCCACGCGTGCTTCATGTCGCGCAGGCCGTTCTCGAGCGGGGCGAACCGGTTGCCGTGGTAGAAATTGTCCTCCGCCACCCCGACGTTGCCGAAGTTGCGGCGCGCGATGCGGTCGGCGTCCGCGTCCGACATTCCCTGGGCGCGGAGGCGGTCGATCTCGAGCTGGAGGTGCGACTGGATCTCGTCCTCGAAGTCGCGTTGCGAGCGGCGGCCGAGCATCAGGCGTTCTCCGGCGTGGGGCCCGGCTCCATGACCCGGGCGATGGACTCTACGAGGCGGTTCCAGCGATTCGTTTCAATCGCGAACTGTCTGCGGCCCGCGGCGGTGAGCGCGTAGAAGCGCGCGCGGCGGTTGTTGTCGGACACACCCCATGCACCCCTGATCCAGCCCTTGAGCTCCATGCGCTGGAGCGCGGGGTAGAGCGAGCCGTGATCCACCAGCAGCGTGTCGCCGGATCGGGCCTGGATGGCGATGGCGATGCCGTGGCCGTGATGGGTGCCCAGCGCGAGGATGCGGAGCACGAGCAGGTCGAGGGTTCCCTGCAGGAGGGAATCCCGTTCGTTTCTGGGAGGCATTCTACCAGAGTATCGTGTGGCGACTGGTAGAATGTCAACTAGAAGGGATTTCGCGCGGACGGCCCGGCCCTTGTCGGGGCCATGACGGACCGGACGCGATGCAGCGGCGCGTCTAGCGCGCGCCCCGTGTCCGGCGCAACAGCCACTCGCCGAGCAGCGCCGCCAGGGCGAGAAGGCCGAGCAGGTTCGCCAGCGCGTCTCGCGGGAACGGCGCGCCGCCGCTGAACGCCGTGCCGGTGGGCGGACCGAGAATCTCGTGCAGTGCCGCGACGGGCGCCGCCCCCGTTCGAGTTTCCTCGCCGATCGCGGCCGGACGCGCGGCAACGCTGGACACGATTCCCGCCCACCAGGCGCGATGCTCGGCGACGCTGCTCGGGCCACCCGTCATCCGCCACCGCCAGGTCTCGTCGTACCCAACCGCCGCGACGCGCCCCGCATGGTGCCGGCGCGCCGCCACCGCCGCAGCGCTCCCCCGCACCTCCAGCGGCAGCGCGCCCCCTGCCGACGACAGTGTCAGCGGAACGCGCGACAGCCCGCGCCACGCGGTATCGCCGCCCATCGTGCCAAGCGGCGCGACCACACGCGCGCCCGCGCGCCACGCCACCAGTGGCGCAACGCGACGCCCCCGGCTCGCAGTTCCCGCGAGCACCGCGCCGCCCCCCGACCGCACGAAACCCTCGACGCCGCGCACGGCCTCCGCCGCCGCCGAGTCGAGGAGGATCACCGCCGAGTAGCCCGCGGTGTCGAGCGCGACGCCGGTTCGACCCTGCACCACGTCCTTCCCCGGCGCCACGAACAGCCGGGCGTCCACCCGCCAGCCGGCCTCCTCGAGCGCGGCGACGAGGAACTTGCCCTCCCATCCCGCGGCGCCGGCCACGTACACTGCCTTCGAGGCGCGAGCAGGTGCCGTTCCCGTGCGCGCTGACTGCGTCGCGGTCGTGATGGCAATGTCCCCCTCGACGGACGCCAGGCGCACCGACGTCTCGCCGCCGCGCAGCGTATCGAGCGCGCCGAGCGCATCGCGCAGCACCACATCCCCTCCGGCGGTCGCAAGCACGACGACCTCTCCCGACGGACCCGCGGCGCGCCAGGTCTCGACCGCCAGCGGCGCGACGTCGCCCTCCCACGTCACGGCAACTCCCGCGCGCCGCAGCGCCGCAAGCCAGGACGCGGTCGCCGCGTCGGGCAGCGTGTCGAGCTGCACGTGCACGGTCCGCACGCCCGGGTCGCGCGTCCACCGCGGGAGATCGCTCCCGAGCGATGCGACCGCGCCCACCGCATGTCCACCGCCGCGCGGCACGAGGGCAAGCGCCACCCACGCCAGGATCGCGGCGATCCCGATGAGCCGGAGCAGCAGCTCAGCGCGTGAGCGCATACACGATGATGTTGACGCCGAAGCGCGTGTTGTCGGTGGACATGAACTGCTTGCTCTGCGGGTGGTAGCTCCACTCCGAGCTGTAGTCCTTGTTGCTGTACAGCACGGCGATGCGACCATTCACGGTGATCGCCTGGAGGTGCTCGTGCACGAGGTTGTCCCCCCAGCCATTCAGCTCGTGGCTCGTGGTCGGCGGGCCGTCGGGAAAGGGGAACACCGTGCGGTACAGCTCATGATTGTTCGGGAGGTTCACGAGCGGCGCGCCAAGGGAGCGGCGCAGCTCCTCGGTGGCCGTCCTGTGAAAGACGCCGTCTATGTCGTGGTTGTGGTCGTCGCAGAACAGCATCCCGCCTCGCTTCACGAGCTCGCGAAGGTTCGCGCGCTCGGCCTGCGTGAATCGCACGGGCAGGTGCCCGGTCATGTAGAGGAGCGGATATCGCAGGCAGTCGGACGACGAGAGCGGCACCGTGACCGGCGACGTGCTCACGCGCAGCGAGGTGTACCTGATGAGCGAGTCGATGAGGTTGGGCCCGACGAGGGGCGCGCTGTCCCAGTCGCCGGACTCGTACTGCGCCGTGGCGAAGACGAATTCGGTCACCATCCGCCTCCCCAGCGCAACTCCCTGCCCTGACGAGGCGCGCCGTCCAGCGCGCGCCGTGCGGCAATCAACGACGCGGTCGCGTCCCGTCCCGAGCGCAGGTCCGTGATGGCTTGCGAGAGCGCCGAGGCGAGCGCCTCATTCTCGCCGAGCACGTCCACACGCAGGATCATGAGGCTGTCCACGGCGGCCCGGGCCCCGCTCGCGGCATCACTCGTGCCCGTGGGATCCGCGTGCAGCAGCTCCAGCGCCGCGGAGAATCGGGCGCGGCGCGCGAGCTCCGCCTGCAACGCGGACGGACGCGCCGAGCGCCGGGCAAGATCCATATCGTCCCGCTTCCCCGCCAGGCGGACGCGCGCCTCGTCGATCAGCACACGGGGCATCGCGCCGCGCAGGTACAGCCGCTCGGCCGCCCGCGCCCGCTGGATGGCCTCCAGCGCCGCCCGCATGTGCGGCAGCGCGCGACGCGGCGCGGCGACGTTCAGCTCCCGTTCGGCGTCCCACATCGCGTTGAACGCCTCGAGCAGCGGGCGGTTCACGGCCACCACCGGCCCTTCGTCGCCGTGCGAGTGGCCCGCCCCGACGTTGGTGGCGGCGTCCGCGGCGCGCAGCAGCGCCTCGCCGGGCGAGAGCGTGTCCTGCATGGCCAGGCCGTGATCGTGCCCGTCGTCCTCGCTGTGCTCCTCGCCGGTGAGCCGCGAGAAGATGATCTCGCCGACGCGCTTGCGCAGGCGTCCCTGATCGCGCGCGATCGGCGCCGTCTCGCGCTGCAACCCGTCGGACGACAGGCGATGCATCCGCGCGACGATGCGCTCGGTGAGGATGATCAGCATCCGCTGGCTCACCTCGGACTGCCCCGTCTCGGGAGGCGGCGCGGGAAACACGTTCACGGAATCGTTCTCCCCGGGACGCGGCACGCGCAGGGTGCGCGTCTCCGAGCTGCCCGCTTCCGCGTCGGCCGCCGGATTCGCGTCGCGCGCCACCGCGCGCAGGTGCACGACGTCCCCTGGCGTGAGGCCGAGCGAGTCGAGACGCAGCACGGTGGCCAGGCGCAGGGAGCGCGCGTTGCCCCCACTCACGCGCCCGAGTACCGCGTTGCGGAAGGTGAAGCTCTCCCCGCTCCCGGAGCTGACGATGAGCTCGAACCATCCCGCGGTGAGCCCGATGTCGTCGCGCGCCTGCGCGGCGAGCGCGATCGTGCCCGTGGGGGACGCGAGGACGCTGTCGCGCGCGGGCAGCTCGAGCACGACGCGCGGCGTGGAGTCCTCGCGCGGCTCGAGTGCGACGACGCGTGTGCCGCGCGGCCCCTCGAGTCGCAGCGCCACCGGGCGCGCGGGCATCGTACCCGACTCGGTCCAGTCGCCGGTGAAGCGGATACTGCTCCCGACCAGCGCGGCGATGCTCACCGGGTTCGTGAGCGACGCCGCTCGGCCTCCCGCGTACGACGGCGGCGTGACGCGCGCCTCCAGCTGCCCGTCCCGCACCGCGCCTGGCCGGCCCGTGGGATGGCTGCCGGTTCCACGCGCACGGTCGCCCGCCGCGACCACGCGCTCGACCATGGGCCGCACCGCGATCTGCATCACGAGCAGGAGCAGCAGCGGGATGCCGACCAGCTGCAGGGCCGCGAGAGTCACGGGTCGCGACAGCCGCTCCCGCGCGACGATCCCCTCCAGCGCCGGGCGGAAGGGTGTGTTGGGCGCGTCCTCCAGCGACGCGAGCGCGAACCGCAGGCGCGGCACCCGCTCCTCCAGCCAGAGCACCACCGACCGCCTGGAGAAGACGCCGCGGAAGCGCCACAGCAGCGCCGCGACGATGACCGTTGCCCCGATCGCGCCGTACACCGGATGGAGCTGCGCGAACGCCACCCACGCGATGACGGCGCCGGCCAGCGCGCTCACCGACAGCACGGCACGTGAGAGCTGGACCCGCTGCGCCACGCTCATGACGCGCGCGTCCTTCCCCGGAGCGCTTGCTCGATGCCGACGGCGATCAGCGCGAGCATCGCCAGGGCGAGTGGAAGGCGCGAACCCGTGCCCGGCACGATCGACGCCTGCCGTGCTCGCACGGCGGGGAGCAGCTTCGCCTCCGGAACTGCGGTGAAGTCACGGGCGCCCCCGCACGGCTCGAGCATCGCGCGCGCGAGCCCCAGGAAGGACTCACGGAGCGCCACGTCGCCGATCGGGTCCACGGAAATGGCGACGTCGCGGATGCAGCCGGCGCCATGCGGCATCTCGGTGGCCGCGGGCTCGCCATTCGCCCAGCGGGCAATCGCGACCCCTGCAGCGCGTTCTCGCTGCGGCGCCAAGCCGCCAACGACAGTGTGGTGCGACGTTGCAACTGCCCACGCGGACGACGCGGACGACGCGGACGAACCGGACGCCGCGGACACAGGCCAGTGCACGAGCACGTTCCCCTGCACCGCCCACATCGAGTCGGCGGAAGTCAATGCACCGCGAACCAGCCGCACCCTGGACGGTCCCGGGCCTGGCGGCGTGGAGGAGAGCGACGCTGCCACCGGGTCATCTCCGGAGGCGCGCACCTCGAACGCGTTCTGCGCAGGGGGAGTCGCGCTCGCGACACGCCGCAGCCGCACCGGCCCCTCCCACAGTGCAATCAGCTGCGCGGTGGCAGAGTCGACCTCTTCCCGCACCAGCGGCGACACGATCACCAACTCGATCTCATTCCGTCCCGCCGTGATGCCGGCGATCTCGCGATGTGCAGCGACGAGTGCGCCGGACAATGATCCTCGCGCCGTCGAGGGCTTCAGCGTATCCACCACCGCCCTCTCCACAGCGCGCGGCACCGAGTCGAACACGATGATCCTGTCCGTGCCGTCCGGGTTGTCCGCGTCGTCCGCGTGAGCCGTTCCAACAGCGCGCGATACATCCACGAGCACCACCCGCGCTGGTCCGCTCACCGGCACGTGAGCGCCGGCAAAGGCCAGGCCGAGCAGCAGCACCGCCAGCACTCGCAGCGCAAGCAGACCCAGGTCCGTCAGCCGGGTGGTACGCAGCACCGACATCGGCGCCGCCTCCGGGACGAATCGCGCGGTCGGCAGCACCTGGCTCGGTGGCGTGCTCGAGGAGAACAGGTGCGCGAGCACGACACCCAGCGCCGCCACGCCCGCCACCGCGAGCCAGAGGGGCGCCGCGAAGCTCATGCGACGCCGGCGTCCACGACCGCGGCCGCGGACACGACCCGTCGCACGGCGTCGCGCACCGGCTCGGTGGTCACGGTGAGCACGTAGCGCGCGTTCATGGCGTGCACCTCCGACGCGATCCCGGCGCGCCACGCCGTGAACGCCGCGTCGTATCCTGGCCGGTTCCCGGTGCTCAGCGCGCGGCGCAGCTCCACCTGCTCCGGGTCGGCCGCGACGAAGGGCCGCGACGGCGGGTCGAGCTCCTCCCCGGCCACGACGTGCACGGCGAAGATCTCGGCGCCCGACGCCGCCGCCACGCGCAGCGCGCCCAGCGACCGCTCGGCGTCGCCGAGGAAGTCGGTGATGAGCACCAGCCGCGGATGCGCGCTGCCGCGCGTGACCGATTCCGCGAGCGCTGGCGTTCCCACCGGGTGCACCGAGTCGAACAGCTGCGCGACGTCATGCAGCATGTCGCGGCGGCGGCTCGGCGCCAGCGCGCGATCGCCCGCGGCCGCGGACACCGTCACGCCGACGGCGTCACCGTCGTTGATCGCGACCGCGGCGAGTCCCAGCGCCACCGCGCACGCATGCTCCCACTTGCCATGCCCCTCGAGCGGGAAGCGCATGGACGCCGACGCATCCAGCACGATCGCGGTGCGCAGCGCCGCGTGATCGTCGGCGATGCGCAGGAACAGCCGGTCGGTGCGGCCGTAGAGCTTCCAGTCCAGGCGGCGCAGGTCGTCTCCCGGACGATACGCGCGATACTCGGTGAACTCCGGGGAGCGTCCCAGCCGCGAGGAGCGGTGCGCGCCGGGCTCGCCCACCCGCGCGCGCGAGCCCGATGGCCAGGTGAGGCCCGTGAGCGCGTCGAGGAGGGGGGCATAGGGGGCCAGCATCAACCGGTATTCACACCGGAATCGCGCTCCTCGGCGCCGGCACGTGCTCCAGCAGGTCGGCGATCACGCGTTCGGTGGTGATCCCTTCGGCCTGCGCCGCGAAGTTCGTCAGCACGCGGTGGCGCAGCACCGGATACGCCACGCGCCGGATGTCGTCTGGCGTCACGGCGAAGCGCCCGTCCAGGAGCGCGGCCGCCTTGGCGCCGAGCACCAGCGCCTGTCCCGCGCGCGGTCCCGCGCCCCAGCGCACGAACTTGCGCACCGTCTGGTGCGTCCCGGAATCCGGGCGCGTCGCGCGCACGAGCGCCGCGGCGTACTCCAGCACGGCCTCGGCGGCGGGCAGGTCGCGCGTCATCCGCTGGAGCTTCAGGACATCCTCCGCGTTCATGACGCGGTCCACGCGCGCATCGGACGATCCCGTGGTCGCGCGCAGGATGGACACCTCGTCCTTCTCGTCCGGGTAGCCCACCCGGATGTCGAAGAGGAACCGGTCGAGCTGGGCCTCGGGGAGCGGGTACGTGCCCTCCTGCTCGATCGGGTTCTGCGTCGCGAGCACGAAGAACGGGTTCGGCAGGCGCATCGTCTCGCCGTTCGCGGTCACCGACTGCTCCTGCATCGCTTCGAGGAGCGCGGCCTGCGTGCGCGGCGGCGCGCGGTTGATCTCGTCGGCGAGCAGGATGTTGGTGAACACCGGGCCGCGGACGAAGCGGAACACGCGGTTGCCCCCGCCTTTCTCCTCCTCGAGGATCTCGGTGCCGGTGATGTCGCTCGGCACGAGGTC
>Ga0307505_10000715_pt1 | contig 33459 bp, 25 predicted proteins | sample 23_S_MG_FD_202183 | JGI IMG/M metagenome (GOLD analysis project Ga0307505, IMG submission 202183) | Soil microbial communities from Populus trichocarpa stands in riparian zone in the Pacific Northwest, United States - 23_S | ecosystem: Environmental > Terrestrial > Soil > Riparian zone > Trees... | reverse complement strand
ATCGTCGACAGCCGCGTGCCGGTCTGCAGCGTCTCGATGGGACAGTAGTTGACGACGCGCACCACGCTGGCGGACGCCGTGGCGCCGACGTCGATGATGTTCAGGCAGCCCGGATCCTGCGCCAGCCCGCCCAGGAACACCGCTTCGCCGGTCAGGAACCACGACAGCAGCGCACGATTGACGCCGCCGTGCAGCACTAGCAGCGCGGTGTCCCAGTCGTCGGCGGCGAGCAGCCGCTGCAGCGCTGGCACCGTTCGGTCCAGCAGATCTCCAACCGACTCGCCGGCCAGGAAGCGCGTGTCGCGCGGCACCGGACCTTCGAAGGCGCCGATGAACGCGGCGCGCAACTCGGCCTCGGGAATGCTGGGCAGGTGGCCGCCGCGGATCTCCTGCAGGTCTTCCCAGTGCTCCAGCGGCGGCGATGCGCCGGCCGACTGCAGCACTTCCGCTGCCGTCTGCCGGGTGCGGCGCAGACCACTGCTGATCGCGCGATCGATGGTGACGCCGGCGGACGCCAGTGCCACGCCCATCGCGCGCGCCTGCGCGACGCCGGCGGTGGTCAGCGGCACGTCGTCGGGTGGGTAGGGACGGCCGTCGGCGTCAAAGTACTCGACGGCACCGTGGCGCATCAGCAGCAGACGGCGGCGCTCGGTCATGCCTCGCCTTTCACCACGCCGGCCGCAATCAGCGTATCGACGTCGGCCGCCGCGATCCCCAGCTCCGCCAGCAACTCGCGGGTGTGCTGGCCGGCGCGTGGCGCGGGGCGGCGCTGCAGCGTGTATCCGCTGAGTTGCGCGAGCGGGCCCACTTCGGTGACAGCGCCGCGGCGTTCGACCACGTCACGCGCGGACGCCTGCTCGTGCTGCAGCGCTTCGGCGGGCGTCAACACCGGCGTCACACAGGCATCGGCCGCAGCGAAAACCGCGGTCCATTCTTCCAGTGGCCGCTGCGCGATGCGCTGCGCGACGCGCTCGATAGTGAGCTGCGCAGCGGGCGATCCCGGCGCTTCGCCGCGCGACCAGTGGTGGTCGCGCAATTCGTCCAGTTCGGCGGCCGCGCAGAACGCGTGCCAGAACTTGGGCTCCAGCGCGCCGACCGCGAGCTCACGGCCATCCGCGGTCGCGTACACGCGATAGCAGGCCGCGCCGCCGGTCAGCAGCGTCGCGCCGCCCACCGGCGTCGCGCCGGCGTCCAGGTCGCCGTGCGGGAAGAAGTGATGCACGAGCAGCGCTTCGCTCATCGCCACGTCCACCCAGCGGCCCTGACCCGTGCGCTGCGCGGCCAGCAGCGCGATCAGCAGCGCGGACAGGGCGGCCAGCGTGCCGCCCAGCAGGTCGCCGAGCTGCAGGTTGGGCACCGCGGCGCGCGCATCGGGTGCGCTGCGGATCTGGTCCAGCACGCCGGCGGTGGCGATGTAGTTGATGTCGTGGCCGGCGCGCTGCGACCACGGTCCGTGCTGGCCGTAACCGGAGATCGAGCACAGCACCAGCCGCGGGTTGCGCGCGTGCAGCGTGTCCCAGCCCACGCCCAACCGCGCCAGCACGCCCGGACGGAAGCTTTCGATCAGCGCATCGGCGGAGTCCACGAGCTGCAGCAGCAGTTCGCGACCGCGTGGCTGCTTCAGATCGATGGCCAGCGAACGTTTGCCGCGGTTCACGGCCTCGAAGGACGGATTGACGTGAAGGCCGTCGGCGTTGCGCACCTGCGTCGCGAAGTCGCGCATGTAGTCGCCTTCGCCGGTGTCCTCGATCTTGATGACGTCGGCGCCGTAGTCGGCCAGATGCATGGTCGCCGCCGGGCCCGGAAGCAGCCGTGTCAGGTCGAGGACGCGCAGGCCCGCGAGCGGAGCTTCGCCGTTCATTTGAGCCTCCGCGCTGCGCTCATGCCAGCGCCTCCAGCTCGCCGGTCAGCGCCAGCCATTGCGATTCGAGCGACTCCACGCGCTCGGCGAGCTGGCCGCGGCGCTTCAGCGTGACGGCGACGTCGTCATCGTGTCCGGAGTGATAGAACGCCGGGTCGGCGAGCTTCGCGTCCAGCTCGCGCAACTCGTCGCTGATACGTGCCAGCTCGTCTTCCAGCCGCCTCAGTTTGTTCTGCAGCGGCCGGCGCGAGTCGGCGATCCGCTGGCGCTCGGCCGCCTCCTGCTTGCGCAGCTCGCGGCGCTTCGGTGCCGTCGTATCGCCGGCTTCGGAACGCTCGCGACGGCTGGCCAGCACCAGCGCCGAGTAGTCGTCGAGGTCGCCTTCGAAGGGTGCGACGCGGCCGTCGTGCACCAGCCACAGCTGATCGCAGGCGGCGCGCAGCAGGTGGCGGTCGTGCGACACCAGCAGCAGCGCGCCTTCGTACGACGACAACGCCATCGTCAGCGCCTCGCGCGTTTCCATGTCCAGGTGGTTCGTCGGCTCGTCCAGCACCAGCAGGTTGGGGCGCTGCCACGCGATCAGCGCCAGCGCGCAGCGCGCCTTCTCGCCGCCGGACATCGGTCCCAGCAGTGCGGTTGCCATCTCGCCAGGGAAACGGAAATTGCCGAGGAAATCGCGCAGTTCCTGTTCGCGTGCCTGCGGCGCCAGACGGCGCAGGTGCTGCAGCGGTGTTTCGTCGGGCCGCAGCTGATCGAGCTGGTGCTGCGCGAAGTAGCCGATCGCCAGCCCCTGGCCGCGGCGCAGCTCGCCGGCCCGCGGTTCGATTTCCCGCGAGATAGCCTTGACCAGCGTCGACTTGCCGGCGCCGTTGACACCGAGGATGCCGATGCGGTCGCCCGAACGCACGGTCAGCGTGACGTTCGCCAGCACGGTGCGTGCGCCATAGCCCAGCGCCATGTCCTCGGCATCCAGCAGGCGTTCGGGCACGCGCAGCGGTTCTGGGAACTCGAAGCGCCACTCGCGTTTCGCCCGCACCGGCTCGATGGCGGTCAGCCGCTCCAGCATCTTCAGCCGGCTCTGCGCCTGGCGCGCCTTGGTTGCCTGCGCGCGGAAGCGATCGACGAAGCTCTGCAGGTGCGCGGCCGTCCGTGCATAAGCCCGGGCCGCTGCGTCCTGCTGCTTCTGCTGTTCCAGCCACGCGAGCTCGAAGGCCGAGTAGTTGCCAGCATAACGGCGCAGTGTTCCACCATTGGCACTGGTGTCCACGTGCCAGACCGTCTCGACGATGCGGTCCAGGAACTCCCGGTCGTGCGAGATCACCAGCACGGTGGCCGGCTGGCGGCGCAGCCACGATTCCAGCCACACCACCGAGTCCAGGTCCAGATGGTTGGTCGGCTCGTCGAGCAGCAGCAGATCGGCGGGCCGTAGCAGCGCGCGAGCCAGCGCCAGCCGGTTGCGCCAGCCGCCAGAGAAATCCCTGACCGGACGCTCGGCGTCGGCGTGGCTGAATCCCAGGCCGTGCATGACCGCGGCCGCGCTGGCGGCGATCGCGCCTTCGTCCAGTTCGGCCAGCGCCGCGTGCGCATGCGCGACGCGCATCTCGTCGTGGCTGGCTTCGGCGGCCGCAAGCTCGGCACGCGCGGCGGCGAGCGGCGCGTGGCCGGCCAGCACATACTCCAGCGCGCGGCTGTCCGCGGCATCGATGTCCTGCGCGACGTGCGCAATGCGGGGCAGCGGCGGCGCTTCGAGGTTGCCGGTCTCCAGCCCCAGTTCGCCGAGGACCGCGGCGAACAGCGTCGACTTGCCGGTGCCGTTGGCGCCCACCAGCCCGATGCGCTCGCCGGGCCGCGCGATCAGCGACACGCCGCGATACAGCGTGCGGATTCCGCGGGCAAGGGCGACGTCGATCAGGCGCAGCATGTGATTCGGTACGGCGGCAGACGAAACGATGACGACACCGCGCGGCCTCGCGGCGCGCGTATGCCACCCGGCATCAAGGCAACTCTTCCTGACGCGCCAGGAACACCATGTCGTCGCCGGCGCTGGTGGTCAGCCACGTCAGCGGCAGATCGTTGAAGGCCTTCTCGGCGGCCGCGCGTCCGTCGCCGACTTCGACGATCAGCAGCCCGCCGCGCTTCAGATGGCCCCGCGCCTGCCGCACCAGCGTCTTCACCAGGTTCATGCCGTCGGCGCCGCCGGCCAGCGCGAGCTTCGGCTCGTGCTGGTACTCGGGCGGCAGTGCGGACATCGCGGCCTCGGTCACGTACGGCGGGTTGCACACGATCAGGTCGTAGCGCTTGTTGCCCAGCGCGCCGAACAGGTCCGATTTCACCGGGGTCACGCGCTGCTCGAGCTGGTAGTCGGCGATGTTGCGGCGGGCGACCTGCAGTGCGTCGGCCGAGGCGTCCGCTGCGTCGACCTTCGCCTTCGGGAACAGATCGGCGGCCATGATCGCGAGGCAACCCGAGCCGGTGCACATGTCCAGCACGTCGTTCACCGCATTGCGGTCAGGTATCCACGGGTCCAGCCCTTCGTCCAGCAGCTCGCCGATGAACGAACGCGGAATCAGCGCGCGTTCGTCCACATAGAACTTGTAGCCGCGCAGCCACGCCTCGTTCAGCAGGTACGCCGCGGGCAGCCGCTTCTTGATGCGCCGGTCGATCAGCTGCAGCAGCTCGTGGATCTCCGCGTGCGTCAGGTAGGCGTCGGCAAAGAACTCCAGGCGTTCCAGCGGCAGCTTCAGCGTGCGCATCACGATGAAGGCGGCTTCGTCGAAGGCATCGGGCTGGCCGTGGCCGAACGACAGCTGCGCCTCGTTGAAGCGCGAAACGGCATAGCGCAGCACGTCGCGCAGCGTGCGCAGATTGGCCTGTGCATCGATCAGAGTGGTCATGCGTGTGGGGCCGGCGCGAGCAGGCGTTCCAGCGTGCCGCGGTAGATGTCCTTCAGGGGCGCGAGGTCCGCCACGGCGATCCTTTCGTCGATCTGGTGAATCGTGGCGTTGGGCGGGCCGAACTCGATGACCTGGTTGCAGAAGGTCGCGATGAAGCGGCCATCCGACGTGCCGCCGGTGGTCGACAGCTCCGTCTGCACGCCGGTCACGCTGGCAATGGCCGCGCTCAGCGCTTCCGACAGAGCGCCACGCTGCGTGATGAAGGGCGACGCGCCCAGCGTCCATACGAGTTCGCGTTCGACGCCATGCCGGTCCAGCAGCGCTTCGACCCGGCCGCGCAGCGAGGCGTCGGTGGAAGCGGGCGCGAAGCGGAAGTTGAAGTCGACGACACAGGTGCCCGGGATCACGTTGCCGGCGCCGGTGCCCGCGTGGATGTTCGACACCTGGAAGGTCGTCGGCGGGAAGAAATCGTCGCCGTCGTCCCATCGGGTGGCCGCGAGTTCGGCGAGCGCGGGCGCCACGATGTGCACGGGGTTGCGCGCGAGGTGCGGATAGGCGACGTGACCCTGCAGCCCCTTGACCGTCAGCCGGCCGCTGAGCGAGCCGCGCCGGCCGTTCTTGATGGTGTCGCCCAGTCGTGCAACCGACGTGGGTTCACCGACGATGCAGTAATCGATGGCCTCGCCGCGCGCGCGCAGCGCCTCCACCACCCGCGTCGTGCCGTCGGTGGCCGGACCTTCCTCGTCGGAAGTCAGCAGCAGCGCGATCGAGCCTGGGTGCGACGGATTCGCACGCACGAACTCCTCGGCGGCGACCACGAAGGCCGCGATGGAGCTTTTCATGTCCGATGCGCCGCGTCCGTACAACCAGCCGTCGCGCTCGGTGGGTGTGAACGGTTCGCACGACCATTGCTCGACGGGGCCTGTGGGTACCACGTCGGTGTGGCCGGCGAAGGCCACCACCGGTGCCGCGATGCCGCGCCGCAGCCACGCGTTGGTCACGCCGTTGGAAGCGATGATCTCCGCGCGAAAGCCGGCTGCGGCCAGCCGTTGCGCGATCAGCGCCTGGCAGCCGCCGTCGTCGGGCGTCACCGAGCACCGGCCAATCAGCTCGCGGGCGAGTTCGAAGGTTGGATTCATGCGGGCATCCGCCGCATGATCGGTCCTTGAAGCGGCAGGGCTGCCGATTGTAACCAGAGCGGAGAAATCTAAAATGGATTCCCGCTTCCGCGGGAATGACACCGAGCGTCGCGGTCATCCCCGCGAAAGCGGGGATCCATCTTTGCTCTTACGAAAAGCGGACGCCGGCGCGACCGTCAGATGTTCAGCGTGAACTCCGAGAACGACGCATCGGAGCTTTCTTCCTTGCGCTCCTTGGGCAACTGCGAGCGCGACTTGCCGGCGTTGTTGATGAACCACAGCAGGTTGTTCTGCGAGTCCGCCGCGGCCAGCGCGTCCTCGCGCGTGACCTGGTCGCCCTGGATCAGCTCGTACAGGCTCTGCTCGAAGGAGATGCTCTCCGGCGCCAGGCTCTGCTCCATCGCCTCCTTGATCGCCTGCACGTCGCCGCGCTCGACCAGGTCGGCGATGTGGCGCGTGTTCATCAGCACCTCGACCGACGGTACGCGGCCGCCGCGCTTGGAGCGCACCAGCCGCTGCGAGACGATGGCCTTCACCGCCACCGACAGGTCCTGGAAGAACGCCTGCCGCGTCTCCGGCGGGTAGAAGCTGATCACGCGGTTCAGCGCGTGCGAACTGTTGGTTGCGTGCAGCGTCGCCACCACCAGGTGGCCGGACATCGCGTAGGCCAGCGCCGCGCTCATCGTGTCGCGGTCGCGTATTTCGCCGATGAAGATGACGTCGGGCGCCTGGCGCATCGCGCTGCGCAGCGCGGCCTGCAGCGTGCGGGCGTCGGAACCGATCTCGCGCTGGTTGATGATCGACTTCTTGTTGCGGAACAGGAACTCGATCGGATCCTCGAAGGTCAGCACGTGGCCGGTGGTCAGTTCGTTGCGGTGGTCCAGCATCGACGCGATGGTCGTGGACTTGCCGGAACCGGCCGCGCCTACGACCAGGATCATGCCGCGCCGCTCCATGATCAGGTCCTTCAGCACTTCGGGCAGGTGCAGCCCGTCCAGCTTCGGGATGTCGTGCGGGATGAAGCGCACCACCGCGGAGATGGAGCCGCGCTGCAGGAAGGCCGACAGGCGGAAGCTGCCGACGCCCTGCACCGGCAGGCCGATATTGAGCTCCCGCGAATCCTCGAGTTCACGGAAGTGCGCGTCCGTCAGCCGCTCGGCCAGCAGCGACACGATGGACTGCGGCGCGAGGCGCTCCTGGTTGATGGGCACGCACACGCCGTTGATCTTGATGGTGATGGGCGAACCCACCGACAGGAACAGGTCGGAAGCCGATTTCTCGGCCATCAGGCCGAACAGGCGTTCCAGGGACATTACCGTTGAGGACATGGCCGGCCTCGCTGCAGCACCGCGAAAGGGCACAGCATACGGCGGCGGCAGGGGGTTGCGAATCCGTCTGATCGGATGAAAAGAGCGGCGTTGCCGCGCCGTTGCGGCGGCTGGACGCGGCCAGCGCGCCCTTCAGTCGGGCAGACTGAACGCCACGATCTCGTCACTGACGCGCGGCGTCAGTATCGAATTGCCGCCTGCAGCGAACACGACGTACTGCTTGCCCTTGTACTCGTAGACGGCCGGCAGCGACACGGCTGGTGCGGAAACCAGATGCTTCCACAGCACTTCGCCCGTGGCCAGATCGAGCGCACGCACGCGCGAGTCCATCGACGCGCCGGCGAACACCAGTCCGCCGGCAGTGACGACGGGGCCGCCGATCGTGATCGAGCCCCACGACTCGGGCATGTAGAAGCCCCACTTCTGCACCTGGCCGTAGGGTTTGCGCCACAGCAGCGCGCCGGTCGCCAGGTCGTAGGCGGACATCGTGCCGTACGGCGGATTCCAGCACGGCATGCCGATGGGGTTGAGGAAGGTCGTCAGCTGGATACCGTAGGGGCTGCCAGTCATCGGAAAGAAGCCACCCGTCTCCAGGCCACCGGCCTTGGCAGCCGCTTCGAACTCCTTGCGCGGCAGCAGCTTGTAGATCTGCACGGCGCTGGAGCTGTTGACGACGAAGATCTGCTTGTCGGGATCCACCGCACCACCACCCCATTCGACTCCACCGATCGTCGCGGGATAGACGAGCGTGCCGGCGCCTTTGAGGCTGGGTGGCGTGAAGCGTCCCTGGTACTCCAGCTCCTTCAGCTTGCGGCTGCAGTATCCGAAGCTCGCCACGTCCGCCAGCCAGTAGATGCCGGGCCACTGGTCATCGACGACCGGCCGCGGCACCGCGACATAGGGTTGCGTGGGTGAGGCGCGCTCACCGGGCACGGTCGACGGCGGCACCGCGCGCTCCTCGATGGGGTAGATGGGCTCGCCGGTCGTGCGATCCAGCACGTAGATGAAGCCTTGCTTGGAAGTCTGCACCAGCGCGGGAATCGTCCGGCCGTCGCGACGCAGGTCCACCAATGTCGGCGCGGCGTTGGTGTCCAGATCCCACAGATCATGGTGCACGAGCTGGCGACTCCACAGCACCTTGCCGGTGGCGACGTCCAGCGCCGTGACGGACGTGCCCAGCGGGATTCCCTCGAGACGATTGCCGCCGTAGAAGTTGGGGCTCGGCGAACTGACCGGGATGTACAGGATGTCGCGCTCCGTATCGACGGCCATGCTGGCCCACACGTTCGCGGTGCCGGTCTTCATGGCGATCTCGGGCGCGATGGCGTTGAAGGTCCAGCGCAGCGCGCCGGTACGGGCATCGAGCGCGAACACCGTTCCCGGCGGTGCCTCGGCCTGGTCCCAGTCCTTGCCGGCCCAGCCGACGAACAAGGTGTCCTTGTAGACGGTGGGCGGCTGCAGCAGCGACAGCGGCCACTTCGCGTTGACCTTGTTCCATTGGTTGACGTCGACTTCACCGGCCTTGCCGAAGTCAGGGCAGGGCTTGCCTGTGTCGGCGTCCACCGCATAGAGCTTCGCGTCCATGGTGCCGACGTAGACGCGCTTGTCGCAGGCCGCGCCCGCAACGGGCTGCTCCGCCTGCCAGTAGGCGACGCCACGATTCTTCAGAGCGGGCTGAGTCAGCGCTTCGAGTCTTGCGGTCGGGTCGAACGTCCACTTGATCCTGCCGCTGTCGGGCTCCAGCGCGACGATGCGATAGAACGGCGTGCCCAGATAGACGGTGTCGTTGACGAACAGCGGCGTTGCCGACCAGACAGTGGCCGGAATCTTGCCGCTGCCATCCGACTTGTCGCCGGTACGTGCACGCCACGCGACGCGCAGCCTGGCGACGTTTGCCGGCGTGATCTGCGTCAGCGGCGAGTACTTGCGGGCCGCGAGGTCGCCGTTGAAGGTCTGCCACGCCGACGGCTGGGCAACGGCCGGAGCCGTCATCAGGGAGGCCGTGGTGAGCGCGGCGGCGAGCGCCGCTGCGCGCGAAGGCAGCGTCTTCATCAGAGCGGTTCTCCCGGGTAGGAACGTGCCGGCCTTCACGCGCTGGCGCGTGGTGCCGTGACGTGCAGCAGCCAGCCCACGACGGCAATCGCCATGAGCACGACCAGCGTCGGACTGTTCAGCAGCCACGCTGCGAACGCCGTGCCGAGCAGCAGGATCAGGCACAGTCCGCCGAGCAGCGCGCGTCCGCTGCCCCGGCGTCCGAGCATGAGGGCGAGCGCGGCAATGAGCAGCGTGGTGACGATCACGAGCAGTGCGCCACCGGTGCCATCGATGCCGCTGTCCGGGGAGTAGTAGTTGAAGATGGCGACGAGTGCGCCCAGTACGGCGGCTCCGGCCATCACCCGGGTTCCACGTCCGGCGCGTCTGCCACTGGCGGCCATCGCATCTCTCCCCGTGCTGTGGAGCCACAGCGTAACTCGGCGGCCCGGTTTACGCGAGAGTCCGCACGCGGCGAGCGGCCGCGACGTTTCGAGGTTTTGAAAGATTGAAGAGCAAGATCCGGATGGCGGACCATCGCCAGTCCGGACGACTATTCGCCATCAGTCCTCGAGCAAACGGCCATGAAGTCGTTCCAGATCGTCGGCATTTCCGCTGAGCCATTCCTCTCGCTGTTCGATCTCCCCGACGCGGACCTCGCCAAGCTGCGTGTCAGACGCGTCTTCGCCGATGGGAAACCGGGCTTCCCTTGCCGGGCGAGCCTGGTCGACGCAGAGGTCGGAGAGGAACTGCTCCTGCTGCCCTACGAGCATCAACCTGCGGCTTCCCCGTACCGGGCATCGGGTCCGATCTTCCTGCGCCGGGGCGCGCAGCAGCGCATCCTCGAGCCGGGCCACGTTCCTGAATACGTCAGCCTCCGGCTCATCTCGCTTCGGGCATACGACTCGTCCGACATGATCATCGGCGCGGATGCGTGCGAGGGCGAAAGCGTGTCGCTCGCGATCGAGCGACTCTTTGCCGATCCGAGCGTTCGGTACATCCATCTCCACAACGCGAAGCGCGGTTGCTTTTCCTGCCTCGTGAAGCGAGTCGTTGACGCTTCGCTGGATACGCAGTGACGAAGCTGCACTACGGTGTCGCAGCGCTCGGTCTGAGTTGTTGTCCTCGCGTTGCGAGAGTGGGATTGTTTTTTTCCGCGGTGTTCGGTGAGTCATCGTGCCGCGGCGGGCGGTGGTCCGGTCCTCCTCAACGTCAGGCGCCCGAAGCGCGGAGGATTGGCGGGGCAGTCCGAGGATGCAGACCAAGCGGCTGCAGGGTTGGCATGCGCCTCAGCGCCCGCCCGCGCAGAGTCTGCGGGCCGGCCGCCTGTGCGAGGTTCTATGCTTTCAGTCAAGCGCTTTTAGGCGGCAGTAGTCGTGCTGGATCGAACGGCTTGCTGTTTTTCCATATCGCGAAGGCTGCGCGCAGCAGCTTGCGGCCCAGGATCAAGGCTGCTTCGGTCGTAGCAAAGCCTTGGGCGCGGATCGATTGGTAAAGCGGCTTGAGCGCCTTGCTGCCGGCCGCCGCGCAGCCGACCAGGTAGATCTGTCGGCGCAGCAACGGCGGCCCTTTCTTGGTAAGTCGCCTGCGGCCGCGCCGCGCGCCCGAGTCGTTGGGACGCGGATCCAGCCCGCAGTAGGCGACCAACGCATCGGCGCTGGCGAGCTGCAGGCGACTGAGCAACACCGTCAGCAGTGCCGCGGCCTGCGGTCCGAAACCAATGATGGTGCGTAACCGCGCACAGCCTTGGCCAAGCTCGGCGTCGCCGTCGATCAGCGCCTGCACCGTGGCATCGATCGCCTCGATCACCTGCGCGAAGCTGCTGTGCAAGGGCTGCACATCGATGCCTTGCAACTCGCCGCCCGCCAACGCCTGCCGCAGTGCTGCGCGATGGCCGGTGAGCTGCGCACGACGGGCCAGCAGCCCCTGCAGTCGCTGCTGCAGCGCACTGCCCGGCCGCCACGGCCGCAGCCGCGCGTGATGCTCGACCAGATAGCGGGCGATGACCGTCGCATCCACCCCGTCGGTCTTGGCGCGGCTACCCAGCGTCTTGGCGTAGAAGTACACGTCGCGCGCGTTGAGCACGTACACCGTCACACCCGCCTCGTGCGCCAGTTGTGCGAGCAGCCCGTGGTAGCGCCCCGTCGACTCCATGGCGATCAGCGCCGGCTGTGAAACCTGCTCGAGCCACCCGCTGATGCCGGCCACATCGTTGCTGACCCGGCACAGCTGCCCGCCCGCCTGCGCAATGACCAGCTCCGCCTTGCTGACATCCACCCCGATGTACTGCTCAGCCGCTTGCATCATGGTCCCTCCGCTCGGAAAATCGTGGCGTCGGGGTGCAGCTCACCTGCCCGTTGGCTTGCTTGCAGATCGGCGCTGCCCTATGCCTACCGCACGGCCGCGCTCAGTTCCTCATCGACGTTGGCAGGTGGGGCGGGAGAATCCTCACTCGTCGGTCCGCCTGCGCGGCCGAAAGCACTGCACGTCCCTCCACCCCGACGCCTCAACCATACAAGCACTGCAGGGTTGCCCGAAGGGCCGCCTGACGTTGAGGAGGACCGGACCGCCACGCACCGCGGCGCGAGAACGCACCGAACACTACGGACAACAACGTCAATCGCATGACCACTCGACACAGCCGCTCAAGCCCGCAGCAACTCGTTGATGCTGGTCTTCGCCCGCGTCCTCGCATCGACCTGCTTGACGATGACTGCGCAGTACAGATTGCATTCGCGAGAGGGCAACGAGCCCGCGACGACGACGGAGCCGGCAGGCACGCGGCCGTAGAGGATCTCGCCGGTGTCGCGGTTGAAGATCTTCGTGCTCTGGCCGATGAAAACGCCCATGCCCAGCACCGCGTTCTCCTCGACGATCACGCCTTCCACCACCTCGGAGCGCGCGCCGATGAAGCAGTTGTCCTCGATGATCGTAGGATTGGCCTGCAGCGGCTCCAGCACGCCGCCGATGCCCACGCCGCCCGACAGGTGCACGTTCTTGCCGATCTGCGCGCAGGAGCCCACCGTGGCCCACGTGTCGACCATCGTGCCTTCGTCGACGTAGGCGCCGATGTTCACGTAGGACGGCATCAGCACGACGTTCTTCGCGACGTAGCTGCCGTGCCGCGCAACGGCCGGCGGCACCACGCGTACGCCCGTGGCGCGCATTGCATCGGCGTCGAGATGGCCGAACTTGGTCTGCACCTTGTCGTAGAAAGCAAGGTCGCCCGCGCGAATCGGTGCGTTGTCGGCGAGGCGGAACGACAGCAGCACCGCCTTCTTCAGCCACTGGTGCGTCACCCATTCGTGGCCGAGCTTCTCGGCCACGCGCAGCCGGCCGGCATTCAGGTCGGCCAGCGCCTGCCCCACCGCTTCGCGTACCGCGGGCGGAGCGCTGGTCGGCGTCAGGTCGGCGCGCTGCTCCCACGCCTCGTCGATGGTGTTCTGCAGTGACATTGGTGGTTCCCGTGATCAGAGAGTCAATGAAGCGATGCGCTGCGCGGCGTCGGCCACTTCGGCAGGCTCGGCCACGAGAGCGATGCGCACGAAGCCCGTGCCGGGATTGGCGCCGTCCACGGTACGCGACAGATAGCTGCCGGGCAGCACCGTAACGTTGCGCTCGGCGTACAGACGGCGCGCGTAGTCGGTGTCGGCGACGGGCGTGCGCGCCCACAGGTAGAACGCCGCGTCGGGCCGGCTGCAGGGCAGCGCCTGCGCGATGATCGGCGTCGCCTGCGCGAACTTCTGCGCGTAGAGCCGCCGGTTCTCGACGACGTGCGCCTCGTCGCGCCACGCGGCGATGCTCGCTGTCTGCACCGGCGTGGCCATCGCGGCGCCGTGGTACGTGCGGTACAGCAGGAACTTGCGCACGACGGATGCATCGCCCGCGACGAAGCCCGAGCGCATGCCGGGCACGTTCGAGCGCTTGGACAGACTGGAGAACACGACCAGCCGCTGCCAGCGGTCGCGGCCCAATTGCTGCGCTGCTGTCAATGCGCCCAGCGGCGGGTGCGCCTCGTCGAAGTAGATCTCCGAGTAGCACTCATCGGCCGCGATGATGAAGTCATGGCGGTCGGCGAGTTCGAAGAGCTCGCGCCAGTCGGCTAGCGTCATCACGCGGCCAGTGGGATTGCCGGGCGAGCACACGTAGACGAGCTGCACGCCCGCCCAATCGGCCGCCTTCAGGCTGCCGAAGTCCATGCGGAAACCGTTGTCCGGCGTCGTCGCCAGATAGCGCGGCGTGGCGCCGGCCAGCAGCGCCGCGCCCTCGTAGATCTGATAGAACGGATTGGGCGCGATGACCTGCGCGGGCCGCGTGCGATCGACGACGGTCTGCGCGAACGCGAACAGCGCCTCGCGTGAACCCGATACCGGCAGCACCTCGGTGTCCGCATCCAGGCGCGTGAGCCGGTAGCGCCGCTGCGCCCAGGCGGCGATCGCCTCGCGCAGCGCCGGTGTGCCGGCGGTCAGCGGATAGCTGGCCACGCCTTTGCCCGCCGCAACGTAGGCGTCGAGGATGAAGGGCGGCGTCGCGTGCCGCGGCTCGCCGATCGACAGGTTGATGGGCGGCAGGTCGGCGGGGGGCGTGATGTCGGCGAGCAGCTTGCGCAGCTGCTCGAAGGGGTAGGGGTGCAGCCTTTCCAGGTCGGGATTCATGCGCGGCGGGTCAGGGGCGGGTCGGCGCGCCGGAAACACCGATCGCGCCCAGTTCGACGTGCGGCGCGGGCTTCCAGCCCTTCTTGCGATGTTCGGCCACCACCGTCGTGAACAGCCCGCCGCGCACGTACCACCTGGCGGTCAGCCGCAGGAAGCGCGGCGCCAGCGCGGCGACCAGGTCGTCGAGGATGCGGTTGGTCACCGCCTCGTGGAACACGCCCTGGTCACGGTAGGACCACAGGTACAGCTTCAGCGCCTTCAGTTCCACGTTGCGCCGGTCGGGCACGTAGTCCAGCACCAGGGTCGCGAAATCCGGCTGGCCGGTCATCGGGCACAGACAGGTGAACTCGGGCGCCTCGATGTGCACGACGTAGTCGCGGCCGGGCGCCGGGTTGGGAAACGTTTCGAGGGTCTTGCTGGGACGGGTGGCCATGGTCGCCGGTGAGCGCGCCGCCCGGCCGCCGTGCGAAAACACGTCGGGACAGGTCGGAACAGGGACAGAGGTGAATGACGAAGGTGGCGCGAAGGTGGCAAGTGGTGCGCTGCTATTATACGAACGCGATTTTCGCTCCCTGCGCAGTCGTGCAATGGTTGCAGCGCGCCGCGCTCACGCACTGCCCGGGGGCGCGGCCCCCGACACTCTCCCGGACTCAAAACGTGCGCCTTCGGCAGATCAAGCTCGCCGGATTCAAGTCGTTCATCGACCCGACTCCCATCGACGTGCCCGGCAACCTGGTGGGCGTGGTCGGTCCCAACGGCTGCGGCAAGTCCAACGTCATCGACGCGGTGCGCTGGGTGCTGGGCGAGAGCAAGGCCGCCGAGCTGCGCGGCGAGTCGATGCAGGACGTCATCTTCAACGGCTCGGTGAACCGCAAGCCGGCAGGCCGGGCCAGCGTCGAACTGGTGTTCGACAACAGCGACGGGCGCATCGGCGGTGCGTGGGCGCAGTACGCGGAGATCTCGGTGAAGCGCGTGCTGACGCGCGACGGCAACTCCAGCTACCACATCAACCACCAGACGGTGCGCCGCCGCGACGTGCACGACATGTTCATGGGCACGGGCCTGGGACCGCGCGCCTACGCGATCATCGGCCAGGGCATGATCTCGCGCATCGTCGAGGCGCGGCCCGAAGAGCTGCGCATCTTCCTCGAGGAAGCAGCCGGCATCTCGAAGTACAAGGAGCGCCGGCGCGAAACCGAGAACCGCCTGGCGGACACGCGCGACAACCTGACGCGCGTCGAGGACATCCTGCGCGAGCTGGATGCGCAGATCGCGCGTCTGGAGCAGCAGGCCGAAGTCGCGGCGCGCTACCGCGACATGCAGGCCGCGCACGACGAGCAACAGCAGCTGCTGTGGCTGCTACGGCGGCGTGAGGCCGAGGCCGAGCGCGACAAGGTGGCGCGCGACATCGAGACGCGCACCACCGCGCTGGAAGCGCACATCGCCGAGCTGCGCGCCGCCGAGCGTGCGCTGGAGGACGTGCGCGCCGCGCACTACGCTGCGAGCGACGCGGTGCACGCTGCGCAGGGCGAGCTCTACAAAGTGAATGCGGAAGCCTCGCGGCTGGAGTCCGAGATCCGCATGATCGTCGATGCACGCACGCGCCTGCAGAGCCAGATCGAATCGCTGAAGACCAACCGCACCCGCCGGCTGGACGAACACGGTGAGCTGGTGGCGCGCGCGGCAGGGCTGGTGCAGGCCATTGCGCAGGCCGCCGAACAGCTCGCGCAGTCGCAGCAGGCCTGTGTTGCGCATGAAGAAGGGCTGCCCGCGCTGGAAACCGCCTACCACGCGGCGCGCGAGGCGATGACCGCCGCGCGCGAGCAGGCGGCGCTGGCCGAGCAGGCCATCGATGCGGCGGGCGCCGAACAGCGCAACGTCGACCGCCAGCTCGAGGTGCTGCAGCAGCGCCGCGAACGCCTGGACGAGGAGCGCCGCTCGCTGGGTGCGCCCGACGAGGCGCGTCTGGCCGCCGCCCGCGCCGAGCAGGCGCGGCTGGAGGCGCAGCTCGCCGAGCACACGGCTGCACAGGCAGCCGCCGAAGAGCGCGTGCAGCAGGCGACCCAGCAGAGGCAGCAGCAGTTCGACGAACGCACCAGCGCGCAGGACAACCTGACGCGGCTGGAGGCGCGGCTCGCCGCGCTGCGCCAGGTGCAGGCCAGCGTCGAGGCCGACACGCGGCTCGATCCGTGGCTGGCGGCGCAGGGCCTGGCCACGCTGCCACGGCTGTTCAAGAAGCTCATGGTCGAGCCCGGCTGGGAAACCGCCTTCGAGGCCGTGCTGCGCGAGCGCATCGAGGGCGTCGAAGTCGGCCGGCTGGACACGGTCGCGGGGCTTGCCGCCAACGCGCCGCCGGCGCGCATCGCGTTCTATTCGACCAGCGGCGCAGTGGCACGTGAAAGCGGCCACATGCCGGGCTTTGCGCGGCTCGCCGACCGCGTGCGCGGCCACGATGCCGCGCTGTCGGCGGTGCTGGCGGACTGGCTGGCCAACGTGTTCATCGCGCCGGATCTGGCGGCGGCAATGGCCGCGCGCGAGCAGCTGCCGGCCGGCGGTCAGTTCATCGTGCGGGAAGGGCATCTGGTGTCGCGCTATGGCGTGCGCTGGTTCGCGGCCGACGACGAGAAAGCCGGGCTGCTGGCACGGCGCCTGGAGATCGACAACCTCGACAAGGAAATCCGCGCGCAGCGGCTGATCGTCGAGGAGCGCACCGGCGCGCTGGCGCGCGCCGAGTCCGCGCTGCGCGATGCACAGGAGCAGCTGGCGACCAGTCGCCGCGAAGCGGAGCGCGCGCGCCCGGCCTTGCACACGGTGCAGATCGAGGCGGTGCGGCTGGACGAGCTGATCTCGCGCGTCAGGCACCGCAGCGGGCAGATCGAGACGGAACTCGCGGAGATCGCCGCGCACGACGCGGAGCTGCGCGCATCGCGCAGCGCGGCCGACGACCGCTTCCAGCTGCTGGACGGCGAACTGGCGACACAGCAGGAGGCCGTGGAGGCCGCGCGGCTGCGCTACGAGCAGGCCGACCAGACGCTGCGCCGCGGGCGCGACGATCAACGCGCGCTGGAGGCTGCCCGCCAGCAGGTGGAATTCGCGCTGACCTCCAATCGCGAGCGCGAGCGCGACGTGGCGCAGGCCGCCGAGTCGGCCGCAGCGGATGCCGAGCGGTTGCGCGCCGATGTCGCGACCGTGGAGGCCGAGCTCGCGCAGCTCGACGACGGCGCGGCGCGCGCCGGACTGGACGGGCTGCTGGCCCAGCGTGCGCAGGCCGAGGAGGCGCTGCGCGAGGCGCGCAGCCGGCTGGACGAACTCGCGCAGCAGTTGCGCACCACCGACGAGCAGCGGCTGACGCTGGAGCAGGACGTCGAGCCGCGCCGGCAGAAGCTCACCGATCTGCAGCTGAAGGAACAGGCTGCGCGCCTGGCCGCCGAGCAGTTCGCGTCGCAGCTTGCGGAGGTGGCAGCCGACGAAGCGGCGCTGGCCGCGAAGCTGACGCCGCAGCTGAAGGCTGCCGCGCTGCAGGCCGAGATCACGCGCCTCGCGCAGGACATCGCGGCGCTGGGGGCGGTCAACCTGGCGGCGCTGGAGGAGCTGACGACCTCGAGCGAGCGCAAGAGCTTCCTCGATGCGCAGTCGGCCGACCTGAAGGCCGCCATCGAAACGCTGGAAGACGCGATACGCAAGATCGACCGCGAAACGCGCGCGCTGCTGCAGCAGACCTTCGACCGCGTGAACGAGCAGTTCGGGCAGCTGTTCCCGAAGCTGTTCGGCGGCGGCGAGGCGCGGCTCATCATGACCGGCGAGGAGATCCTCGACGCCGGCGTGCAGGTGATGGCGCAGCCGCCGGGCAAGCGCAACAGCACGATTCACCTGCTGTCGGGCGGCGAGAAGGCGCTCACCGCTACCGCGCTGGTGTTCGCGCTGTTCAAGCTGAATCCCGCACCGTTCTGCCTGCTGGACGAGGTGGACGCGCCGCTGGACGACGCGAACACCGAGCGCTTCTGCCGACTGGTCGAGTCGATGAGCGAAGCCACGCAGTTCCTGTTCATCACGCACAACAAGATCGCGATGGAAATGGCACAGCAGCTGATCGGCGTGACGATGCAGGAGCAGGGCGTGTCGCGCATCGTCGCCGTGGACATCGAAGGCGCGGTGCGCCTGACCGCCGAAGCCGCCTAGCGATCCTCCTATGACCGACTTGCACTGGGCGCTGCTCGCGATTGCCGGCGTCCTGCTGCTGGCGCTGTGGATCCACAGCCGCTGGCAGGAGCGGCGCGCGCTGGCGAAGCTGGACTCGGCGCTGCGCGAAGGCGTCGGCGATGCGCTGGTCGCGGCGCGGCCGCCCGCAGCGCCTCAGCCGGCACGGCGCATCGAGCCGCGGCTGGACGGCGGTTTGCCGCCGATAGCGGCCGCCGTCGCCGCGCTGGAGCGGGGGAGCGCAGGCGCCGCGATGCCGGATGCGCAGACCGACGCGCTCGTCGGCGACGCGACGCCAGCCATCGCCGATACCGCCGTGGACGCCGGTGCCGCGGACGCGGCCACAGCGGAAGCAGAAGCCGACAGCGCCTCCGGCGAGCGCGATGCCGCATCCGCCTATGCGCTGCCCGACGGCTGGATCGAGGATCCGCTGCTGGACTTCGTGCTGGAACTGCGCTGCGCACACGCGATCGACGGCGTGGCGGCGCTGGAAGCGCGCAGCCAGATAGAGCGGCTGCAGTTGCCGCTGCCGGTGCACGTGGCGGTGTGGGACGCGCGAGCGCAGCAGTGGACGGCGCCCGACCGCTTCGGCTTCTACACGGAGCTGCTGGCCGCGGTGCAGATGGCCCATCGCAACGGCGTGCTGGGCGACATCGACGCGGCGCGCTTCGTCGCAGCCGTGCAGCAGGTCGCGCTGGAGCTGGATGCCGATCTCGACGTGCCGGATGTGCCGCGGCTGGTCGCGCAGGCCGCCGAGCTGGATGCGCTGGCCGCGCGCTTCGACGTACAGGTCACGCTGACCCTGCTGCCCAATGGAGAAAAGGCGGAAGAAAGGGCGGAAGAGAAGGCGGCCGCGCCGTGGAGCGCCGACGCGATCCAGGCTGCCGCTGCGCCGCTGGGCTTCACGGTGACCGGCAGCGGGCGCTGGGAACTGCGCGAGGACGACGGCGCGCTGGCGCTGGTGCTGACCGCGGTCCCACTGCCCGCCGAGCGCCTGGCGGTGACCATCGACGTGCCGCTGGTGCCGCCCGAGGTCTCGCCGCTGGCGCGTCAGTTCGGCGTCGCCGATCAGCTCGCCGCGCAGCTCGATGCGCGCGTCGTCGACGACAACGGCAATGCCGTCCACAAGGCCGCGCACTTCGCGATCGCCGCGCAGCTTGCCGGCCTGTACGAGCAGATGCAGGCGGCCGGCGTGCCGGCGGGCGGCGCGCGCGCGGTGCGGCTGTACGGCGGCTGATGGCCGGCACGCCGCGCAGCGTGCAGCAGCGCGTGCACCGGCTGCGCGAGCAGATTGCGCGCGCCGATCACGACTACTACGTGCAGGATGCGCCGTCCATACCGGACGCCGAATACGATCGGCTGTTCCGCGAACTGCAGGCGCTGGAAGCCGAGCATCCAGAGCTGGTGACGCCGGATTCGCCGACGCAGCGCGTGTCCGGCGGCTTGCGCTCGGACCTGCCGAAAGTACGGCATGCGGTGCCGATGCTGTCGATACGCACCGAGACCGATTCGGGCCCGCAGGGCGCGGTGAGCTTCGACGCGCGCATCCGCCGCGAACTGGGCCTGGGCGAAGGCGATCCGCCGGTCGAGTACTGCCTGGAGCTGAAATTCGACGGACTGGCGCTGAGCCTGCGCTACGAGCAGGGCGTGCTGGTGCGCGCGGCCACGCGCGGCGACGGCGAGGTGGGTGAGGACGTGACGCCCAACGCCCGCACGGTGCGCGCGATTCCGCTGCGGCTGACGGGCGTGGCGGCGCCGGTGCTGGAGATACGCGGCGAGGTGATCCTGCGCCGCTCGGACTTCGAGCGGCTGAACGAGAAGCAGCGCGAGGCCGGCGAGAAGGTATTCGTCAATCCGCGCAACGCGGCCGCCGGCTTCCTGCGCCAGCTCGATGCGCGCGCCACCGCAAGCCGCCCGCTGACTTTCTTCGCTTACGGACTGGGCGAGATCGACGACTGGGCGCCGCCGGCCACGCAAAGCGGGCTGCTGGACGCGCTGCAGGCGATGGGCTTCCAGGTCGCGCGCCAACGGGGTGTCGCGCAGGGGGCCGATGAACTGGTCGCGTTCCACGCCGACATTGCCGCGCGGCGCGACAGCCTGCCTTTCGACATCGACGGCGTGGTCTACAAGGTGAACAGCGTCGAGCTGCAGCGCGAACTGGGCTTCGTGTCGCGCGAGCCGCGCTGGGCGGTGGCTCACAAGTATCCGGCGCAGGAGGAGCTGACGCAGTTGACCGGCATCGAGGTGCAGGTGGGGCGCACCGGCAAGATCACGCCGGTGGCGCGGCTGGCGCCGGTGTTCGTCGGTGGTGTCACCGTCAGCAACGCCACGCTGCACAACGAGGACTTCATCCGCGCGCTGGACCTGCTGATCGGCGACACGGTCATCGTGCGGCGCGCAGGGGACGTGATCCCGCAGATCGTCGCCGTCGTGGCCGACAGGCGGCCGAAGGACGCGCGGCCTTTCGTCATGCCCGCGAAGTGCCCGGTCTGCGGTTCCGGCGTCGAGCGCGAGGAGGGCGAGAAGGACCTGCGCTGCACCGGCGGGCTGTTCTGCGCCGCGCAGCGCAAGCAGGCGCTGCTGCACTTCGCCGGCCGGCGCGCGCTAGACATCGAAGGGCTGGGCGACAAGCTGATCGACCAGCTGGTCGACAAGGGGCTGGTGCATACGCCTGCCGACCTCTACGGGCTGGACGAGACGACGCTCGCCGATCTGGATCGCATGGCCAGCAAGTCGGCCGCCAACGTCGTGGTTGCGATCGACCGTTCGCGCACGACCACGCTGGAGCGCTTCATCTACGCGCTGGGCATCCGCCACGTCGGCGAGTCCACCGCGCGCGACCTGGCGCGGCACTTCGGCAGACTCGAACCGCTGATGGCCGCCACCGAGGAAGAACTGCTGGCCGTGTCGGACGTCGGGCCCATCGTCGCGGCCAGTGTCGCGCATTTCTTCGCGGAGCCGCACAATCGCGAAGTCATCGGTGCTCTGCGCAAGGCCGGCGTGCACTGGAAGGAGGTCACGCCGCAGCGCGCGCCGACCGGCGCGGCGGCCGGCAGGATCTTCGTGCTGACGGGTACGCTGCCGAACCTGACGCGCGACGCGGCGCGCGAGCGCATCGAGGCGGCCGGCGGCAGGGTGGCGGGCTCGGTGTCGAAGAAGACCGACTACGTGGTGGCCGGCACCGAGGCCGGCAGCAAGCTGGAACGTGCGCACGAACTGGGCGTCACCGTCATCGACGAGGACGGCCTCATCGAACTGCTCGAACACTGAACACGGACTGCGATGTATGCACTGATCGGCGGCAGCGGCCTGGCCAACCCCTCGATGCTGAAGGATGCACGGCGCCGCGTGATGCGCACGCCCTATGGCGAACCTTCGGGCGCGCTGACCTTCGGCCGCATCGGCGGCGAGGAGGTGGTGTTCCTCGCGCGCCACGGCTACGGCCATACGCTGGCGCCGCACGAGATCAACTACCGGGCGAACCTGTGGGCGCTGCGCGAGCTGAAGGCCGAGGGCGTGATCGCGGTGGCGACCGTGGGCGGTATCCGCGACGACCTGGGACCCGGCACGCTGGTGGTGCCGCACCAGATCATCGACTACACGCACAGCCGCAAGAGCACCTTCTTCGAAGGCTCGGAGATGCCGGTGATCCACGTGGACTTCACCGAACCGTTCACGCCGGCGCTGCGCACGCGGCTGCTGGCCGCAGCGGGCGCCTGCGGCGAGCCGCTGGTCGACGGCGCGGTCTATGCGTGCACGCAGGGGCCGCGCCTCGAGACCGCTGCGGAGATCGAACGCATCGCACGCGACGGCGGCGACCTTGTCGGCATGACAGTGATGCCGGAGGCGGCACTGGCGCGTGAGGCCGAGCTGGCGTACGCGACGCTGGCAGTGGTGGTCAACCACGCGGCCGGCCGCGGTGACAGCACACACGCGATCAGGCTGGAGGCGCTGCAGGACGTGCTGACGCGCGCGATGGAGCGCGCGGTCTGCATCGTCAACGCATTTTTCGAGACGCAGTGCGAGACACCGGCAGAGGCACCGCGCGAGGTGCCGCGATGATCCGCGAGATCCTGCGCATGGGGGACCCGCGGCTGCTGCGCGTGTCCGAACCGGTGCGCGACTTCGACACCCCCGAGCTGCGTACGCTGGTGGCCGACATGTTCGACACGATGCATGCGGCCAACGGCGCAGGGCTGGCGGCGCCGCAGATTGGCGTGCCGCTACGCGTGGTCATTTTCGGCTATGCCGAGCCGGCGGCGCGCAACCCGCGCTATCCGGACGCCGATCCGGTGCCGCAGACCATCCTCGTCAATCCGGTGGTCGAGCCGCTGGGAGACGACGTGGAGGAGGGCTGGGAAGGGTGCCTTTCGGTACCCGGCCTGCGCGGCGTCGTCGAACGCTACCGGCGGCTGCGCTACAGCGGCTTCGACCTGCAGGGCCGCGTCATCGACCGCACGGTCGACGGCTTCCACGCGCGCGTCGTGCAGCACGAGTGCGACCATCTCGATGGGATCCTCTATCCGATGCGCGTGCGCGACTTCTCGCGCTTCGGTTACACGGACGTGCTGTTTCCGGAGCTGGTAGGGCAGACTGACGATTAGTCTGTGACTAGCGGGAACCGTCATGCCGGCGAAAGCGGGCAACTAGCCGTTCGCAATCTTCGGCGCGTCGCCGCACCAGTGTGCGCAGCGGCGCGCATCGTCGCTGAGCGATGTCGGTGCGGCTGCTGCTCAAGCAACTGCAGATTCGAAGCGTGTACGCCAGCCGGGCTTATCAGTCACTCAGACGGCCCCTTTTCTACCTGCGGACTCCACGCTTCACCTGGCTTTCGCGGATGGCGATACATGTGACCTCCACCAATCTCCGGAAACTGTACGGCGGCAGCCGCCACGAGTCCTTGGGAGGCCGACAATTGAACAACCGCATCTTCGGCCTCGTAGGCAAAAGGATCCCCCAGTTGCTTCTCCATTTCGGCTGCCCGTTTGGGGCCATGTTCAGCGAGCCAGACAGCCGATTGCATCACGGCTTCGCCAGCAGGCACCAGATCGCGGTAACCGAGTTCGCCCCGGATCTTGGTCGTGTCGAATGCCAAATGCTCGCTCTCCTTCCATAGGGGACTTACGCAGCAGGCCAATGAGTGTGGAAGGTTCACGTACTCCCATTGATGGCCGAGTGCTCGGGCAATGAGTTCCGCTCGCTGACGCAAGGTGTATTGGTCATCATCCGCTACGTGATAAATCTGGCCAGAAGATACCTGCGGCTGATCCACTATCAGTTGCAGGCAATGGGCGACATTGACGGAAAAACCTCGACGCGAAACCTGCAATCCTCCGTCGCCGAGAATGAAGCACCTCCGTTTGTCCAGGATACGACGCACAATGCACCAATCGACGCTCGCAGGCGCGTTCGGCCCATAGATGATCGGATACCTCAGGATGGTCGCACTGAACTCGCCCGCTTCGTGCATGGCCATCACGGTGCGTTCCGTCAGATAGATTTTGTGGAAGAGTTTGTCGTTCGGACCCTCTGTATCTCGCAGTGGACTATCTTCTCGTACCATCACTGGCCGACCGAGCGGTCCCCAGCGCTGGTCCGTTGGCGCCGCGTAGAGTCCGGCCCCGCTCACGGTGACTAGGCGTCCTGTCTTGCCTCTTAGGACTTCAGCAATGACCTTGATGCGGCCGTAGGTAGCCACCACCAGGTCAAAAGTCCGACCCTCGAGGGCAGGCATGAGAGTTTCCGCGAAGTGCGGGTCGGTATGGATGTGTTCGATCTCCTGATCAAATTGGACCTCGTGAAAGCCGCCATGGAGGATGATTACTTCGTTGCCGCGAGCGAGGAGCGCATTGACAAGTTGCGGACCGGTCGGGCCAGTACCACCAATGACGAGTACACGCATCTGCGACGACTTACTAGTCTATGTGGCCAAGAACTTCAGCGGTGTGCTCGCCGATAGCGGGCGCGCCGCGTTTGACGGGTTGTGCCGGGAGGCTAAGAGCGCAGCCGATCTGCCGCATGCTTCCTACCGTAGGGTGCGGCACGTCAACCAGCAACCCGCTTTGCAGAGTGGGAGGCAAAGCAACTGTCTCCGCGTAGCCTGCAATCGGCGCGCAAAGTACGTCGGCCGCTTCGAGGATGTGTAGCCACTCGGCAGTCTTGCGCGTGCGCAGTACATCTGCCAGTGCTTCGAACATTGAACTTCGGTTCTTGACTCGGTCAGCCAACGTAACGAACCTCGAATCCTGCACCAGATGCGGACGTCCGAGCAGATCGCACAGCACGGCCCAGCGCTCCTGATGGTAGGCCACGATCATTATCCAGCCGTCAGCGGTAGGAAAGGCTTCGTTCGGCGCCGCGTAAGGAGCGGCACTTCCGCAACGACGTGGCAGATCACCGCTTGACAAGTAGCCCGCAAACGCAGTCTGCTGAAGCATGAGTGCGCTGGCCAGCATGCTGACGTCCAAGTACTGGCCAAGACCTGTTCGCCGACGGTCATGCAGGGCGGCTTGAACCGCGTTAGCTGCCAGAAAGCCGGTGACGATGTCGACGATAGGTACTTGGACCTTGACGGGTGCACCGCCTTCTTCGCCGGTCGTGGCCATGATGCCTGACAGGGCCTGGATCACTCCATCCACGCCACCACGGGACCCCCAATCTCCCGTCTGACCGTACCCCGAAATGGAGCAGTAAACGAGACGCGAATGGCCTCTACTCAACGTCTCGTAGTCGAGGCCAAGCCGTTGCATCACCCCAGGCCGGAAGTTCTCCACGAGAACATCGCTGTTCTGAATGAGCCGCCGTACGCGTTCGCGCTGGACCGGGTCCTTCAGGTCGACCGCAACACCTTTCTTGTTGCGATTGAGTGCGAGGAAAAAGACGCCAACATCGTCAATCCAAGGAGGGCCTAGCCGCCGGGCCACATCACCCGCGGGTGACTCAATCTTGATGACATCTGCGCCCAAGTCCGCGAGTATCAGCGTGCAAGTCGGACCAGAGGCAATCTGAGTGAAGTCAACGATACGGATGCCGTCCAGTGCTTTGTCCAGCATGGCTTCAACTACTCAGGTTTTATCTTGTTCTGTTCAATGGTTCGAGCCCACATCTGCGATTCTCTTTCGATCTGTCCGCGAACAGCATCGCTCCCAAGCCGTTGTTCATCCGGCATGATGCCGAGGCCCTCGAGGCGAGTGACGAAATTGCGATCGGTTAGCGCTTGGTCAAGCGCGCTTCGCAACTTGGCGAGAACGCTCGAAGGTGTTGCTGCCGGCGCGAGGAGCGCATACCAGGTCACGGCTTCAAAACCCGGGAAACCCTGTTCGGCCACTGTCGGGGTCTCAGGCAAGAGCGGCGACCGCTTGAGCGAGGTCACTGCAATGGGGCGGACCTGCCCCGATTGAATGAAAGGCATTGAAGGAGCCATCGTAGACATCATCAGCTGCGTCTGCCCTGTTACTAGGTCGGTCAGCGCGGGCCCGGAGCCTTTGTAGCCGACGTGTGTGATATCGATGCCGGCGGTTCTCTTGAGCAGCTCGCCTGACATGTGCGGAGAGGTGCCGATTCCTCCGCTTCCATAGAAAACTTTCCCAGGATTGGCCTTTGCGTACTCGATCAAGTCCTTGAGAGTCTTCGGTGCGAACGTAGGATTGGCGAGCAACACGTTGGGCGACGCGCCGACCATGCCAATCGGTATGAAGTCCTTGACTTGGTCGTACCGGGGGCCCTGCAGGTTGGGGCCGATGGTGAGCTCTGCTGATGTGCCCATAAGGAGCGTGTAGCCGTCGGCTGGCGCCCCGGCAACGAAAGCGGCGCCGAGCATTGCTCCAGCGCCGGGCTTGTTCTCGACGACGACCGACTGCTTAAGCTCTCGGCTCATCGTTTCTGCCAGCAATCGACCGACAATGTCAGTTCCGCCACCGGGCGCCAGGCCAATGATCATTCTGATCGGGCGCTCGGGATACTCGGCGATTGCCGGAGCGGATGAGCACAGCAGTCCGACAAGTGAGATCTGCAGCAATCGCGTGCAAAGACCTTTCATCTCCATGTCCTCGTTGTAGCCCGGAAAAAGGTCGGGCGCGACACAAGTGTATGAAGCACGATTCTCCAGAGTTGATACCCGGAAGCAGGTATTCAATGACGCACCACAATAAGTGACAGAGGCACGATCAGCCGCGTACGCATCTGAGTGTGGCCAGCATGTCGAGCAAGACCAAGGAGAAGAATGCGGCACAGCGATCAGGAGGCGGCGCTGCCGAAGATGCAGAAGGCAGTACCGCCGACCGAGCCGCGCCGCCAACGAATGGTGCGAGGCGATGAGCCAGTTTGCGATCGACTACGGAGAGCGGTTCACCGGCGAGGTCGCATAGCATGCGCGACTGATTTGCTACCGCGTGACGCGCGCGTGTTCGTCGCAAGCGCGCGCGTCACCGAGGATGAGTCTCTTCTACGCTCAACATACGAAGAACTGACAACGCGATAGCCAGACTGAACGCTTCACCCAGTCGCCTCAGCGTGAATGGCTCTGGTTACGACTTGCGCCCGCTGAGTACAACTTCTATCAGATGCGGGCCGGGAGTTGCCACCGCGGAGCGGAAAGCAGACGAGAACGCTTCCACCGTAGATGCGGACATCGCCGGGACGCCCATGCCAGTCGCTATGGCGACCCACGAAATCTCCGGTCGACCAAGGTCGAACATCGAAGATCCCTTCGCACCGAAAGGGCCCAGACCGTGTCGCTTTGCCTCGTAGTCGAGGATCCCGTAGCGACCGTTCTTGAAAATGACGATAGTGACGCGTGCATTCTCTCTTGCGGCGGTCCACAGAGCTTGCACGGTATACATTGCGCCGCCGTCGCCGTGGACTGCAACTACGGGTGTGTCAGAGCGTGCGATGGCCGCTCCAACGGCTACTGGCAGTCCCTGACCAATTGAACCTCCGGTAAGGTTCAACCACACGTGCGGCTCCGCGCCCTGCATGGCGGCGTCGGAACCGACGGACGTCACGCCGGCCTCGTCCGAGACGATCGAATCGCGCGGGAGATGCCGGGTCATGACCGACCATATGCCTTTGGCATCAATAGATCCGGACAGCTCGGGTAGTTCCTTACGCTCCGCGCCGCGAGGAGCGTTGGGCGCTCTCAGCCTAGCGGCCAGTAGCGCCAGGAACTCTTCGGATGATTGAGTCTCCGGCAGTCGCACCACGTCGACACCCGGTTGGACAATCTGCCCGGTGCGATTCGGACTCGCAAAGAACGCCGCCGGTGCTCGGCTACCGACGAGAAGCAAGGACGACATGCCTGCGAGCCGATCTTCCAGGGCGTCCTGAAAGTAGGGCAGCCGCTCGGCAACAGGGATACCAGCGCCCCGCTCGTGTCTGGCGTTGAATGTCTCGCAGTAGATCCTGCAGTTGGTGATTTGACCTATGCAGTCTGCTAGACGCAGTGCCCGCTGCGTGAGACCGCCGCCGAGAAGCATGACGGCCTTCGGACCGCGGGCCAGCGCTTCGACCGCTTGCTCGATCAGCGCGTCGGTGGTTCGCTCTCGGAAACGCCTGTCGTCTTCCGTGTCTACCGTCTTCGCGGCCGGAGCTGTTCGCGGAGCAGCACTCCACATCAGATCAGCGCTGACGACCAGCACCACGGGACCGGCCGGTCGTGAGGTCGCCGTGGTCACGGCCGAGTGCACCATTTGCCTGGGGTCTTCGCCGGGCTTTAGTCGGTAGGTCGCCTTGCTGGCGTACTTGGCCAGAGAGTCGATGTCACTGCGAAGTGGTGTATCCAGGGCAAGGTGATCAGTTGCATGATCGCCGACGATCACGATCATCGGCGAGCGCGCTTTGAGCGCGTTGTGAAGGTTTGCAAGACCATTGGCCAGCCCTGGCCCCAGGTGCAGCAGCACCGCGGCGGGTCGTCCAGAAGCGCGCGCATAGCCGTCGGCTGCACCCGTCGCGACGCCTTCGAAAAGGCACAGGATTGCGCGCGCACCTGGAGTTTCGTCGATAGCAGCAACGAGGTGGATCTCCGACGTGCCGGGATTCGAGAAGAAAGCCGTTACACCGCAGGCGACAAGTTCGTGGACAATCGCCTGTGCGCCCGTGGGCGAGCCAGATTGTGGAGTGTCGTTCATGCAGCGGAATGTGCGGTTGGCTCAGCCAACTGTATGGACTTGTATTCAAGGCAGTCTTCGATACCGAATTCGCCAGCTTCACGCCCATAGCCTGATTGCTTGAAGCCACCAAAGGGAGCTTCCGGGTTGAACGCTGCGCCGTTGATATCGACTTGACCTGCCCTTATGCGTTGAGCAACTGCCAAAGCTCGGTCGCTGTCCGCTGACCATACAGCTCCTGCCAACCCGTATGGTGTCGAGTTGGCAATGTCAATTGCATCGTCGACCTCGCCGTAGCTCATGACGCAAAGCACGGGACCGAAGATCTCCTCCCGGGCGATCGACGCGCGGCTGTCGACTTGTCCGAAGACGGTGGGCCGTACATAGTGGCCCGCAGCCGGTAGCCCATGCAGGGGTTCCTTGCCGCCAGCAAGAAGCGCGGCCCCCTCGGATTCTCCGCGGACTATCCACGTCCGGACTCGGTCGAGCTGGCGACGTGAGATCAGAGGGCCGACCTGGCTGCCTTCGGAGTGAGGATCTCCGACGACGAGAGACTGCGCGCAATCGGCCGCGATCCGCTGCGCCTCAGTCACCAGTCCCTTGGGGACCAGCAGCCGAGTCAGGGCGGTGCAAGTCTGTCCCGAGTTGAGGTTGCACGAGCGCACGACGCTCCTTACCGCCTTTTCCAAGGGGGCATCGTCTAGCAGAATCGCGGCGCTCTTGCCGCCAAGCTCCAGGCTAACCCGTTTCAGTGACTGGGCAGCGGTTGCGGCGACCAATCGTCCGGTTTCTGTGGATCCCGTAAACGAGACTCTGTCGACGCCGGCATGTGATACCAGCGCAGTCCCTACAATGGCAGGAGATCCCGTCACGAGGTTGAAGACCCCCGCCGGAAGACCTGCGGCGTGCGCGGCATCAGCGAGATAGAACGCATTCAGCGGTGTGAGCTCGGACGGTTTCAGAACCACGCCACATCCGGCGGCCAGCGCACCGGCAACCTTTAAGACTGCTTGGTGCAGGGGGTAATTCCATGGCGTTATCGCGGCTACTATTCCAGCTGGCTGCCGCGACACGAGCGAGTGGCCCACCCGCCTCGTGAAGGTGATCTTTCTCAATCGCGTGGCGTGATTACGCAGATTGGCAATCGGCAATGCCACCTGGATACGCTGAGCCGCTCTTATGGGCGTGCCAACCTCGTCCACTATCAGTTTGGTCAGTACCGGTGCCTGCGATTCGAGGTAGTCGGCCATGCGCTCCAGGAGTTTGGCCCGAGCGTCTGGTGTCAGGTCGCTCCATGCGTCGAGCGCACCGATGGCGCTATTGACGGCAGCATCAACGTCTGAAGCATCGCCAGCCACTGCACGACCGACCAGGTGTCCGTCGTGCGGGCTATGCACGTGAAGCCACTGGGGTGCGCGAGGTGTCACCCACCTTCCGCCAATGAAGAGTTGGTCGCGTACAAGCATCTTAGGATGATCCACTAGGCCCGAGGCTATCGTCAGCCAGGACGGCGCTTTGCGTCGCTACCCGAAGACAGGTAATTTGTGCTTCGGGCCTTTTGCCGCAGTGCGACAGTGCGCGTCGAATACGCTGGACCCACCTTCGGGCGAGCGCTTCGCTGGAGACTTGCTGGGCAGGCCAACAATTGTTGTGCAACCATTCGGTCCATGGCCGACGTAGCACTGCTGCTTTGACCTATGGTCACTTGGAGTTAAACGCAACCCATTCGGTCAACCCGTTATGCCGATAACCCTTTACGAAAAGCTGTGGCACAGCCACGTCGTCTCTTCCGAGCCCGATGGCACGGCGATGATCTACATCGACCGCCATCTCATCAATGAGGTCTCGAGCCCGCAGGCGTTCGAATCGCTGCGCATCTCCGGCCGGCAGGTGTGGTGCCCGGCCTCCGGCGTCGCCATCGTCGACCACAACGTGCCCACGACGGACCGGCGCCATGGAATCGCCGACCCACTTGCTAGAAAGCAGGTAGATGCCCTCGAACACAACTCACGCACATCGAGGATCCTGTTTCTCGGTGCGCTGGATCCACGGCAGGGTATAGAGCACGTTGTCGGTCCGGAACTTGGTCTGACACTCCCCGGCATGACGGTGGTCTGCGGTGATTCGCATACGTCCACGCACGGCGCGCTGGCTTGCCTGGCGTACGGGATTGGTACCTCCGAGGTCGAACACGTGCTGGCAACGCAGACGTTGCTTGCGCGACGGATGAAGTCGATGCTTGTCGAGTTCGATGGGAAGCTGCCGCCCGGCGTATTCGCCAAGGATCTGATCCTCGCGCTGATCGGGCAGATCGGCGCCGGCGGTGCGACGGGCTACGCGATCGAATATGGCGGATCGGCGATACGCGAGCTGTCGATGGAAGGTCGAATGACGGTGTGCAATATGTCTATTGAAGCCGGCGCGCGTGCCGGCATGGTGGCGGTAGACGATAGGACAATCGACTACCTTAAGGGTCGTGCGCACGCACCGCAGGGGAAGCTTTGGGACGAGGCCGTTGGCTACTGGCGAACGCTCACGTCCGATGAGGGGGCTTCGTTCGATAGGGCAGTGCGCGTAGACGTGACAAAGCTGGTTCCTCAGGTTACTTGGGGTACGTCGCCGGAGATGGTTGTCGGCGTCGATGGCAGCGTGCCCAACCCGGATCAGGAGACGAGTCCAACACGCCGTGAGGGCATGACGAGAGCGCTGAAGTACATGGACCTTGAGCCAGGCACTCCGATGACTTCGATTCGCCTGGACAAGGTGTTCATCGGGTCGTGTACCAACTCCCGCATCGAGGATTTGCGTGTTGCTGCTCACGTCGTGAAGGGTCAACGAAAGGCCGACAACATCTCCCTCGCGATGGTCGTTCCCGGATCGGGCGCCGTGAAGCGTCAAGCGGAGAGCGAGGGTCTGGACCGTGTTTTTCGCGAGGCCGGCTTTGAGTGGCGGGAGCCGGGCTGTTCAATGTGCATGGCTATGAATGCTGATCGACTCAACCCGGGCGAGCGATGCGCATCGACGTCGAATCGGAACTTTGAGGGTCGACAGGGCGCAGGGGGACGGACTCACCTGGTCAGTCCTGCGATGGCCGCCGCCGCTGCCATTGCAGGGCACTTCACGGACATCCGGAAGTTCGCTGCCCTCGAGTCCCTATTGCAGCGATCCCAAACTGGTGCGTTGAATAAGTGAGGATAGGTATGGAGAGCTTTCTGCGCCACGACGGCCGGGCCGTTCCACTGGATCGCGCAAACGTCGATACTGACGCAATCATTCCCAAGCAGTTTCTCACGTCCATTAAGCGTACAGGCTTCGGGCAGAACCTGTTCGACGAATGGCGCTATCTTGATCGGGGCGAACCTGATCAGGACAGCTCTGCGCGGCCGCTCAATCGGACGTTTGTACTCAATCAACCGCAGTACTCGGGTAGCACTATTTTGCTGGCCAAGGAAAATTTTGGTTGTGGGTCATCGAGAGAGCATGCGGTCTGGGCTTTGATGGAGTATGGCTTCAGGGCTGTGATTGCGCCGAGCTTTGGAGACATCTTCTATCAGAACAGCTTGAAAAGCGGTCTGTTGCCCATCCAGCTAGCGGCGATGGAGGTCGAGCAGCTCTTCGAGATTGTGCTCGAAGAACCCACAACGACACTCAGCGTCGACCTTGAAGCACAGGCGGTTGGAGTGCGTGAGCATCAGATTAGCTTTCACTTTGAGATTGACCCGTTCCGAAAGAACTGCCTCATAAACGGGCTGGACGATATTGCGCTCACTTTGTCGAAGGCAGACAAGATCCGGGCATTCGAGCGCCGTCATTGGCAGACGTATCCTTGGCTTAGCCCACCGCACTAGGGCGATACGTCGGGTTTTCCGCACTGCAGCAGAATCGACGGGCGCAAATACCCGGCGTCGGGGATGGATGCTGTTGTCTGCCACTCTCGATACTGACCGTACGGCCCCTCGCTGTATCTCTGGCGAGACGGAGTACAGGTACAACATTCGGGAGACAGGATGATGAGTCGAATTCGCGCCGGCCTGGTGACTGCACTGCTCGTGGGGGTGGCTGCCGCAGGCGGAACCGCTCAGGGCCAGTACCCGGAACGACCCGTAACAATCGTGGTTCCATTCGCGCCGGGAGGTGGGACGGATATTCTCGCCCGGCAGCTTGCCGAGCGGCTCACCGTAGTCCTCAAGCAACCGTTCATCGTCGAAAACAAGTCCGGTGCGGGAGCAGCCATTGGCGCAGCCTTCGTGGCGAGAGCAACGCCGGACGGATACACATTGCTGATGGGGACCTCTGCGGAACTGACGATCGGCCCCAATTTGAGGCCGGTGAACTACGACCCTGCAAAGGACTTCGTTCCCGTCGCCTTGGTTGGAGTTTCGCCCAACATCATCCTCGCGAACCCGTCATTTCCTCCCCAAAGCATTCGCGAGCTGGTGATGTACGCAAAGGCAAGTCCCGACAAGACGAACTATGGCAGTGGCGGCGTTGGGACCGGTCCGCACATGTCGGGAGAGATGCTCAATGCGATGGCCGGAGTACGCATGACTCACATCCCCTACAAGGGAAGTGGTCCTGCAATGGCTGACGTGATCAGCGGTCAGACCCAGCTGATGATCTCGACCATGGCCCCTGCATTGCCGATGATCAAGGATAAGAAAGTAAGACCGCTGGCGGTGACTTCGGCGAAGCGCTCGGCGCAGCTGCCGGACGTGCCAACGGTCGCGGAGCAAGACTTGCCAGGGTATGAGTCAGTTACCTGGTTTGCCGTCATGGCACCGACCGGCACGCCAGAGCCGGTGTTGCAGCGTTTGCGTGGTGCAATCGCTTTTCTTTTGAAGTCTCCCGAGGTCATTCAGCGGATGGAGGGACTGGGTATCGAGCCTGCGACCGAACAGCCGAGCCCGAGCGCGCTGCAACAGCGTATCAAGGCAGAGAGCGAGAACTGGGGAAAGCTCATCAAAGAGAACAACATCAAGGCCGACTGACGCCGTTGCCGATTTTTGACCTCATCGAGGTGCTCACATATGGATGTACGCGTTCGACCGCGCCGCTGCATGCTGCTCGTGCCAGCATCAAACGTGCGAATGATGGAGAAATCGGCCTCTACAGAGGCCGACGTGATCCTTATAGATTTCGATGATGCCGTTGTTTATCAGGACGCGAGCAAGAAGGGGGCGCAGCAGCTCGTTCCAGACGTTCTTGGTCGAGTGGATTTCAGTGCCAAGGAACTGGTTGCCCGTATCAATGC